>Ga0257106_1000024_pt1 | contig 79565 bp, 44 predicted proteins | sample LP_taG_3_FD_190177 | JGI IMG/M metagenome (GOLD analysis project Ga0257106, IMG submission 190177) | Marine microbial communities from Northeast Subartic Pacific Ocean, Canada - LP_J_2011_P26_10m | ecosystem: Environmental > Aquatic > Marine > Oceanic | place: Canada: Northeast Subartic Pacific...
GCACCGACGCCATTACTGGTCCAGCGAGTTCGTGCTTTGAGCGTCTGGTTAATTTGGAAACCTGCTCCGTTTTATACGAGGCTATCTCACCGGTGTTACCGTTTTTGAAAGCGGCGACAGTGGACTTTCCTGCGGATCATTCCACGTTTGGCTCCAATTACGCGTACTACGTGTACGCAGAAATCACCACAGGCAGCACTTTTAATTCCTACGAAGATGTGTATTTATTGGGTGGAACATCGGCCTGCGGTTCTTGGTTTGGTGGTCTGTATCACGGAAGGCCATTTATTGGGACGCAATGCAACTGGGGATCAAGTACAGCAGTCGGTGTCGATCAAACCACGGCAACCGTTGCTTTGCAGGCGAATCAGACGTACAGGATTCAGTGGATGTACAATGTGGCGGAGGGATATCGTCGTGCACAAATTAAAGTCGACGGCGTCGTCGTCGTGGATTCGACGACCGCATACTTAAACGTAGACTCGTCGTCAACTGAGGAGTTTCTGAGTATAGGATCTGGATATCACACTCAAGTCAGTGAGACTTTGCAAGGGTCAGTTAAAAAAGTGAGCGTGCACATTTGCGGAGAGAATATATAGCTACGTTGTGAAACGATGATTGTGGAAAATACGAATCGATGCCTACTAGAAATATATCGTTGTGTGATTTTTTTTTATTTTCTCTCTCTCTCTCTTCCAAAGCTTTTCGTCTTCGCATCAACGTCAAAAATCAAAATTGAGAAGAGCTTTTCGCCGGCCGTCTCGTCTTTGTACGCAGGACGAGTTCTTTATTCCACGCTAGCGCTATTTTAGTTCCCTTCTCGTGATGAAAATTCGGATAGCAGTAATATAGCAAAATATTATTAGATCTCCACGCCGTCATTCTCCGCAAGAGCGCCACTGGATTCGATCGCGTACTCCCTCCGCCGCCCAACCCGTCCTTGAACCCGGACGAATACAATCCCACGCCCAAGCCGTTTTTCCAAAGCCGTATTGAAAATTCGAAATCAAAACCAATTCCCATTTCGCCTGGACAGGAGAACATGGGATGAAATAATCCAACTCGTATGAAATCATCGGTGCGAACGATCAAAGGAGCGCTGTTGACTTTGTACGCCCACATGAAAGCCTCTTCTGTATTCGGATCTAGAAATTTGATCGGTAAAGCGCCAGCGGCGTTACCGTATTTCTCACCGGCGTTTTGCCAAGTTGGGCCTCCACGGTATCCTTTGGAGCGAGCACCCCATTGTCTTTTCACCTCCATATTTTTTGACGTGTCCAATCTACCCGCGTGCCCGCCGAGCATGGACATTTTCGGTTGAACCTTAAATAACTTCAGAGCCCGAGCTAGCCAATTTGGATCGTTGGGTCGATCGTCGTCCTGAATGAAAGCAACAAAAGGAGCGTTTGCAGCTCGACCTAGTCTATTATAAGCCCTAATTTCGTGCACATCTGGACTATGTACGAGCAAAGCGAACGGCACTGAAAATTTATTCCTCCTCGTCGATACTTTCTCGTCTGTGCTATTATCTGAGGCCAGAGTTAGCATAGAGTTGTGAAACCTGCGAAGACTTTTCATCCAGGCTTCGTGACTGCTCCGGGAGTCGTTGTTCACCAGTAGTTCCGCGAGAACCGGAGATTTTTTGGAAAGTAACGCAGGAAGAGCTGATATAGATTTTGGGCGGTCGTAGAACTGCATAACGATTGATGCCATAACTTTCTTTTCACCTCGCGAGGCGTCTCCTTTGGCACCGATGGCGCGCCGCTCGTGATCACAAAACGCGGATTCTACGTCTAGAAATTTTGGACCACAAATTATCTCGCCATCCCCACCGTCGCGCGATATCATTTCACTCGGCGCCACCTCGTGCGGCGATTCCGCGTGCATCGCGACGTACTTTCCGCCCACATTCTTTATTGCTTCTATGAGCAAATCGTCTGGATTTGGATTATTAACACCGCACGGTGCAGCTTTCTTCTCCGCGAGAAGCTGGTACCCTCCTCTCAAAAGAGCTTCTCGTTTTACCAATACAATCGAATTCGACGAAGGTAAAAACGGGCGAGCATCATTCCCATCCTTGCGTTCTTTTTCCCTTTCGCCTCTAACGCTTCCCTCGGCGACAAATACTGCCACTAATTTCGCATCTCTCGCTAACATCGCTTCCGCGTTTCGTATCCAATCCACAGATACATCCACCCCGGTTTTTATTTCTCTCAAAGAGCTGCTAGAGCTAGAGCTAAAACTAGATGACGAAGAAGATGAAGGATACATCAAAAGCACCGTCTCCGCGCTCGTCAATCTCAACAATCGCGAAACCACCCTCGCGTCCGTATCTCTCGAAGTCGCGTAAACTGCGTACCCTTTCCCATCTTTCGCTGCATTCGCCGCTTTTCTCGCAAACTCTCTCGACTTTCGTGTCGTCGCCGTAGCGGTTCTCCTTGTTCGCCTGCTCTCTTTCTCCCTTTCGCGCTTGCCGCTCTCATCAACTTCACCGTCGTCCTCTTTCTCATCCTCCTCGTCTTCGACGTCTCCCCCGTCTTCGTAAAAAATAATCTCCGCCTTCCATTGTTTCGGCAAGTTCGCGTGCACATTCTTCACTAAAACCTCCGCCCAACTCGTCGCCGGCCCTCTCGCGCTTCTCGTCGAAACCGCGATTGCCAAACGAACTCGTTCCATTCGGTCTCTCTTGCACTTGGGCGGCGCAAACCTCGGTAAGCTCTTCGGCGCTCCGGAAACGCCTCTTTTTAGCTTCGCGCTCACTTTCGGCGGTTCGCCTTCCACCCATAGTTGACGCGTTCGGTCGCATTTTGTGCTCATCATCTTTTCCGACTTTTCCTCCTTCTTAGACGATGATGCAGACGACGACGAGGATGCGGACGAAAGTGAAGAAGATGATTCGCGCGAAGGAAACGAGGACGAAGAACACGAAAAGAAGACGACGAAGAAGAACAACGACGAAAAAGCAGCAGCGATGATGATACTTCTTCGCCTCCCTTTGACCAAACCGACGCCTCCTCCTCCTGACGACGTAAAAGAAACGCCGTAATATCCCATGTTCGTCGAGAGGTGCTTCTTTGTCTTCTTCCTCGTCAAAAAATGTGAAGAAAAGCGCGAAACGTACGACGAGAGAATCATCGGATCGACGCGAGCAAACGTTTCCATTATTCCTACTCAAAAGAGCGTCTCTGTGACTGCATGTGCGACTGGTCGTGCTACTGCGTGCTACTGTTATTACTTTTACTACTATTGCTCTCTACCGCTCGCACGAAAAGCCTTGTTGTTGTTGTTCTTGTAAATTGTTCTTCTTCTTCCGGGAAATGATTTTGGAGAAGGGTCCGTCTTTGACGTCGCAAAAGAGCGGGTATGGACAGTCGCACGAGCGAGGAGGGTTTTGTTTGCCACCAGCGTTCTCTTCTCGTTCGTCGTCGTTGTTGTTGTTGTTATTGTTTTCACTATCGTTAGTAGTATGAAGCGTTTGTCGAATGGTGAAACTGTATCTGGTTTCAGTTCGCGTTCGTCGCGTTCCGTCAATCATCGGATCTGACTTTCGTTTTGGAATGTAATGCTGGCGATTGAACCGAGCAAAATCGGTGAGAATGAGGAGAGATCGCCGAGGCAACTCGAGCGCGCGGTGGGGAAATATCATCGTCTCGTTCCCGCTTCGCCGGGCGGCGGTAGCGCTCTCGGTAGGAGAGGTAGAATAGCCTTCTTCGTTTGGGTGGTTCGGGTGGCGAAATTCCATGACGCATCGATCTCCCAAGGAGAGAGAGAGGATGGTTCCCGTGAACGCGGAGTGCGTGTCCACGTGAGGGGCGATGCCGCATCCAGGCGGATATTCGTTGACGGTGACTTGATCAAACGCGATGACTTTTTGAATCGCCTCGGATATTTGTCTTCTTTCGTCCTCGGTCCACGCGTCGTCGTTCGCATTCTGACGCGTGAACGAGAAGTCGTTCGAGCTCGTCTCTTCTCCACCTTTCTCCTCCGTCGTCGTGCTCTCGGCGTCGGCGACGACCGAGACGAGCGTCCCGAGCCTTTTTCGAACGTCCACGTCGAGCAGTTCCGGAATTTTCTCCTCGGCGTCGTTCGCCGCGTCTCTCGTGTCGTAATCAAACTTCTTCCCGTAATGTCGCACGCGGCGTTTCGACAGCGATTTCCATCCGCTCTTAAAGTAATCCTTTTCGCCGTTTTCGCGCGAAGAAGTTTCTTCGTTCTTCTTCTTCTTCTTCGTATTATTATCATTGTTGTTATTCGCCTCGATGAACTCTCGTTCTTCCTCTCTCGTGACAAAGTTTTCAATCAAAAACACCCCGGGGATTTCGTATTTCTCTCGCAGCTCTCGACTGCTGAAGGACGCGAGCGTTTGCTTATTATTATTATTATTATTATTATGTTGTTGTTGCTGCTGCATTATTCTTCGGTGTTTAGAGAGTAAGAGTTAACTCGTTCTTTCAGCGCGGAAGAAAAATCTCTTCCACGAACGAGAGAAGAGTACTTTCCATTAGTAAAGTATTACGAGACGAGAACGACGAGAACGATTCAGACGATTCGGTGTTCGCCTAAAACTCTCTCCGAGAAGGATGATGATCCTCGAAAAGGTTTGTAAAAGTCGTCTCGATGTCCTCGCTTAAAGAGAGAGAGAGAGAGAGAGAGAGAGAGAGAGAGAGAAAGAGAGAGAGAAGTGAAGTGAAGTATTCTTAAGCAAAATTTTGTACACGAAACACTTTCAAAACTACTACTATGTACAACGCACACACACGCACACGCAACACGACGATTAATAATAATAACTGTTTTTTTACACGCTCATGGCATCAGGCATCTCCGTCCGCAGAGTCTCCTGGAACTCTCTCTTTTCCTCCAAGAGCGTTCCGTCTTCTTCGCCTTCCTCCATGGGAAAATCTTCGTCTTCGTCTCGGTCTTCTAAATAAATCTCCTCCTCTTCCAACGTCCACGTTTGAATCCTCTCCGCGATTCCGTAAGATATCTTGTTGGTGCCGCCGTATTCCGGCGGCACTTGTTCTACCCGAAATTGAAACGGCTTCTCGAGCAAAATCGACGGATCTTGCGTCAAAATGTGAAATCTGGCGCGGATTTTTGGCGACGCAAAGGCGAAATACTTCAACGTCGGTAACAGAAATTTCGTAAACAACAACGGTCGAATAATCCCAGCTCTCTCCGCTCGAATCGGCATAAAATTCGAAATCGCGTATATGTTCACTCTGGAATAGTTCACGTCGAAGTGCTCGAAACTTAATCCGTGCATGTCGCACAAAAATATGAACCCTTTCCTTTGCGTCGTCGGGTAGTTTTTCAACGTTCGTAAAATCACATAGTTGAGCATCTTCACCATCAACAGCGACGTCGCTCTCGGATTCACAGCCCTGTCGAAATTAACAATTCTGGCCAACGTTATAATAATCAACGCTCTCCCGTCCTCGTCCACGTTTTCGAACACTTGCAAAGCTCCAGTTTCAAACGCTCGTTTCAACTCTTCGTCCTCGCTCAACTTTTGGACGTTCCTCAACGAACCAAACACGTCTTCGTAGAAATCAAAATACTGCTGCGCGCGAAACAACGTCTTCGCGACGTCGCAGTTCGTGCATCTCAGCAAACTCTTCACCACTAACTCGACCAGCTCTGGATTCGCCAAGCGCACCTCCTTATCGATCGTGTTCAACACGAACGCGAACCGTCTCTGACCAACCCTACTCGTAAACTCTACGATTTCATCCGGATGTTCCGGGAACTCAAACTCGTGAAAAGACCAATCCGGCGCGAACTGGCCGTTTTTTGCCGGTTCAAACTGCTTCATCGGGTTCCATTTCTTCGCGCGAGCTTGCAAGCACTGCGAAAAGTTCGTTTGTTTCCCGAGATTGTTGTACGCGATGGTTGGAAACACTTCTCGTCCTTGTTGTTGTTGTTGTTTTTGGTGTCCTTCTTTTTTTAACTGATTTCGATTAGTATAATGCGAGGACGAATTCGTATTCGTGGAGGTGGCGTTGGCGCCTCCGTGTCGTCGCTGCTGCAGCTGCAACTGCGACGAGTTGTTGTACTTCGCTCCCTCTTCCTCCATCCCTTCTTCTCCTTCTTCTTCTTCTTCGATGAAATCATCGTCGTCCTCCCATTCGTCGTCGTCATCGTCTTCATCTTCGTCCGAAAAATCCTCCGTTTCGAACGCCTTAGAAACTCGTCCTCTCCCTGTTGTTGTTGTTGTTCGAGTTGTTGTTCGAGTTGTTGTTGTTCGAGGGAGATGTTCTTTTCCCGAGTGTCCCGAATGCACCGACGACGACATCTCCTCTTCTTTGTCTTTGTCTTCTTTGTCTTCTTCTTCGTCTGATCTGCGGTTTTCCATTCTGGCAAGTTTGGGATGTCATTAGGTTAGGGTTTATTATCAATTAGGTTTACAACAATTAATTTTTCTTTACCATTCGCTCTCTTTGAAATCTTTGAGAAAGACGCCAAATTTTGGCGGCCAGACTCTTTTTCTTCCTTCCCTTCTTTCTCCTCCTCCTCTTCTCCCTACGAGAAAAGGCGGCGAGGATGATTTCGCGCGACCACGGGTTTGTTCTCCTTTTTCTTTCTCTTCTTTTTCTTCTTCTTCTTCTTCTTCGTCGTCTTCGTCTTCGGCGACGCTTTCGAAGATCGGGCCGACGACTCTCGCCGCCGCGTCTTCTTCGTCGATGGGGGTTTGGAAGTTGTGTTCTTTAGCGATTCTCGAGGCGACTGGGAGAGGGTTTTCGTCGTTTATCCATCCGGTGTCCACGCAGGTCATGTATATGAAATCTTTTTTGTAATCCTTGGCGCACGTGGCGGTCATCATGTTCAACGCGGCTTTGGCCATGTTCGTGTGCGGGTGGTTGGCAGTTTTGTAGCGGTAGAATTTACCTTCCATGGCGGAAACGTTTACGATAAACGCGCATCGTTTTTCATCTTCCTGCATCGTTTTTATCGTCGTCTTCGTCTTCGAGGGTACCGGAAGTTCCATCGCCGTGCGTTTCATGAGCGCGCGTAATTTGCCATTCAAAACGAACGGCGCCGCGGCGTTTACCGCGAGCACTTCGAGCAGTTCCGGCGTTTCGATCTCCCCGAGTTTCATCGTCCACGAATTCTGCGTTCGCAAATCGACCTGTTGTCCATTGACGTCGAAGACGTTTTCCGGAAAGACGGCGTTTGTTTTCGTTTTTGTGGTCGTCGTAATCATCGCCGACGTCTCGTCGGCAGCGGCATACTCTTTATCTTTTTCGAGAACTTCGAGTTGCGATTGCAACACAGACGTAGGCACCGTCCATTCGTCGTCGTCGTCGTCATTAATATTATCATCAGTAGTAGTTGTTAAAAGTAAGTTGTCATTTTCTCCTTCTCCTCCCCCGTTTCCAATCATTCTTCGCTTTTCGCGACGTTCCTTCTTTTTTACCAACTCACCCTTCAGTAAATGTTTATAGTACGTCGGCGGTCTCCGAACGGTTTGACACGCGTTGTTTACGATGACGTCTAATCTTGGGAGCTCTTTATTTAGTTTCTCGCACAGTTTTTCGAGCGCCGGTAAGTCTCGCAAATCCATGGCGACGATTTTCAATCGACTCATGAACGATTCTTTCTGCTTTTGTTTTCTCAACAACTCCTCGTCTGTTCTCTTAAACCGCTCTCGAGCATCTTCCGGGAACCTCGTCGTCGCGACGACGAACGCTCCCGCTTTGAGCAATTTCAAAGCGACCCGGAATCCTATTTTAACTCTCGCTCCGGTGACTATGCAATATCTTCCTCTCATGTCGCACGTAAAATGTCGTCGAAAATAGTTTTCCTCCGCGCAGGATGGACACATGGAGGCGTAAAAATGGTGCACTTCGGTGAAACGTTTTTTGCAACAGTAACACGCGTTTGGATTGTGTAGCGTATTCTGCGTGGTCGCTCGTTTTTCGTCGTCCATGATGTTCTCTCCGTCTTCCTCCTCGACGACGCCGTCGGGTACTAACATGCTGGATTTTAGCTGTTTTTGTTTCTTTTCCTTTTCCTCCTCTTCTTCCGCGCAGGCGCCACCATCGTCGGTACCGTTTCCTAAAGCGCGCTTCCCCGCGTCGTCCGTCTCTCTCTTCCATTCCAACAACTCCGCCTCTTCCGAGGCGTTGTTGTTAAAATTCGTCTCCTCCAACCGTCTCAATTTTCTCAACCGTTCTTCTCTCAGCTTTGTTTTCGCCACCGCGTCTCGATCCATCGCTCTCATTCTCTGGTTTCGATCGTTTTTCGCTCTCTTGGATTGCGTTCGCTCGCGATATTCCTTCGGGTCTTGTCCTCGGTAGAGTTTCGCGGTGAAATACTCCACGAGCGGTAAGAGCGACGTCCGCAAGCGCTTGTGTTGTTTCAGTTCCAGAACGGTTTTAAACGACTTTGACTTTAAAGACGACTTCTTCTCGGTAAAAGCATAATCACTTTCATCTCCTTCTCGTGGTTTCCTTTCTCCTTCTTCCTCTTCTTCGTCCTTCTCTTCTTCTAACGTCTTCTCGTCGTACCTCGCAGTATTCTTGGCCGGCGTGACGTTTTGTAAAACTTTCACGCACGCGTTCAATTCCTCCTCGGAAAAGCCTCGAATTTCGTTCAGCTTTTCCTCGAACCACGTACTTTGTTCTTCTTCTTCTTTTCGCTCGTCGTCTTCGTGGTGCTCTTCTTCCTGATGGTTTTGTTTCTTTTCCTTCTTCATCTCTCTCGACTGTTACACGACAGACGCGGACGAACGAATTGTGATTTGAGGAAGAAAAAGAAGCCTTTTCCCTCGTCGCGTTACTACGCGAGAATATAACGCTTATCGCTCAAAACGTAGTCGTATTACGCGTCGTCGTCGTCGTCGCAGAAAAGAGAGAGAGACTCTTCTGTCTGCCTTTACTCTGAAGAAGAAAGAAGAGAAGAAAAACGTCGAGTAAAAGACACACATAGTTGTTTAGGGTGTAGGGTTTAGAATACACTTTGCCCCAAAAGAAGAACAACTCGCGACGACAGACACGAGAGAAGGACGATGGAGAAGAAGAGGAAAAGGAGAGAAGAAGAGCGCGCTCGTGTAAATAATACCACCGATGATACTATTACTACTACTACGAATAATATTCGTTGTCTCGAGTGGCGCTCTTCTCGTCTGGAGAGAGAAGAATCATCGAAACGCGACAAATGCACGAACGGGGAAACCGTCGAACGGTATTCGCGTCAGATGCGCTTGCCGTTATTCCAACACGACGAACACTCGGGAGGAGGGCAATCTCGTCTCGTAAACGCCTCGGTGTTCATTGCAGGCGCTGGAGGGTTAGGGTGCCCATCTGTTTTGTATTTAGCCGGCGCTGGCGTCGGGAAAATAACCGTGTGCGACGCAGATACAGTGGAAAAGAGCAACTTGCACAGACAGATATGCCACCGAAACGAAGACTGTTGTTCTGAGAATAAAACGAAAACGAACAAAGCGGTATCGGCGATTCGAGCCGCGAAAAGTTTGAACCCGACGTGTTCATATCGAGCGATCGAAGAAAATATGAACGAACAGAACGCGATGGAGTTGTTGAGAGATGCGGACGTTGTTTTGGATTGTACGGATAATCAGAGAGCGAGGTACGTGTTGTCGGACGCGTGCGCAAAGTTGAGGACGCCGCTGGTGAGCGGAGCGAGCGTTGGGGTGGAAGGGCAGTTGGTGGTGTATAACGAGAGCGGGGAAGAAGAAGCAGGTGACGGGTGCGGCGACATGGAGAGAGGACCGTGTTTGAGGTGCGCGTATCCTTCGCCGCCTCCGGCGGACGAGTGCGGGTCGTGCGCCGAGCAAGGCGTGTTGAACGTGGCGCCGGGGATTGTTGGGACGTTTCAAGCGTTGGAGTGCATTCGAATATTGTTGTCCGGTCGGTGCCGATATCGCGGGAAAGAAGGAGAATATAAAGAGAAAGCGTCGAAGTCGTCGTTGGCGTCGTCTTCGACGTTCCCTCACCGGCCGCTCGGGTTGATGACGCTTTTTGACTTTGTGCAAAATCCTTTGCGACCGACGACGTGCGTGAAAATCAAGAGGAGAAAAGATTGTTTGGTGTGCGCCACGAGCGAAACGAGAGATGCGTTTGCGATTGAATCTTACGATTACGACGCGTTCTTGAATGGCGGCATTGCCGCTCAGCGGTGTAAAAATAACGGAACAGATAACAAAATAGAAGAAAGCATTGGCGAGGACGGGACGCAAAGGAGAATAACGTGCGAAGAACTCGCGCAGTTGCTCGTCGAAAATAGCAACAAAAAGAAGAACAACAGCAATACCAGCGTCGCTTCGCACGAACAAAAACACCACGAGAAGACGAAAAGTGTTGTGCTCTTTGACGTGCGAAACGAGATCGAGTTCTCGATAGCGGCTTTGAAAGATGCCATCAACTACCCGTTCGTAGACGAAGAGAACGAAAAGAAGAACGCGATGGAGACGATGACAACAACGAACGTTGTTGTCGCCACTGTCGACGAGGAGGACGGAGGCGAAGAAGAGGAGAAAGCAGTAACTGAAGTAGAAGTAGACGTGATCGCGTTCATCTGTCGGAGAGGCAACGACAGTCAACTGGCGAGGGAAAGATTTAAACAAAAACTCTTAGACGGCGAAGAGAGTGCCAAGAACAAAAGACGAACGCTGACGATAGAAGATGGAAGCGACACCACTCAAACGAAAAAGAAGTTTTGCTTTGATGCGGAGAAATGTCAAATCGTCGACGTGATTGGTGGATTGCGACAGTGGAAACGCGCGATAGACTCGACGTTCCCAAACTTAGATTGATTAATAAGTTGTTAATTTTTAGTCATTTATTATGTTGTGATGTGGTAATTTTTGTTGTTTGTGATATTACATAGTACACCAGGATAGCTCGTAAGGTAAGAAGAATTCATCTTCCCAAAACTGCTCTGTCCTTGTCGCTGTTACTTATTATTATTCCCCTCTCTCTCTCTCTCTCTCTCTCCCTCTCTCTTTTCTATTTGATGTGGCACGCGCGAGCGCCAAGCGCAAAAAGCGTGCAATTAAAACGAGCCGCACAAAAAAGATTTCCCTTTCCTCTTTCTACTCCTCAGAGTGAGTTTACTACTTTTTCCCTTCGGCTTCCTTCTTCTTCTTCTTCTCCTCTTCTTCGATTTCGTCTTCCTTTCTTAATTCGAACATGAGCTCCAAAGCGTGCATGTTGACCAACGTCTGCGCTACCGCCGCTCTGTCGCTTCCGTCCGATCGCAAAGCTTGCATCGGTCCATGCAAAAGCTTGTTCACGATACCTCGCGATAACTCTTCGAAAACTTTCTTATCTTTATTAGACAATTCGCCTTTGATTTTACTCAAAGCCTTTTCCAACTCTTGCGATCGAATGCGTTCGGCTTTCGATCTCAATCGTTTGATCGTCGGCACAGTTTCTAAGGAATCTCTCCAAGCTTCAAACGCGTTCAATTCTTCCTCCAACAGCTGTCTCGCATCTTCCGCGGCTTGGTTCCTCTTCGCTTTATTGGCCTCGGCGAGCTCCTTGAGATCGTCCACGTTGTAGCAAATCGTCTCCGTGTGCTCCGAGCAACTCGCGCAGACGTTTCTCGGCACGGCGATGTCGACCAATCGTCTCTTCCCGTCAACCTTAGCAGTTGCCATCGGCATGGCGTCCAAGTGCTCCTTCGTGATGATCGGTTCCATGGAACTACTCGCGGTAAAAATAATATCGTGCTCAGCTGCCAACGGGATGAAATCATCCATCAAGTGAATTTTCATGTTGACGTTGGGAAACTCCTCCGCCAACGCCTCCGCTCTCGGTTTTGTTCGGTTCAAAATCGTCATTTCTGTGCACCTCTTCGACTCCAAGTGCTTCACCAACAACTTACTCATCGTCCCAGCGCCAACAATCATCACTCTGGTACCTTCGTAAGACTCACCCGGTAATTTCATTTGCAACAACTCCGCCGCCGCCGAGGAGACGGAAACCGCCCCGGATGCAATCGTCGTCTCGTTTCTCACGCGTTTACCAGCCACAATCGCAGCTTTGAACAATCCAGTCAAATGTCTCCCAAACCCTTTAACGTTCTCACCCATTTGAAACACCGATTTCACTTGCGCTAAAATTTGACCCTCGCCCAAAACGACCGAATCCAAACCGCCTGAAACCGCCAACAAGTGCGTACACGCGTCTCGATCCTTCAACAAGAAAAAGTGCTCTCTTAACTCCGTCAATTCTACCCCAGACCATTTACTCATCCAGTTTTCCAACTCTGCCACCGCTCGATCGTACGATAACCCGACAATAGTCACCTCCATGCGATTACACGTGGACAAAATAGCCGCCTCTTCCACGTGCGGGTTCTCGTCCACCAAAGACGTCACCGCCTCTTCGAATCGATCCGCCGGTACCGCCATCTTCTCTCGAATCTCAACCGGACACGTGTGAATAGAGAGACCTAAGGTGATGATGGATGATTTGCGCTCGGATTGATAGACTGTTGTTTATATTTTCCGTAATATAAAAAAGGAGGAGAGAAGACGAAGTCAGTTTTTTTTTCGCACTTGATAAAAATTATTGAAAAAAAGCAGAAAAGAAGATAAAGATTTTTGGCACAAGGAAAGGAAAAGAGAAGATTTTAAAATCTTTCTCTCGTTTTCCTCCTGTTTTCCCCCTGTTTTCTCCTCCCTTTTTGCTCATCAGTAGGGGCTCTTTAGTAGGAAAACGCTCTCTCGTCTCGGTCCCTTAACGACGCATATCTATCCCAGGGAAGAAAGAAGAGATACTACTTTGATGTCTAATGATATAAAAACAGAAACAAAGACGCACCGTTAGCACCTCCCGCGGCTCTTAAGTTCGCCAACGCGGCGTCGCTGTTCACCGCGGCTTCCGAAACCGGGCGGTTCAGCGTCGACGGTCGAGGCGCTCGTTTGATGGATTCGCCTCCTTTTTCGCCATCACCAGCTGTTCCCAAAACTGAGGAGGAAGAGGGAGATTCGCTCACGTCGGAAATCTTCTCCGTGACATCGGACGGCTCCTTGATCGCTCGATTCTTACGCACAGATCTGCTGGAAATTCTAAGTCGAGTAAACGTCGGCGCTTTCTGGGCGGATTTTTTCGTCGCGGAATGCATCGCGCGCGCGTTGTTCGAGGCTAATAATGCTAGTGACGCCGACGATGACGCACGAGAAGAAGTTGCTATCATCTCTCTAAAATTCGGGGTGTTTTTCGTATATACAAAAGTACTCTCTCTCTCGCTCTCGGAGAACGCGCAAAGGACGAATTATATGAATTCAAACTCGAACAAAGCGGTAGTATGCAAATGCGCACAATCTCGCTTTTTTACACGTTCGCGAAGTGACGCACTGCTCGACAACTCCGGAGGAATGGAGAAGTCGTTCGCGTCTTTTTCTTGGTGGTGTTTCACCCACGAAAAAGCCGAAGAGATTTATTCTTTTTTAATAAGATCTTCTCTCCAGTTTGGATTGCCAAAAAGAGTTACAAAAAGGCAAAAAACATGCGAGAAAAAGGAAGAAACATAAGCGAATATTCTTCTTAGTAAACGCGCTTTACGCGATGTTCTCTCTTTTTCTCTTTCTCTTTCTCTCTCTACGTGTATTTTATTTTTATAACAAAGAAGCGCGAGCTAGTAAAAACGATGATGATTTAATAATAGCGTTGTTGTTGTTGTTGTCGTTATCAGAAGAAATCCGTCGGCGCGAGATCGCTGGGCGTTAAACTCGCTCCGGGGAGCAAAATCAAGAAAGCGACGGCGATGCACGCGAAAGCTAACGTTGCTCTGGACTCGTCGACCTCTGTGACGTCATCTTTTGGAGCGTAATCTGGGGTGCGTTGGCAAATGAGGATGAAAATGAGCCACGGGAGGCTCAAGGTGGAACCCAAGATGCCGAAAGTGAGACCGACGTAGGTACCGAGGGAAGTGGCGGAGAGCACGCGGCGTCCAAAAGCCGCTTGGGCGACGCGACCACCGTCGAGTTGACCGACCGGGAGGAGGTTGAGAGCAGTCGTGGTTAACCCGCACCTGTGGTTAAGAAGAGAAGAGAGGTGAGTATTTTTTCAATCTCGCTCGATTAAAAATAGCTCCTGCTATTTCAGAGAAGAAACAGAAAAGAAGAAGAAGAAGAAGAAGAAAACGAAAAATTGGGAGGAAAATTCTCAGAGTCATGGAAGTTTTTGCTTCTGCAGCCGACAAAACGCGTAAAGCGCAAAGCCGCTTAGTGGGAAGTCGGTAAAAACGTTTGTCTTCATAGAATTTTTCTTTCGCTGTTCATCTTTTTCTTCTTTCTTCGCGCCAAAACGCGGGCGGCGAAAACGACGCGCGCGACCAACAAAATTTTCAAACAAAAAAACAAACACTTACCATCCGGCTATGAAATACGGGTGCACGACAATCGCGCTCGTGGCCGCCGCAGCTCCAGTAGCTGTTGCATCGCCGTCACCCATCGTCAATAAAAGTTCGCTCACGCCACCTAATAACAAGGAACTCCCGAACAAGTTCCCGGGTATGGGCACGCACGCCGGGTCGTGGCCAATGGATAAAACTAAACCGTACGAAAATAACGCCAAAGCGGTGACACCACCACAAAGAGGCCCCGCGATGGCCACGTCGAAGAAATCTGATCGGTTCTCTGGTATGGATTTTATTTGCGTGATTGTACCAAACGTCCCTAATTGTCCGTTGGGAATCAAATACGGGATGGACAATTTCACGTTTCGCATGGCGCCGACAACTCGGTGTCCAACTTCGTGCGCCAGGGAGGACAAAAGAACACCCGCGGTGACTGGTAAAGCAGCCTCGACGTACGCGACGGTATCAAAGTTTTCTAATCCTGGCGGAGGCGCGCTCGGATCGATGCTCGGGTCTATACCAGCCGCGCCGCCACCTTCCGCTAACCATCGCATGGTCTCCTCAGGCAGTCGCGAGACTTCCGCGACTAAACCCAATTGGACGGCAGATCCGACGGTAAAACCAATCAAAGCTAACGCGATGAGGTACTGCCAAAACCCAGTCTCTTCAGACGGACCAGCTCTGTCCGCGGGAACGACTAAGAACGAAACCCTCGGTCCTCTGGTGTTTGAGACTGATTCACCCGGTCCGGGCGAGTTCGGCGACAACGCGTCCGGTTCTTCGAGCATGAAAATTTCGTACTTGTTGTCAAACATGTCGTAAAGCTTCGCGCGAACTTCGTCCCAAACTTCCTGACGATCCTTTCGCAAATTGCCTCTGAACAACGCACCAGTACCACCTTGACCCATGGAGGAGTTTCGTCTTCTACCGCCTGAAGAGGTTGCCGCCGCGGCGTTGTCTCCCGGACCCGCTTCCATGTCGTCCAAGTCGCCGCCGATCGTCTCCACCGACGTCACGAAAAACGTTTGCATACCAAAAATTTCGTTCTTGATCACGTCCACGTCTTCTTTCGATACCGGTGGAATCCCAGGTTCTTCTAAAATATCCAACAACGCATCGAATTGCTTCTGAAGTTCTCTTTCCTCCCTTTGTAACTCGGCCTCGTCGTCTTCGTCCGACGACGCCATCTTCCCTTCCTCTTTCATTTTCTTCCTCTGCGCAATCTTACCGAGATCGGCTAAAACTTTCTCCAACTTTTCGTCTCTGCTGCTGACGACGTTATTATTGCTACTATCGATGCTCTTACTACCGCCCTCCTCTTTTCCTTTTTCTTCGCTCTTTACCTCGTCGTCGTCCGACGACGGTGGTTTCAACAAATCGACCAACCCGTCTCCACCGGACGACTCCTTGCTCAAATCCACCCGAAACTTCTTCCTGTTCTCCTCTCTAATTCTCCTCGTCCGCTCGTCTAAGCTCATATCGTTGTCTGAGCTGCTCTCGTCCATCGATTTCTGTTTCATCTCTCTCGTTTCTTTCAACTTTAAATATTTCGCCTCCTCTTCCTTCTCTTTGCGTTCCTCCTCCAATTTTTTTTCATCCGGTCCCAACAAGAGCTCCAAATCCGCCAACGTCGTCGAGACGTCCAAATTCATCATCGGTACTTTGATCGGTTTTAAAGATTCTATTTCTTTTTCTTTTTCTTTAATGTTCTTCTTCGAAAACTCTTCATCAAAATCGGCGCTTTCTTTCGTTGATGTCGATGTCGTCTTTTCTGCGTTCTCGTCGTTGTTTTCTCCTTTTTCGTCTTCTTCGGTTTCATTTTCACCACCACCGCCGAAGAGGTTCCCGAGCCAACCTTTTCGCGCGACGATCCTCCTCGTCCTCCTCCTCCCAAAACTCGTTTTTGTCGCGTTCGAAAACGATGATCTTTGTCTCTTCTCTTCTTCTTTCATCGTAAAAGTCATCGAGGATGATGAAGAACGACATGAAACCGCGACGAGAATTCTGCTCGATTTTGATGACGGCGACAGAGTGAAAGTTGTCCTCATCCAGTTACTCTTTCTTCTCCCATGAAAACCTCTAACATCTCGGTAACGAAAAGAGCTCAACGACGACGACGAAACGACCACTGGTGTTTGAATCATAGCGCTGCTGCTCATCTTTCAATCTCTTTAAATCTCTCAGTGTTTCGTATATGCGTAGTATGTATATGTATTCTAATTATATGCAAATGTATATTTTAGTTTGAAGGATTTTCCGCCAAAGCACGAGACAAAAGAAGAAGAAGAAGAAAGAAGAAAAAAAAGAAGAAAAAAACGAGAAAAAAAGAGACGTCAGTCAGAAAAAAGTAACGAGAGAAAATTATTTCACATCTCTCTTCTCTTCTCTCTTCTCGTATAAAACTCTCGACGATGATCTTTTCTTCGACCTCGTTGGCGGCATCGAGCGGGACGACGACACTTTTTACTCCTCCTTTATCATCGTCGCTTTCGAGGAGGAGCGTCGGTATTCGCGGAAATAAGAGGGAGAAGACGAAGAAGGATGCCTTATCATTCTCGTTACTTTTAACGAGGAGTAGTCGTTGTAGTGGTATAGATACGAGTAGTAAAAGAAGAAGAAAAAGTGCGACAAAAACGACAGCTTTTAGGAGGTTTCCATCGTCATCATCATCTTCGCCAAGAGGAGGAGAGAAATGGCGAGCAAAACGACCGTCTTCTTTCTCGGACGAGGACGACTTTGAGGACGAGCTTTTATACCCGGATCGGAGATTTAAATCGCAAGACGAGCGACAAGCCGCCATCGATAGGCTGTCGCCTCCGAAAGAATCATCGAAGGACGAAGACCAACACGGGGAAGAGAAAAAAGGAGAGCTCAAGTTTGTGAAGAAGGTGGAAAGTTTAAGGCGAGGGACGACGTCGTCGTCTTCCTCTCCCGGGAACGGGAACGACGACGGCGGCGGTAAAAATGAATTCGGAAAACTGTCCTCGTCGTTACCTCCGGAACGACCACCGAGAAGAAGGACGACGACGAGAAATAATGTGGGATTGAGCGAACGCGAGAAGAACCGCGCGGTAAGAAGAGAAGATCCGGATTTGGGTCCGAGCGCGCGAGAACGATCGCAAATGAAAAAAATGGAAAGACGACAAAAAGAAGCGGACGAGAGGATGGAGCGCATTTTGTCCATCATAGATGATTCGAAGTTTGGGATGGCGTTTAGTATGGTGAATGAGAGCGACAGCACAGGCGGCGCGGAGCCGGCGTTTTTCGCCTTGTCGCAGAAGAAACAGTTGGAGTATTTGGTCGAGTTGCAAAAAGAGTTGGACGACGCGAATATTGGTTTGATTGAACAACTGTTTGGCTTGTGGAAGTGGACGAACGACACGTCAGACGAGATTATTGAGAACTCGTCGTCGTCGTACGAAGCAGAAGACGACGACGAGAGCGGTGGTTGGGGGAAAAAGAATTACCAAGGCGGCAAACCGGAAGGATTCTTAGGCGAACTGTCCGAAGAGCTGAGAAACTTTTTGTCGATCGACATCACCGAAGTCTCGCCGAATCAGTCAAAAGTGGAAGTATACGCATCTCCCGAAGCGATACTCGCAATTGTAGTCATGTTAGTCGTGAGTTGGAATTTTGGAGGATGGTTCGTGTCTTTGTTCGTGAACTCAGACGGTATCCCGCCGATTTAATAATATACAAACAATTTTTAGCGCTCGCAAAAAATGTAATACTACTACAAAAAGAGAGATACAAAAAACATGCTTTTAAACTTCTTTTGTACTGCTGTGGTACCCAGCGCGCGCTGCTTTGTCTGTGTTTCGCGTTTACATCTGTTGTATCTCTTTTCCTTTTAACACATGTGTTCTCGTTCTCGTGATCATGTGTATTATTCTTTTTTCACGGAATGAAAAAAAAAGGACGTTTTTGTCACAAGAAGGAAAAAAGCGGGGAAAGTTTGTGTGAATTCTCCAAAGTGATGTCGACAAGTTGCGCACGCACACGCGCGCGCTCGACGACGAAGAAGTTAAAGACAAAGAAGAAGAGTTAGAAGACGTTCTGCACCACCACCAAAACTGCCGTTCTTACTCGTTTTTTGCGTCGAAACGAGAGCGATAAAAGGAAGAACGTTAACGACAACAACCGAGGGAGAGCGGCGTTCTCTCTAACGAGAATTCTCTAAGAGAGAGAGAGAAAAGAGGGAGAGAAAGATGAGCGAAAATGCCCCTCGACCGGGACGGCGGCGAATAGGGGGACGAGGACGATCGACGAGCGCTTTTGGTGACTTTGAGAGCGCGGGGAGTAGTGCCGATGGTGAAGAAGAAGAAGGCTTTGAAGAGGAAGGCTGGGAGGAGGACGAAGAGTGCGACCATCGCCGCCTGGGAGGCGCAGAGGACGAGAAGAGCGAGAACGAGATCGACGACCAGAGCGGCTTCTCCCAACCTTCGCCTACGTCGCAAAGAGCGACGTTTTCGTTCGGCGCGAACGACGCGAGATTTTCTCGCAACGACTGGCGAAGACACGGGATGGTGCACTTACTCGCGTGCGCTTTTATGAACATTTTCTGTTTAGGCGTGTATGGGGTGTTGCAAGAACGAGTGATGACGATTCCGTACGAGAGCAGTAAGAACGACGATGAATCGGGGACGTATTATCCGGACGCTATATTTACGAGTTCGATTTTTTTGGTGCTGAGTAATCGGATTTGCGCGCTGTTCGTCGGCGGGGTGGCGCTTTTTTACACTTCCTCGACGAAAGCGAGGAGTCATCATCATCATCATCATCGTCATCGTTTCAAGAGAGAGAAGTATTGGTGGTGGCCAGATTCGAGTTTGGAGAACTACGCGTGCGTGGCGTTTTCAAACTTAATGAGCACGTTGTGCCAATACGAAGTTTTGAAGTATTTGAGTTACGCGATTAGTACTTTAGCGAAAGCGGCGAAGATTTTACCGACTATGTTTTGGGGGTTCATTTTACACGGAAGACGGTTTCGAACGAACCAGTATTTATCTGCCATGGTAGTCACCGTCGGGTGTTTCGTGTTTGTCTTCAACTCGTCGTTAGCGGCGAAGTATGCGAGCGAAGGCATGACGACGGAGGAGGAGGAAGAGGACGAGATTGGTGCTACTACAATCGACCGGGACGAGAAAGGGTACGTTAATCTGTACTCGAATAACAACAGACTCTACGACAGGGACGATGTTAACGACGAGGATCAAGGAGTGATTTCGGAAGATCCCATCGTTTTCGCCATTTTCAAAGAAGAGAACGACATAAACGCGGCGTTTTGGAAGAAACGCGCGTTAGTCAGGCGCTCCTCTTTCCAACGCGCGATTGGTACTTTTCGTTCCTTAGCTCGAGACTCCATTTTCATCGGCGTGTGCATAACGCTCGTTTACCTCGCCGCAGATGGGTTTACCAGTTCATTTCAGCAAAGAATGTTTCGCGTGCAAAAGACATCCCTGTTCGATCAAATGTTTTGGACGTGCGTTTTTGGGACGTTTTTCAGCGCCTCGTGGGTCGTCCTTTCCGGGCAGTTGGAATACGCCGTTTTATTCTTACATCGGTACCCGAAAATAATACCGGACATAATTTATTTATCCATGGCGTCAGCATTAGCGCAGGTGTCAATCACGTACACTATTCGCGCGTTTGGTGCGGTCACGTTGGCGTCTGTAATGACCGTTCGACAAGTCGTTTCGATTTCATTGAACGCGTTCCTGTTTCACGAACCGTTGGTCGCTTTACAATGGGTAGGTTTGAGTTTAATTTTACTCCCGGTCTTTTTCGGAGGCGCCGGGTATAAGAAAGAGTTGGAAACAGGAAACACGTCGGCCGGGATGAAACGAAGAACTGGTGGTGAAGAAGGAGAGGAAGAAGGCGCTTTGGCGGGATCGAGGACGACAAATATGACGAGCGTGCTCATCGACCACGGCAACCATCACAACACGCGCCGGCTCAGAGGTGGCAAAGTTACTCACAAGAATGAGGACGTCGTGTAATAATAACAGAGGATTTCTTTTTCGATTCGTACATATAAATGAAGAACGCGTTCGATTAGTTTAGCTTAAGTAGATGAGATTTTTTGAGTATATAATAATGAGTAGTAGTAATACGTAGTAGTTAATGATAGTACCATGGTAACAAAAGAAGAAACATCATCATCTCCTCCTCCTCCTCCTCGAAACGCCAAGAGGTGGCGAAGACGACGGACGATAAAAACACCAACGCGGGTTCATCTCGTCTTCTTATTTTCATTGCTGACGCGAGCGTTTTTATCTTTCGTAAACAACCCGGGTTCAAACATGTGACACACAATCCCGACGCCGATTAAAGTCGTCATAAAAAACAGCTTAAACTCCAACATATCCGTCGACGTGAACCCAAACTTCCCTTTGACGTTTTTCAAATCAAACGTACTGTTTGGTAATTTATTCACGTGCATGCTCTTCAACCCCGCAGACATGGTCACGAACGCAATCGTGGCGATTCTAAATCTTTCTTTGCTCGACGACAAGCGAGTCGAGAGTAAAATGAACCCTAACCCAAGTCTGACGCAACACAACAGTTGCATCAAGTGGACCTGTATGGAGTTCTCGTGTCGTATTCCGTAGAACTTATTCAGAGCTTTCCGGGGGGAAATCAAAGCGCCTTCGAAGTTGATGAGAATTAAGGCGATGCCGATTAACGTGAGGACGTTCTTGAGGACGCCGCCGAGACCTCCTGAAATAGTAATCGTTGCCATTGTTTAAAGTTTGTTGTTGTTGTGTGTTCTTGTTCTTGTTGTTCTGAATTATGATGAAGTGTCGGCGCATTGTAACGAACGAATGGGTTTCTGTTTAGGGTATTAGGGTGTATCGATTAGGGGAGTTCGTAAGCGAAGACTTAATACGACGAGAGCCTAACACTAATAAAATATACGTCTTCTGAAGCTCACAACACACAAAATCTTTATTACATAGTCTCATTTTTCACGGGTTGCGCATCTCATACATTATCGGGCTTTTTACTTCTTACGAAAGAAGTAGTTAATTACATCGCACCGCGGAGAAACAGAACGCGCGAGAGAGAGAACGAGAGACAGAGAGAGAGAGCGAGATTTGATGTTTCACCACCAATTCTTCTTCTTCTTCTCCTTTTCCTTGACTTCTTCTCGGACGATCCGTTTCGTGTCATACGCGCGTTTCTGCGATAGCCGTTCACGTCGGAAAATCGAGCCGGCGCGCTCTTCGGTTGGTTTCCGTCGAGCGCGTTTTAGCGGCTTTGGCTTTTCTTTCCTCTTTGTTGATGATGCGCATTTGCCGAGACGATGCGAATACTCTCTTCACTCGTCGCCGCTTTTACCCGAACCCAACCACGTGCGCGTCGTCTCGAAACCGTTTGTCTATGTCGTGAAACCCAAACTTTCCCAAGATATCGCTGATTTCCTCCACCGAGAGCTTTTCCACGTTTCGTTTCAAATCGTTCACTTTCGCGCCGTCTTCGTCCAGAAACTCGAGATATATCGGACTTCCATTTTGCCATTCCACGGAAACTTTCTCGCCGAATCGAACGCGCTTTTCCACGTCTTGTTTCAGAAGCTTCTTCAACTCCGGATGTGAGTTTAAGCGTCACCCTGGGCAGGAGATGAATTTCGCAGACGAAACGCGGGAGAGTTCGTCTTCCGATGGATGGAAATTTAAGGAGGACGAGGAGGACGAGGAAAACGCCAAACACATCGGCGAATCAAAGAGCAACGACAGACCAACGAGAAAAAGAAGAAGAATACCTCCCTGGGAATGGAAAAAAAGACGACGACGAGATAAAGGCGTCGTCGCCATCTCGCGCGAAAAGCGTCGTCTGTTCGTTCGTTGTGTGGTTATTCGTTGTGGAAAATTTTGCATTTGCACGAGAGAAATTGTCAAATGAAACAATTTTTACACTTGACACACAAAAAACACTCGTCTTTAAATTTTTTTTTTTCAAAATCTCTCACAAAACAACACTTTTTTTCTCCCTCTCTCTCTCTCTCTCTCTCTCTCTCATCTCTCTCTCTCTCTCATCTGGAGGAGGATGATGAAGACGACGACGAGGAGGAGGACGACGACGAGGAGACAGAGCGTCAGAGAAGAAGAAGAAGAAAGAGCAGAGAACTCTGATGAGATGATGATGAACGCGGCGTTTCTTCTCCAAGAGCGCTTTAAAGCGTACCGCGAGATGCTTTCAAAATCATCATCATCAAAATCATCATCAGTCGAAGATGGTGAAGGTGTGTATGGTGCCATCGACGCCTTCGTCGATAACGATGACGACGATGATGCGAGAAGGTTCGACGATGAAAATGCAAAAGTCTTCTTCGACGACTCGTTCCGGGAGGAGTTTCGAGAGTGTTGTTTTAGCGCGACGACTTTGACGAAGAATCAGACGACGAGGAGGAGGAAAGAAGAAGAAGAAGAAGAAGAAGGAGCAACAACAACAACAACTTTAAAGTCTATATTCGAGATGCGCAGAGCGTTCAAAGACATCTGCGTGGAACAGTTTTTGCGAGAGGCGAAAGCGTACGTTCTGCGATCGCCTCTGAGAGAACTCACAGAGACGCTGAGGAAGATCGAAAAGGAGGAAGGCGAGGCGGAGAGTTTGAGCGCGGTGATTGCGAACGCGCTGGACAGAGAAGAAGAAGAAGAAGACGATGATGAAGAAGATGATGATGAAGAAGCTTCTTCTCCGGGTTTTAGGTGCTTGCGAGCGTTTAGCGCGTTTGCGAGAAAAGTGGAGAGGTTGAAGGCGATCGCGTCGGAGGTTGCCGAGATGGTACTCGTCGGCGAAGAAGAAGAAGAAGAAGAAGAAGAAGAAGACAAAGACGACGACGGCGCGGATGGCAAAGAAAACGAGATAATCAGCGCGGCGAAAGGATCTCGTTCGTCTGTTAAAAGTGGCGGTCTTCTTCCTCTCGACGCGCAAAGTCAGAAGAAAAAATTTGAAAAGAAGTTTGACGATTTAATCGCCGAGTTGATCGTCTCGTGCGGTCCAAGGAACGCGACGAGGGTGTTGAGCGCGTATTACGCGAAAGTCATCGTAAAATTTCGGAACAAATGCGCGTTTCCTTTGGACGAGGAGGAGTTTTACGCTTCGTTGGAGGAAGAAAAAAGGAGTGGTCGGAGTCGTCGTCCGGCAACTTTGAATACTACTACGAGTACGAAAACAGACGAAAACAACGACGAAGAGTCTATGCAACTGAGCGACGACGACAACGGCGGCGGCGACGACGACGACGAAGAGAACGAGGTTCAACAGTACAGAAAGTTCGTGAAAAACGTGCGCAAGCACCTTCGCAATTGCGCCTCGCCGACGAAAATGTTGGGAAAACTCGAGTGCGCTCAAATCGAACGCGTTCACAAAGACGCCATTCTGAAGCACTTTAAAAGATACTCGTACGAAGCGTTTGAGATTGCGAGCGATTTTGCGATCAAACATTTCGCGTTGAAATTTGCCGCCTCGAACTTCAAAGCCTCCGCGCTGAAGTGCGTCGCGTTGTATTCTCGAGTCGTTCCGTTACAAATCGCCAAGACTGTTTTTGGATTTGAATCCGTTCAGTTTGGAAACGAGGCGCCGAGTCAGTTCCACCGAAAATTCATCTCCTCGAGCAAAGAACACTTAGGCGCTTTACGAATCGAGGAATTGTTTGACATCGTCGTCGATCATCCAGACTCGCTCGGCGCGGTGAAAGATTTGCGAATGTGTTTGAGCGACGACAGACAGTTTGGTCTGCGAGAATCGTTAGTTTCCAGCTTTAACGAACAACTGCGGAGACGCTTGTTACACCCGGGAGCGAGAACCGCGGATGTAATTTCACAATACATAGGGACGATTAAAACGATGCGAGATTTAGATCCATCGGGAATAGTTTTAGATTTAGTTTCTGGACCGATACGGAAGTATTTGAGGAAAAGAAAGGATACCATTCGGTGCGTCGTGACGATGCTGACGGACGACGGAAGCGGAGATCGCAACGATAACAACGATGGCGATGGCGATGGTGGAGGCGGAGACGCATCGACAGCGAACGCATTGTTCGCAGAGCTAGGTGCCATGGCGAGAGAAGAATTGAAGAATACGAACGACAACGCCGACGACGCCAACCACCACCATCACGATCGAAGGAGACGCAAAGCCAGCGGAGGCGACGTCGTCGACGAGGACGGCGACGAGAGCGAATCCTCCGAACTCGACGAGGACGACGGTGCGAGCTTTAACCAGTTTAACGAACAAGAATTTAACGCGTTTAAAGCGAATGAGAATAGAAAAAAATACCAAGAGTACCAGATGCAGATGAGGAATATTTTCCAGGGTGTGGAAGATTACGATATGGACGATGCGGATGAAGGCGCGAACAACAAAGACGGCAACGGTAGCGACGAAAGCGAAAGCGAAGGTAGCGAAGACCGCTGGATTGCTGACGAATTTGCACATTTTTACCCCGCTCCGAAAAAGTCCACGTCTCTCTTAAAATCACAAAATTCTGGAATGGACGCCATAATGGATTACGAGAGCAAACAGCTCTCTCGAACGCTGACGAGTTTTGGCGTCGATCAGCTCCAAAATCTGGTCTTGGATCGCACGGAATCTGGCATGACATGGGGTAAGAATTTCGGAACGCCCGTACCGGTGGACATCCTCTCTCGCGAACAATCGAGAAAGATGCAACAGCAGCAGCAGCAGCAGCAAGAACAACAACATCAAGAGCAAAGACACCGAAACTTGCAAAAAGCCGGTGAACTTGAGAGTTTGATCCCGGGGCGAAAAAGCGCATCAGCGCCGAAGAAGATTCTTAAGCGTTTCCCAGGAGACGCGTGGGATCCGGAACCGGTTGTTTCGGAAGCTACGAAACTCCGCTCGCGCAAAAGGCGTCAATTGAGAGACATCATCGGTCTTCTCGTTGGTATTTACGGTGGGAAAGAGTTGTTCGTGAACGAATACCGATTGATGCTCGCGGATAAGCTGTTGCAAAAATCCAACTACGACGCCGAGAGAGAAACGCTCGCGTTGGAATTGCTCAAGAATAAGTTTGGCGAGACGCATTTACACGATTGCGAGGTCATGTTGCGCGACGTGAACGATTCGCGACGAGTGAACGCGAACGTGAAAACGCGACCGGCAGAAGGCACGCCACTCGCGAAAGAAGGTATTCGAACGACAGAAATGTTGAAAGAAAGTCCCGTGCAAGCTTTGATTCTCTCAAAATTGTTCTGGCCAAAAGACATCGCCAAAAGCGCGGCAACAATCGTCGCGCCGGCGTCGACGCAGGCGAGTTTGCTGCACCCGGTTTCCGCGCTTTCAATCGTCCCGTCACTTGGACAAGAGCAAGAACCAGCGCAAATGACGATGAACACGAACGAGATGTACGTTGGGGAGGAGGAGGAAGTGGACGGATTGAACGATCCGACATCTGCTGCCGCGGCGGCGAATACTGCTCCAACTTCGCCTCCTCCGGAAGGCGACGCGTCCGTGCTCGATGACGATATCGATGCGCAACTACAACAACAACTGCGCGACCAAGAAGAAGGCGACGAGGGAACGCCTTCTTTACTTTCGCGCTCTTTATCGACGTCGCCGCCGCGGGATCCTGGAGTATCGGGCGAAAGAGAAAACGAGAGGATGAAAAGAACGACAGTCGGCTCGAGGCCTCCTTCTCCATCTGCGCACAACGACATCATCCTCCCGCCAGCTATCGACCAAGCCATGCGTGCGTACGAAGAACGCTACCACGAGTTGAAAGCGCCAAGGAAGATGACGTGGATGCGTTCGCTCGGTCGCGTCGTCGTTGAAGTCTCTCTGATCAACGAAAAACCGTTTGAAATTGTCGTTTCGCCGTTACACGCGGCGATTTTGTACCACTTCACGGAGCGCGAAAAATGGACGGCGGAGGAGTTAGCGAAGGTCTTGAATGCGACGACCAAAGCCGTTCGACAGCGAATGGTTTTATGGATGAACCGAGGAGTGGTTTCGGAAACGAGCGAAGCGACGTACGAATTGAACACCGTGGCATCGTCGGCGACGAACAACAAAATGATGGAGCACCGACGAGCGACGGGGTCGTTGAAAACGACGATCGCGACCGATGGAGGCGGTGGTGGTCCAGGAGAGAACGACGACGACGACGACAATTTCTTGCATCGCGCGGGATCCTCCGCCGAGGAAGTTGAAGCTGCGGAAATGAAAGTGTACGAGCAATACGTTATGGGCATGTTGACGAATTTCCCGTCCATGCCGATTGAAAGAATACACAACATGTTGAAAATGTTCGTCGTGGAACCGGCGTACGATAAAACGCAAGCGCAGTTGGAGAAGTTCTTGATGTCTTTAGTTCGCGCGGAGAAGTTAGCGCACGACGGGGAAAACTTTTCGAAAAGGAAAGAGTAGTAATAGTAGTAGTAGTAGTATTTTATCTGTCGTTTTGTACCAATAATAATAATAATAATAATAATAATAATAATATATCGCGTCAAGCGCTGCGTGCGACAAAAAACAAAGCTCTCTCTTTTTATTCTCGTTAAATTAGATGTACACTGTTATTTCTTTTCGTCGAAATACGGCAAACCAACCGTCTCTTCGCACCACTTCACTTGCTCCTCGCTCATTTGCTCGATGATGTTCCTCCCGACCGGGGTGGATTTAAACGCCGTCAACAAATTCCACTCGCTCAGGTTCGGTTTCTCGTTGACTGATTTCGGCATCTTCGTCAACATTTCCTCGTACAACTTCTTCCCGTCCATGATGATTGGAAAAAAATGCGGCTGTCCTTCTTCTCTCGTTTGATTCTCCTTATAATACACGAGCACGGGAAACCCGGGAAACCAAAACTCCCAATTCTGAACGCTTTCAAACGACCACTTATTCGCTCCGCCGCCTTGCAACTTGTTATCCCCGGACGAATCCGTCTCCGCCTTCGCCGCTTCTCCGTCGCTCTCGCCCGGTTGAATAAACACCACGTCCAAATCTGTCTCGCTGAATCGAAATCGAACTCTTGACGCTTGCAAGGATAAGAATCCCCCGAGTACCGCGTGTATCGCGCACTGCGGGAACCACAAGTGGCAGACCGGGCCGAGAAAGAGGGAGATTGCAATCAAGGTCGCCCCTATGCGATAGTCTCCCGGGATGACTTTTGTTTCAGACGATTCAGACGAAGAGGAAGAGGCGTTTGCAACACTCCTTCTTCTTCTCGAAAAGGATGACGACGAGGTTGTAAACGTTCTTCTGTAAAGCTTTTGCTCTTCCACGTCTGAACTTTTGGACGAGAAAATAATCGTCTTTGTTTTCGAGGACGATTTCGAGGAGGAGGAGGAGGAAACCACCCCGTTTTGACTGTGCGTAAAAAAGAAGAAACGATGATTTTGACGACGACGATGCGCCACCCCTCCTATCGTTCTCGTCGTCGTCTGAATCGTCGTTAAAGTCGTTAACGTCTGCATCATCATTTCTCTCTCTCTCTCTCTCTCTGTTGGTTTTTCAACGCTCGAACTAAAAATGTAGGCAAATTTTTGGATATTTTGTGAGAAAAAAAAGTGAGAAAATTCAAAAAAAACTCTCCACAGTTGTTCGTTTGTTTGTTTGTCTCTCACATAAAACAAATCCAATCAAATCATCATCTCTTTCTAGTTCTCTCTCTCTGCTCTCTCTCGAAACATCCGCTTCAGAGGCTTTTTGTTTTCTTTTCGCAAGCGTCGGTCGTCGCGGTTTTCGTCACCGTTTTTTGTTGTTGTTCTTTTATTCGACGACGAGAGAGCGTGATATGTTATATAAGGAGTAAAAATGTCGCAACAGATGATGAAAGAACGATTTCAAAAAGCAAAGTGGGAACAGTTTTGCGCGCACTTTAACGATCTAAAAGTCTTCAACTTTGATGAAAACCAGTGGAAGATTGAAGTGAAGCAACGGAAAACGGGGCACTCGGAAGGGAGCTTCGACGCGTATTATTTATTTTGCTCCGAGGAGAAACGAGGGAAAACGAAGAGATTTCGGAGCTTGAAAGAGGTGGAGAGGAAGTTAAGAGAAGACGCACAAGAAACGAAGGAGGGGAAGACATCGACAGAGAAACAATCACCACCACCACCACCACCACCGCCGTTCGTCGTCGACGAAGGAGAACAACAAGAAAAACAACAACAACAACGGAAGAGTTGCGGAAGAAGAACTGGTGGTTTAACGAGTAGTTTTCGAGAGGACGAGATGAAGTTTAAGAGCGCGATGGATGACGAGGAGGAAGAAGAGGAGGACGAGGATGACGAGCCGGTGTGTCCGAGCGCGTTCTTAGAAACGACGACAAAAACGATGGGAGGAGGAAGAGGAGGAGGATTAGGACGAGCGAAAGTGCTCGCGAATACGACGCCGAGTGGCGCGCAGCAACAGAGACAGAGACAACAACATCATCATCAACGCGCGTTTCATCCGAGTCGGCCACCTTTTCATCACAGTAATAATAATAATAATAATAATAATAATAGTAATACTAATACTAATACGAGCGCAAAGACGCACAGCAGATTGCACAACTCCTTCGTCGCGAATTCGTCGAGGTTAGAAGTTGCCGCTGTTCGCGACGATGAAAGAAGAATAACGAAACGGAATCAAAATGGAAAGAGAGAAGAAACGGAGGAAACGAGAGGGCAGGATTGGAGGATATCCAATCCATCCGATGCAGAGGAGTTACTCGAGAAGAAAAGAGAGGAGTATTCGAACATGGATCCAGAAGTTGCTCGCGAGCATCGAATGTTGAAAGAGCGCTTTAGCGGAAAGAGTGTTGCTAATACTGCTAATTCTATCAACAACAACAACGACAACAACTACCAGAAAGAAAACAACCAAAGACAAAGACGACGAAAAAGGAACGCTTTGCCGTCCAAGTACGAACACTTGGCGCTCGTGTTCAACGGATTGAAAATGTACAGAGAGTTGTTGCGAATGCGGAATAGCGCAGAAACGGTGGAGAATATATGCGCGTGCGCGCAATACTTAGTCAAAAGAGACGTGCGCTTTGAGCATTTGCGAAAGATAGAGACGGTCAGACCTGGAACGTTTGCGTTTACGAAGAGGAAGAGAGACGCGACGAAGAACGCGATGGATGAAAAACATCGCCCGGAGGAGGGACGAACGTTTGTCGATCCAAAAAGCGTGCGATTAGAGATTTTAGAAGAGAGAGTAATGAAGAGAGAAAGTGTGGACGGCGAAGACGAAGACTGCAACGGTGACGAGGAAGAGAACGGCAAAAAAGTCGTAAAGAAGAGAGAAAAAAGTTCGCTTTTGATGTCGGAGAAAGAGCGCGAACGAGCGAGGGAAGCAGATTTCCACTCGCGCTTGATGCGACTGTGCGACGAGGCGCATGTCGCGTTTTGTCGAAATCACGGCATCGTCATTTCCCCGTCCTCGAACGTATCAGAACAAATGTTGTGGCACGAAACGTTCGACGTCGAACGTGAGGCGCCAGATATCGCCGAGTGTGCCGTGCGGGACGCGCCTCCTTTGATGCCACCGGCAGGAGGAACCGCCGCTGCCGCTGCGACTACTACTACTACTACTACGACGACGAGCGCACCATCGTTGATGTTGCTTCACACGCCCAAGCCACCATCTTCGACGCCGTCCACCGGGGCGTTTCCACTCACCCCGTTAATTGCGACAACTGCGACGAAAAAGAAAGTCGTCACTGAGCGCGACATCGACGAAGAAGTTCGGCGGATGCAGAAGGAGAATGGCGGCGTTTGCGAATACGACGACAACCTCGAAAACGACGACTATCTCGCCGGTAATATCAATAACTCATCCGCGAATAACGGTAAGGATTCGACAACCACCATCGGCGTCTCTCGCCAAGCCATCCGCCGCGTCCTCGAACGGAAAATCGAAAAAGATCTCCTCCACTCGCCTTCCGCCGTGGCGCTTCGCGCGGAGAACAAAATCAAACAAAACCTTCCGCGAATCTTCGATCTCGTCCACTCCCTCTTCGCCACCTCGCGCAAACGTGCTTTCGCCTTTGACATCCTCCTCCACAAAACCCACGAGCAGTTAAACGCGAAAGATATTGGCGGCATGTTTTACAGTCGAGACGAAATCGAAGATTGCTTGCGAACGTTGGCGAAAACGTGTTCGGAATGGTGCAAAATCGAACGAGCGCAGGACGGCGAGGAGCTCTTTCGAATCGTCGTCGGATCATCTTCCACTCGGTCTCTCTCTGACCCATCCTCATCTCCGTCGTTAACGCCCTTCTTCTCCGGAGGAGCAGCAGCGGCAGCATCTCGAGGACGAGGACGACACTTAATGGTTAGAAAAACAACAACGTTCCTTCCTCCTCCTTCGTCCTCCTCTTCTCCGAGAAGTAGACAAAAGCCGACGTCGACGACGAAAGAGCGAGAAGAAAACGACGACGACGCTTTCACGCCGACGACGATTCAGACGATAAACCCGATGAAAAGATCATCCTTCCCCTCAAACTCCATCTTCGTCGGAAACAACAAAGAATCTTCATCGTCGTCCCCCGGCGGCGAGGGGGTGGCGAAAAGGGTCAAACAAAAGCTCCTCCTCGAAGCCGCCCCCGCGTTCGTTCTCGGAGGAGGAAAATGAGCAGAGAGAGTAGCAAAGTCTTCTCGATTTTAATACTAATAATACTACTACGAAGAGTAACAATAATAATAGCATTTATCATCATACTCACAAGTAGTAAAGAGAGAAGACTACGCGGAAAACATTTTCCTATTAGTAGTAGTATTTTGACTCTCGAGTATTTTCTTCAGAATTCCGGCGCAGAAAAGACTGATCTCTATTACACACTCTACTCACAACAAATCTACTAAATAGAATAAAAATGGACCCTCTCCGTCTCCTCCGAGAGTGTTACGCTTCGAACCAAATCCAAAACGTCGTAATCCAACCGGATGCGATCGTTTTCCCGTTCGGTTTTCAGTGCGCTTCCAATCAACGATTACGCGTCAGTCGATCAAATTCTCTGACGACTCGATTCACGTCGAAAGTGAAAAACCAACCTCTAAAACTGGACCAGATTCTTTTCTTCGTCCAAAAATGCAAAGAATCCAACGAAAGTTTAATTGCAGACCAAAAGGAATACGGGAAATACGTGAAACACGCGATCAAGGAGAAGATTGAACGCGTTCCGAGACCGGATTTTAAGGATTTGTGGGATTTCGCCACTGGGATGAAAACGCACTCGGAAAGGGTGGATGTGACGTCTGTCGATGGATCGACGGTTACGGTACAAATTGAAGCAGAGGATGGGACTGTTACGGAGATGATGGAGACGACGACGACAATCAAGGCGAACGATATTAATGAAATTCGGGCGACGACGATGGATGCGATGGACGCGACGACGATACGCGAGGAAGCGTTCAAGAAGAAAGAGCGAGACTTTGAGGAGGATGAAGACGATGCGATTAAAGTCGTGCCGTACGCGACTCGGAACGCGAGCTTGAAAAGGAAGAAAGATTTTACGTTAGCGTTAGAGAAAGTGGACCCGAGTTTGGTGTTTCGATCGTCGACGAATGGCACGAATGGTAGACGAGGCGCCAATCATCGTTTGACGACGAGCGAAAAGCCGAAGGAGTTGGTCGAAGCGGAGAAAATTGTCGAACGCGGTCAGCGACGGAACAGGTACCAGGAGAAGGTGGAAGAGCAAACGTTTTGGAAGGAAAGAGTTGGGAGCGACTTTAACGATTTGTTTGGCGGCGATTTCGGGGACGGCTCAGGCGGCGGTTTTGATCCGAACGCGTCGTTTTTGGCGCAGCCGGCGAAGAAGCAACGCACGGCGGCGGAAGAGGCGGCGTTTTTAGCGAGCGAACGGGAAGAGAAATTGAGAGAAGAGAAGATGGCGTTAGCACAACAACAACAGCAACAACAACAACATCAAAAACATTCGAAATCGACGACGACGACGAGAGGAGCGGCGGGAGCGTCCTCCTCGTTAGCGAAGAAACAACAACAGAAACCAATCAAAAGGCACGGGACGCCTTTGATTCTCGTCCCGGCGGGCTTAAACGCCAAAGTCGTTTTGAACATGTTCAACGCGAAAAACTTCCTGGAGAAGGAAAAATTCGAGCCGTGGCAAGACATTCAAAAAGAAGCCGTCAAGAATAAAACGAAGAAACCGACGCACTCGTCTTTACTTCGAACGTATAAAAGAGACCAACCGGTGAAGTACGAAATCACGGACCAAGTGCCGAAAATAGGAGAGGATTGGAAACGCGTCGTCGCGGTTTTCGTCCACGGCGCCAAGTGGCAGTTCAAAGATTGGCCGAAACACATCTTCCCTGGCGCGGCGACGGGCGATTTAGTCGACACTTTTGCGAAAATCAGAGGCTTTTACGCCAAGTTTGAGCAAGACCAAACGCCAGACGTCGTCAAGACGTGGAACGTGAAGTTATTGACGTTCCGAAGGAATCAAAGACACGGAGATAAAGCCGTTTGCTCGGAGTTTTGGGACGAGTTAGACCGCGCGTTAGCGCTCAAGAGGAGTCACTTGTTGTATTAATAATTACTAATATATCATTTTTAATTTGTGATGAGACTGGATAAAAGTGCGCAAAACTCGGCTTCTAAAAACCGACATTATGATGACGACAAGCAAAAAGCGAGCGTGAAAACAAATACACACACAATACTACTACTATTTACTAAAATCCCTCCTTTTTCTTTGCTTAATCTTAATGAAACGTGAACGGAGGAAGTAAGAACTTCCGATGATTTGTTTTGATTGCTTCGAGTTGTACCCCGAAGACGCGAAAGAAGAAGTTTGACGTCAAATCAAACTTCTTAAGCGCGTTCGCCTCTGATGCGTCTCGCCAATTGAACATCCTTCGGCATGATGGTGACTCTCTTGGCGTGGATCGCGCACAAGTTGGTGTCTTCGAACAAGCCAACCAAGTACGCTTCGGACGCTTCTTGTAACGCCAAAACCGCGGAGGATTGGAATCTTAAGTCCGTTTTGAAATCTTGCGCGATTTCTCTCACCAAACGTTGAAACGGCAACTTTCGAATGAGCAATTCCGTGGACTTTTGGTACTTTCGGATTTCTCTCAACGCGACGGTCCCCGGGCGGTATCTGTGCGGCTTCTTGACCCCGCCAGTGGCTGGTGCGGATTTGCGCGCGGCTTTCGTCGCGAGTTGCTTTCTCGGGGCTTTGCCACCTGTTATTATTATAGTAGAACAAAATATACATGATGTGAGTATTTATACAATGTGACCGTTGGAATGATTTGAAAAGAGAGAACAATCAGAAGAAGAAGAACAACAACAACGCCGAAAAAGAAGTCGTCGAATCGTCGAAAACAACAACTTTAACGACAACAATTCACAACAACGACGAGAGAAGTGCGAATGCGAAGAACGTACCGGTGGATTTACGAGCGGTTTGTTTAGTACGAGCCATTTTTGTGTTTTAATGAGCGAGTGAGTGATTTTTGTGCAGAACGAAAGACGAGAGAAAAATTGAAAAAATTGAATTTTTTTGAAAAAGGACGAGATTTTCCTCTCTCGCATTTGTCACAGTTTTCGGCACTCGAGGCTTTTTTGGAGGAGAAAAAAATGAAAGCGACACTTTCGATTATTATATTAATTGGTGGCCCAGAAGAGCTCGACTCCTCCTCCTCGTATTGTTGGCTGTTTTTGCAGGAAAAATTCGTGGTCTCGGCTCGACCAAAAAGGAGCACCAAAAAACGAGTGCGTGGCTGTTTCCTTTTACTATAACGAGCGGCACAATACTACCACAGAGCGCTACGCTTCGTACGACGAATACTAATACGAATAATAAACGGAGACGAGAGAGAGAGTTTGTGTATCGTCAGATAATTTCCGTCGCGCGCGGAAATTCGCGTCGTTTACGTTTACTCTCCCTCCGTTCGGATTGGGTAGAGAGAAATTTTCCGCTAAATAAACGAGTAAGGTTGAGCACTTTTTCTTCTGTGACGTAGGCGCTTTTCTATACTCGTCATCTCTCTAATCTTCTTCTTCTTCTTCTTCTTCTTCTTCTCGAGAGAGAGGAAAAGAGAAAGAAGAGGAGACAAAAAAGACCACCAGTTCCAGCGGCGAGAGTTTACAGAAAGAGAGAGAGAACAAAATACTGTAACAGAAAGAAGAAGACGATGGCATCGAGACCGGGTTTCGCGTACGATTTCCCGTGGAGCAAAATCGGGAAAATGAAATACGCCATCTATCTTCCCATGCTTTATCGCGGCATACTCTCGCCTGAAAACGACGACTCAGACCAATGGCACTTTCACATGACGATGATAGTCTTTTTGCGGTACATCATGGCGCAATTCTTTATATCCTTGTCCAGGATACACGCGATAACGGAGAAGACGAGAATACAAAGCAAAGGGATCGATTTTAAACAAGTGGATAGGGAGGACCACTGGGACGATTATATTTTATTGCAATACATAGTCATGTCTATGGTGCATTTTTGCCCAGGGCTTGGGTTTAAGAATTTCCCTGTGTTTGAGAAGAAAGGCATGTGGCAGCTGTTGCTGTTACACGTCGGACCGACGGAGTACGTGTATTACTGGTTGCATAGGCTGTTGCACCACCACACGTTGTATAGCGCGTACCACTCGCACCATCACGCGAGTTTCATCACTGAGCCAATCACTGGGAGCGTGCACCCGTTCATGGAACACATAATGTATACCGCTAATTTTGCGATTCCGTTGTTAGGGACGTGGATGTGCAACGGCGCGTCTATGGCGATGTTTTACGTGTACTTGATGGGTTTCGATTTGTTGAACGCGATCGGGCACTGTAATTTCGAGTTTGTGCCAAAGTTTTTCGCCAAGTTTCCCGGGGTGAAGTATTTGTTGTACACGCCGAGTTATCACTCGTTGCACCACAGTCGCGTGCACACGAACTTTTGTTTGTTCATGCCTATTTACGATTACGCGTACGGAACCATGGATAAGAGCTCGGAGGAGTTGTACGATAGAGCGATCGAAGGGAAAGCGAGTCCGAAAACGACACCGGACGTGGTGTTTATGGCGCACGGAACGGAGTTGTTGAGCATGTTTCACTTACCGTTTGCGTTCAGATCGTTTTCTAGTAGGCCATTCACGACGGATTCGTGGATGCTGAAGATGTTGTGGCCGTTGACGTTGCCGGCAGTTGCGGCTTTGAGATTTTTGCCAGGGGTGAAGGCGTTTGTCAGCGATAAGCACAGATTGAAAAACATGAACATCGAAACGTGGGTCACGCCGGCGTGGGGGTTTCAATTTTTCATCCGAAGCGAGTTTAAACACATCAACGCGAAGATTGAACGGGCTATTTTAGACGCGGACGAGAGAGGCGTGAGAGTTTTGGGATTGGGCGCTTTGAACAAAAACGAAGCTTTGAACGGCGGCGGCGCGTTTTTCGTTCAAAAACACGAGAAGAATTTGAAAAACACGAAAGTAGTCCACGGGAACACGTTAACTGCGGCAGCAATCATCGACAAGATTCCAGAAAACGTCAAGGAGATCTTCTTGACCGGCGCGACGTCCAAGTTAGGAAGGGCGATCGCGTTGTACATGGCGACGAAGAAGAACTGTCGCGTGTTGATGTGCACGACGAGCGAAGAGAGGTTCGAGAAGATTAAAATGGAGTGTCCGGAAAAGTTTCGTCACTTGCTGTTTCGCGTAAATAACGCGAATGAGAAGGTGGAAATTACACAAGAGAGCACTTCGAACGTCTTGAAGAAGAGCGGCAGCTTTTTATTGAGTCGACTCGGATCCTTGAAAAACAACAACAATAACAATAACAGAGAAGTAGAAACAGAAGAAAAGAACGATACGAAAACGAATTATAGCAGCGGAAGAACGTGCAGAAACTGGGTCGTCGGAAGACATTGCGATAAGAACGAACAAAGTTTGGCGCCCTCGAAAACGACGTTTCACCAGTTCGTCGTGCCTCCTATTCCGGAGACGAGATCGGATTGCGCGTACACGGATTTACCGGCGTTTAGATTGCCGGAAAAGGAAGCGAAGGATTTCAAAACGTGCGAGATGACCATGGAAAGAGGGTGCGTGCACGCGTGTCACGCAGGTGCGCTCATACACGCTTTGGAGGGTTGGCAGCATCACGAAGTAGGCGCCATCGATCCGGAGAAGATTGACGTCACTTGGAAAGCGAGTAAGAAGCACGGGTTTGCTTGCCTGTGAGTTAGTTTTGAACGCTGCGAACACGCCATCGTTACTGCTGCTGCTGCTGCGCGTTATTGCCGTATTTATTTAAAGAGAGAGAGAGAGCACGCATCGGATATACTAATACGAATAGTACTTGACGAAACAAATAGAAGAGAGATAATAAAAGCGAAAACCAAAAACTGAAGACGAAGACGTTGTCGTTGTTGTTGTTGTTTATTTTAAGAATGAGCTACAATAAAACTTAATATATATATATCACAATGTCAAAGCACCGCGTGTTGTCGACGTTATACGTGTCATATATACGCATGCACGGGCACAACTTGCTAAAAGACTAAACGGAGAATCTCTTCGTATATTTCTTAGTTTGCCAACACCTCCCCAGTCGCCTTCAACACGCGCACTTTTTTGTCGCCCTCCATCTTTTTACCAACTCTCGATCTCTTCTTCTCCGCCGCGGAGTAATGCATCACGTTCGAGTGATGAATTGGAAACTCTCTTTGAATAATACTCCCGCTCTCGCCTTCGTTTCTCGGCTTCACATGTTTCGTCTTGATGTTCACGTCTTTGCACAAAATTTGCCCATTCTTCGTAAACACCTCGACGACTTCGGTCACTTTCCCTTTATCCGCGCCGGCGATGACGATGACCTTATCGTTCGTTTTCACGTGCATCTTCACTCGCAACGGTTTCCCGTTCTGGTTTAACGCTTGTTTTTCCCATTTCTTTTTCTGTTGTTTTAGAGAAGAGAACGCACACAAAAAAGAAAGTACAAACGTGAGTTTCTCTACAGAGAGAGAGGGGGAGGGTTTTGCTTCTCTAAAACCTGAAGCAGTCCCTCGGATAAAATTGCGAGACGAAGAGAGGAACAAAAAACATTTTCGGCGACGAAACGACTTTGACGGCTGACGACGAACACGCGCGCCGTTTTCTCTCTCTCTCTCTCTTAAAAAGTGAGCACACGCATTTCGGTCGCGTTTTCTTTCGCGCAAAAATGCGTTCGCATCTCGTTCGCGAGAGAGTAGGAAAGCAGCGCTTCGTTACGCGTAAAAAGCGAGAGAAGGAGAGAGAATTTGGCCCAATTTTTGCCCAAGAAAAGAGGAGAAAAACAACATACCGCTTCGGTGACGACCGCCGTTCTTTTTTTCATCGGCATCGCCGACGGCGACGCGACTCTCGCATCTCCTCGCAAACTGCGGGAAGATAAGGAGAGGGAAGAGAAGGATTGGATTAACGCGGACATTTTCTTTTTCTAGTACAGCTATGTATATTTCCGCGCGCGTTTACGTAACACGAAGAAAAATGAGGTTTTTATCTAAAATTGCGTTGAAAACAAAAAGCACAGGTTTTACGACGAGCGAGAAGTTGTGTATTTTTTCTCTCTTTTGCTCTCCTCTGCGACAACACTTCAACAAAGGGTGGCTTTCACCACCACCACCAACACACCGCGTTTCTGCTCGAGTGTGTTCAACCTCTTTTTGTCTCTCTCGTCTCCCTTTTGCTCTCTGATATGTACTACAACTTACTACTATTCGTTTTAACGTCCCGCGTGCTCAGCCGCGAAGGCTTTCACCGCGCTCAAGTTTCTACTACCCCCGCTATTACTAGTTTTGTCACCGCCGCTACTGTTATTAGTATCACCGTTGTTATCACTACCATCATCACCTTTTTCCTCCGCCTCTTTCTTGAGTTTCCACTCCCGGTCTTCGCCGACGCATGAGCACGCGCAAAAGAGAAACCGGCCGTGCGTTTTCATCTCGGCGGCTTTGTCGAAGGAAAACTTACCCCACTCGTCTTTCCATCCTAACCCGGTCACCTCTCTCTCGCGTTTCTTTTCAATCTCTTTGGCGCGTTTTTTCGCTTTGCGACTGCCGTCGTCGAATTGCGCGTCTTTAAGCATGACATCGCGCGTGGTTCGTATCATTTCGATTTCGGATTCCAAACGTTTTTTGACGAAGGTTGCCGGCGAACACGCTTCCTTGTCCGTCTTGTTACACGCGATTAAAATCGGAATCCGTTTGCGCCGGACGTTATCGTAATCGATCAAGATTTCGTTGTATAAATGGTCCGCGACGTCTCTTTTATTCGTCGAAAACTCCACGCCGTCCACGAAGAACACGATCCCTTTCGCTCGAGGCAAGAACCGCTCGTAAAAGCGGTTCCGGATTTTCGCGTGGCCGGGTACGTCGACGACGTTCACTTTCACCCTTTTCTCATTGTTCGCACCATCAGAAGAAGAAACGCAAATCTCCACCTCGCTCTCGTTCTCTATCGAGCTCGTCACCGTCCCGAGCCCTAAACTTTTGTTCTTCAAAAGTAAATACGCCGACGTCGACCCGGCGCCGTCTTGGCCGCACAAAACGATCGAATCTCGTTTTTTGCTTGTGTTTTTACCAATCTTTCTCCCTGATTCTCCTCCTTTGTTGAAGAAGATTCTACCGGCGATAAAATGCGCCAGGATGAGTGAAAAGAGGACGAGAACGATTAGTTCCGGGTGTTGGTAAACGTCCTCGAGTCGTGCTCTCGTTCGTTCCCAGATGAAGTCGACGCGATGTAGAATCGCGTCGAGGACGTTGCCGTCGTCTCCGTCAAAAGCGAATTCTTCTTCGCTGGGAGGATGATGATTTTGCGCGTCCTCGCTCGAAGGAAACGAAGAGGAGGAGGAGGAGAAGGAGGTCATTTCCGCTTTTATCACGTATTTCCGAAACAGTGAGAGAGAGAGAGTTTACAGAGAGAGAGAGAGAGAGAGCGCAAAAGTGCTCTGTGACGCGTGAAACACAATGGAGATAAAAAGTGGCTGCTGCTAAAGCTCAAATCATCATAAAACTCACTTACGTAGTAGTACTACCAAACGCTCTCAACATTTTCACGGCGTCTTTCTCTTTCCCTCTGTTTTCTCGAAAGATAAAACTTCCAGCGACGACGACGTTCGCACCGCTCTCGACGACGGCTTCGATCGTCTCTAAATTGACGCCGCCGTCGACTTGGATGTCGAGCGTTTTCGATCGTTTGCGCAACCGTTTGACTTTTTCGAGCGCAGTCGGTTGGAGTTTTTGACCGCCAAATCCAGGTTGGACGGCGAGTACGTTCACGCAATCTAACAAGTTCAAGTCGAGAAGTTCAAAGACCGAGGTGTCTTCTAAGTTTGTGGACGGGTTGATGCTCATCGACGCGCGCTTGTTGTGTTTGAACTTTATTTTTTCGCACAATTTTTTCCTCTCGGCGAAAGTCCGGACGGCTTCGGGGTGGAAGGAGATTTGCGAGGCGCTGTCGCCGAGACCGTTGTCGATATAAAAATCTGGGTTATGACAGGAGAGGTGGCAATCTAAGAAAGCCGTGGGGAAGTTCTCGCGAAGAGATTGGACCGTGGACGGTCCAAACGTAACCACGGGGACGAACTGGCCGTCGAAGACGTCGACGTGGATCCAATCGGCCGAGGCCGCGAGAGCGATCGAGGTCGCGGAGATGAGATTGGCGTGGTCGGGAGCAGCCAAAAGCGACGGCGCAATTTTGAAGAGTGCGCTCGTAGTTTTCGTCGCATCGCCACCACTCGTCGTCGTCTTTCTCTTTTTCGCCGGCGCCGCGTTCTCGTCGATTGCGTCTTTTTCTTCTTTTTCTTCTTTTTCTTCGTCTCTCAGCGTTTTGCACAACCCGTACAGCTTCGAGTACGTCCTCGAGTACACTTTTTCGTACTCAGCCGCGCTCTTCACATTTGGAAAAATCGTTTCCAAACGCTTCACCATGCGTCCGCACGCCTCATCGGCGGTTTTATAAATCCCCACTCCTACGCTGGCTAAAATGGCGCACCCCAACGCCGGCGCGTCTGGACATTCGGTAACGACAACTTCGCAATTCGTCACGTCCGCGTGCATTTGAAGCCAAAACTTCGATCGAGTCGCTCCACCGGCGATGACTATGGTTTCTATTTCCGTCCCGTTTTTTCGCATGGTATCCACCACCGCCTTGGTGCCGAAACATATCGATTCTAATATCGCGCGAAACATGTGCGCGCGCGAATGTTTCAACGTCAAACCGATGAAACAGCCTTTCGATTCGGCGTCGACGTGTGGCGTTCGGTTCCCTTGGAAGTGGTCTAAAGCGACTAAGTTTTCGCATCCAATTGGAATCTCTTCGGCTTCTTTGAATATTTCCTCGTACGTGCAATTAAATTGATTTTTAAACCAATTCGTAATCGATCCCGTGCTTGTTTGTCCGCCTTCGACGATGAATTTCGCCTCGGGTACCAGCGCGTTTTCGTAAGCGCCAAACATGCCTTTTCCAAACATTTTCTTCTCCGTAACTGCTAAGTGTAAATGCGAAGATCCGGTGATTAAAGCCATTGTTTTCGGATGAATGGCACCTAACCCAATCATGCCGATGAACGCGTCCGCGCCGCCTTGAACGACTGGTATCTCTATAAACTTTTTCGCGCTCTCCCCGAAGAGCTCCTTGAACGCCTCTTTCGTGACGTTTCCGATAACTTCGCCGCACTTTAACACATCTTTCGGCCATTTTTCTAATAAATCTTCCAACTCTAACGCTTCCAACAACTCTTTCGGAGGTACTTTTTTCCCTTCTTCTTCTCGAAAATGCCACCTTACGCTCGCGTTGTTCGCGCTCGCGCAGTATCTTTTCGTCAATCGAAAGTTCATGTAGTCTTGATATTCGCACACTTTCGTCGCTCGATCGTACACTTCTCTCTCGTTCCGTTTCATCCACAGCGCTTTCGGAACCATCCACTCCGCGGAAACCGGACCTTCTCCGTCGCAGTTCACCCGCAACGTTTTCGCAACCTCTTCTTCGTAACGCGCGTCGTCTTCGTTACTCCTTTTTTTCCTTCTCCTTTTCGCACACTCGGCGGCGTTCAAAACGTCCTTCGTTTCCTTCATGCCCGCGCGCATGTCGCACCACATGACGCACGGATATATCGCGCTCTCTCCGCTCTCCTCCATAAACACCACCGAACAGCACGTCGTGTCCAAACACACCGCCGCGATATCTGCCAACGATATCTTCGACGCAGAGACTAACTCTCTCACCGCGTCTCGAAAGCTTTGCCACCAATCTGCACACGTTTGCGTCGCGCATCCCGCGCGTGGAATACCGTACGTGGTTTCGTACGTGCGTTCGCACGTGAAAAGAGATTCTCCGGTGAACGCGTCGAAGAGTTGGCACCGAATCCCGCCGGTGCCTCCGTCCACGCCGAGGCAAAAGATTCCTTCTGGTGGTCTCGTTGTTGTCTTCATGAACGCTTTCTTTCTCTCTCTCGAGTCTCTCTCTCTCTCTCAAGTCTTTCTCTCTCACGCGTGTTTACTATGAAATGGAGCAAAAGAAACTGGCACCCACCTGACTGACACCAGAGAGAGAGAGGAGAGTATAAAGCACTTAAATAGCTACTACTCAAAGTACCTCAAAGAGTACTCTTACGTACTAATACCCTAAATTTTAAAGTCTAAAGTGGTTACTCTGATGAGTAGGACTTTTGTACTTACAACAACAGAGGTCCTGTCAGAGGAAAACTCTTCAGAGACATCAAAAAAAAAGAAATTTCTCCTCATTCTCGACGACGCGCGACACACGACCACGCGAACGACGACGCGTGAAGGGAGCAGAAACGCGTTGTGCGAACGATAAAATCGGAAATTTACGAACGGATCTTAACGAGAAATACGCGTTCGTTTCCTTTTTTATCTCGTATTAAAAGTTGGACTTTGACAGCGAGAGCCTCTGCGTTTGACGACCCTAATACGAATACCTTGCAAACGACGCGCGTAAAATCGAGAGAGAATTTCGCCAATTTCGGTCTCGGTTTGAATCGAGAGAAGCACGCACGTTTACAGAGAGATCTTCTTATAACCTCCTATAAAAACTTTCGTAAGAAGAAGAAAACAAAGAATCAGATAAAAATGAGTCTCACCTCGGACGAGGTGAACTTTATGGTGTACAAATACCTCCTCGAATCTGGGTTTTCGCACTCCGCGTTTACGTTTGCGAACGAATCGTTCGTCAATAGAACTCGGATTGCCCCAGGAAACGAAGATCAGGACATTCCGGCGGGCGCGTTGGTGGCGTTCGTGCAAAAAGGATTGCAATATTTAGAGCTCGAAGCGAATTTGAACGAGAGCAGCGGCGGGAATACTGGTGGCAATCTTGGGGAAGGAAACAATACGAACGTCAAAAACAACAACGAAGAGGACGATATCGACGCGAACTTTTCGGTGTTGACGGCGAGAGATTTGCTTTCGAAACCGGTGGACGCTTTGAAGGCGCTGGTAAAGTCGAGAAGGGAGATGTCCGCGGAGGAACGGAATCGAGCGATCGAGGAGGAAGAGACCGCGCTGAAAAGAAAGTTGGAGGAGAGAAAGAAAGCAGCCATGGCGGTGAAAACGATCGACGGCACGTTTGCCGCCGCCGGAGGAAAGAACGGCGGTTTGGACGACGTGAACCAACTGTTCGACGTGAGCCAAGACGAAGTGACGACGTTGGACGGGCACTTGGGCGAGGTTTTCGTCTGCGCGTGGAACCCGAAGAGAGAAGGGATGTTAGCCAGTGGAAGTGGCGATGCGACGGCGAGAATTTGGACGTTACCGGCTGGGCCGAGCGGAAGAGTCGCCGAGGCGAAGATGAAACCGCCGGCGGTTTTAGAGCACACGAAGAAGATTAAAAAAGAAAACGAAGAGAAAGATACGACGAATAAAAACGGAGAGAGTAAAGAAGATAAGAACGGAGTAGGTGGTGGTGGCGACGCCATGGACGTCGACGGTGGAGGAGGAAAGAATAAAGAAAAGAAAAACGATGCGGAGGACGAGGACGAGAAGAAATCGAAAGACGTCACGACTTTAGACTGGAACAGCGACGGTACGATATTAGCCACTGGATCGTACGACGGCGACGCGAGGCTTTGGGACGATAGCGGTAAGCTCGTCGCCAGACTCGAGCAGCACAAAGGTCCGATTTTCTCCTTGAAGTGGAACAAAGCCGGCGACTCGTTGATTTCAGTATCGGTGGATAAAACTGCCGTGGTGTGGGACGCGAAATCCGGGGAGGCGAAGCAAACGTACGAGTTACACGAAGCGCCGTGTTTGGACGTCGATTGGAAAGGAGATACGAACGTGTTTGCGACGTCCAGTATGGATAAGAAGATTTACGTTTGCGAAGTTGGTAAGAAGGCACCTTTGAAAAAATTCGAAGGACACACGGACGAAGTCAACTGCATCAAGTGGGATCCCGTCGGTAACCTTCTCGCGTCGTGCTCGGACGATTACACCGCGAAAATTTGGTCCATGAATCAAAACCAGGCTCTTTTCACGTTCAGCGAACACAAAAAGGAAGTGTACACCATCAAATGGTCGCCAACGGGACCGGGAACGAAGAATCCGGATATTCCTTTGATGTTGGCGACGGCTTCGTACGACCACACGGTTAAGTTATGGAACGCGACGACTGGAGAGTGTATTCGGACGTTCAACATGCACACGGAACCGGTGTATTCGGTCGCGTTTTCGCCAGATGGGAAACACATCGCCTCGGGAAGTTTCGATAAACGCGTGAGAGTTTGGGAAATTGCCACCGGGTTGTTAGAAAAGACGTACCGCGGTGACGGCGGGGTCTTCGAGGTGTGTTGGAACCAGGAAGGGTCGAAGATTGCAGCCTGCTTTAGCAACAACACGATAGCCGTTTTGGATTTTGAGTAAAAAAGAAGTGTTAACAATTACTACCATGTTTCTGATTTATCGGTACAACGAATTCGTCAGTACCGGCTTGTCGTTGTTCATTTTCGCCTCGTTCGCGTCGTCCAACCATTTCTTGGGCATTTGGAATTTTCGAGCAAGAATGTCTAATTTCACCGCTGACTTTCTCCACTCGGTTACGGTCTCCGTGAGAATTCGTTTACACGCGCGTTCGCGTTTCGAGTCGTCTCGAATGAATAAAGCGACGAAAAGAAGCCAGTCGCACTCAATCTTAGGCAGCCTGTTTTCTTCGTTATTTTTCTCGTCCTCGCTCGCGAAATACGCGTTGAGTTGGGAGATTTGACCGATGAGATTCTCGGTGTACTGGTCACCTCTGCGTGACAACAACGATGCGGACTCTTTCGACGATGATTGTTGCGAGAGGACGAACTGCGTCGCCATCCACGAGTTTGAAAACTCCAAAAAGTCTTCGCCAAAGCCGAGCTGATGGAACGGATGTCCGTTCGAACTGCTGGTATTCCTCGCGCCGGCGGTGGCTGAAGAAGAAGAAGCAGAAGTTAAAGAAGTTAACAGCAAAGCGTCGTATCTAGCATCCTTCACGATGCCTTCGCACTTGTGTTCAACCAACGCGTCTTGACTCACGCCGCTCGGGTGCGGGAAGAGCGCGGCGGCAGAATCTTTCAAAATTCCGTCGCCCTCTAGAATGTCTCTCTCGTACGTTTCTAAAATCTTCTCCGTCGTCTCCGCGACGTTGTGATGAAACCACACGCGCCTGGAAAGATTTTCGATCCAATCCTTCGTTTCTGGCGTCGCATTTCTCGAGGTTCCGTCTTCGCTCGACGTCGTTTCCACTCTACCCGCTAGGAGTTCCATCACGCTTCGAGTGGCGGCGGGTATGTACTTGTTCGTCGCGGTACCGAACGCGTTCTCCCACGTGTTCAACTGCGCGTTCGCGAGATTTTTGATGTTATCGCTCGCCCCGGTTTGCGCGATGATGGTTGCTAATCGCATGTCGCCATCGTTCAAAGCTAATTGCGTCGCTAAAACGATATCGTTACGCGACAATGCCACAGAGACTGGATCGTTGTTCTTCTCTTTTTTGTCGTTGTTGCTGTCGTCGTCGTCGTCGTCGTCAAAATCCATCGGTTGCGCGTCCATTTCCAACGCCTTCTCCATCTCCGCGCGTTTCAAAGATCTTTTCAACCATTTGCTCAGACTTTGTTTGCGTCGAAACGTATCCGCGGCGGAACCTCTCTGCGCGCCGAGTTCGTCCTTCTTGTATAAAAGCTCCAGAAGGTCCCACAACTCAATCGCTCGTTTCGTTTTGCTCGCGATTCGTTGTCGTCGTCTCGTTTTGCAACCGTACTCGTCGTCGGCGTTGCTATTACTATTACTACCATCACCGCTATTATTCAACAACATCAACGCGTTCGCTAACGCTTCGCAATGCACTCGACAAAACTCCTTCACGTCCTCGGCGGGAACGTTTAAACGGCATCGAGGATCCGTCTCTTTTTTCGAAAACGCCTCGAAGCATTTCAAACCGTTCTTAATCGCCCGCGCTTGGAACGTCATCATCGCTCTCTTCGCTTCCTCTTCGTCTAAACCATCTTCCTCGCCTTCGAGTCCACAAAAATCTTCAATCGGCACGACCGCTCGCTCGACAATCTTCGACCCGTCGCAAAACGCAAATCTCCCGGACGTTCCCGCCCACGACCCGCGAAATGCTTTCCCGCCAAACGCGTGCGCGTCCACGACGAGCGTTGCATCATTACTCGTCGTCTGAATCGTCGTCGTCGCGGATAAAAAATGTTCCTCTCTTCTCAGCGCTTTTCGAGCGGCGTCAAACGCCGACTGAAACCGTCTCGGCGGTGGTTTCGGTCCCAAAAACGTCGTTTCTGTCGTCGTCGTTGTTGTCGCCGATGCCGGTTTTGCTGCGTTAAAGTCTTCTTTCTCTTCTTCTTTCTCTCGGTCTTCTCCCGTCGCTTCCTCCGTCCTTTTTTCCTCTTCTTCTCCAAAATACTCCTCTTCTCCCTCGTCGACGCAAATCGCTTTCCTCAAAACCTCTCGGACGTTTCTCTCGTGCGTTTCCAGAAGAATACCACCACCATTTTCGCTCTTCTTGTTCGACGACGCGAACGGATGATGATGATGATTGTTCTTCTTCGTCGTCGTGACATCCTCCGCGTCGTAACGCAAAACTTTCCTCGTTTCCGTTTCTTCCTTCTTTCGTTCTTCGAAAACACACGCATCGTCATCCTCCTCCTCCTCTGAAGAAGAAGAGGAGGAGGACAAAGATATGCTCTCCAGGTTAAACCCGACCTGGCGAGACATTATTCTTCGTGTTGTACACTTTGCGCGCGTGAATGTGTTCTGTCGCGCGCGTAGGAGTGTGCTTTAATTTGAATACAAAGTGAGGGAAAACGTATGTGAAAATGGCTCGTGCAACGAATTAAATAGTTTAGGGTATTTGAGTAAGCTTACGCACTTAGGTTGAAAAAGGTTGAAAAAGAGTAAAGCTTAAGCACTTACGCACTTACGACTTTGTCTTTTTTAGTAGACTCGCGTAAAAGCGTAAATCAACACAGTCACCACACAAAAAGAACCACGACAAAAATGCTTACATCTCTCCTCCTTTTCGCAAAACGGCAAAGGCGTTTTTCCTCCTCCTCGTCCTCCTCCTCTTTCTCCCCAACAGCTTCTTTTGATCCGCGTGGTGGTTTGAACGCCACCCTTTGCTTTTTTGTAAACGGTGGCGTCGTTGATGCGCGTTTGACGACGACGACGACGACGGCCTCTCGTCATCATCACCATCCTCGTCGGCATCTTCACCATCTTTCGAAGAGGAGAAGTTCGATGTCGTTCGCGTCGTCGTCGTCCTGGAAGGGGGGAAGTTATTCGAGGAGCTTTGCGAAGAAGACAACGAAGGAGAGCGAAAGCGCCGCTCGGTATGGTGCGAGCGTTCTTTGTCGGACGATTCAGACGTCGACGACGAGCGGCGCGAAAGGAGAGGCAGAGTCGTTGCACCTCTCGGAGAAGTGCGAGGAGCAACTCCGCAGGATTTTCCAGAGAGAGATGAAGAAGAGTGCAGAGGAGAACTCAAAAACAAAGAGAGAGACGGTGTTGCGAATCGGCGTGGACGGCGGCGGGTGCGCGGGGTTTCAGTACACGTTCGCGTTGATCGACGAGAAGGACGTGGTGACGGGAGAGGATCGAGTGTTCGTCGGTCGGAGGTTTCCGGAGGAAGCGAAGGTGGTGTGCGACGAGGTGTCGTTTGAGTATTTGAAAGGAAGCACGGTGGATTACGCGGAGGAGATGATACGGAGCGCGTTTGAGGTGGTGAAGAATCCAAACGCGGAGCAGAAGTGCGGGTGCGGGGTATCGTTTGAGGCGAAGTTTTGACGACAGACAGATAGAGAGAAATGTGATTATGAGATGTATAAATACACGCGCGCGCGCAAAGAACGAATGAATGAGTTTGAGATGCTACTACTTTATGCTCAATTTTCGAGAGAAAGCTTCGACGACGTCGCGAAGTCGCTTCGCGCTTCCTATGGGCGTCGCGGCGCCGAATCCCAAGTTCGGATTCACTCTCAACAAGTCCACTTCTTCTTCTTCTTCTTCTTCTTCTTCTTCTTTGTCGTCGTCTTCGTTTTTCTCCTCGTTCAGAAGCACCTTTTTGGGCAAGGCGATGAGTTTCATCACCAGCGAAAACCTTTTCTTCTTTTTGATGTTGCTTTCGTCGTCGCGAGGAGGCATCGTCGTCGCGCACGCGCTGTGTTTCACGTCCGAGTCAAACAAGACTACCCGTCCCGGTTTCGCCGCGACGAGAAGGCCGATTTGTGAGTCTTCGTCCAAAAACTTCGTCTCGCCGCCCCACTCGGGATCCCACTCGTCGTTTAAATACACGAGCAAGGAAATAAAACGCGGTTTAATACGAGCTTTCTCGTTCTTATTCTTCTCATACATCGGCGCTCTGTTCGCGTAATTACCTCCGTACGCTTCCGCGAATGCAGATTTTGGGTGCAACAAAGTCATCGGATCGCCGTCGATGTGGTATCGAAACTTTGACGTTTCATCCGAGGCGTTGTAAACGATCGCATCGTACTTATACCGGTTTTGTTGTTGTTCTTGTTGTTGTTGCTCTCCTTTTTCTTCTTCGCAATCATCATTGTCGCCTTCAAAAACAAAACTCTCCACCGGCGCTCTCGCAAACACCGTTTGCGGAAACACCCTCTCCAACCGCTCGAACAAAAACTTCTCCCCGACCACGCCGCCGTTTCTCGACGCCGCTTCGACGATGAAATTTTTCGCGCCGAGCGTTTTCTCGTCGTCGCTCCCTTCACCGTCACCACCGCTCCTATCCACCGTTTCTCGCTCCCAATACTTCTCCGCGCTCGCTCTCACGTCGACGACTCTCGTCGTTCCCTCTTCTTCACTCGTAACATTCACCGACGCCAGCGATTTCACGAAGACCTTCTTCGCCTCCTCGTCCTCTTTTTCTCCTTTGTTGTCTTCTTTCCTCCACAAGTCATCCAACGCGACGATTCTGCTCGCGTCCGGTTTGATGGTTTCTCCTCCTGTATTCGCCTTCTCATCATCATCCTCCAGGAGGATAAACTTTCCGTTGATTTCTGCGTTCAGTGCGCACGAGCCCGAAAATGATGAGTTTGAGGCGTTGTCTTGCGTTTCGTGCGCTTCATTTTCGGTATCCTTTTCCTCCTTTCTCTTTCTCTCGCGCAGTAGTGTTCTTCTTTCCTCCTCTTCCATCAAACGCCGCTCCGTATCTAAAATTGGAGTAAAGAACGGAACGCATCTCGTCGTCGATATTGTCATCGTCTTTATGCGACTATAACTGCTGCTTTAAACGTCAAACACCAAAACCACCAAAAATGAGAAGGAGAGAAGCTTTCAAAGTCGTTTTTGTCATCGTTTCATCGTCTCATTTTTCTATTTGTTTCTCTTTGGGGAAGTGACGCACTTTTCTCCATTAAAAGCGCGTTACATCTCATCATCATGCGCTCGATGTGTTTCGCCTCCTCGTCCTCTAAAACCGCCTCCTCGTGTTGCACAAGGAGACAAAAACTCACCTATAATGCGGTCGTCCATCGCACTCGTTCCTACTCGAATACGAGTGCTTTTAGCGACGCTACGACGACGAGTAAATGCAGACGTTTTTCCTCCTCCAATTTCTCTCGCGGAGAGAAAACCATCGACCATCCGGGAAACAGACAAAACTTTCTCAAGGTTTCCTCTTCAACTTCTCGCGATTTGAAAATCAAATCCGCCTGGGGGGACGACGTGCAGTTCTTTCCGTGCACGCTCGTCAAGAAACCTCGAAAAGTAACCGCAAAAGGCGACTTGTATTCACTCTCGATTGGTGGTGGTGCTTTGGGGGATGAAATGATGGAAAAATTTTCCACCCCGGGGCAGTACGTGCAGATGAAAGTGCTTCCATCGGACAAACCGGCGTTTATCGCCGTCGCGAACGGACCTCGAATGGCAAAGAAAACGAACTCATTTGAGTTTTTAGTGAAACGTCCAAGTGAAGGGTACACGGATAAAGACACCGGGGAGGTTTTACAGTCGACGGCGCAAAAAGTGTGCGATTTGGATTCGGACGAGGCGAGCATACTCGTCTCGGCGCCGATGGGGAAAGGATTTCGTCTCCCGGAGGACGAGATCGGGGACGTGTTGTGCTTTGCAGCCGGGAGTGGGATTAGTCCGATGAAAAGTTTCTTAGAAGAAGAAGGGTTTACGCATAACGGCGAGACGTACGTTTTTTACGGCACGAGAGATGCCGCGCACACGGCGTTCGCGGAGGAGTTGAAGACGACGATGGGCGGTCGAGCGAAAATCGTCAACGCGTACAGCGCGGACGGGAACGGGTACGCGCAGGACTATTTTAAAAGAATGATAGATTCCGGGGAGTTGAAGTTGAAAGATCCGAAAAAAGCGATCGCGGTTCTGTGCGGGCAGAAAGAGATGACGGAACAAACGATCGAGATGTTAGAAAACGCCGGCGTGCCGCGAGAACGCATTCTCATGAACTTTTAAGAATTTACTCTATTACGCTACAATCGATTTTTAAAACTATAAATCACAACTTCCTTTTCACTTTCCCAGTCTCTTCATCTACCTCGTACATCCCAACCTCCTCGGCTTTCACGACTCTCGGCACGTCCTCTCCGATCGGGTCTCTCCCCATATCTTCCCCGATGGTCAAACAATCCACCACGGTAAAACACGGCACGTCTTTAAACAACCCGTCTTTATACTCGTGAATCTTCTTCACGCCGTCTAAAAACGGAAGCTCAATCATGGCTGCAAACTCGTGCACCGTCGCCCCTAACTGATGACACAACTCGAACCCGGCTAAGGCGGTACCTCCGGTGGCGATTAAGTCGTCGATTAACACGACTCGATCGGACGCGTCGATCGCGCCGAACCGCATCACCGTTTCGTCGGTGGAGTATTCCGTGACGTATTCGCCGGAAGAAACCAACACGCCGGGGAGTTTCCCAGCCTTACGAATCATAACGAACGGTATGCCTGTGCGTTTGGTTTTTGTGCGTAAAAAGAAAGAATACACGAGAGATGTATGGTCAGCGTGAAAAATGTCAAGAATATCAATCAAACAACAAACAACAACACCAACAACATGCCTACCTAATCGCATCGCAATCGTCGGTCCGAACAAAAACCCTCTGGCGTCGAACCCGGCAATTTTCGTCGGTTTCTCCTTCATGCTTTGTTCATATCTTTCCACGAACGTGTCGACGACCAGTTTAAACGCCTCGGGGTTCTCGGTGATCCCGGAAACGTCGTAAAAGTTCGGGACGTCGTGCGGGGAAAATTTCGGTCCGTACCACGGCAAGGATTTCGCGATGGTTTGCACCACGTGCGGGTTTAAGTTTTGGTCCAAGCAAAAATGGTTCGGGGCTAAGGTTTTAATGACTACGGATTCGTTTGTCGTCGTCGTCATCGCGTGTAGTCTCTGGAGCGTGCTGCTTTCGCGCGGAGAAAAGTGAAGGAAAAGCTTTTGGATATAATGGAAAACTTCATCTGCCCTCATTTCGAGCAAAAAGGATGATGATTAAAGAGCATCAAGAAACGTACCAAATCGTATGAAAAGTTCCAGTAATACAGATGAGACACGTATAAGCATCCGTACGAAAAATAAGTACATTTCACGACCTGTAACGTCACGTTTGAGAGGAGTTTGTCGAGGGCATTTTTAGAGGCCAATTTTGGTCTGGAAAACAGTTGGAGGAAAAGACTTCAGAGAGAAGACGTTTTACGCGCGGCGTCGTGACATCGTCATCGTCGAGAAAATGCGCCTCTGCGCACCCTGTCGTCTCGCTCCTTTTACTTCCTCTTTTACTTCTTCTTCGCGGAAGAAGCAAAGTCGTCGTCGCTTGAAGTCTTCTCCGTCGTCGTTCAAAGCGCCAAAAAGCGACGACGACGACGACGGTTGCGGCTTTTTGGACGACGACGAGGACGACTCTGGGGTGCGGTGTATCGTTCTGCCCGACGATGACGATGAAGTCGACGCGTTTCTCTCAAAGACGATAGACTCGTCAGAGGAAGAAGAAGGTCCGGGAACTTTCGCAATACTGACGAGGATGAAGAAAGAAGACGAGTGGACGAGAGTGCACGTGCAGTCGACGAAAGCGTTGAAACGAGACATGCGTTTGAGCGTGGCAACGATGTTGAAGGCGCGAAGAAGAACAACGACGAATGATGAAACGGATGAAAGGAGTCGCTCGAGGTTCGTTTTTGCGTATAAGACGCTCCCGATTGGCGCGAGGAAGAAAATGTGTAAAGACGCCGAGACGTATTTCGAGGAGAGGTTTGCTTCCTCGTCGACGGTGGTGGCCGGTAGAGGTGAGGATGACGGTGAGGATGATGGGAGCCGTGGTGTTGATGATGTTAAGAATAGGAAGAGCTCTGGCACTCCGACGACTGCTCAAACGTTGTTATTCTCGTCGGAACATGTTGAACAGCTCGAGGCGTTTGGTTTCGTCGTTCTCGACGACGTCGTTCCGGAACAGGCCGTTCGCCAAATGTACGAACAATGCGAGTCTCTGGCGGATAAACTTTTCCCAGTCAACCAAGAGGGAAGAGACGACGATTTAGCGAGCATCAAAATTGACATCGAGAATCCTACGGCGTCGCCGTTGAATGTAGCGGGAACGTTTCTGTGGTCGTTGCCGCGGAAACTTTGCGAAGTTTCCTCCTCGTCGTCAATATCTCCTCCAAAATGCGCGCTCGCCGCTCGCGAACGCGCCGAAAACACCGCGTACCCAAAGTTTGCGCAACTCGCGAAGTACGACAAGCAAGGCGCTCGATACGACCCGCACGTGGATTACGATCCGAATAACGCGGACGGCCCGGAAGGCTCTCGTATTTGCGAACGAAACTTAACCGCCATTTTATACTTCAACCTCGGATACGAAACCGAAGCCGAAGGGTGCTTGCGCGTGTTTCTAAACCAAAAACAACAAGAAGAAGAAGATAAAGAAGCAAAAGAACGAGAAGAACAACAGCAAGAAAAGTTTCTCGACATCCAACCGCTTCCCGGTCGTCTCGTCCTCTTCGATTCGCGCAGGATTTTGCACGGCGTCACGCCCTCGTTTGAAAGAAGATGGGCGATGACCGTTTGGTCGTGATGATACGATTATACGTTTGCGTGTGCGTACTCATTAACAACATCATTAGTAGCTCTTTTGTTATAGTAAACCTTTCTTTAGTTTTAGTGTAGTAAACGCGTATAAAAAGACCCCGCGTGTATACGCACGCTCGTATCCTCCAAAGGTCGCTTACAAGGCAAAAAGCAAGGGAACTTCATAATCCGCTTCTTTCTGCGCACGACAAAAGAGCAGCTTTCAACACTCCGTCTCTCGTTTTCTCTCTCTCTCTTCCCCGCGTTCTTTGCGCCGCTGGAAAGGGTTTCACGTAATACATACGTTCGTTACCAAACAAAGAGAGAGAGAGAGAGAGAGGAATTCTATTCCGCGCGATAAGAAAATATCTGAAAGGACACCCCCGGGGAAAGATCAAATTGGATACACAAAGCGCGCTTCTTCTTCGTCTCGGGAGAGTAGTTCTACGGAGAACGACAACAAGAACACGAACAACTTCATCATTAGAATAGTATGAGTTCCTCGCGAAACAACACCGCTCCTCAAAATCGTCGCCGGGGTCATCATCATCAGTCTTCTTCGGCTGCTGTTGGTGGTAATGGTGGTGGTGGTGCGAATACTATTACGACGAACCACGATGGCCAGAGAGACGAAGAAACAGACGCAAACTTATACGCTCGGTTGAGCGAACCTTTATCGGACTTGCAAAGGCTCAGGCTGAGTTCGATCGAGAAGTTGAACGAGTTAGTTTTGAACAACACCAACGCCAACGGAGAGAATGCGAGTCTCGGAAGCGACGGGAGAGAAACGAGCGGAGGCGGCGGTATGAACGAGAACGCGTCTTTGGGCGGCGGAAGGAACTTCTTTCGCAGTACGAGTAGCGACGACAGTGCTGATACGGGCACGTACGACAACGACGACGACGTGCAGAACGGGTCGTGCGATTCTTCTCCCGGTTCTGACGAGTACGACGAAGCGAACGAGGAGAGGATGTTGAGACAGCGGCTTCGATTGGAAGCCGCGAATAATCAATCAAAGAAAGAGCAGTTGAAGGAAAAGTTGGAGAGTTTGTTATCGTTGGATCAAGCCGTGGAGGACGACACGATGACGGAATTGGACGAGAATGGAAACATTATCGCGAAGAGCAGAGGTTCGTCTGATTTATTGTCGAACACGGATACGAACAGTTCGAACGAGAGTAGCCTGGGGAGCAGTGGTTTGAACGCCGTGGAAAAAAATCAACAGGAAACGCCAAACACGCCGACGACGACTGCGGAAGGTACGTCGTTGGACAGCATCCCCACGCAAATGCCGAAGTTTATGATTTGGTTACCGACGGTGCCTTCGAAAGAAGGTACTTTGGAGAAATACACGGAAATTAGAGGGAACTGGTTCAGCAATTTGATGCGAGGGTTCGGTTCGTCCGGCAGAAACGACGCGTCGTGGAAGTTGAGACATTTCGTGCTGTACGATAACCATCTGTTTTGGGGTAAAGGGTTTTCACGAATGTACGGGTATGGGACCGTTTTAGCGGCGCGAGATGCGTTTGAGTACGGACAAACGGCGATTGCGATCGATTTGTTGTTGTACCCGAAAAAATCGAGCCGGCACGGGAGCTCGTCCACTTCTACGCCGCAAAGTCTCGTCGAGGCGTTGACGGGAGCGTGCTGCCGACCGGAAGGGTACTCGCACAAGATTGTGAGGTGCGAAACTTTGAAAGATAAAGCGTTGTGGTTGGAAGTGTTGAACAAAACCGCGGCAGTGCATCGAGAGCGAGCAGAAAAAGAGCAACAAATCCAAGAACAGAGAGAACACGAGCAGCAAAAACAGCGAGAGAACGGTAGCAACCCTTCGAATCAAAGGAAGGCAATTACGAACGAAAATAGCGCGGAAACGACTGGGTACGCGATTCAACCACCATCGCCGAGAATTTCAGGCGATGACTATCAATACGGTAGCAAGGAAAGTAAAAGATTTGGGAAAAATAAAAGAGAGAGCAGAGACTATTTCGCGCGAACGGATGGCGATCGATATCAGCAGCACCAACTCAGACCGACGGTTGGGTCGCCTTCGATTACGACGGATGAAGAATCAGAAGAGAGCGAGTTAGAATCGGATGAGTACGACGACGACGATGTTTTCAACGACAACGACGACGATAGCGAATATGTAGAGAACGGTCGAAATAGAATGCACGGCGGAGCGAGCAGTAGCGGGTTGAAGACGCACGCGTCGATGCTTAAACACAACGATTCCGAGGATTCCTTATCACTCGATCCGCAAAATGGCATTCCTCCTAGCACAGATGATCGTAGTACAGGTAGCCCCGCAAGTAGAAACCAACCCTCTTCGCGAGGATTAGTCCGAACTGGCTCCGGGTCGGTGAGATTCAGAAACCGAAGTCTTTCGCCGGCGCCGAATCAAAGGTCGCCAGGAAGTACCCCGCGAAGTGCGAGAGCTGCACAGAACCAGAAGAATGGCGTGTTCACATCTTCTCCGAGAAGCGAACTGGTTAGAACATCGAGCAGTCTGTCGACCGGATCGAAGAAACCACCTCCAGTTTCGAGTCCGAGCGGCGCGACGAAGTATTCAGCCGCGAAGCCGCCGTTTGATCCCAACGCGCGACCAAAGCAAAGTTCGATGAAGCGATCGGCGATTCATTCGGCATTCTCGGCTGCGCAGCAAAAAGTGTTGGATGATGCGAATAAGATTACGGAGCAACAACAAAAAGAGGGAGAAAGTGGGATGAGCACGCCACCGCCTCATAATAAAAAATTGCAAAACGTAAACAGCCCGCGAACAACTGGAGGATCGAAAAAATCCGTCACGTTTCAGAACGACGCGCTGCTTGAAGAGGTGAAAAAATACGACGCCACGCCAACGAATGGGAAGAAGAAGAAGAAATCGCACATGTTTCAAAACAACATATCCGCATCAGCTTGGGCCGAACAGCTCGAGCGGCGCTCCTCGCGCGCGTTGATTAAAGCCGCCGGGTCGTGGTCGATATCGATTAACGATTTGATCTTTGGCAAGAAAATTGGCATCGGTTCGTTCGGGAAAGTATACAAAGCCAAGTGGCATGGCACGAATGTCGCCGTAAAGAAAACGCTCGACGTTGCCACGCACAACACGATAAAAGAATTTGCGGCGGAAATCCGATTGATGCGCGATTTGCGACACCCAAACATTGTTCTGTTTTTAGGCGCCGTCGTCGACGCACCTTCCATGTGCATCGTCACCGAACTCATGAAAAGAGGCAATTTGCACTCCATTTTGCACGATTACGATAACGTTGTCCGCGAAACTGTCGCCGATAACGGTCGCTTGCGTTTACAAATGGCCACAGATTGCGCCCGGGGAATGTCTTACCTCCACTCTCGATCGCCTCCAATCGTACATCACGATTTGAAACCGGCGAATTTATTAGTCGACTCGAAATGGAATTTGAAAATTTCTGATTTCGGCATGAGTCGAATCAAGTACAGAGCGTACTTGCAGAAATCCAACCCGGAGTTGGAAACGGCTGGAGGTACTCCCGAGTGGATGTCCCCGGAAGCGTTGAGAAACGATAACGTGGACGAACTCTCGGACGTGTACTCCTTCGGTATAATTTTGTGGGAGCTCATCACGTTGAACTACCCGTGGCACGAGTTGAACGACCCGGTACAAATCGTCGGGAAAGTCGCCTTCTTGCATCACCGACCGAAAATTCCAAGTTGGGTGGAAACGGAGATGGAGGAGTTGCTTTTAGATTGTTGGTCGCGAGAATCTTGCGATCGCCCGGAGTTTGTGCGAATTTTAGAGTTGTTACAAACAGTCACGACGCCAGGCGCGTGGAGTTTAGGTAAAGGCGATAACGCGCTCGAAGTGAAACGATCAAAGTTTTCGCAGTATTTGCAAGACGAGCATTTGGAAGCAGCGGTAAACGCGCAAGATGAACCAGAGAGGAACTCGTTTTTTGGTTTCGGAGGAACTCCTTCTCGCTCAAAAGAGAGCGGATCGCTTACGTCCGTAGCTTCGTCGCAATACAACGAAGCCGATGATCCGTACATTCCCGGTGAAAATGAACGAGATAGTCTCTATGACGATAACGACAGCGACTTATCGGGAAAGGGACAATTGAAAAGCAGCAGCACCGGCGGTATCCCCGGCCACAAACGAAGAGAGTCGCACGAGAACATTCTCGCCTTTCGTCCGCACAGTTTGACCGGCTTGACGATTAAAACGCCAGCACCAAAACCAGATGGGAAAGAACACGATCGACCTGACGATAAAGGTAAAGGACTCGGTGGGTTAAAAATCAGGATTGAAAATAAAAGAACTTCGATGACTTCGGGGACAACTTCGGGTATGACTTCGACGACCATGGCGGCTCGCGCGGCCACCGCCGGCGAGGATAATAACAAACCGAAGAATATTTCGCTCGAGGAACTCGTGAAGCTCGCCGACGATCTCGCCGACGATCTCGACGTTGACGACGAAGACGAAAACGAAGACGACGAAGACCTCGAATCGGAAGTCTCCGGCTTCTCCCAACTTTCCGAAGCGCAGCAACAAAAAATGAACAAGTTCAAAGAGCAACAAATAAAATTGAAGAATACGAAGAACAAAGGGATGAGCAAGTTGAGCGAAGAAGCACCATCGGGAAAAGAAGAGGAAGAAGAAGAACAACCAAAAACGCCTCGAAAAATGTCGTCGATGTTCTCGGACGACGACGACGATACTAAGGGAGCTGAAGAACGAGTTGGAGAAGAAGGTCTCGAGGCGCGAGAAACCGCCTTTCCTTCTCGAAGCGCGCCCAACGCCTACGGGAGCGGAACGGGAGGAAAGAAAAAGAAGAAGAAAAAGAAGTCCGACGAAAAGCCGAAGGATCCTTCCGAAGGGGAGGAGAGCTCGAAACCGATGTTCGCCAGTCAGTTGTAACCACCGCAAAAGTATAAACTCTGATCCGTTCGTACTCTAAAGAAAACTCCGTATCCCATCCCCCCGAACAATAATGTAAATTTAGTGTTTTTTCCTCAAAATGGTTCAAATTCTTCCCCGGGGAGGAGACACTTTTCTTGCGCGTCGTCGTACACAACGAACCTCTCTTTACTACACAACTTTCCAGCTGACAAAGAAGATCTGCCAACATTTGAGATCGCTCTCAAAATGAACCCGAACATGTTCACGCCGGAAATGATGAGCCAAGCGCAAAAGATGATGGAAAACATGACGCCGCAACAGATGCAACAGATGCAACAGATGGCGAGCAAGATGGGAGGCGAAGGAGGAGGACTAGGCGGGATGCCAAACATCCCACCGGGCGCGATGGACGCGATGAAGAACATGACCCCGGAACAGATGAAAGAAGCCGCGGAACAGATGAAGAACATGACCCCGGAACAGATGAAACAACAGATGGAATTCGCTTCGAAACAGGCGCAAGCGGAGCAAAAGTATAAACACGAAGGTTCGAATCGGTTGAAAAAAGCCGGGAACGCGCTCGTCGGGGAAGGGAAGTACGCGGACGCCATCGAGAAGTACGAACGGGTGAGAGAGAATATGAAAGCGTACAGAGATCCGGAGGCGCAAACGTTGAAGAAATCGTGCTTGTTGAACAGCGCGTTGTGCATGAATAAAGTCGGGAGGCACGAAGAAGCCATCGAGAGGTGCGAGGAGGTGTTGAAGATTGAAAATACGAGTTTGAAGGCGTATTATAGACGAGGCCAAGGGTATTTTCAGTTGAAGAACTTAGAGCTGGCGTGGAAGGATTTAAAGAGGGCGGTGAAGTTATCGCCGGAGGATGAGATTGTTCGAGGGGAGTTGGAGAAGTGCGAGGAGGAGATGGAAAAAGCCGGAATGGTGGTGGAGATTAAGTGCCCTGAATTTGACACGTTCGAGAAAGACGAAGAAGAAGAAGGAGAAGGCTTGGTAGATGGCGCCTTCGAGGATGTCGGAGAGGAGCGAGCGTCGAGTGGGACGGCGGCGGCGACTTCCGCAAACGCGGGCTTTCCTCCCCAAATGCCGCCGGGAGGCATGTCGCCGGAAATGATGCAACAAGCCGCGGAAATGATGAAGAACATGTCGCCAGAAACGATGGAAGCGATGATGTCCGTTGCTGCGGATATGCAAGGAGGTGGCATGGGTCCAGATGGTATGCCTACCGCCGATACGATGAAGAAAATGCAAGAGAAAATGGGCGACCCGAAAATGCAAAAAGCTGTGGCGGAGATGATGAAGAACGTAAACCCCGAGCAAATCAAGCAAATGAGTACGGCGGCCGGGATGCATATGAGCGACAAACAGGCGGAACAAGCCGCGCAGCAGCTCAAGAACGTGAAACCGGAGACTATGGAAAAGTTTCTAAAAGTTGCCGCGTTTGGAACGAAATTCTACGGACGATTCAAGACGCAAATCGATTGGATGAACCGGAATCGAAAGTTGACGTTGACGATTGCCGTCGTCGTGTTCGCGGCGTTCGTACAGCAAGTTATTCGATGGTGGCGACGACCAAAGAGTGCACTGAAAGAAGCCATGACTGGCGAAAAAGGGACCGCGGCTGGGGAGGCGTTCGAAGACGCGCAGGCGTGGTGATATTCTACGGAGTAGTTGATATTTTTGATTGAATTACTTTTTACTATTTTACGAGTTAACTCTCATTCTGTTTGCGTGCTTGGCTTGCTTGCGTTTTACGACTCTCTCATTTTTATCCTCCTCTCGTGTAAATTTTAGCGCGCGGGAGGGATGATCACATTCAATTCCGGATCGTGCGTGAATCCCTCGTGGAGGAACGTTTGCGACCTGTAAAAAGGGTTCAAATCCATCACCCCATACTCTTTCGCTCGGTGTTCCAACAGGTGGCACTTAATCGGTTCTTTCTCTCGTTCGAGTCGATTCATCTCGCGAAAAATCCCGCGTAAAATCTCCATCAAGAGCGAATCGAAATCGCGGTGGAAGTGCGCGTACCTGGCAAATTTCTTCCTCAAAGATTTTTGAACCGATTGCTTCTGCGTGCCGATGAAAGAATCCAACATGACGGAAATCGCGTGATCTATATCCTCCGGGCTCACGCTTAGCGACAAACGCATGCGCGCTCTCGCTTCTGCCATACGAATCGTACTTTCCAAGTGACGAACGGCTACAGGCATACCTTCCCTCGTTACGGATTCTTTACGAAGTTCCGAGTACACGCGCGCAATCTTTGGCGTGTCTTGGAGTTTAATCTTCGGATGGACGAACCGCTTGGCGTAAGAGATGTATTTTTTCAGTATTTCTTGATCGAGCGCTTCCGCGACATCTTCATCGTTGTTCGTACTATTACCGAAGCCGGCGGCGACGCCGTCTTCGTCGTCAAAATTTTTCGGGTGCGCCTTGACGTGACTGTTCACCACAAACTCTGCCAAGCGCCTGTCTGTGATGGGATCGATGACATCTTTTACGACGCACAACACGTCAAATCGAGACAAAATAGGGTCTGTAAGTTCCACATTGTCGCTAAAGGTTCGCGAAGAATCGTATCTTCCGCCGATTGGGTTCGCCGCGGAAATCACCGAACATCTCGCCTGTAAACTCGTCACGATCCCCGCTTTCGAGATGGAAATCGATTGTTGTTCCATAGCCTCGTGGATAGACACTCGATCTTGGTCATTCATTTTATCAAACTCATCGATCAAACACACGCCTCGATCGGCTAAGACTAACGCGCCACCTTCTAACACCCACTCTCGAGTGATTGGATCTTTATGCACCGCGGCGGTCAAACCAACCGCGGAAGCGCCTTTCCCAGTCGTATACACGCACCTGTTTGCCGTTTTCTCCACGTACTTTAGAAACTGCGATTTCGCTACTCCCGGGTCGCCTAGCAAGAGCACGTTAATATCACCCCTCAGTTTCGTTTTGCCTTTCACCAACTTTTCTTGACCGCCGAAAATAGCCATCGCGATGCCGGTTTTGATGTTTTCATGCCCGTGGATGGACGGCGCGATGGAGTTGATGATGCGTTGGACAATCCTCGGGTCCTGGGATAACTCCCTTATTGCGTGCTTATCGTCGTCGGTTAAGTTTTGCGTGGCGAACGCGTCACCTTTTCGCAAGATGTGGTTCACCTCCACGTGCGTGCTAAACACCGGGAAGCCGTTTCTTTGTTTGATTTGACTCGCGTCGAAGGAATTTACGTAAATACCAGTCACGTCAATCTCATCCCCTGGTCTCGCCAAATCGATCAAATCGTTTAAAACGATAATTTCTTTCGAGCGAGGTAATCGACCAGCCGGAACCGACCCAGGCGATTCCTGTAACGTCATTTTCTGGTAGTTTCTGTACACCGTTCTCTCCACGTCCACCGTCCACGGTCCTCTTCCTTGACACTCAGGACAATTCCCTGGTTTCACAGGATCGGTAGCGTTTTGTTGAATAGGCCCGAGCAAATATTTGCACCTTTCGCATTTAAACGTCACGTTCCTCAACTGCGGAAACACGCTCGAACGCCTCGTGACGACGCCGGTAATTTTAATCATACAATTCAAATGCGATTGACGAATGTCTCGAATTTGATCGACAATCGGCAATTCGGAAATTCTCACAAACACTTCCGGATGGATATCTTCGTACGCGGGATACATCCTCAACACTTCTTTCTTCAACACCTCGTCCAATATCGGCAACATGAGCGACGGCGCGTCTGCCACCCACGTCGCGATTGTCCGGTCCTTTTTCGAGAGATGGATGAACGAGACGTTCAGCGATTGTCTATTCGCCACGCACATCTCTCGCATCTTCCTCCTGTAAAAGAAATCCTCTCTCGTGCTATCGTTTCCGTCGTTCTCTTCGACGTCACCAACTTTAAACCGTCTCAAAAATCGCGAAAACCGTCTCTTAATTTCCACGATGGTTCTCTCTTTTGTAATCCACTCTCGCAACGGACAATCGTAATTATCAATGTTCACGTCGTACTCCTCGTCGTCATCTAACAAACCCTCCTCCAATGGGTCCTCGCCTTCATGCGCCGCTTGCGCTGCTTTCATCCTCTTTCTCCTCCTCCACTGTTGATCTTCGTCGTCGTCATCCAACGCTCTGGGGAGAGCTCTCCCCGTCATCCCTCCTCTCCCTCCCGCGTACTCCTGATCTCTCTCCATCATCTCCTCCTCCGCTTTCAACCTCGCCTCCAACTCTTGTTCCACGTCAAACTCTTCCTCCTCCTCTTCTCCAACCATCCCGGCTTGCTCGTATTGATCCAAATGCGGCATGACTTCGTAATCGCGTTCCATGTTATCCATCAAGTCTTCGCCGTCTTCGTTTTCGTCGTCTTCGTCGAAGTCGTCCGCGTCCTCCTCCTCCTCCTCGTCTTCATTCGGGATCTGTGCCATCGTGAATTCCTCTTCCAATCTTCCGTCGTCGTTCTCTTCTGCGTTGGGGTCGTCGTCGTCGTTGTTGTTGTTGTTGTTGTTGTTATTATTCGCGTCTTCTTCCCCGAACGGGTCATCGTTGTTGTTCGAACTCATCTCTCTCTCCTCGTGCAATCAAACCAAATACTCTCGAAGAAGACTGTACAATCGAAGAGCTCTTCTTCCACTTTCTCTCTCTCTCTCTCTCTCTCCGATGACTCTCTCCTTTTTCGATGATGATGATGAACAACAACAACAACAACAACAACAACAACAGAGCAGCGCTTCTTCTTGGTGGTGGTGTTTCTCTTCTTCGCGAATGTTTTCGTTTTGAATTTTCAAAAACAAGAACACAAACGGAGTGATGATTTCGCGCCTCTGCTTCTTGGCGAGAAAAGCGAGTTTTAGAGAGAAAGGGATTAAAGAGAACACCCAAAAACGCCCTTTTTCTTCTTCTTCTTCTGAGCAGCGCTACGAAGAACTCTTTCCGAGGAGCGCTTATTAAAGCTCTCGTATTCTTCTCGTGTGGTTTTGAGGTGATTTTCTTTCCCTGATGAAAGAAGAGCATTGAGTAGTTAGGGTTTCATTTGTAACCCTAAATCGTAGCTTTAAAAGAGTCCCGTGAGAGAGAGAAAGAGAGAGAGAGAGATCATCGCTTTGCGCAAAGAAAGAAGCCTTCTCTCTCTCTCTTGTTCTTCAGAGAGAGAGAGAGAAGAGAGAGAGAGAGAGAAAGAGAGTGTTGCCCGCGTTTTGATTATTATCATTATTATTATTATTAGTAGTAGTATTCATAACTTGAGACGACGAACATGAGTCATCAGGACAACAAACGCGTCGTGTTCGTTTCTTTAAAAGCATCATCTTCATCGTCGGAGACAGAGGCGAATAATACTACTTTAAACCCGCGGACGAGGCGGAAACGCGCGTTAGGCGTGGACCCTCTGACGACGTCTTTCGCGGAGTTTAAGTCGCAAGTCGCCAATCGATTGCAGCTGAAGTTTGGGATTAAATCCATCCGGCACAAAGGGTCCGGGATGTTGGTGAAATCCGTGGAGGATTTGTTAGACATCGAAGATTTGGAGGTTGAGGAGTTTGGGGAGGAGGAGGTTCAGAAGGCGAACGGAGGATACGGGTCGACCGCACAGACGATTTCAACGACTGGCGGCTTGAATAATAAACGAGACGAAAGCAATAATAACGCGTCGTCGTCGTCGCGAAACTCTGTCCTCGATCAAAATAACGCGAATAATAGTAGTAACGATAAAGACGGCGACGACGACGCGGAGAAGTATAAGCGAAGGACGAGCATGGCGACGAGACAGATGCAAAAAGTTTTACCGTACGCGTACTCGAAGAAATTGAATCCGGCGGGTGGTGGTAACAACGAGGGATTGGACGATTCGTACGAGGACGAGGAGACGCTTTTAGCCGCGTCGGCGGGGAAAAAGAAGAGGAAGAATTTTAGCGGAAGTAGTAGTAGCGTCGGGAAGAAATCATGGTTTAGCGATCCCAGGGCAATTGTCGTCGCCGTGTCGTTGATTTCGTGTTTATTGACCATGGTGCTCTTGTATCAGAGAGTTTCTATGTTAGAGAGCGAGATTGATTCGGCCAGGAACGCGGGGGTTTTGAAAACAGACGGCATGAAGAAAAAAGAATCGAGGACGAGGATGGCGATAGAGAAGATCGAGAAAGCGGCTTTAGAAGCGGAAGAGGCGGGCGAGATGTACGTGCCAGAGGCATGATTTTTTAATAATGCATGTGAATGCGTGGGTGACTGTATGTGTTATTTCTTCTTCGTGATGACTCAAGAATTTTTGAGAGAGCGCGCTCTTCTCCTCCTTTCAACTTTTCGTACTCGCAAACTCGGGATATTCCTTATCAAACTTTCTCGAGATTTCGCGATCCATTATCACCGTTTTTTGAATCTGGTTGCCGATACAGACCCAATTCTGATATTTTCTCGCGCTCGAGACGTTCCAATTGCGAGCAAACAGTTCGAGTTTCTTCGAGTTTGGCCCGAGTAAGCGTTCGATTACGCCGTAGATTTCATCCGGTTTCCTCGAAATTTCTCGAACTTTCGCGCATATCACGTCCGAATCTTTGAACGGAAAGCGTACGGTATCGTTGTTGATGGTGTTTGTATTGATATTCTCGCTTCCATCTCCTTCTTTTACTTCCTCTTCTCTCTCTTGTTCTCTTTCTTCTCGACCAAGGACGGGATGATACACCCCAACAACGCAAGTCTCCTTCGCGTGGTTGAAATAGTAACCAGTTCGCCCAGCGCTTACCAGTCTGTTGAGTTGATTCAACTTCACCCAAACGAGATCGTGCGTCACCACGCGCATCCTCGCTTTCGACGCCCATTTTTGCAAAATCTCTCTCGCCAACGGCGTTTTCCTTTGCGTCGCCCACAAAAACACGTAACACACTCGCGATCGATCCAAAACGCTCGCGATCTTTAAACTCTCAATTTCGCCGTCTCTCAAAGAAGGAAACGGCAACGCCATGGATATCGACCACGGCGGATCTATCAAAACGGCGCGAAAGTTTTCTCCGCCGCAGATTTTCTCCAACGCAAAGCCTCTCAAATCCGCCTGTATCGCAGATACGGGTGAAATCGGTCCAAGAACACTCGCGAGTTCCTCTCTTTGCCTCTTCTCCTCTCCTCCTTCTTCCTCTGGAGAGACAACTTTGAGTCGGTCTCTTTGCTGGAAATAGATGGACTCCTCGTTCGCTCTCGCATCGTCCAACACGTAGTGCACGTACGGACATTTCAAATCCGAGCATCGGTCCAAGAAGTTGCACGATCCTACGTAACAGAAACACGCACGTGATTATTCGCTTTCGTATATATGTATTAAAAAGAAGTTTTACCTAACGATGTCTTGGTTTGACCAACTCTCAAAACGGGTTTAAAATGTACGGAATCGCACACAAAACCTCCGTGCAAACGCGCGCATCTCTCTTTCGTCGTGTGCACGCAATGGTGTCGCCGTATGACAGACATTATGTCTATGTATGTTGTATCTCACACTCCTCTCTTTTAAAAGATGATATGTGTGTTCGTGTATTTTTTACTCTTTTTTTCTCTCGTTTTCTCCACTCCCCTACCTGCTCATTTCGACTCGAGACTTAACAAAAAGGAGAGAAAGAAAAATGCGGCTGTTGTTCTGCGGCAAGAACTTTAACGGCGCGAAAGTGGTGGTACTCGCGACGACGAGAAAGACGACGAGGAATTTGTTTTCTCGGCGTTGTTGTTTTTGCAGCAGCAGCGCTCCGTGTTCTCCCCGGACAAAAATCATCATCAGCAAAAGGGGTGGTGGTGTTGTTCCCCAAATTAGGGGTTGTTTACTCCGCGTATCCTCCTCCCCCTCACCATCGAAGGACAAAAACAACAGCAACAACAACACCAACACAAACGCTTGGGAACTGTTCTACCAAAACCACCGATCGAACTTTTTCAGAGACAGACACTATTTGCGGAAATCGTTCAAACGAGATTTAATGAACGACGTGGAATTCGAAGGGTTCGTGGAAAATGTCAGTCCCGAGGAGCTCGAGGAGAAAATGAAAACACTTCCCGTGCTTGATGTTTTCGAGATTGGCGTTGGGGTTGGGAACGCGATGTTTCCGTTGCTACGAGCGAATCCAAACTTACGATTTCAATGCGCGGATGTGAGCGAAACCGCAATCGAGCAGTTGAAGTTACACGTCGATTACGACGAGCGTAGGATTTCGAAAGCGTTTGTGGTCGACGCCGGGGAAAGAGGGTGTTTGGTGTCGATGAAAGACGAATCGTTCGATGTTGTTTTGATGTGTTTTTTTCTCTCCGCGTTAAACGACGCAGAGATTAGGAATTGTTTGATGGAGGTAAGAAGGGTGTTGAGGAACGGCGGGGTAGCTTTAGTGAGAGACTACGCGGACGACGACGAAAAGAACAAGGCTTCGTCCGACTTTAATCCGGGAAGGAAAGTAGTCATGGAAGACGAGCGGGAGGCTTACCGAAGGAGCGATGGCACTTTAGCGCGATTTTTTAGCGAGAGGCAGATGATGGAGATGTTTACGGGAGTCGGGTTTCAAGAAGCAGCGAGCGGGGAAGAGGATGGAGTAGGAGAAGAACGCGAGGAGAGAAAAGAAGGGAGCGCGGTGGAGAGAGTCTTGTTCACGCAAGCGAACAGGAAAATGAATGTTGAAATCACGAGAGCGTTTCTTGAAGGTAGGTTTGTAAAATAGAAAGTTAGAGGTAGCAAAGAATAAATAGTACGTAGAAGAGGAAGAAATAGAATAAAGATGTGAATATATATTTACTAGTACTCGTATTCGGTGTGTTTTTAGTACCGCTGGTAGAGGTTTCATGTTATTTAAAAGTACAACCGCTCGCGTGAACTATCTTTCTTTCTCTTCATGTGAGATCTGTCGTTTTCACCTCACGCGGCGACAACTTTCGGAGCAGCAGCAGCAGCAGTTTGTTCTTCCTTTTGTTGCGGCGGCGTCGGCACCGCTTGCTTTTCCTTACCGTCTCTATCTTCATTTGTCTTCGGGTTCAACACCTTCCTGGACTGTTCGTAATACTGATTCGGGTGATGCAAACCGCCCTCGATGAACTCGCCGCCGTGCACGGCTTCAAACACGTCTGAGCACGCGAGTTGGTAGTGTTTATTCTTCGCTTTCTTCACGATGTCCGTCACTTTGCTCGGTTCAATTTTCATTTGGCTCAAAGCTGCTCCTAAAGCTTCCTCGGAGAACGTCTTAAACGGACATCCGTGGTACTCGCCTTTACTCGGGTTGGCCGCTATGCACTTCATGCACGAGTACGGCGTGTAATCGACCCTCTTCCCTTCCTTACCGTACGAGTGTCTCACGCCATACGCGTAATCTTTCTCGAACTTCTCGTTGTTGCACCCAGGTCTCTTGGTAAACTCGGTTTTGAAAAACACCAACGCTTCTTCCAACGGTAAACCGATGCCTTTCAAATACAACTGCAACTGTCGTCTGCCTTCGTGCCTCAAGTGGTGTTCGCCTTTCACAGCTTTGAACAGATTCTTCGCGCACAACGGGAACGACTCTTCCGCCAACCGCTGCAAATCTTTGTTCAAGACTATTCCCGTGCCAGACGGACCACCGCTCGCGTTATCGCTGCCGTAATCCGACCTCCCCAACTCTTTCGTCCTCAACGAGTTGATCACCGGCACCAACCTCGCCCTCTCGTCGCTCTCGACAAACGCGTTCCACCTCTTCGCGGCTAAACCCAAATTCTTGCTCAATTTCGCCCTAAACTCAGTCATCACGATCGCATCTACCGCGCTTTCGTGCACGTACGCGAATCCTTTCTTGACCAAAACGTCTCTCATCTTGACCAACTGATAGACGTTTTCAAATTTGACTTTGTAATATTTACTTCTTTTGTGTTCACTCATCATCCACTGTTCCCTGTCTTTGCCTCTAGGCCCAGTCGATCTCGCTTGACACAAGACGTCCATCAACTCGTCTTTCAACTTTTCAAACTCCTTCGAATCCATCGAATTGTAATCCAACTCGTGCTCGATAAACTTCGCTTTGTCCGCGCCCTTCATCTCGCGAAACCTCGCTTTAAACAGTTGCACCTCGCTCGTCAAAAACTGTCTCCGTAAACTCTCCGTCCTGCAAAACGCCAATCGCAGCGCGTAATGCGAAACCTCGTCCGCGATCGATTTCGGTTCCAATTTCAAACTCTTCGTTTTCTCCTTGATTAGCTCTTGCAATTCCTCCGGTTTCTTCCCAGAACTGAGCGCGTTTTCAATCGCGGTTAACAATCGCACGCGATCTAACGCGTACTTTTCAAATTCTTCCAGCTTGATGTCCTCGTTCGGAGGTTGGTCGTACAAGGAGACGTTGTACGACTCTCTGTCGAGTTGCTTCGCCTCGCGCTTTTCTTTCTCCGTGAGCATGATGCTGTTTTCTTCTTCTCAAACTTTTGATGGCGTTCGTAGGTTCTGTATCTGTATCTCTCTCTCTGTGCGCGTGATTTTTGAATAAATGTCAGTCTCTTGATTTTGAATCTTGTTCCAATCAGTTCCAAAATGAACAAGAAAGAGGGAATGTGTGAATACTATATATATATAATACACACGCACGGCGGATGATCGAAGAGTAGCGGCACTGCTCGCAGTCGACGGTGCTCCGGTTGGTGCTTCTCGCGTTTATTACGCGCGTAATACTCACGAGTTGACGTGTTCTTCTTCGTGGTCGTCGAGTTTTTTTCGAAAGATTTTTGAAAAACTCTTATTTAGGGTGTAGGGTGGAGCAGAAGGGAAAGAGAGACGAAAAGCAAAAAGCGAGACAAAAACGACGCGCAAAGAATACACTCATGGCAGACGCGCTCTCGACGGAAATCCTCTCCGATTTCGCGAGCAACAGCACATCGTCGTCGTCGTCGCAAACGCACGATTTAGCCAACTTCCGTATAGAATGGATCCCGGATTTAATGGAGAAACTTTGCGCAAAACCAATCCGAGCGAAAGATTTCGTGTCCATAAAATTCGTCATCGGCGCCGGGAAGAAACTCAGGCAGAAATACAACGAGGAGAACTTGAAAGTGATGACGGAGAGTTTGAGGAAGTTTGAGTTCGAGGAAGACCGAGGCGCGAGCGCGTGCAAAGAGTGTCAGAGATGCTACAAGTATCAGCACGATACGGATAAAGACTTGAAGTATTTGCACGTGTTTCCTGAGGTTTTGATTGTAGAAGAGGAGGCGAAGATTGAGAAGAACGACGTCGTGGACGAGGAAGGGCGGAGAACGACGCCGGAGATGTTGTGCGCAAAGGCGAGTTTAGAGGAGTTCGAGGAGCTGTTGGAGTATAACGTGCCGTCGTTTTCGCAAAAACGAGCGCTTTTGAAGCGGTTGAAAGCGTATAAAGGGATCATCGATCAGTGCGATCAAAAGTTGAGCAATATGGAGAGTCTGGCGGAGGAAGAGCAGGAGATGTACGACGCCGTGTGCGAGATTGAGAATAAAATCGAGTTAGTGGAGAAGCAGTTGGAAAAGATGATACGAGAGGGATGGTTAACTGCTGGCGAGCAATCGGTGATGGTGGAGGAGTTGACTGGGAAGTTGAGCGAGTTGGACGTGGCGAAAACGAAAGCCGAGGAAGAGAAGAAAGAAAATCGAATGAAACAGATTACGAAATTGGAAGAAAAGGTGGTGGAGAAAATAGACACTATTAAATCGAAAAGACCCATCGTGTATACGATTGAACACGCCGAGGAGCTCGCAGACTTGAAGGCACAGGTGAGGAAATTAAAAGCGTTGGAGAATAAGAGCGGATTGAGGACTGCGGCGGAGGTTGGAAGGTTGGCGAAGTTGCCGGGACTGGTCGATAGGATCGAGCAAATCGAAACCGAAGATAAAGGGTGGTTCGAGGACGAGTGCGCGACGTTATTATTCGGGGAAAAGATTGAACCGGCGGTGAAAGAGAAAAAGAAAACAGCGACCGGAGGAGGGAACCCACCCAGAGGTGGTGGCGGGGGATGGATTTCTAAAGCGGCCAGCTCGAGCAGTAGAAAAAAAACATCGAGCGGTAAGGGAGGGGTGAAGAAAGCTTCGAACCCTTTTGATTTGCTCGGTGAGGAATAAAGATAGCAATGGATAGCGTTTGATGTTGATCACCTACTAGTACTACTAGGAATTACATATATTTATTTATCTACTTGCGTCCTACTTTTAGTCTTTCTTTCACGTGCTGCGGTAAAAACGCCTTCGCCTCGACGTTCCAGATCTTCTCGGCGTATTCTTTGATTGTTCGATCGGTGGAAAATTTTGCCATTCGCAGAGCGCTCAAAACGCTCTTCCTCGTCCACAAACGTTCGTCGAGGTAAACCTCGTCCGCTCGCGCCTGTGCGTCTAAATAGGACGCAAAATCGTGGCCACAGAGGTACAAATCCGTCGTCGGCGTCAACGTGCTCGAGCACAAACGGTTAAAGCCGAGTTTCTTGGCGTCGCCGAAAATACCCGAGTGTATGATTGCGCAAACGTTCGCCAATCGTTCGTCGGGCGCTGGATTTCGCGTATTCGCGGTCTTCTTTAAGCTCTTGACTTCATCCACGGTCGCGCCAAATTGGAAGATGTTATCGCTACCAATAGCTCTTGCAATTTCGACGTTCGCGCCGTCGCGCGTGCCTACGATTAAACCACCGTTCATGGCAAATTTCATATTTCCGGTGCCGGAAGCTTCCGTCCCGGCTAATGAAATGTGCTGGCTAACATCGCTCGCTGGAATCAACAACTCTGCGATGGAAACGTTAAAGTTAGGGACAAAACATACAGTTAAAACTCCAGCGCATTCAGGCGTTTCGTTCACTACTTTCGCGACGGCGCACGCGAGTTGAATAATCAACCGCGCGGTATCATATCCCGGCGCAGCTTTCCCGGCAATGATGAAAACTCGAGGCACGATTTTCGCTCGCTCCTGAGGCGTCGCACGTAAGACGGCGTCAAATCGGTGAATAATACCCAGAACATTCAAATGTTGACGTTTATATTCGTGTATGCGTTTGATTTGCATGTCAAACAACGCGTTCGGTGCGATTTTATAGTTTAATCTGCAGGTTTGTTCCAAGAACGATGCCACGCGTCTTTTGTTTTGTTTCTTAATGGCTCGGAATCTTTCGCAGAAATCATCGTCATCGCAAAATGATTGCAGCGCTTCGAGCCGCTTCATATCGTTTACCCACCCTGGTCCGGCGAGATCGGTATACATTTTTGCGAGCTTCGGGTTCGCTTGTAATATCCATCGTCGAGGCGTGACGCCGTTCGTGACGTTTCGAAACTTAGTATCCCCTAACTCGCAAAAATCAGCAAACAAAATCGTCTTGACTAAGTTTGTGTGCATCTCGGCAACACCGTTGACGGTGTGAGAGCCGATGACGGCTAAATTTGCCATTCGAAACATTTTTGGTTCAGACTCTTCCACAATGGACATCCTGCGTACTTTTTGTTCGTCGCCCGGCCATTTCTTACGAACACTTTCCAAAAATCGGTGGTTAATTTCAAAAATGATCTCCGCGTGGCGAGGCAAAAGCTCGCTCAACATCGGCACTGGCCATTTTTCCATGGCTTCAGTCATGATCGTGTGATTTGTATAACTGAAGACGTTCTTTGTGATGTTCCACGCGTCCTCCCAGCAAAGCAACTCTTCGTCTAAAAGTAGACGCATAAACTCTGGAACGCCAATCGCCGGGTGCGTGTCGTTGAGCTGAATAGCGACGCGCTTAGGCAAATCTTTCAAAGTTCGAAGTCCTGGAATGACGTTGGTGTTGTTGTTACCGCTACTCGTTGATGACGGACTTTTTATCTCCGCGTTAGCATTGTCGGCGGCGTACGCTTTCATGACGCTGTTGTTGTACCTCGCGGCGGATTTTTTAAATTGGTGCAAAATATCCTGCAACGTCGCCGAACAAAAGAAAAACTGCTGCTTCAAGCGAAGCTCTTTACCAACGTGCGTATCGTCGTTCGGGTATAAAACGCTGGAAATGCTCTCCCCGCGTTCTTTCTGCTCGATTGCAGCTATGTAATCGCCGGCATTGAAAGACTTTAAATCGAATTCGTGCGAAGGTTTTGAACTCCAGAGGCGCATGTTGTTCGCGTTATACGTTCCGTATCCAGGCACTGGCGTATCGTACGCGACGGCGACCACAATCTCGCCACCTTCCCACGAGAATCGCGTTTCAGTTTCATCGATTTCTTTTTTCGATGTTGGTGGAGAAGGAGGCAACGCATCGTTATTCGCTCGAGACTCGCCGTTTGATGCGTCGTGAGGAGGAGGCACGTTTCCGAAATTTTCCTTTTCGGGATTTTCGCGAATGGTTTTCATGCGTTGACTCGCCGCCATCTTATTCAAAGATACTTTTCGTTTCCTCGTATACTGCACGCTTCGACCGTAAAATCGAACTTTGTACGTCACGTCCAACCGCTCTACTTCCCACGGATTTCCGCTCGTGAGCCAATAATCCGGCAATTCGACTTGTTTCCCGTCAATCAACGCTTGTTCGAACATGCCGTACTTGTATCTAATGCCATAACCCCAGCCAGGGTAATTTTGCGTCGCTAACGAATCGAGAAAGCAGCTCGCTAATCTACCTAAACCACCGTTACCTAAGGCCGGTTCTTTTTCGCGTTGCGCGATATCTTCCAACTCGTGGCCGAGCGTTCTCAAAGCGTCCGCGTATGGCATTCGCAAACCTAGATTAGATGCTGCGTTACCCAACGACCGACCGACTAAGAATTCTAAACTCATGTAATATACCATTTTCAGGTCTTTACATTCTTCGCTCGAGGCGTAAAATTGCTGCGTGTCCGACCATCTCTCTACGAGGCGATCTCGCAGAGAAAGCGCACACGCTTCGTACACGGAAACTGCGTCCATCTTATAGCGACGACGCGCCAACGTGTAGTCGTAGTGTTCGAGAATGCTCTTGCGCACGCTTGATGAGTCCGAAGATAAATAGGAACGCTTTGTTGTCGCAGGTGTCGTCGGCGCCGGTTTCCGAGAAGGATCGATCGTTAGCGCGGCAAATTTTGCTTTTGTTTTCTCGCTCTTGGTGGTCATAGCAATATTCTTATTATTCGGCGAGAATAACGCTTCAACGTTGTTCACACGGTCGCTACTCATATTTGACACGACCTCGTCGTGTAAATTCTTTTGCGTCGTTGATGTTGGCGCGGTTGGAACTGTTGAGTGATTGCCGTTGGAAAACCGATTCGACAGTCTCGTTCCCGTCGTCGAGGACTCGTTATTCGTCATTGAATCTTTTTCCTTGTTCGTGGAGGAGGCACGAGGTGTTCCTGGCGTAGATCGTCCGCCATCTGGTCCAGATTCTGAGACCCAGGAAGGGTACTGATGCTGCTCGTGTAAAAGTCTCGTGACTGGCGGCGATGCGACCGGTATCGCGGATCCGTTTGTTATCGTCGTCGTCATCGTCGCGTGCATTGGTCTAATTTCCGGATCTCCGTACGAACGACTATCATCTAACTCGTCGTCGTCATCGTCGTCGTCTTCTTCCTCCTTGTCCTCGTATTTGTCAAATTTGTCATCGTCGTCGTCGTCGTCTTCAAAATCAGATTCCGTGTAACTTTGCCGAGAGAAAAATTTCGTGTCTTCCTTTGCGTTTTTCAAATCGTCGTAACTCTCCAAGGATCGTTGTTTCTGTTTTTGTCGCTGCAAAATCAATATTTGCGACTGTCTCTGTCGCTCTAATTCTCTCGCGCTTCCCCCGAAACCTAACCCGATGCTATTGAAATGGTGACCGGTGGTACCACCCACGGCGAGAGAGTATGGATGACTATTGAAATGCTTCGAAAAATACGCGTCGCTTTTGCGTCGTTGTTCCTCCTCCTCTTCCTCTTCCTCCTCCTCCATCTCTCGCCTCTTCGTAATCAAACTCCTACAAATTTCCGGCGCCGCTTGGCCACCTCTCGCAAAATCCGATCCGGAACTGTTATAATTCAAGTCCGCGAAACTGGATTGGTGCTTCCCGGCCAAATTCAAACCGCCGTCGTCCTCTTCGTATTTACTCCCGTTGTTCGTATTGGTGCTGTTCGTATTCATCATCCGACTCGCGCTTCGCAGATTTCCCGTTTCGACCCATCTTTCGTCTTCGTCGTCTTCATCTTCCTCGTCGTCGTCTTCGTCGTTTTCCTCTCCTCTCTCTTTCCTCCTCCTCCTCTCCATGTTCTGCGCCGCGTCGTACCTCGCCAACTCTCTCATGCTCTTCGAACTTCCAACTCGCATGGAGTTTCGGTAATCTTTCTCCTGCGCGTTCGCCGCGTCTTCCAGAAATCGAGAGAAGACTTCCTCGTTCGTTTTCTCTTCTTTGTTTACTAATTCGTTGTTCTTGTTGTCCTCTTTCGTGGTTTTCTTTTTCATCCCTTCCTCCTCGTCGTCGTTTGCCTCCGAAAGCGCGTCTCCGTCGTCGTCGTTGTTCCTCCTCCTCGACGGCGACAAAGACGACGACGACGACGAGAATTCTTCGCGACTTCTTTGAGGATGACGACGATGATGATGATGATGATTACGCTGCTCGCGCTGTTGCTCCTGCGCGTCCAACTGCGACCAAAACCCAGGAGGAGGAGGCGGCGGTGGGTTCTCATCGTTCGGTCCCATCTCGTCGTCTTTTCCTCTCGTTCTTCTTCTTCTTCTTCTTCTCGTTACGGCAGACAAAGGGTGCAGTAAAGCGCGCTTTTTTGTCTCTCTTTCGTGTCTTTTTTTGTGCGAGATTTTTCGTCCGATATTTTCGAAAAAACTCTTGTCTCTTGATTAAAAAATATCACCCTAAAACAGAAATCGGATGTTGTTTAAGGACTCATTATACTCTCGAGCAGCTTGACTGTTGAGAGGAGCGATGAAAGTTGCAGAGATGTGCGTCTGAAGAGCATTTGATGCGCGGTTTAATAAGACGCGACGAGTGTTTGAGAGATCGCATCTTCGTTTGGGGTGGTCATCCTAAATAATAATAATAATAATAGTAACATTTTAAGTTTGATGTTTTCAATCACATGTGGTACTAGCATCCGATTTACGCGCGATGATACGCACCACCATCCGGGAGCATACTTTCAGCTCCGCGCAAAAACGAACGTCGGCGACGCAGCGAATCACTCTCCGCATCCGCGTGCGTTTCGTGTCGTTGTTCTCTTTCGACAGAGTGACTTTTCTCCAACCAACCAACCATATCTTTTATAGATATTTTTTTACGTTGAGGGGAAAAAGTAACAACACCATCCCCCCCACAACACAAACAACGCTTTAAACCTGTTCTCCTTTTCGCACCACCGAAAACCGCACTTTCAAAGAAGAAGAAGAAGAAGAAGAGGGAGAGAGAAGGAAACTTTCGCGCGTCGTCATCGATCGATCGATCGATCGCCCGGAAAGGCGTGGGTTTTCCGTGCGTTTTATCATCGTTCGTTCGTTGAGAAGAAGAAGAGATGCATCCTCCTCCGAAAAGCCAGAAAAGAAGCGCGAATACGACGCCGAAAATATACCACCTGTACGCGCACGTTTTGCACCAAAACGCGTCGTCGTCTTTAGGAAAAGGAGGAGGAGCAGAAGCATCGTCATCGTCATCGAAAGATGGTGATTTTGTGGAGACGAATAATGCGAGCAATTTTAACAGCGAATTCAGCAGTCGTCCTCCTCCTAAAACTCTTCTTACGAGCGCGAGCGTGTACAACGATTTACTCTTGTTGGAACCAAACTTTTGGTACTTGGAGAAGTGCGCGAGAGATTTTTCATCGTCGTCGTCGTCCTCTTCGTCGGGGTCGAGAAGAGACGAAAAAGAAGAGGACGAGGACGAGGAGTACTCGTACGACGAGGAAGACGAAGAGGACGCGTCGAAAGCGGCGTTTAAGAAACTCTTTGGAATGATGCGGGAAAGCGCGTCCTCTTCCTCCTCCTTCTCCAACGGAGGAGCGACGGTTGCGGGGACGACAACGACGCTGAAAGCGCTTTCCTCGTCTGCTTCCTTTAAAGTTCGCAAATGCTCGCCGTGTGCGATTGCAATGTTTTCGAGAACGATTCTGTTGTCCAAGTTGGACCAAGCTGAGACGGTACCGCACACGAACGTCATGCAATCGACCCGGGTGGAGAACGGATTGAAAACGTTGCGAGGGGTGGTTCAGGCGTTGGCGAAACAGTCGAGAAAAGCGAGTGGAGTGGATATCGTGCACTGGATGACGACGACAATTGGTACCATAAACTCAATGAATGATAGTGATGCGAGTACTCGTAGCAATAAAATGAATGAAACGATGACATCCACGATGACGACGACGACATCGACGCAGGAATTCGCGATGCTACCTTCAGTATACGAGAGCAACCGTTTCTTCAACGCGCTCATTCAAAAGTGTTGCGACGTTTTGAAATCTGACGTCGCACACCCAAAATGTAAACTCGAGGCGCTGAAACTCCTGGCTTCTCTCGCGAAATGTAAAGAAAATATCGGATCGAGCTGTTTGTTCGCGTACTTGGTTTCGGATCAGAAAAACGGTGACGCGATTTTCGATGCAATCGTCAACAACGTGTTGAAAAACGACATATTAGCGAGGAATACGTTGTGGCAAGACGCGTGTTACGTGTTGGCAGTGTTGTTGAGTTGGAACGAAGGGGAAAATCGAGTGGCGGCGAGGACTGCGAGGGCGACGGATTTGGAAGCCGCGGCGTTGCTTCGCGCGATTTCGTTTTTGTTGACAAAAAGTGGGAGTGTAGATGAGGGCCATAGCAATAGGAATAACAATAATAGCAGCAGCAGTAGAACGCGGAAAGCACCGCAAGGTAATCAGGCGGTGACGAATCTTCTAACGTCCGGGTGGATGCACGTGACGAAAGCGTTGGGTTTTGTCGAAGACAAATTGAACGGCGTGAGCGATGCGCTCGGCGCTCATACGAAAATGTTTCCTAATAGCGACGTCGACGTGTGTGGAGCTCTGTGCATCGCGCGGGACGCTAAATTCATGAGCGCACAGCCGTTGGTAACGAGTGAAAATGACCGGTTGCAAAAAGGAGGTGAAAACGGAAAAAAAACCTCCTCGTCGTCCTCCTCCTCCTCCTCCTCTTCCTCCTCGCCCACAATCGCGCACATTTTGGACGACGACGCAGCGCTCATTGGCGTCTCACTCATGCACGGCGTCTTGTCGAACTGCGTCGCGTTACGATTACCTCGCGCGTGGATAAAGAAAACATCGATTAATGCGTCGGAGATGTTACACGGCGTCGCGCTCGGGGATCATTGGCGCGACGCGTTGGGTTCGATATTGGTCTTTGCCGCCGCGCTCGCTAGGGAAAGAGAAATTGAGAAGAAGAAAGCTTCGTCATCAATTGCCAACAACATTCGCAGAATTGTTAGTGGTACAGATAGTAAATGTTTGTCTTCCTCTTCTTTGGAAGCGGTGGGTGAGGCGCGAAGAAAAGCTCTCGCTACGTCGGTGTTGTGTTGCTTCCAGCGTTTGGTGGACGATAGCGCAAGTCTCGAGTTTTTGTGCGCGTTGTCGTGTTTGGATTGCGCTCGACCACTTCCCGGATCGACCGTATCCTCCTCCGTGTCACCGTTGCAGTCGTCATCTTTGACGTCGTCTAATGGAACCGGTAATGCGGACACGCATTTTATATCGAATCTTGTCAGCTCAAAAGGACTTTTGAACGCTCGCGTGAAACTCAACCGACCGTTCATCGCGGCGATGCTAGAGACGTGTTCTGAGATTGCCAAATTTGGCGAATATTTTGGCGCAGGCGTGACGTCTCGTGCTGTGTACATAAGCCACCAAATCGTTTCCGTGAAGGCTGCCAACCGGTCGTTCGTTTGCGGTTACGCTCCCTCAACGACAGAGGAAGATGGAGGAAGAAGAAGAAGAAGAAGAGAGGACGAGAGCGAGAACGAAAACAACACGAACAGTAACAACAACACATTCAAAGCTACCGGCGAAGGGAGCTCATCCTTACGCGCGAACTGGTCGCGAACGTTTGATGCCATAGCGGTTGTCTTAGAGCTGTGCTCGAAAGCGCACGTCGCCGAAGCGGCGAATCCACCGGCGGCGAAAACAATAAACGGCGCCTCCTCGCCCAAGCGAGAAAAACAGAGGAACGCGGGACGAGCAAACGAGGAACAAGCACCACCAGCCTCGTCCTCGTTGGACGAATTCAAAGCCACGCGCTCGGCAGTCGCCGCGCAACTCGTCAACCTCGTCAACTTGTTCTTGGCCAAACCAGAATCATCTTGCGATTCCATCGCGGACGTCGCCGAGCTCGTCGAAACGCTCGTCGCGCTTTGCCCGAAACTCACCCCTCTCCTCAACGCCGTCGGCCAACAAACGTACGGCGAGTTGCGCATGCAATCCATCGCGTTCGTATACAACGCGTTAAAATCGGTGAATAATAACAATAATAAAACCACAACAACACCATCATCATCATCGACAAAACCAAACGAACTCAACAACAACAACAACAAAAGCGTCACCACCGTCCGCGCCGTCGCCGAGCGAGAAATCAACGACGGGTCCATGACTCGAAACGTTCCCGTCAAAGATAACTTAACCGCCGCGTTCGCCTTACGTTCCGGCTCCTTCTCTTCCTCCTTCGAAAAACAACAACTGCAAAATCAACAACAGAACGACGACGACGTCGCCGTGCTCGCGCTCATCCGCGCCGCCGCCGCCGCCGGGTGGTGATGCCGACGACGAGCGACGAGACCGGCGGCGAAAGGAGATTCAAAACCAAAACCAAAAGGAATACTGAGTTGATGACAGAGGCCTCCTTGAAGACAAATGTATACGGTAAACCGTAGATTTCTGCGGTCTAAAATTTAGAACTACAGTCTAACTTCTAAACCTCGTGGCTGCCTTTAAGAGAGCGCTGTTTTTTTCCTCTTCTTTTTCCTTCTTTTTCCTTTCTTTGGAACTCTTTGCTTTTGTTGTCCTTTTGCGCAAAATTTCACCGACCCTTCTGCGCTTCTGGGGTTCTGGAGACCGATAGAAAGCGCGCGGGTACTGGTATTTACAAATCTACTACCGTTTGAACTAAACGTGAGACGGTATAGATTCGTCCAATCTGCCGTCTGTTCACGGAAAGGAAAAACGAGAGAAAAAAGGTCGATTTTCTCCCGATGTCTCTCCAGCAGTCCATGCTGTGTTTGCGGAGTAACAACTACAGACTTATTAGAACGCCAAAATTTGAGTAGGAGTTACAGACTGAGGAGTATGCCTTATGCCTTATAGATTATCTTCCTTGAGTGAAAACAAATAAGGAAAAAAGGGGAAAAAAAATCTTTTTGACCACAAAAGCAGCACCTTTGACCTATATAAATACTTGTCGTCATCCAAATCGTACACGCGCGCGCGCTAACACGGAAGAAGAAGAACACCCCTTTCACTTTACGAACGAGTCGAACGACGATTAGGACGATGAAACCTGCCACCAGCACCACCGCGACGAGGAGGACGATCGCGTCGTCGTCGTCGTCGACGAGGAAAATTTCTTCCTCGTTCGTTTTCTTCGTCTTTTTCTGCGTGATGTTCGTCTTCGGTCGGATCGGGGCGAAGGGCGAAATCGCCGGCTTGGGAGGCATACAGAGAGGGTCGAATCGCGTCGAATACGCGGACGGCGCGTTCAACGTTCGAAGCGGAGGAAAAGGAGGGAGAGAGTTACAAATCAACACGCACCGCGTGAAGACGAGATCGGAGTGGCAGTTTTGGGAGCAAGTTCAGTGTCGAGAGAAGTTGTTCTTGGGGAAAGACGAAGACAAAGTCGAAGTTGGCGAACGATTGGCGACGATATTTGCGAAAATGGAGAGTTTGACCAAAGATGTGGCGGAGACGAACGCGGACCTGAGAGCGGAAAACGCGGATTTGCGAGC
>Ga0257106_1000025_pt1 | contig 79152 bp, 61 predicted proteins | sample LP_taG_3_FD_190177 | JGI IMG/M metagenome (GOLD analysis project Ga0257106, IMG submission 190177) | Marine microbial communities from Northeast Subartic Pacific Ocean, Canada - LP_J_2011_P26_10m | ecosystem: Environmental > Aquatic > Marine > Oceanic | place: Canada: Northeast Subartic Pacific...
TGTATCAAAGAACTCTGCAGGCTCTTATACAAAGCCGCATGTTTGTTTAGCATCAAGTACGGGGAATTCGAGCCGGACGCAGGAGCACGTGTGCTTCCGTTTCCAGCCTCGCCTCGCCGCATCGCTCCGCCACTCATCCACATACTAATCTCGCCACTTTACCTGTGTAAAGCCGACTGTGACTTCCCGTAAGATGTCACACCCGAGAGAAATTCAGCAGGATAGAGAAAGGACGATGCTTCATCCTTTCAATGACTAGTATAAATTGCAAGTAGTGTACCAGCATTCAATATAAACGTAAACAGACGTTAACACACGCAAAATTTCCAAGATGCAAAAAATCGAAAAAAAAAACATTCATGGTCACAACGCTGCGTGCTCGCCGCTCGAGGACCGCTCACCTTTCGAGGACGAGTAATGTAGAGAAGCCATCCTCGTCACAAAATCTGTATAAAGCATATAGTGCGCGTGCGAGAAACGATGTATGCATGTTTATGTTTCACGGAGGATTTATATAGAAGTACAAAAATCAAGTTTAAAAGTTTAGTTTGCTAAAAAGTCGTTCACGAACTTGCTACGTGTATACGAGGATGTTTTTGCATCTATCTTATTGCTTTCCGGCTGCACGTACTTGCTGATGAGGTGATGACGATTGTAATGATGTGACATCACCGTTGTCAGCTCTTCGTTCCCTTTGAATAATAACATGTCCACATCTTGAGGTTCGCTTCCAACTTGAACGCGCCATTTGTTCGCGAGTTGCGTGCGCAACGCAGCCTTTGTAGTAACTTCATCCAAGTTGTATTCAAGCATAATAGCTGGGATTAACTGGTAATCGTTGGTAGATGTAAAAGAATCACGGCGTTAGTGTAAAAGCGGGAAGAAGAACGAAGAAGAACTTGTGTTGTCATTGGACGCTAAAGACGAAAGAACAGAGGTACCCAAAAGCCCCGTTGTTGAGTGATTTTGACGGGGAAGAATAAGAGGAAAAAATAGAAAAAGCACTCACTCTACATATGTCTCTGAAGAAATAAATCGAGCGTCGTTTTGCCTCAGCAGCCGAGCCACTCACAGTTGGAGCGCGAACTTGCTGCGTGAACAATTCCGAAATCGCGCGTTTCGCGAGAGTTGCTGCCACCATTTTGTAGAGTACGTGCTAAAATTTTCGATCGCGGGTCTCTTTCTTCTTTTTCTCTCTCTCTCTCTTCTCTCTCTCTTTCTTTGCTCGTGTGCTTTTCAATTGGCTCTTTCTCAAAAACTCGCTCTTTCCGCTCTTGAAGAACGAATTGGAGGATATCGCGAGGCAGATCGCTCGCGTCAAAGAGTAGAAAGATTCCTTTTTTTTTCTGACGCGAAGTCCAACAGAAACAAATTTTATACAAGGAGTCCAGAAGGGGGGCAACACACATACAAAGAGAAAAAAGAATCCTCTTCAAAAAGCACCTCTCTTTCTTTTGAACTCATTGAGCAAAAAACGAAGGAAAAAAGAGAGGGATGAGCGGCGGAGGGTGGCCCCCCGCGGCGGAAAATCCTCCCGTGATGGTAAATACGTTTTTTCGTCATCTCTCTCTCTCGCGGCGCGCACCTTCTCTTTTTTGATTTATATTCGAAAAAAGAAAACGAGCGCCTTTGATTTATATACTGGAGGAAAAGAAAATTGTCCGTCAATGGTACTCACCTTCTCTCTCTGTTTTCACTACATTCAAGCAGCATCAACAACAACAACAACAACAACAACAACAACAAAACTTTCAACACTATCAACACGGACAAATGAGTCCAGGTAATCACGTGCCTACGAATCAGCACTGGGGAAATAACAGCGTGGGAGAAAATACATTCTTCCCAACCAGTCCAAACTCTCTCGCGAGAGCCGGCTTAGGAGCTTACGGAGAAAAGCTCGTATCTTCCGGCTCAAATTTTATGCAAAGGTACTTTACGAGCGAAGGCATTCGTGTGTACTTTGACGTTACGGAAACGTACTGCTTTCATAAAATACGGCTCGTATTGTGCCCTTTCTTAGCTCGTGGAAGCTGGGCGCGAGTTTCCGAGAACGTTCACTCCGTTGGGACGCGATACAAGCCACCTCGATCGGATGTACATGCCCCGGACTTGTTCATTCCTTTATGTTCGTATTGGACGTACGTTTTACTCTGCTGCTTCCGCCAATCCTTCATCTTTTCAAATTTCACCCCGGATTCCGTCGCGAAGCATGCGTGGTGGTCGAGCCTAGCGTGGTTTTGCCACTGGTTATTTCTTGTGATTTCCCTTCGGAGTTGCGGAGCCGGGAACACAGCTTCTAGCTTAGACATATTGAGTTACACTGGTTATACTTTTCTTCTCGCATCGTGCGGATTGTTTGCGAAAAGCATAAAAGGATGGTTTGGTTGGTCATCCATAGCGTGGGGATCGTTAGCGAGCTCTATATTTATAGTCAAAACGATGAAAAGAATAACGTTTAGCGAAGCCAGGAATCGGGTGAGTCAAAATAACGGTGGTAGTGGATACAATTCAACCGGCGGTTACAGTCAGTCGAAAGGAGCAAATTACGTGTTTTTAGTTGCCGCCTGTGTGCAGTTTCCACTTCAGCTCTTTCTCATAAGTCGAGTGTAGCGAATGCAGTTTAATAAGAATAAGAATAATTTTTTGTACACATGAAACGAACATGGGCGCTTTAGTGGGCGTCATCGTTGCTACCTTGAAACGCCGCTGGATCTACTACTTCTGCTTCTAAAGCTTCGTCTTTTAGTTCTTCTGCCAGTTCTGTTATCGAAGTTCCGAATTCCTCGGCTTCCTCGGCCAAATTTTCGTCGGAAGCTTCGCTCACAAGAGGCCTGCCAACCGCTGCTCTGTTATTCGCGTGCATATCTTCCCAAAATAGAAGAACTGAACCAATCATGAAGAAGGAGAAAAGAAGTAAAAGCCAGCAAAGCCCAAACTTTTTACAACTCTCTCCCCTCATCACTCTGCAACATCTGTCGACGATGTTTGCATCCGCATCGTTCTCGTCATCATCTTCGTTCGGGGGCGGCGCCATATTTTTTAACAACAACGACTCGACTTTGCCATCTTCCTCTGTGTTTTTTTCTTTCCTCGCTCGCGGTTCGACGTCGTTGCCGCCGCTTCTGCTGGTCGTGGCGGACATTTTCTTCATCGCGTTTTCTTTGTAATCAGAAAGACGGTCATTCGCTGTCGTTTGCCACGACATGAAGGTGGTTTAAAAGGGGAGCAACCGCGCACCGCGCACGCAGCAGAGAGGAGTTATGGGAGGGCGGAAAAGGTGATTTTCTTTTTTTGTTTTGTTTGGTGTTGTTCGAGCTTTTAGCACTTTTCTCGGACAGTCGGACAGAAGCAAGCAAAAAACAGCAAGGCTGCTAGCAGCTGAATGTGTTTTTTAGCCTTGACTGACAAAGTCAACACTGTAATCGCCACACTCGTGCGCGCAAAACACTTGACGACCGAGCACCACTCGTCGTACAAAAAGAAGAGTTTGGAAAAGAAGTCGTTCACACGTCTGCGTGATCGACTGTTTGCGAACACATGGTGCTCGCGCGCGGCGAGGAGTTAAAATAGTAGCAGCAGAGGAAAGAGAAAATGGACAACTCCGAAGATGTTGGACAGAAGAAGAAGAAGAAGAAGAAGAGTGTGTTTGTCACCGTGGGCACGACATCGTTCGATGCGCTCGTTGAAGCCATGGACTCAGAGGAAATGATCCAAACGCTCATCGAAAGAGGGTACGATTCTCTCACCATCCAACGCGGAAGAGGCACGTACGTGCCGAAGCACATAGTTACTTCAACGTCGTCGGAAAGAAGCTCTGCTCCAACACCTTGGAGAACTTTTTTTAAAGTTCAAGTCGTCGAGTTTCTTCCTTCTTTAGATGCCATTTTAAAGGAGGCGTCTTTGGTCATCTCACACGCCGGCGCTGGTAGTGTTTTCGAGTCCTTATCGTTGGGAAAACCTACGCTAGTCGTCGTGAATGAATCCTTGATGGATAACCATCAGGTAGAGTTGGCGGAAACGTTGGCATCTTTGGGACACGTCGCGTGGACAAAGCCCGATGGATTATTGCAGGCATTGAACGCGTTTGACCCTAACTCGCTCGTGAAATATGAAAGTGGAGAATGCACGCTCGCGAAAGATATAGAAGACTTTGTTTTCTTATAGCGTTGTAAACTACTGGTAAGAATAATAAGAATAATATCACATTTCAGCTGGAACAATTGGTCTCCACGCATCGTCGCCGCCACCGCCATCCATCAAGCCGATTCCTTTCGACGCTAATTCTTCTCTTAATCTATCGGATTCCTCGAAATTCTTTGCCGCGCGAGCGTTAGCTCTTTGTGCCATAAGCGCTTCTAAGTCTTTCTCTTCTAATCCAGCTCGCTTGAGGGCCAGAGCTTTAAGTTCTGCTAAAATAGAAGTGCTCTTATCGACAGCTGTTGGTAGACCGAGAATCGACAAAGTGTTTTCCAACTCACTCACGAGGGAGCTCAAAGCAGAGAGTCGACCGACGGCTTTTTTCCCCGCTTTTGTCGTCAAAAAATCATTCGTAGTTTTCAATGGTCCCGACAATGAAGCTATTGCGAGCGGCGTATTTAAGTCATCGTATAAAGCTTGCGCAACGCTGACTTTTGTTTCCTCTGCGAGCTTCTTCGCATCTGCTGCAAGTGGAGATAATTTAAGCTTGGAATTCTCCAGTTCAGCTCGAAATTCCTCGTCTTTGAGCTCCAAAGCAGCGCGGGCATCAAAAAGTGTCTGATAAATATAGTACAAGCGATCAGAGGATTCCTCGAGAGCTTTTTGAGTGTAATTTATTGGCGCTCGATAATGAGCACCCAAGAGCATGAAACGTAGTACCATTGGATGATATCGCGCCAAAACTTCTCGGATGGTAAAAAAGTTTCCAAGCGACTTTGACATCTTCTCCGAATCAACTTTCACGAAACCATTATGAACCCAGTATCTTACAAATTTTTTATCTTCTGATTTGTGTATCTCGCAATCGCAGGCAGCACTCGATTGAGCGAGTTCGTTTTCATGATGTGGAAACACGAGATCTTGACCTCCTCCGTGAATATCAATTACCGGGCCGAGAAGTTTTTCTATCATAGCAGAGCACTCAATGTGCCATCCTGGACGTCCGTTACCCCAAGGAGACTCCCACACAGGTTCATTCGGCTTTGCTGTTTTCCATAGAGCAAAGTCTGCCGGGTTTTTCTTCCTGCCGTCAACTACAACCCGCTCTCCCGCACGATTATCTTCTTGATTTCTACCAGATAAAGATCCATACTTTGATAAAGAGTCGACCGAAAAGTATACATCACCATCGACTGCATACGCGTGGTTCTTTTCGATTAGGCGCGTGATTAAATCTATTATATCGCCAACGTGCTGCGTTGCCCGGGGTTCCAAGTCCGGACGTAAACACCCAAGTGCTTCCATATCTTCGTGAAACGCCTGAATAAACTTTTCCGTTAACTCTTCGCAAGATGTGCCGGATTCATTCGCACGATTAATAATTTTGTCATCTATATCCGTGAAGTTTCTGCAATACGTTACGTCGTACCCGAGCTGTCGTAAAGTGCGATACAAGACATCAAAAGCTACGTATACGCGAGCGTGACCGATGTGCGAATAATCGTACACAGTTACGCCGCAGACATACATTTGAACTTTGCTTCCATTCTCTGCGCGAGGTTTGAAAATTTCTTTCTTTCTAGACATTGTGTTGTGTAACATTAGCGTCTGTGTCGTCTGTTCGTTTTTATCTTCTGCGGCATTCGTGGGAGGTGGTGAAGGCGACGCTCCTGCTGCAGCAGCATTAGAGGAGGAGAAGTTTCTTTGCACGGCGATGCGCTCGAGTCGAACCAAGCGGTTTTGTAATATCGTGGGCGCTATCTTGTGAGAGGACTGTTTCCTCGTTTCGCTCTCCTCGTCGCCGTTGTTGCTTGTCGTGCTCGTGCGAGCGGCAGCCGTCGAAAACCGCCGCAAAGTGCTCCCCTTTTTCGACGACCAAGACGACGGAGAAATTCTTCGTTGTCTCGCCCTCACCCAAACCGCGCTGCTGCTCGTTGTTGTTGAACGCGATGTTGTTCTCCCTCCGCCGCTGCTGCTGCTGACGTTCTTGCCGACGACGACCGTCCGATTCGCGGCTCGAGCACAAAACGTGTGCAACATTTTTTGTATCCGCTCTCTTCTTCTGAAGTTCTGACGAGGTAATTTGAGTGTTTTTTGATAAGAAGGATGGTGCACGGCAGCTGAAGCCCAGAGAGACACAAGCAGACAAGAGGAGCTGTGGTACAAAAAAAGGACAACGAAGAATCAACACCACACAACAAACAACACAAAAAAAGAAAAAAATTCATGAACTCTTTGGCCACGTTGCCCTCTTGCGGATCCCGGGGCCTTCTCTCCGCCGCTGCGAGCACTTCGTACCACCAACACAAACACATCAGACGACATCAGAAAGTATCATCGCTATTGTTGCAAAGAATAAAAGTTGGAGGAGGAAAGAAATCGTCGTCCTCGCCGACGACGACGAGAGCCGCAGGAGAACCCGCTTCTTCCATCAACGAAACCTTGGAGTTAACAGGCGATAACGTAGAAAAAGTGTTAGATGAAGTTCGACCGTATTTAATCTCCGATGGTGGAAACGTTGAGCTGGTGGAAATAGACGGATTAGTGGTTAAATTGAGATTGCAAGGCGCCTGTGGAAGCTGTCCGAGCTCCACGGTGACAATGCGAATGGGTATTGAGCGCCGCTTGATGGAAAAAATCCCAGAGATTCAGGAAGTCATGCAACTCGTGGACGAGGAGGAAGGATTAGAATTGACGGAGGAAAACATCGAAGCAACTTTAGATGAAATAAGGCCGTACTTAGCCGGAACAGGAGGTGGAGAACTCGAACTGGTCGAAGTCGATGCACCGATTGTGAAGGTGAAACTTACGGGACCAGCTGCAAAAGTCATGACCGTACGTGTCGCGGTCACGCAAAAGCTTCGCGAGAAGATTCCTTCCATCGCCGCCGTTCAACTGATATGATGAATTGAGAGAGAAAGTAGAAGGAGGAAAAAGGAGAAAGCGTTGTGTAATATATGTGTACTGTGCGTCCTTGGCGCGTCCTTGACAGAGAAACGTGTCGTGAGCTACGCAAACGCATCATTTTTCTTCTTCTTCTTCTTTGACTTCTTTAACTTCTTCTGTGACCTAAAATTTTCTCTCCTGCTCTCCTGCTCCAAATTCTTCTGTTTGTTTCGTTTCTTTTTTCGTCGTCCTCAAAGCTTTTCCTCCGCATTCATTCCTTTGTCGTTCGTTCGTTACGCGCGCGTGAAACAACAAACAACAAGGGAAAAATCGAGAAATATGCGCGGCGAGAGCAGAGACGTGCTCTTTACGCAGAGATAGAGGGGCGGCATGAGTGCTTCTCTTTACACGGGACAACAACGACAACGACAACGAGGAGAGGAAGAAGAAGAAGAAGAAGAAGAATTGAACGAGGAGAAACAAATTGATATCGATGTCGCGCTTGTTATCATACAGTCAGAGCTTCAAGAATTTTACAGCAACGAAAAGAGTAACATTAGCAACAAAGCTCTGGCGCAGCGGAAACGAGTTCTAGAGAACGTTTTGAAGTCCATCGGAAAGAACGTTACGTCGTCCTCGCGTGCTTCTTTTATTGACAAGGAGGAGGAGGAGGAGGAGGAGGAGGAAAAACATCTCCTGTTACAAAACTTGATTTCACTCCTCCAGGTTCCCAAAGTGAAAGAAACGGAAGAACTTCTGCTAGCAACAAATGACACCATCTTAATACTTTTGAAGGAGGTGAATGTTATTCGCAACGGTACGAGGACGATGGATATTGATTCGTCGTTCTTGGGATTCGCGTTTAGTAGTTTGCTCGAGTTGGCATCTGGCGGCAAAACAAACGCAAACCATCAAAAGATTCGGCAGTCCTCCTTAAAAGTAGTATTTGAGCTCATACGCTTCGTGAAACACAAGGTTTCAACGCTAGCGTTTTTCTTACCTGGTATTGTTAGCGCAATCGTTAAATTATTACACAGCAGCAAAAACGAGTGGATAGACGACTTGGCAATCGAGCAGTGTTTATATTGTTTGAGCGAGATTGTTTGCTGCGTTTTATCAGAGGATGCTCAACATCGCGAAGATTGGATTCAAGGTAAAGAGGTAAATTTAGCATCACTGAACGTTACTGCTTCTCCTTTTACGATCAAATATTCTAAAGAATGGTTCGATGATACCGTTTCCAAGGTGACTTCTGTTCTGAATTCTACAATTCCAATCTTTGCGAACTACGCTCACGCGACGGTGCGGAAAGCCTGCGCGGCTTTCTCCGCTACAGTTCTCGAACACTGTAAAGAAACCCTTCCCGAAAGTCAAAGAATACTACTCGAAACGCTTTTGAGTTTATCGAACGATTCCTGGGAATTAGTCTCCGCGTTCGCGAAAGGTGAGATCGATCATTTGAAAGAGAAAAATCTCATCCCGCTTGAAATGATAAAAGTCATATTGAAAGCCGACTTAGGATTCGATTCTACCACTTCAAAATCCTACTCTAGCTTTTTCTATCAAGAAAATGAAGTGAGACTTTTGGCAACGATTGATTTATTAGGCGGAGACGAAACTTCGCACTTACTTTTGTCGAGCACGTCAAGAAGACGGGAGCTTGTACATGCGTTAGCACAGCGTGCTCAGAGTAAAATTCTTCTCAGAAAGATTGGCGCAGTGGCGAATCCGAAATTTTTTGAGCTTTTAGTAAACGATGTCGTGACGTCAATATCGAGTTTCCAGCATGAAGCGATTGCAACCTACGTTTTTATTGCGAACGAAATTTTACGCGGCGCTACTTCGTCTGAAAACGTGTCGTCTAAAAAAGTAGCGCTCAATTTGATTGTTGACGAGTACGTCTCAAAATTGGACTTGCTCTCCTCAAACGATGACCGTGAACTTCAACAACAGAAAGAATTGCTCCTTGAAGGACTCGCCATCGCCGCTGAAACCCTCGGACCTTATCACATTAAAAACACGACGTTTTTGACGAAAGTGCTCCGCGTGCTCTTAGAATACTCCGGTCGTGTTACAGACGAAGGCGGTGATAAAACCACATCGGAAGTTGCACAACGTTCCCTGGAATCTGTGGCCGCCAGCGCAAATTATGACAGTGCTGTAGAACTCATTTCTGAGAACTGTGATTTTGTTGTGGATCTACTCGTTCGCCAGTTACGACATCTAGATGAATATCCGCGCGCTCCTCAGTTATTCCGCACGGTATTGCGATTGAGTTCCAAGAATAACAATTCAATCGATTCACTCATCGAGGAACCTTTGAGCGTATCTCTGCAACAAACTTTGAAAGTAACAAAGAGCAGTAGAAAGTTATTTTCGGAACACGCTGTTGTCTTATTGAACTGTTTCAAACAGGTTTTATTCGTTTGCAAAAGTGACAACACGTCTATTGCTCGGGATATACTTTTGTACAGTTCTGCACTGTTGGAGAGCACTGAGTTCAAAGTCCGTTCGCTCGCGGCGGAGATTATTGCGAAGGCTTTATTGAATATTTTTTCAACAAAAGAAGAAAATATGCTGCCATTAGTGCACAATCTTTGGCCACACCTCGTGCAGTCGTTTCGACTGCATTATCACAAAACTGTGCATCTGAACTTGATGAAGGCTGTCATCAGAGTTTCTCAGAGAGGAAAATTTATAAGAAAGCGATTGTATGAAGACTTGTGGCCGATTCTTGTTTCGCGAGGGATTGCTATGGAGTTCGTAAACGAGTTCATCGACTATCCAGACTGCTTCGCTGGAGAGTGCGTCGCAGAGATTTTAGCTACGAAGTCTTCTCTTTCCCTTCCCTCTTTCAACGTTGGCTTGTTCGTTTTGGACGAAGATATGTTTTGGTTGCAACAAACATTTCAAGAGGCTAAAACATTTTCTCCCGAGAGGAACGATACTCTTCTCAGGTCCTACGACAATTTGTATTTTACTAGGTAGTAATCGCGTGAAATAGCACACGCGATTGGATTAGTTTGTCGGAGATCTAGAATAGCCGACAGTGATTGATACTCGTAAAGTTTCACGCACAGTAGCCAAATTAGCGATTTAGCGATTTTCATCCCTTGAAAGAAAGTTCTTCAAAACAAAACTGCGTGTAAACACACAAACAAAAATGTTGTTGTTGTTCTTTAAAAATACTTGCAACAGAAAGAAGAAGGAAACATGAATCGATATCGTCATCGAAGTAACTGGCGATCTCTTTCATCCATCTCTTTTTCCTCTTTGTCGCGTTCTTTTTCTTCTTCTTTTTCTCGACTTTACCATCCTCAGCAAGAGCAGAAGCATCGTAATTCTAATAACGAACGAAAGAAAAGTGGAGTGTACGGCTTAGTTGGCTTACATGCACCAAAGGATTTCGAGCGATTGGCCGCAGATGTCATTGATAGAGTAAACGATATCATCAGTGATATTAAAGGAAAGCAAGAGAAAAAGGTTCTTCGGAAGCACCGCAGTAATACTACGGTGGCCGCTGGCGTTGTTGAAGAAAGAATCGCAACGTGGGGAGAAAAAAATATCGTCCATCAACTGGATGAGATTTCGGACACCATATGCGCGGTCGTAGATGTTGCCGAACTGTGCCGCAATACACATCCTGATCGAGAATTCGTACAGGCTGCCGAAAGAACGTACTTAAAATTGCAAAATTTTGTGCAAACTTTGAATGGAAACGTGGACTTATACCAAAGTCTTGTTGACGCAAAGATAGAAGAAGACGAGTCACAAACGGAGGAGTTACGAAGGGTTGCTCAAACGCTTAGACAAGACTTTGAACGAGGCGGTATTCATTTAACGGATGAAAAACGAAAAAGGCTAGAGGTACATTCAGACGACGCGTTGCGACATGGCTTCCAATTCCAGCAGAACTTGATAGATCCGCGACAAATCAGACATGTTGAGTTGAAAAAACGCGAGGAGCTTGAAGCGATACCAACATGGATTCATTCCGGTAGTAAAAAGGGAAATCAAACTCTAATTCCAGCGGATCAAAATACTATGAATTCTATTCTGCGCGCGTGCGATAATCGTGAAGTGCGGCGGCAAATGTATGAAGCTGGAAACTCAAGTCCGGAAGGAAACAGATTGGCGCTGAGTAACTTAATAAAGTCACGAAACGATGCCGCTGAGATTCTCGGGTTTCCCTCTCACGCGGATTTTATGACGGCTTCTATGTTATCGAAGACGCCAAACGGTGCGAAAGTGTTTTTGAGAGATTTGAGCTCGCAGGTAAGGGACATAGCAGAAGGAGAATTTAAAATGTTGGAAAAACTACAAAAGAAGAATGCAAGTGGAGGAAGAGAAGAAAAAATTCGTGGCTGGGATGTTCTACACTTGATGCGACAAATGCGAGCAAAGGATGATTATCCAGACATAAACACTGTAGCACAGTATTTTCCTCTCGATGGTGTCCTTAAGGGTATGAATGAGTTCTTCGGGAAAGTTCTAGGCGTAGAAATTGCAGTAGATAGTCTGATTCCGGGGGAATCGTGGTGTGGCGAGGCAATAAAAAAACTTCGAGTAACTGTGCCAGGGACTGATACAGAAGGGATTATATATTTAGATCTCATTCCAAGGCAAGGAAAGTTTCCCCACGCGGCGCATTTTGTTATTAGATGTGGGCATCGGCAAAAAAGCGGTGGAACCCGTCAAACAGCTTCTGTTGCCTTGGTCTGCAACTTTGCTGCAAAATCTTTCTCACGAGAAACTTTATTGACACACCAAGAGCTCGAAACATTCTTGCACGAATTTGGCCACGCAATGCATTCTGTCCTGTCTGATACGGAATTTCAGCATCTTTCTGGAACGAGAGGTGCTATGGATTATGTTGAGGTTCCCAGCCATGTGTTTGAATACTTTGCGTGGGACGCAAACGCGCTTCATTTTTTGGGGCGCCACTATCAAACTGGCGAAGCTATACCGGCTGCACTCTTGAGAAAACTGAAGCAATCAAAGCGTGCTTTCGCGGCTATGGATTTACAGCAACAGATTGTATACGCCTTACTCGATCTTGAGCTTCACAGTAATCAAATAGATGTGGAGAATTCGTCGGAAATAAGTAAACTAGCTTCGGAGATTCAATCCGAACATAGCTTCATCCCGAGCGAGCCTGGGACGTCGTGGGAACTCCGGTTCGGTCACACCGTTGGCTATGGATCATCATATTACAGCTATTTATATGCGAAGTGTTTATCTGCAAAGATATGGCAACAAGAGTTCACAAACGATAAAATTGGACAAGGAGGGTGCACGATACTGCGGGATAAGATGCTAAAATACGGTGGAAGTCGTGATCCAGCCCACATATTAGAAAATGTCTTGGGTCCAAACACTCTGGAAAAATCATTTGATGGAGGCGTCTACCCTAATTCATCCCATTTACTCAAAGAATTTGACTTAGCGAAATAGCGTGATAGTAGTTTTAGTATTGAATAAGACAAATAATCTACGTAGCTGTTTATCCTAGCCCCTAACGTCGTCGGCGTTGGGGTAATAAAATCAATCAAAAGTAATTTTCGTCGCTTTTGCACTCATGTCAATATCTTTGAAATGTGCGCCATATAATTTAGATTCTTTCTTCTTAACGTGTGTCCCAAATTTTGATAAACTCTCAGGAACTGTTTCACCAGCTTCTCGAAGAACGTTTGCTAGTTCTCCGGCCCTCGATTTGTCGTGTACGGTGAATAGTGTGTGCGCGACACCAGTCGCCCCAGCGCGCCCAGTTCTCCCGATTCGATGTACATAGTCTTCAGTGGTCAACGGAAAAGTATAGTTAATCACATATTCGACACCAGGTATGTCCAATCCTCGAGCAGCAACGTCAGTGGCAACTAATATTGGAGTTTTTCCACTTTTAAATGAAGCAACAGATTGCTCCCTGTCATGCTGGGACATGTCGCCATGAATAGATGCAGATTTCCAGTTTCTCCGCAGTAAATCATGGACTCGGGCACACTCTTTCTTATACAGCGCAAAAACCAGGCAACGCGGCGTAACTTTTTCCGAACCTAAGTACTTATTCAAAAGACGGTGTAAGTGCTGATCTTTTTCGTGCGGCTCTACGACTTCAACGATTTGTTTGATGCTGTGAGAGGCTTTCAAACCTTCCGAACCTATTCTGCACTTGATGGGATTCGTCATGAACTCAGCCGCCAATCCTTGGACAGAGTTCGGCCAAGTAGCACTAAACATTACTGTCTGCCTATCTGCTCTCGTTGCTCCTGCAATGGCTCGAATCTCAGGCTCAAAGCCTAAATCTAACATTCGATCTGCTTCATCTAAAATTAAGATCGTAACTCTATCTAAACGTACGTCTCCATCGTTCATGAAATCTCGCAAGCGCCCGGGTGTTGCGACGATTACGGCAAAACCGCTCTGTTTCATCTCTTGTTTCTGTAAATATTTTGGTCCTCCGCCGTACACACACACGCATTTTATACCCGTCGCATCTCCAGCGTCGTCAAAAACCTTCGCTGTTTGTTGTGCGAGTTCTCTAGTAGGAGCGAGAACGAGGCACGCTGGTTGCCCAGGTTTACACGGTGGCTGTGCTTTGATTTGTGTCAAAGCTGGCAATCCAAAGGCTAAAGTCTTGCCAGACCCAGTCGCGGCAATTCCAACCATGTCGTGGCCAGACATGATGATTGGCCACGATTGCGCTTGAATGGGAGAAGGTTTTTGGAAATTTTTGCAGACAGCTAAAATTTCCTTTGGAAACCCAGCCTCTTGAAACGTAGCGAGCGGAGTAAAATTATATTTCTTGCCGTCATTTTCTATGGTAATCGCCAAAGAATCGCGTCGTTCCTTGACATCTTTCTCGGATAAACGAAGAATAGATTCAGAAGGCTCGTAGAACTTCTTCTTGAACGGGGCACCGCTCTTTGCCAAGCCGAAATCGCCAACGATTTTGGCATTTGTCGTCGTTTCTCCTTCCTCGTCTTCTTTCACCACTTTGTTCTTCTTTTTACTCTTCTTACTCTTCTCCTTCTCTTCCTCCCGCTCTTTTCTCTTCTTTTCTTTCTTCTCTTTCTTCTTCTCCTTCTTAAACTTCTTCTTCTTCTTCTCCTCGTCGTCGCTCATTATTGTTTTAATGAATATTTTCTCTTTGTCCGCGCTCGTGTGTGTATTGAATTCTTCTTTTTGCATTTTAGTGGCGGCTCGTCGGCTCCCAAAACAGAACAGCTCTTCGCTCTGCAAAAAATTGGTTCGTTCTGCTCGCTCTTCTCCGAAAAGTAGTCCCTTCTTGAAAAAACGCCAAAAAAAAAGCAGGCGTTTTTCCTCTGAAACTCTTTCTTTTCTTTTCCGCATTGTAGAAGTGAACTAACTGGAAGTAAAGAAGAAGAAGGTTGAAAACCTGTTGCATTCCTCCAACTCCTACTGGAGTAACTCAAATGACAGCAACAACAACGAATAATAATGGCGATGAGGAGGAGGAGGAGGAGAAAAGCGAGAACGATTTAGAGAGTTTTTTGCACCAGAATCGTTCCAAAAAACTCAACGAGAAGAGGACGACGTCGAATAAATTCGGAAACGGGATCTTGCAACCGCGCAAAGAGCAAATCGAGAGAGGAATTGATACCATAGCAGCAGCCATTGTTCCTCCTCTGCGGATTAACGACGTTTCTCACGAAGATTTCGAGCTCGGCGCTGTGGCGACCGATCCTCCTCTCAGATTTCCAAAATCTCTTCTTTCTGATCTCACAAACATATCTTTCGCATGCGATCTCGAAAAAGAAAAAGAAGAAACAAGAACAAGTTGCGTCATTTCCCGGTGCGATTTGAACGCGCGAGATATTCGGAGAAAGAACAAAGTTATGGACGCAATGTTACGCGGTGAGCCAGTGTTGCTGAGAAATTCTGGAGTCGTTGGAAAGCTCGACGCAAAGTTCAACGCCGATTCGAAAATCGGACTTGCTCAGGTGTGGAATTTCGATCACCTCGCTAAAATCCTGGGTGTACCAGATGATGGAGGAAACGGCGCGCCCACGCATACGTGGAAATGTTTCGTTTGCCCCTCGGATAAACACAGATTCATCGAGCACGATGAATCAAAAAATATCCTTGGCTCGGATTATTACGTCAGAGAACCAGAAACACAGTCGCTCGATTGTACTTTCCACGAGTTTGTTCAGTGTGCGCGTGCGTGGAAAGATAAGTCAATTTATTTCGAGAGCGTTCTTACGAAAGATTCAATCTCGAGAAAGACGATGTCTTCCTCCAACGTGATGGAGAAAGGTATCTTTGATTCAAAAATTGGACCATTAGCCATAGGAGATTTAGAAAGTTTATTCGATTGGAAATGGTTCCAGAGTTTACTGAGCTTTCAACGCTTTGGTTCGATTCTCTCTATGAAGCTGTCGGCGGGTTGTCGAGACAGTCTTCGTCCTTCCCGTTATAGTCTCGAAGACTCGTTCATAGTTCAGATCCACGGTCGCAGACGAATTTTCCTGATAAATCCAGATCAAACTTACAAGGGCATGTACCCGTACCCGATTGCCCATCCGTACGACAAATTTAGCATGGTTGATTTGGACGACGTGAACGATGGACAGTTTCCGAACTTTTCTGGGGTGCGAGGGATGACTTGCATACTCGAACCAGGAGACATCCTTTACATTCCTTCGGGTTGGTGGAGACACGAGCATGGGTTGTGTGCTGAGCACGTTGCTTTGGAAATCTCAGTTGCCGCTGGGCAGAGAGTCAGAAGCGACGAGTCGCTGGAAATACTCGTGAGCAGAGATCTGGAACGAAGAGTTGGCGAAGTCGTAGGTGCGGGAAATATCAAACATTGGTTACAAATTATAGGAAGCGCGGAAGAAACTGATTGGATCGATCTTGGCACTGTTCACGGATATCGACGAATATCTATGACTCAAATGGTTCGTGGAGAAATCGATTTGAACCTCGGCTCTGGAAAATGGTCCGAATTTCTGAAGCGCATGATCGATGGTCGCTTAGATCCGACGCCATGGCTAAACATCAAATTCCGTGAGCCGCTGTATATTTCCGATGCAACGGAGAGAGTCGAAGATACTCGAAACGAAATCGAAAAAAAGTTTCCAGAATTTTACGTTCAAAAGTTGCGGCTTGACGGGTATAACGCTGAGCATACGCCAATGACGGTATTCAACCCGGAACATCCGGAAACAATCGCACCGCGAAAGTAAAGTTGCGTTATTGTCTATCTTTAAGTGCATCAAATTTTAATGAATAACTACCATGGTACTATATACTAATATTAATAATAACAATAATGGAAATAACGAAATGCTTGTTCTGTTCTGTTCTCTATTTTTTACTTCGCGCTCGGGTTTGAATGAATACGATGAGCTTGTGAAGGATTCCAGATGATGTTGCCACTCCGCCAATTATCGAGCACACGCTCAGCATGAATTCTCCAAAACTATTTCTCCTCTCCTTGAAGTCTATTCGAATAGGACTCAGTTCGTAATGGAAATATATTCCTGACGGTTTTCCACTGCTACCCATGCCAAAAAAACTTTGTTTCGCGGACGATGAACTCTCAGTTACGCTGTACTGGTTCGTCGCCAAAGTGGTATCTTTCAGTCGAGCGAACGAAGTCGGAACGACTTTGAGAAAGTACTGATGGACGGCGTTGGGAGGTAAATATCTTGTATTCTTATCCAACAGATTCAGAGCCCCCGGAAATGCTTCACCGAATGCGAGTCTATTAATGGTATGAGACATGTTCAAATGGGAGACGACATTCAATTGAATATGAGACATGCCGATTTGCAAAGACTTTCCTGGCGATATTGAAAAAGATCCTGGAACGCGATTGACTTCCAAATATCCCATCACTTCACATCCTTCCTTGTTTTTGTTCTTAAACGCCTCTTCGAGGCCGTTCGGAAACTGCTCGTGAATTAAAGCGTTGATATCAAAGAATCCGCCTCCAAAACCAGCCAACGCCGTGTTCTGAAGCTTACGTCTCTTTTCGTCGTGTTGTTCGTGATTTTGTTCTTGTTGTTCTTGTTCTTGTTCTCCTCCGTTCTTCTTTCCTTCCTCCTCCTTTTCCTTCTCCCGAACTAACTTTTCTATGTGTTTGTGTTTGTTTGGTTTTTCGCGAGTAACCGCGACGTCGTCTTTCGCAGATGAATCGCGTCGTGGTATTGGTTTTCCGTCTCGGTCCAAACGCCGCTTCGTGATGTGTCCGTCGTGGACATCGTGATGGACTTCTCCCGCCGCGTCTAAACTATCTAGAGTAATCAACTCACACGCCAAGCTATGAAATGTTACATCCACGTACACGTGTAACCGCTCGGCGTTCGATTCAAATTTATTCACTCCCATGGTGTCAACATCCAGCTCGCTCTCTATTTTGCTCACCAGATGCGTTCGGTATTCGCTGAAAAACAAGCACAAGCAGGCGAGGAAACAGATTAAGGTGATTGCAGCGCCTAAAGTCGATCCTCGGGCGTAATCCTCCTTCACTTTGGGATACGCGTCCAAAGAAGCTATCGCCTTAACAACAAAGTTCTTGTTGCCATTGCTGCTTCTGAACATTTGATCGGAAGACGTTTGGCCCTCCGTCCTAACATTTCTTCTCTTCATTTTTTCTTCTTTTGCAATGGAGAAACTTCGTTTAGTTTTTGCAGGCAAAGGGGGAGGTTGGAAAAAAAAATTCTCCCCACTCTACACACGTAGACGGCATCTGATCCGAGCAAAAAGCAACAGCGCGACACATTAATTAATTTTTCATCGATGATATAAAAACTAGAAAATGTTTTGTTGGGAAGAATGTATCTTATAAACAATTTTAATTAATTTATTAATTTATTAAAAATAAATCTTTACAATAAAGACTAAAACCTCTTTCTGTAATTCCCAAAAGAAGACTATATTGCACTTTTAGAGTATAATACTCTTCGAAAAGATAAATTAAATTAATAATTTATCTACACTTCTATCGGGAAATGATAATATTGGAGTATAGTAAAGGGTATATTTTAATTAAAATTAATTTTATTCCCTGAGAATTCAAAGTTAAGGTATTTTTATTTTTAAAGTGCATATATAAATCAAATAAATCAATGAACTGTTTTGCGTGAATAGAAAACTCGGGAACTATAGTGAATGATGTCGGAGGAGAAAATTTGTTTAATTTTTTCTGATGTTTTTGACAGGACTGTTCGTTTTCCTTTTTCCCTCCAAAACTCTCCTCATTTCCATATCGTTTTTGTTCCTGAAGGTGGTTCCAATAAAGTCATATGAAATGAAGGCACATCCTTCAGACTTCCATCACGCTCAAGAGCAGGTCAAAGTTTACGTTCGGCGCATTCTTGACGTTTGCGAGCAAGAAAAAGAGAGGGACGAGGGGAAGTTTAAGAGCGTATGTGCGAACGTGCTCGATAGATTATGGGATTCAATTTTCTTTCCTCTCGTTGACGACGACGACGACGACGACGACGTAGAGGAAGAAAAGGAGAAGGAGGAGGAAAAAGGAGAAGAAGAGATCGTGAACACGAACGACAACGAAGAGGCTACAAAGAAAAAGAATAGAAACGACGACCGCAACAACATCAGAACAGGAGAGAATACGCGAGAAGAGGAACTGAAAAACGACTTGTACAGTAGAGTTCTGGACGAAGTGCTCCAAGATGCAAACTTGAACACGTCGAAGAAAACGCAGAAAGACTTGAACCAAAACAACCACGCTTCATTTTACTCGGAGGATGTTGAGAAGCCGAATTTCACCTTAGGGGACTCCTATGATTTACTCATCTCCTGGATCGTCCAAGAGTGGGAGTATCGCTTCAAGAACAACGCGGAGGACTCTGCAAAGGAACACGCCGAAAGGCATTCTGCCAGAATCGAGTACCTCATCGATAGAATAAAAAGAAGAGAAGGAAGGAGAAAGGATGCAGACGACGAAAAAGAGAATAAAGCAGCGATCACTAGAGGTAAAGAAGATGGCAGAAACAACGTGAGAAATGTAGCAGAGAAGGAAGAGTACGCAGACGACGACCGCGAAGAAGAGGAAGAAGAAGAAGAAGAAGAAGAAGAAGAAGAGGATTGGGAGGAAGCCGAGAAAGGAGCGAAGGGAAGTAAGCTTTTAGAATTTCATCGGCACAGTTCATCGCAAACGCAGACGATTTTTCAGAATCGTATCTATGAAGCTCACTGGGCGAAGACGAGATCTATGGAAGTGAAGCCGGAAGATTTCCTTGAAAGCGGTAAAGATCCTGCCTTTACAAAACTATTCAGAAAACAGGGCGCAATGGTCTTGAAGCTGCACAACAGTGGTTGGGACGAAAACACAAACGCAAGTACGTTCTTAAACTTGGACTGGATTAGAAATACGAGAGTGAAATTGCAAACTCTCGGTCCGGATTACCAATACATTCGCCAAACGCTTCCAGATCCGGAAACCGGAATTTTAAGAAAGTATCAAGACATGGATGGATACGATCCGGCTCGCGCTGAATTTGGTGCTCTCGTCGAAGAAATACAAGAAAATTTTAAGTTTGCGGCGCAGCCGTTGCGGTTAATGGGTGTCGTTGAGCGCGAGCGGTTTTTTATCACTCAAATTCAAAACAAGGTGCAAGCGCAGTACCCATACTTGCAGGGTGTTGCTGTCGTTGCCATTGACGGTGGTGAAAAGAAAGCATTGTCCGGTCTTCCTTCCCAAAATCCGTGGAATATATTTGACTTTGCTGAAAGACCGACGAGTGTAACTCGTCAGTTGCTAAAAATTTGTGAGGCAGCGTGTTCGCCGCATGCCAGACAAATCGCAGAAGAAAAATTGGCCGGCGAAAAAGAAAACAAAGTCAAAAGGTTCAAAAGACGACAAGAAGACGAAATTGCTAAAACTGGGGCAAAAGCTGTCGAGGGCGATCTCGAAGCTAGAAAAAGACGAAATCAACGCAAACGCTTGCTTTCTGGGGAAAAAGAGAAGACTGGCGGAGGGAAGAGAAAAGCTGGAAAAAGCGGAGGAGGATCAAAAAAAGTAAGCATCGGCAGCGTTTCCGCTCCGATGGCTGGCAAATCCCCACCCAATTCTTCTCAAGAGGATCAATTAAACGACGCAGAGAAACTAGAATTGGAACATTTTCAGGAAAGATTCTTTGAAGCATCTTGCGAGGCAAGTAAGAAGAAGAAGTGGGGGGCCGGAATCGTGAATCCGTGGTTATACTATATGAGTCCATTTTCTTTTTTCCCGATGCACTTTGAGGATTATGCGCTCGGTTCAGCAAATGTTATTGTAGCAGATCCATCTACGCAGTGCTGGGTAGTTTGGTATTCAATACCGAGCGAGCAAATTGGTTTGTTGCATGAATTCCTCAAGGATACTTTAAAGAGTAAATACCAAATCGATTGCCTGGAATCGAGAGAGTTATGGATCAATCCGGAAATTATAGCAAACTGGAACGCGAGAAGGCTCGGTAACAATCGCAAGTTGAAAGCCTATAGACACGTGCAAGGCCCAGGGGAATACGTCGTAACCGATTATGGCTCGGTGCATTGGGGCGTAAATTTAGGTGTGGGATGGAAAGCTGCCGTAAACTTTGCGTATCCTGATTGGAGAGCTGCTGCCGAGAAGGTTGATCTCGAGTACAGAAAGATTGAATCGAACGAACACCCAAAGAAACGCCACTATCGTTGCGCTCCCAAATTCGGCGTGCATAACGAGAAATTATTCAGCATGGAGAACGTATTGGGAAAGGATGAACTTTTTTCCAATCATTGGCAGAAAGAAGAGAAGAAAGGGTTGCACGAGCAATAAGAGGGCGAGAGCTAAGCGTATAATCTGTATCGTAACTTTGTAAATTTTAATTCAAACTTGAAAGAAAGTTCACATGAACCGCCAGACTGCTTCTCTGTTGATAAAATCTGGTGCTGAATGGATAACTTTAGCGTCGCAATACACCATTATTTCTTGGTTAATTCCATACAGTGGCCTAATAATGTATGATTCTGCAATTTCTTGGTCTCGTGGCTCCCCGCAAGGAAAGCTTTCCCACTCGATGACGCTTCCAACCTCGTCGTTTGGCCAAAACACGCGATGGGAAAGCCTCACGGCGTGGGAGAAAACACCCTCCTTTAGCTCATTCGCATTGCGGAGATTTTCCGATGGAAATCCTAACATCACAGTAAAACGATCGTCTAACCCAGAATCTTGATGCCAAGAATGTTTCATTTTCTTTCTATTCAGCGCAGGATTGCTGATATCTATTAAAGTGCCGTGCGGATTGGAACCACATAGTTTTGTTATCTCTTCGATAAATTTTTTACCGTCAGATCGGATATTTTATACTCTTTGAATAGTTTTGTCAAAGCGCTGAGTTCGGAATCTTTTGGAATTTGCCCCCAAGGAACCATGAGAGAACTGTTTAGAGACTTGATCGCCTTGTTCTGATTCTCAGACAGCAAAGCGCTTTCTTTAAAGAGATCCTCTCGCATTGCTGCGCGCACAGCGGTTCGAAAGCAAGCTTCTCTATGAAATATTTGAGAGAAGCCGGTTTCGGGAAAGAGTTCACTCAGAGAAACGAATCGTATCTCGCTCTCTCCGCTAGGAATTTCTGCCTCGTTCTCTCGCCGTCTTTCTCGTGGAGTTCGCAAAATGTTTGGAATTATATCGTTTTCGTCCTTCTCGTCTTCGCTATCCTTTTCCTTCTTCTCGAAACAGTTGGGCAATTCAGATTTTTCCTCTTCTTGAAGTGAAGAAGAAAGCAACGTCGGCGGTGCAACTTTCTGTTTCGCCGGCGCGAACGGGTCCCGTCCTCGTTTTCCTCCGAACGCAAAACAAGGTTGGCAGGAACGAAAGCGCACATCTCCTCCTCCTCCTCGCGTTCTGCTTGTTGTTGTTGTTGTTGTTGTTCTTGCTTCTCGCGTGCTCGCTCTCCTTCTGTTCAAATTGTACGCAGGATGAACGCTCCTGGTTCTATCCGCGTGAATGCTGGGCGTGCTCGACATCATCGTCATCATCATCGTACTCCTTATCTCTCTTTTCTTGTCGCAAGGAAGGGTGGAAACAACTACAACTTCTCTTCTTCTGTGGGCTTTTTGTTCGTTCTGTTTGTGTTTTATGTGTGTGTGTGGTTCAATTTTATTGCTGTTTTCTTGCATGTGTGATTTTGTGCAAAATATTTGTGAATCTTTTTCTCGTCAGTCCTCCTCTCTCTCTTTCCACCCAAACTCCACTCCAATCTTCTTCTTTGAGCGCGCTTCACACGCTCGAGAAATCAGAAAGAACGAGTTACATTGCACTCAGCAGCGCGAGAGAGAGATAGAGAGTAGAAAAGAAAGAAAGGGAATAAGGAACGACGACAACGATGACGATAACGATGACGATGAAAATGAATATGAAAACGCGGATACAACAACATCAAATGCCATCGACAGGGACGAGAAGAACGACCACGGCACGATATGCAGTTTCTTCAAGAAGAGCAACACAAATAAGAGCAATTAATATGACTCGATTTGCCTCCATCTCGATGCTGAGTAGTCGTACTCTGCACGCGTGCTCAGGAAGAGAACGAGAACGAGAAAAAAAAATCAATGCGAGAAGAAGTAACCAAAACAAGATATCGTCACTGATTTGTAAAGCAGAGTCGTCCTCTCCAGAAACAAATGAAGCACCGCCCGTGAACGTGAAGTCAAAAGATGACTCGACCGTGATGATGAGCACTCCAAACAAGGAATCTGAAAGCGGAGTAATCCCACGACCTCCTTTAAAAGTTGCTGCTGCTTTGGCGCTGGTAGGATCCTTAGAGTCAACGTATCTCGCCGTGCAAAAGCTGTCCGGAGGTGACGTGGTCTGCCCCGTTGGTGGCTGTCAAACGGCTTTGAACTCGTCGTACGCTGAACTTTTTGGCCAACCCCTTTCATTATACGGCGCCGTGGCTTATTTTGTCGTAGCACTCCTCGCGTTCTCGGGATCGAGCATCAATCCGGAGGAATCTAGAGAGTCGGAAAGTAAATACAAGAAATCTCGGGTACTGTTCTTTCTCAGTACGTGTGGATTGGCTGGAGTTTCTTCGTACCTTCTGTATGTCCTGGCGGTAAAGCTTGGAGGCGTCGAATGCATATACTGTTTAACTTCGGCTTCGATATCCTATGCCTTGTTTTCCATTGGCTTCTCTGGATTAACTCCGAAAGAAACAGTGAACGCCTCACCACCTGCAGTATCACTTTTCTTCGTCACTATGCTCTCTTTGAGTTTAGTCTTGGGATTTGGAGCGGATAAAGCAGACGAAGGAGGGGAGTCTCAATTTTTATCCTATAAAACTCCGCGAATCGAGGCAGTGTCCACGCAGTACTCGCGAGAGCTTGCAAAGTATTTAAAAGAGTCCGGAGCAAAAATGTATGGCGCGTTTTGGTGCAGCCACTGCTTGGACCAAAAAGAAGAGTTTGGAAAAGATACGGAGCTTCCTTATGTAGAATGCTTCCCAGAAGGTTGGCAAAAAGGAACCGAGATAGCGAAAGTCTGCGCGGACGCGAAAGTGAAAGGGTTTCCAACCTGGGTAATTAACGGCAAGACTGTAGAGGGCGACAAAACTTTGGAAGAGCTCGCGAAGGAAAGCGGGTTCAAAACGCAAACGCCTTTTGAAAGTCCAAGTTCGGAAAGTTCGAGCTCTATTCCAGATTTTCTCCAATAAACTATTATTTGTAATAAGAGGAAAACGTTTGTAGCAGTAAACAGAGCTTTTTTATGCGCGTGATCTCTCTCTCTCTCTCTCTCTCTCTTGTGCAGGCACACTTCAGTGAATTTTTTTTTGGCGAGGAGCGAGGACGGGAGGAGGACAAAAAAGAAGGAAGAGAAAAAGAGAAAATTCAGGTCTCATCCTCCACACAAACCGCGACTTCCTTCTCAACTTGAGTGAGAAAAGGAAAAGAGAGAGAGAGAGAGAGAGAGGGAAAGCAAGCAAGCAAGCAAGAATAGAAACAATACAGCATGGTCAAAATTTCTCCTCTTTCTTGGAAAGAATGCGCGCACGCGGACGCCGTGTGGTCCGTCTGCTTTGCTTCGTCTTCGTCTTCTGAGAACGATTTGATTTTCACTGGATCGCTCGACGAAACTGTCAGCGCGTGGAAAGCCAGCAATTCTGGAGAAATTGAGAAGAAAGAAGATTACATTGGACACACGTTAGGTGCTGTTTCAGTTGCTGCGAGTGATTCTGGGCTGGTGGCGAGTTCTGCGTTAGATTCGATGATTCGCGTATGGGAACTAGAATCGTCAGAGACGAGAACAGTTATTGAATGCGCACCGAGCGAGTCTTGGGAGATTGCATTCGAGCCTGGCAAAAATTCGAAACACATCGCGGTGGCAGGCGGGGTCTCTGGCACCGTCAAGCTCTTCTCAACGGTAGCAAATTCGACCGATAGTACTTCTGCGCATCAAACTCATAACGACGCTAAATTTTCTTACGAAGTGCCGGTACGAGAGGAACATCAAAATAGGTTTGTTTATTCTGTGTCTTATTCAAGCAATGGTAAATACATTGCGTGCGGTACGACCAATGGTACGGTCGCTCTCTTTGATGCAGAGAGCGGAAAGGTCTTAGGACAGTTTGATGGTCATAAGTTGCCAGTGCGAAGCGTATGCTTCTCCCCGGACTCGAAGTGTTTGTATACCGCCTCAGATGATGGTTTTATACACATATACGACGTTACTAGCAAACAGTTGATTGATTCGTTTTCTGGTCACACATCGTGGGTCTTATCCATAGCGGCCTCTCCTGATGGGAATAGCTTAGTATCTGGTTCCGCAGATAAATCCGTAAAGTTGTGGGACGTTTCCTCGCGCCAATGTATCCAAATCGATAAAAGTCACAAGGATGCAGTTTGGGACGTGAGTTTTAACACCCACGGTACTCGCGTAGCGTCTGTTTCGAGCGATAAGAGTGTCTCCATTTTTACGTATAATTGAAATATATACTCGTAACATACAACCATCTGCTTTCTACACTGTCGTAATATATGATATCCTTTAAGAAAAAAAAAGAGTCCAAAATCGATCAAAATTGAGCGATCGAATTTAAGCCCATGGCTGCCTCCTTCTCTCTCATCCACAACTCGCCACAAAAAAAGAAGATTGATTCTCTTCGAAAACACTACGACGGCGCGCGCGCGAATACTCTCTCCGATATACCGGGTAACTTTATTTAGTTACACAGAAAAGAATCGAACGCGCATAGAGCACGCAGATCCTTTGCAATCGAAAGAGTTAAACATGGCCTCCTCCATTTTTGCTTCCTCTTCCGCGAGCTTGCAAAGAACGACGACGACGACGACGACGACGACGACGACGACATTTCGGACGAAGAAGATCCTGCCTCCCCAAGGTCATTCTTTTCGTCCTTCTTCTTCCTCTTCGCCGTGCGCGTGCGCTACTCGTAACAACGCCAAAAATGGTCGAGGTGGTGGAGGAGGATACATTCGCCGCTCGGGCTCTGTCGTTACGGCGGGGACAGCGAGCGCGTCCTCTTCTTCGTTCGCCAACGGGGGTGGCAGGAGCACGGATTTCACAAAGAAAGCCACCGCCACCACCTCCACCATCAGGAACAACATCAACAAAAAAGGAGGAGGAGGAGGCAAAAAAAAACAGACCAGAGGAAAAACGTTGATCGTGACGGCTGGAACTGATTATTATGAACTTTTAGGTGTTTCGAGAAGCGCGGATACGAAGGAATTGAAACGAGCGTATCGTCAACTCGCCCGAAAATATCACCCAGACGTGAACAAAGAACCAGGTGCTGAAGATAAGTTCAAAGAGATTTCCAACGCATACGAAGTTTTATCGGACGACCAGAAGAAGGCCATCTATGATCAGTATGGCGAAGCTGGCTTGAAAAATGGAATGGGCGGGGGTGGCTACGGAGGAGCTGGTATGGGTGACTTCACGAATCCTTTCGATTTATTCGAGTCCTTTTTCGGTGGAAGTGCTGGAATGGGTGGAATGGGAGGAATGGGTGGAATGGGGGGACGTTCCTCGGCGCAAGCTCGAAATAGACCGACACAGGGTGACGACGAACGCTTCGACTTGGAAATCGACTTTTTAGAAGCTGTTTTTGGCTGTGAGAAGGAGTTGGATGTGATGCGCTTGGAAGATTGTGATACTTGCTCTGGATCTGGTGTCAAAGCTGGCACGCGCCCAAGCACGTGTGGAACTTGTGGAGGTCAGGGCCAAGTTATCGCTACTGTCCGCACGCCGCTCGGTAACTTTCAGCAAGTTACGACGTGCCAAGCTTGTGGCGGTAACGGACAGACTTCAACGCCATGCCCAAAATGTGGTGGTGATGGTAGAGTTCGAAAAAGCAAACGCATATCGTTACGAGTTCCTGCGGGTGTAGATTCTGGTTCACGCTTGCGCGTAAGATCTGAGGGGAATGCCGGAAGAAAAGGTGGGCCTCCAGGGGACTTGTATGTTTTCATCGCTGTTCGCGAAGATCCAGATTTGAAGCGTTTTGAAAGCATAAACATAAGCACAACTGTGACCATTCCGTATACGAAGGCTGTTCTTGGAACGACAGTAAAAGTGCGTACTGTTGATGGTACTGTTGATTTAAAAATTCCTACTGGAGTACAGCCTGGGGCTACACTTCTCATGGCAAAGCGCGGGGTTCCGAAGTTGGGAAATCCCAACGTAAGAGGGGATCAGTACGTTAAGGTGAAAGTGACCATTCCAAATAAGATCAGTAACGAAGAGAAAGCGTTAGTTGAGGAGTTGGACAAAAACCAGAAATAGATAAATTAAGATAACGGGCTCTTTGTAATAAAAAGAGAGAGGGAAGTTCTTGACTCAAATTGATTAATACGCTCTGCGACTTTTCTCATCGCATCTTCTTAACAAAATACAACAGCGCTACAGCTACTATGGTTCCAAAAACAGCCATAATGAGTGCTAACGTGAAGGCTAGCGTTATTATTTGATTGTTTACTTTTTCCGGCAGTTTCGCTTCTTGTGCGATGGGAGTCACATTCTCGACGTTGACGTTTTTCTTTGCGTTCCTTCTCAGTTTCGGTCTCGGTGGCAACTTCATTCATTTAAAAAAAAAGAAAGAAGAAAAGAGGAAGACAAGGGCGACGAGTCAGTCCGTCGTAATTTTGAAGAAGAAGAAATGAAAGAAACGCGATACGAAAACACGCAAAGCAAAACAGATTAAAGAAGGAAAAAACATACGTCAGAGTTGTGTCCTAAACCTAATCCCGCGGATTCTCCATTACCAAGTTCAGTGAGCACAGCCATTCTCCCTCTCTCTCTCTTTATTTATAATGATGAGAGAATATTTATTCGTGTGCGAGTTGTGAGGGGGAGAAGCAGAAAAAATCCTCAAACACGAGAGCAAAAACATGAGCGATTAGATTAATATGAGAAAAGTTGTACCAAACACCACCAGCATCCTCTCTCAGCTGTCCGAGCTCGTGCTCGCGTGCGGTTTCAGAGGACACGGAAGCGCTGGAGAAGGTGCCTCGTTGTTACGACGGCGTACATCTTCATCGTTGGCGTCGTCGTCATCATCATCATCATCATCATCAACAACAACAACCATAGCGCAAAAGAGGAGTAAAAAGCAAATGCAAAACGACAGAAGAAGTAGTAGTTTTGGGATTAAAAATTCGTCGGTGCCCGGGAATCGATGCGCGCGCGATGGAGCGCGCGCGATTGGAACTATAGTCAAGGAACAGTACGACAGCCAATGGAATATGAATTTGCATCATCGCGCGCGCGATTTCCACTCGTGCGCGCCCGCGTGTGGGAAACGAAATTCTGCCCCGAACACAGCTTCAACAAGTAAAGACGACAGGAGCAGCAGCAGAAACAAGGGTGAACCTTCTCGGGTTGGACCGAGAGTGAACAACGACATCACCTCAAAATTTGTAAGATTAGTGAGTGATCCGGGAAGAGAAGACGAGCATAGCGAAGATAAATCTACAACCCACGAAATTCTATCCATCGAGAAGGCTTTGCTGAAGGCAAATAGGGCAAATCTGGATCTCGTCGAGGTGAATCCAAACGCATCTCCGCCTGTGTGCCGACTGATAGATTACGAAACATACCGTTTTGAACAGAAGAAGAGGGAAAAAGAACAAAAGAAAAAACAGCTCCTGAGGAAAAAGAGCGACGTAGTACGCGAATTAAGAATTACCTCTAGAATTGACGACCATGATTTGAGTAAGAAGACAGAAAATGCGAATAAATTCTTGCTTGAAGGACACAAAGTCCTGTTCCGTATCAACTTCAAAAATGCTCACGACGAGATCGGACTTGACAAACGTTTGACAAAAGGTAAAAACGTGATGAAACGAGTGCAAGGTTGGTTGCAAGATTATGAACTCGAGAAGGAACCAGGTATGGTCGGTCCCAATAGCTGTACTATGATGATTCGACCTATGAAAAAAAAGGTGTAGAGTCGCCGAAGGGTAGTATTTTTAGAAAGCAAAGAAAGGAAGAGCAGATGAACATACAAATAATAATGTAGCATGGTGCACATTCTCGTGTATTTCTTCTCACATTTTCAACGTCTCATCTAGGTCCTGAGGATCCCTCGCTCCCTTTCTTTACCCATACGCAATAATTTTCTCCAAAAGTTGCAACGTCCCAGATAGTTCCAGCCGAGGTCGGAGGAGACCAGTCATCTGGACCAATTTTCATGTACAAGCAGTCGTCAATCTTCGCGGCGTAGGCTCTTGTACCATGTGGTAATGGAACTATTTCGACGTCTGACTTGTAATGAATATCCATCTCCTTACGTATGGCTAATAAATCTCGAATCGGTTTGTGTAAGTGGCTCCAACCATCCTCGAATATGTGATCCCAAAACACGCAAGGAGTTCCTGGATGAGTCAAGATGTACGCATATCCTTGCATCTCAGTTCCAGAAGGAAACCTCCAATGTCCTTGACTACTTCCAGTGTCGTGATTTTCGATAAATGTGACAGCTCGACTGGACCACCATCCAAGAAGACCAGATGGTTTTCCGTCGTGCGATAACCTCCAATATTCTCCATATTCCATGACAGCATGCAATATACCTTTAAGAGTTACATCGAAAGCACCTGGGTTGGTCTGTCCAGTTGACCCGGTCGTTGCTCCCTTCTTTCTAGCTGGATCTGCTGCTTCAATCCATTTTATAATTCTACCTCTGTGCTCGTCCTGTGGATGGCATGGCTTCCCGTCGTCTTGGTAGCTCAAAGAGTCCCAGTATTCCCCAACAGAAAATTCTGGTTCCGTTCCTTCAATGTAGTCGCTCACGTGTCTTCCACTGAAACCTTTCACATAGTCTAAACGCCAACCATCAAAACCAATTTCGCGTCTCATAAATTGAAGCCATTCTGTGACATCCTTTTTAACAAAATCTTGCGAGTGATCAATGTTAGGGGCACAGTGAATGCATTCCCCTTCTCCGCGATTTCCCTTACCGCCGAAGTTTGGATCATTACAAACAATAGCGCGCTCATCCCAGTCTAACTTGCCCCCAAATTTATTCCACAAACCGTTCGAACCTTGGGCATGTGCGCATCTATGATTTAATACTGCGTCGCCGAGTACAATGATATTGACGTCATGAAAGGCCTTCACGAGGTCTCGCAACTCTATCTCAGTACCATATTTAGAATCAAGCGTGTATAAATCCCTCGGCATATAGCCTTCGGCTGATACTGAATCAGTAGGTGGCGGAAGCCACACCGTATTGAAACCATATTCTTTGATTTTCGGAAGAAGTGAGTGAATACGCGCATACCAAGATTCAGTAGCGCCTTTGACTCTCGTGGAGTCCCAGTGAAATCCTTGAAGTAAAATTTCGCGACCGCCGGTCCCTTTCTTCTTCTCCGTAGTCGCTTTCTGTTGTAAACCGAGCTTCACAATGTCAATATCTTTCGCTCTTGTACGCGCAGCTTCCGCTTGACGCTTTAGCATTCTCATCTTCTCGTCTGCTTCGTTCTTTTGCACCTCTGCTTTCTCGGTTTCAACTTGCAACTCGAGATCTTTCTTCAACGATATCAGACCGCGCTGAACGGCTTCAGCTTTCTTTTCAGCCTTCGAAATGGCATCGATGACTCCGTCGTACCACACTCGGACGGAGCTTTCATTCAATACTTCATTTTCAGGAACAGCCAAACTCGCGAAAGCCGAAGCATAGAAAACCTCCGTTGTACCAAACATATCCATTTGTTCCTCATATGAAATTTGCAAATCATCCGCCGCAGCTTGGGCTATACTAGACGCTAATCCAACAGTTCGGACCAATTCAAGATATTTTTCTCCCACTTCATCAACCAACGTTCGAAGCTGAACTAATCCACTCGCATCCCTGGCTGCCGAAATTTTCGAGAGCGCAGAAATATATGCGTTGAAGGCCTTTTCCGCCGATTCTCTAGTATCTTCAGCAGCTTCCATACACAACAGAGTTTTTTGCTCAGTCTCTTCGATCTTCTTCGACACGCTTTCTTGCATCTGCTTCGGAGTTAACTTTGATTCTGACTTTTGAAGTTCTGGAAGCTGAATTGAATAGCCCTGTCCAGAGTTATCAAACCAAGTATTGTTCTTTCCTACGAGACAAAATCGCACTTGTGAAATTGAAACAACATTTAAATCAAGCTCAATAAAATTATGAGAGCCAAGCAACGGATGCGTTACGCTTTTCAACGGCGTCTGTACTGCCTGATCGTCGTGTGATTTCGTTTCAGGAGGACGCATTGCTTCTGGTGGAGCTGTCCATAAATCAGATCTTCCACCGCGTGGAACGATACCCCAATGCAAGTGCACATCATCTGGGATATTCGTTTCAATTCTGCACGTCACTGCACCGTTCTTTCTCTCAAATGCGGACAAAGAATTGCCCTCTACCAAGGCACCAATGCGATACGCATTTTCAGATTCCAGAAATATTATTGAATTTGAGCCTCCATAGTCAATCCAAGGTCCTTCAACTAGCTTTGCTGGAACTTGAATTTCAGTCAGAACACGCTTTCGCACTTTTGTTTTTACTATCCTTGGCACCATCTTCTTCTCGTATTTTCTACCGTCGCGCATAAAGGTCCTGTTTTTCGTCGCCGTTGCCGAATTTGAGCTATCCATAGAGCGATTAGATGTTACATTGCTGCTGAAATCTATCGAACCAAAGTGAGCAGCAGTTTTTGCTTTTCTTCTTTTTTCGGCTTCTCGCTCCATTATTCTCTTGAACAAATCACCTGCACTGACAACCTCCGAAGAATGTATAGCACTTGCGTTCACTTTTGCCGTTGTCGCTACCGAGAGAGGAGGAGGAGGAGGAGGAGCCGGTTCATCTTCGATCTCAACTTCAATTTCCTCCATTTCTTCGACATCAATCTCTTTTTCAACGAAAGTTTCGTTTACTTCAATATTTGGAGGAGGTGGAGTCGGGATTTTCACGTGGAACGATTCTCCGTTTTGTGGCTTAAACCACTGATCTGAATTCTCGTCTCTGATCACGAAGTTGATGGCGTGCGCCGCGTCAGATATATCTCCAGAAATCTCAATCGATCCTCCCACCTTTGTTCTCAACCGATCCCGAGTATTCCTTGATTTAAACAGAGTTTGACAGGCGTCTGAATTGAATGGACGCGTGTTCTCTGGTTGAAGTTCTATGGGCGGTTCATTAAACGCGTGCAATTGGTTTGGATCTCGAGCAACTCCCCAGTGCAAGAAAAGTGATTCGTTACCCTTCTTACGGTCGAGAGTCGTCTCGATCGTGACGCAATATTTGACTCCATTCGTCGTCACTTTGACCACGACGTCGTGGGGCGTGTTGATCTTCTGCATGACCACGAATTCGTGCTCACCAAAAACCTCCCTCGTCTTGAGTTTCGAGTTTAAAGCGTACATGCTCTTGACGCCGAGCTCGTCGTCTGCGAGAAGCATTTTTTGTGCGTCTCCTTGTCCTCCTCCTCCTCCGCTCACTCCTTGCGAGCCGACCGGAGAAATTATCGCGAAGACGGCGACGTTGCTCTTGCTCTTAGTCACGGTGTTTTTCACGAATCGTCCCGCCCGGGAGGAGGAAGGACGAAAACTTTGCTTGCCGTGATGATGATTGAGGTGCTCGTGAGAGAACTTGGACGAGGAAGAGAAAGACGAGGAGGAGGAGGAGGAGGAGGTTCCGAGACCGTTCGTTCGGACCGATCTCGCGTCCATCGATGGGATCGATCCGAGCACTATCGCATTTCTCGCCGCCATCGCGTGCTCCATGTGATCGCGCCAATCTTTAAGCGCGTGTGTCGTAAAAGTGTTCCCTTCGGCGGCCGATTTGAATCACTTATTAAGCACTTTTTTTTGCGTTTTTTGAAGGGTGTTGTTGTTTGAAAAGGGCTTTGTCGTTGTTTGTGTTTTTGGCGGGAAAAAAAAGAAAAGAAAAAAAAGGAAGGAAAGAAGGCACACACACCCCATAACTATACTCTTCCCGACACTTTTGGAATGTGCTGTTGGGCGCTTCCTCTCCCTCCTCCTCCTCCTCTCCACCGCCGCGACGCCGCGAGAAAACAAAAACAAACGCAACGACGACAACAACGGACGGAGCGCGCCTCGATTGGGAGAAATAAGTATCCACCCCGTGCGGTCTTTCCCTCCTCTTCCTCCTCCTCTTTTCAAACTGTCACGGAAGAAGTCGTCGTCGTGGACGAAAAACTTACAGTGCATATTTGTCGTCCCAAGTCCGAAGATGCAGTCATAGAATATTACATCGAAAAGAAACAATTTGATGCGGACCCGTATTGGGCCGCTTTGTGGCCTTCCGCGCGTGCATTATCAGCGCATCTCGCGCACATGCACTTTGACGACGAGGAGGAAGCAACAGAACACTCTCACGGTGGGTTTTCGATACGAGGAAAAACCGTCGCCGAACTCGGTTGCGGACTTGGTTTAGTAGGCATAACGCTAGCAAAGTTAGGAGCAAAGTCGGTGACTTTGTTTGACAGAGAACCTCTGTGTTTAGAATGCGCCAACAGAAGTGCTGAACTTAACGACGTGGAGAGCATAGTTAAAACGGAAGTGTTGGACTGGAACGCTCCGGCCGACAAAAATAAGTTGAACAACTTTGACATTTTAGTCGCCGCCGACGTTCTGTACGAACGGCACGCGGTTGAACCAGTGAGCGAATTTTGCTCGAATTTCGTCAAAGCAAACGGAGGTCAAGTCTTCATAGCGGATCCACCGCTCCGAGCTCCGCAGAATCGAGAACGTTTCAAGAAGATGATGGTAGAAGAGAAACAGACAAAACTCGTTTCGGAAAAGAGAAAAAAGCACTTGTTGGACGAAGTTCTTGTCCTCGAGTTAATGAGATTATGAGAACAACTTCGCATGTAATGATAAGTGTTGTATATGTATAGCCTGCCGCGGATTCTTCCTTGTTTCTCTATCTTTCTCTATCGCATATCGCGTAAACCAGTAAAAAATACCTTTTTCACAACTCTACTAAAATCCCTCACAGCAAAACACACGACGCAGTGAAGAAGAAGAAGAAGAAGAAGAAGAAGAACACGAAAAGAAAATGTTGCGCCGCAGTTTAGGAGAAGGATCAACCACCACCGCGAACGTTTACCGACGATTGATGGAAATCACCGCATCATCATCATCATCATCATCATCTTCATCATCATCACTCTCAATTCTTTCAGCGATTTCGGCGACGACAACGCACCGCCAGCAAGGGAGAAGGGGATATGCCAAGGCGGCAAAAAAAGGTTCTCAGAGTAAGTCGAAAGCGTCCCAGGGCCGGCGCGGTGGTAAAAGTGGCAGTGGTGGTATGGGCGAAATTAAAAGAGACCCAAAGTTAGACGCAGCTTTAGATAAATACCTCAATCTGCTCGTGAAAGCGGTGGAGCCGACAGAAATAAAGCCTCAGAAACTCACGCAAGCGCAATTGGAAGAGTACGAAGCGAAAGCGAAAGAGTATAGCAGGAAAAAAATGGGGCAGCACAGGGCAATGCAGAAAGACGTGAACGATAAGATCCGACTGAAAGCGGCAGCATGCAACGCACTGCCGGAAGGCTTTCTCCGAGAACACGCGTGGACGGAAGATCGTACGTTGTTCTCTCCTAAACGAAGGATGCCGGTGGCAACACCACCTATACAAGGATATGCAGAGAATAAGCTCGCCGCCGACGAGGCGGCTGTCATTTCTAACGTCGGGTTAGGAAAAAGATGATAGATGAAAGTTTTAGATACTATTACTCGACGATAGGTTTGGAAATTATTAATATTAAGCATTTTCGCGCAAGACTTTGACGACCGATTTGAATGCAAACCATTCTGGAATGTCTTCTCCTCCTCGCAACATTTTTCGAAACTTTGTACCAGAAAGTTTCTTCACAGATAAGCCCTCCTTTTCAGCCACATCTGCGGTAACATATCCTTTTTCATCGGTATAAACAACATTCAACGAAGGAACAGTCTTCATTCCAAGCTCAGCCGCGTTTTGCTTTGCCAAATCTTGAGCGTCGTAAGCGCCATAGAAATCTTCGCCGTCAAGCGAAGATTTGGAACCAGCCATGTCACGACCGATGATGAAGTGAGTGCAACCGTAGTTCTTTCGAATAATCATGTGCTGAATCGCTTCTCTTGGACCTGCCATGTGCATAGAATACGGAAGGTATGCCCAGCGAACTTGCGGGTTTTTGGTTTCCTCTTTGAGCACAACATAAGTTTTGTATCGAACCAAGCCTGAAATGTCATCGTCTTGGGTGGGACCCATGGTTGGGTGAACCAAAACTACGGCACCTTCTCCAACGTTCTCTGCATCAAGAGCTCTAGTAAACAACTCGTAATGCGCGCGGTGGATGGGATTGCGACATTGGAAAGCGACGACATCCTTTCCTTCTGGTAAATCAGCGCGGACTTCAGCCGGAGTTGGCGTAGCAAACTCTCTCACCGGCATGGCCAAGCCTTCGAGCGAGCCGCCAATATAGTATCTTCCTCGCTCTTCCGCAATCATATGAACACCCGGATGTTCAATAGAAGACGTACCGTAGCACGACTTTGCTTCTTTCGGCTTGTTCGGCCTCCATTTGGAATCCACTGTTAGCACTGCAACAGATTTTCCTTTGTACCTCAATAAAACTTTATCACCCGCTTTGGTATCTTCGCAATCCGTGTCCAAAACGATCGGTAAGCCAAAAAGCAAGTTTGAGCCTGGAAGACGCATATTCTCTACGACGTGTTCGTAAGTTTCGGCGTTCATGAAGCCAGTCAAAGGAGAAAATCCTCCGACACACAAGAGCTCGACGTCGCACGCGTTTCTATCCGAAAGTTCGAGAGTCCTTGTGGCGGAAGCCTCCACGGACGCAGCTTTCGATGGGTCAACCATTAAGTTGACGAGCTTATCGCCGTGCGGACTGATTAACCTGCAAGCGCGTTACGAAAAGAGGAGAGATAATGCGTCAGCCTTTAGGAAAGAAGATAACTCGAGCTTTTTTTCAGCAGCTGCTCGTACGAGAGAAAAGACAGGCAGGCAGGCAGCCAGACTTTTGGCCTCCCTTTGTGAAAACCACAACCGAGAGCGCGCAAAATTTAGATAAACGATCGGAGAGAAAAAGGGCGCGCGCGTAGCGTACTCCTCTTTCGTTTTGACGGAAGGAAGTAAGTTCCAGAGCTCAGAGATGTGATAAGAGACACGCTGTGCAATAAAGGGAAGTTGGACGCACTTGTTAGACATCGCGGACATGGCGGTCGTTTGAAACGAGCGCACGGAGCCAGGCGCCGCTGCTCTTTGTTGATTAAGCGCTGAGGCAATTCCACTCGAAGGGACTTTGGAAAAAAGCAACTTCTTTAAGCCAAAGCTCGAGGTAGACTCGACGCTGACGGGAGCGGCGGCGAATGATGATGCTCTGGAAACGCTCGAGGCTAATTGGCGAGCAGATCTTCGGACGGCTGAACTCATGAGTGCGTTCGCTCGTCTCGTAAAAATAATATGCCGTTTTGTTGGCCGATAGCGAGGGAGGAAGGATGTTGTTTCTGGTGGTGGTGGACTTTTCTTGCCTGACAAACTTTCAGGGTTTAGCAGCCTTCTCTTAAAAATTCTCACGTAAGACGACGCTTGGGGAGAGAAAATTCTCTTCACCTTTCGCCACAGAAAAGTATATAATATACTTTGCGCACGAGCGTTCGCATATAAACAAAAAGAGAAAGAGAGAGAGAGAGAGAGAGAGAGAGAGAGAAAGAGAGAGAGATAAGATAAGAAGATACAGATAAAGAAAGAGAGACAGAAAGAGAAGACGACAAAGAGAACAGAATTGAATAAAAATAACTATGTCCACTAGTGATCCTCCTTTTCCTCCTCCTTCCTCGGCGGAACAAAAACCAGAGATACAGAAAGAAAATACACCTACTCCTGGTGCTAATTATACCGGAGATGGGAAAATCAAACAAAGAAAAAGTGCTCCAAAAGCGCTCTGGGAGTGTAACATATGTTTAGAGACTGCGAAAGAACCCGTCATCACGCAGTGCGGTCATTTGTACTGCTGGCCGTGCATTCACAAGTACGTTTTCCTTTTTTTCAAAGCAATGATGAACTTTGAGGCGATATGGATCAACATCGTCATCGTCGCGTTCGTTTTTATCTGATAAACTCATCCTTCTTCTTCTTCTTCTTCTTCTTTTTTGAACAGATGGCTCATTATGCACCCTATGCATCAAAGCTGTCCCGTATGCAACAAAGACATCGTGGAGGAGTTACTTATTCCTCTATACGGAAACGAGTCGGACTCGCAGCCTTCTCGAAAAGGAAATGGCAGCGGCGGCAGCGGTGGTGTTGGTGGAAATGGTGATAGTAGCGGTGATGGTAAAGAAACGGACGTATCAAAGATTCCATCTCGACCACAAGGAGTGCACTTACCTCCAAATCCAAACGCTACGAATAATCTCGCTCAAACGAATCCAACTGATGGCGGTGACCTGACCCGAGTCGCGGAAGCGTATCCACAACAGAATAACAGAAGGTTTGGGTCAACTGTTCCTGGCGTTGCGTTTCAGTTTGGCTTTAGACTATTAGTTACGGGGGAAGCCCCCGGATATGCACAGCAGCAAGCTCTGCTCAGCTGGATGCTTCTGCTTTTAGGATCTTTCGTCGTGTTTTGCCTGTTGGTGTTTTGATCTCTTCTTCCTCCCAAGACGAAGAGGAAATGGACACTTTCTTGTAACTGTAGTTCCTCTTGTACATGTACTTACTCTAAAAAATCCTGCTCGCCCCTCTCCCGCTCTGCGTCTGGTATACTAAAACTCCAATTTTCGATTTTCTTCTTCATATTTTTTCACGCTGTGGAACACACAGAGAACGCACATAAAAGTCTCCGAGCGCGATAGAAATGCTGAAACGCTCGCTCAAGCCATTAGCGCGTCTCGCTTCGGCGTCTTCTTCTTCTTCTTCTTCTTCCTCCTTCTTATCGTCGTCCAGGTTCGAGTTAGAAAAATTGTTGTTTCGAAAGAAGGCAATCGAGAAAAATCCGCCGTCTTTCGTCATCGTTTTATTCAATCGTCGTTCCTTCTTTTTCCTTCATCGCGCGAAGAAAAAAACTTCACGTCCGCGACGTGATATAGAATGCACACCTCTCGGAACGTCGCGCTCAGTATTTCTACTCCCACTAGATTTGGCTGGATGGATGCACTCAATGCGTACCTTTTGAAACGCTCACCTTTTACTTCTTCTTCTTCTTCTTCTTCTTCTTCTTCTTCTATAAAACACGCAGCAGCAGCAGTAGTTATTTGTTGAGAAGTAGAGGTGCCTTGACGCCTTCAGGCGCTACCGGTTTTCTGCGGCGCGGGTACGCTTCTAAAGATTTAAAGTTTGGGGTCGAGGCGAGAGCTCTGATCCTCCAAGGATGTGATCGTTTGGCAGATGCCGTTCAAGTCACTCTCGGACCAAAAGGTCGAAACGTCGTTATCGAACAAAACTACGGTCCACCGAAAATTACCAAGGATGGCGTGACTGTTGCGAAAAACGTTGAGTTCAAAGACAGAATGATGAACCTTGGCGCTTCTCTCGTTAAGCAAGTGGCAGTATCTACGAATGATGTAGCGGGTGACGGAACTACAACAGCAACTGTTCTTACGAGAGCAATATTTAGCGAAGGATGTAAGTCCGTAGCCGCTGGGATGAATCCGATGGATTTGAGACGAGGCATCCAGCAAGCCGTAGACGTGATTTTGAAGGAATTACAGTCCACGCGGAAAATGATCTCAACCACGGAAGAAATTGCTCAAGTTGGCACAATTTCTGCGAATGGTGAGCGTGAAATTGGTGATTTGATCGCTAAAGCAATGGAAAAAGTTGGAAAAGAAGGCGTGATAACTTGCGCGGTATGTCCCCCCTATCATTTCTCGTATTTTTCTCTTTCTTTTTTGTGCTCCCTTGATCTTTCGCGATGCTTTCGCGACCAAAGAACAAAAATTAATCCATATCGGGGATGATGTCAAAGAATTACTTTATTTAGCCGGGTAGCGCGCATTCGTGTGTGGATTATTACTTGTGCTAATGAAGGATATATATGTCATAGTTACACTGACTCGAAAAGCAGGATTGATTTTTTGTTGGTTTACATTTTTTGAAGCTCTGTATAAAGACAGCTCTTCGAGTCTCAAAATCAATAATTTTCTGGAAGAAAGAAAATCCAACTGACCTTTTTTTTATGCGTGCTTTTAAAAAACAGGATGGAAAAACGCTCGAAAATGAATTAGAGGTCGTAGAGGGAATGAAATTTGATCGAGGCTACATTTCTCCTTACTTTGTGACCAATCCAAAGACGCAAAAGTGCGAGCTCGAGAACCCCTTTATCCTGATTTTTGAGAAGAAAATTTCTGGTTTGACGCCTCTGTTGCCTATTCTCGAATCTGTTCTGAAAACACAGAGACCATTGCTCATCGTTGCGGAAGACGTCGAATCTGAAGCCCTTGCAACTTTGATTGTGAATAAATTACGAGGTGGAGTGAAAATCTGCGCCGTCAAAGCTCCGGGATTTGGAGATAACAGAAAAGCTAACTTGCAGGACATTGCTATTTTGTCTGGCGGAACCGTCATCAGCGAGGATCTTGGGTACAAACTCGAGGAAGTTGAGATGTCTATGTTAGGATCTGCAAAAAAAGTTACCGTTTCCAAAGATGATACTATTTTACTGGACGGTGCAGGTGAGAAGACGTCCATCGAGGAAAGATGCGATCAATTACGCGATTTAATCGCGGAATCCCAGTCTGACTATGATAGAGAAAAAATGACTGAAAGACTCGCAAAACTTTCCGGAGGAGTTGCCGTTTTGAAGATAGGAGGTTCTTCCGAAGTCGAAGTGGGTGAAAAGAAAGATCGCGTAGTAGACGCACTCAATGCCACGAAAGCTGCTGTTGAAGAAGGAATTGTACCTGGTGGTGGGACTGCATTGCTTCATGCCACGAAAGCTCTCGGTGCGCTCGAGGACTCGTTGACGAACTTCGATCAAAAAATTGGCGTACAAATTGTGCGATCAGCTTTAAAAGTTCCCATGCGAACTATTGCGAATAATGCGGGCGTCGAAGGCTCAGTCATTGTGGAAAAAGTGTTGGGGTTTGAAGACAAAGGTATGGGTTACAACGCAGCAACTGATGAATTTTGCGATATGGTCAAGGCGGGTGTAATCGATCCATTGAAAGTTGTTCGAACGGCGCTCATTGACGCTTCGGGCGTTTCTTCTCTGATGTTAACAACAGAGTGCATGATTACAGAAAACAAAGATGATGCAAGTGATGGTGCTCCTGGAGCTGGAATGCCTCCTGGATTCTAAAAGTTTCTAATAATAAGTAATTTACACAAAAAATTCCGACGATCAGCTCTTCTCATTGCTACCACAACTTCTCCGCAGCCGAGGCGGCTCTCTGCCAGAATTCCTCTTCATCGCTTTCACATCTTGGCTCCTCTCGCTCAAATGGAAGCGCACGACCGCTTTTGATTGCACTTTGCAGCATATCCACGGGAAGTTCGCGTAACTGCGGATTCATCCCTTTGCAATCTGGGTCGTGGCATTTCTGATGATACACACCACGCTGAAAATCCATAATCAACATGACGTTATTAGATTTGTGCTGACGTTTGATATTTTCGCAATAACGATTTCCTACTAGATTTAAGATCAGCGTATCATGATCTGGAAAAGCCACCCAGGAGCGCACAGCAGCTTTATTCATCTTGGCATCACTCCAGCTATCGAAATCGTTGAGCACAAAGTCCACCAGTTCAGCACACGGAGGAGGAGGTATTCTATGCTTACTAGGATTTTGAGAAAGTGAATCTCTCCGATATCCGTACCAAGAGAATGCGTTTGCACAACTATTGCTCTTTTGCGAAAGAGAAACCGTCACGTCTTCGTATTCAATCAATTTCTTCCGCTGATCTTTGTCTATGTTTGTAACCAACGAACGATAAAAGATTTCGCGCTGTTTCAAATGTGTCCAAAATCTCCCGGTGCACCGTAGTACTTCTTTCTTCTTTGCTTTGCTCGATAAAAATAACCGAAAAGCTCTGTTTCGAGTGTACACTCCTAAATCGATGATTGAATTCTCACGTTCAGTTTCACTTTGCTCTTTCCGAATGAAGAGTTTCTCACATCTATCATCACTCGCGCGTCTTTCGCGAACGGAATTCCAGAAATCTTTGACAAACTTTCCAACGTGAATATTCGATTTGAACGCTGCTCCTGGTAGTCTTATGATAACATGCCGCGAAAATTTCCTATTGGTATTCTGTCCCTCTTCTGTTGACGCTTTGATGCTTTCGGTGATTTTGCTTTCTAGTTCGACTACGTGTTCATTCAGTGCTATCTCGATGTTATGCTTTTCGTACAGCTCTTCTTTTATCAAATCCAGTAAAGCGTCTGTAGATTTTACTCCATCAACGTCTGCATTAGCGTCTCTATTGAACTCGAGGTCAAAATATAGATGACAAGGTTCCATTTCGCGTATAATCTCGTAGTGATGTCGTTCGTTTTCCTTCAAAATGGAGTAATACTCCCAGAACTTCTCGCGGGTAGCTGCGCAAAACTTTCTTTTCAGGTGGAAATTTTCAAACGACCAGCAAACGAGTTTCTTCCCCGACGCATTTTCTCCGTTCTTCTCATCAATGTGCTCGAAGACTTCATCTTGCAAACCGCGAACAAATCTTGGTCTAAGTTTAAGTTCTTTTTCGCGATATTTCCTTATAGATTCCTCCTTTCTATCTTCCTCTATCTTTCTTTTCTTCCTCGCCAGGTCGAGTTCCCACAGAATCTGTTGTTGTTTTCCCGTTTTTGTAAGAGTTGGATCAGCGCTGGGTTTACCCAAAAATCTGTCTGAGACGTCGTCTGCTCTATTAATTTGAGAGCTCGATGGTGCATGAGATAATGGAGCTCTCATGCCGTGGCGATGATTCTGACGACAATCCTAAAAGCTCTCTCGAAGCTTCGAATTTTTGAAAAAAAAGGAGAGGGAATGGAGGACCTCTCAGCTCTTTGATCTGAGCACCCAAAAAGAAAGAAGAGTGCGCGCACGAATATTTTTAAATGTTATTACACGTGTTCAGGAGAAAGATGCTTCATTACAGCGTTCTCATAAGATTTTTTCGCAGCTTGATCATCAACTGCTTTTTTCGCAGCCTTCTTACCAGCTGCATGGGCTTGTTTATCAGCTTGTCGCTTACGCTTCTTCTGATTCTCCGCCTTAATTTTTCGCTTTTTCGCCGCTTTGCTATCTTTTTCATTATACGCGTTCCTTTTGAGAACTTTGAAAGGATGAAGCTCTTTTAATTCCTTCAGAGATTCCAGGACTTCCTTTTTTGTAGTGCACAATACTGGGTTCTCAGGTTTGTTGGAAGTCTGATACATCCTGAGGCATTCAATGGTGTTTCCGCAGTTGCAACCACTGTTGTTTTTACCACACGTATTGCGCTTTTGGTTTTGCCATTGAGGCTCAGCTATTAGATGTATCGGATTGATGCATGAACTTCTATGGCATAAGTGCGACACCTGAAGATTTATCGGCCGCCCATCCTTGTCCTTTTCAGGCGCGTCTTGACGATTACCGATAAATCCGGTGAAGAAACCCATCGAAGTCTTATGACCACCTCCGTTCATTCCATTACCCTTCTGAGTTTTACTTTTACCGTATTGTGGGTGAGGAAGCATACATCCAACATCTTTTGTCACTTTAAATCCTTTTCTCTCCATTGTCCTCCATGCCTGGCGGTTCTTGGTAAGACTTTCGGATTTTAGTTCCAAGAAGAGTGGAGCGCACATTTCTTTATTCTCAGTGTGGCCTCTCATCGGATCGGTCCAACTTTTCTCTTCGAAGTTGAAGAGAAAAGCGCCTTCTTCCATATGATAGTCCCTGAGAGCACCAGACGTTCGTCGAGGTGTCGAAGTCATGGTGTCGTTGTTTTGCCTCTATTCCATGAATTCGTTTTCGTTTTCGTAAAATAGTCAAGTTTTTTCGATCGTATGGAGAGAAAACAACGAACTCATAGCTCTCTCCTTAATCCCTCTTTTGACTTCTCGACGAAAAGTCGCTCGAAACCTGTGTTTGTGTTGTGCGGAGAAAAGAAGAAGAAAAAACGCGTGAGCGAGTCGGCGAGTGCAGCGCTTTCCTCACGCTTGAAAACACAAAATATAAAAAGTGTTTCACCGATGTGGCTGCTTTTGCACTAAAATGCTGAACAGATGGAATAGGTGACCATTTATGTAGCGAGTAAAGACGCAGAATAATCTAAATTGGTCTTAAATAATCCAGGATGCATCTTCCGCTCGCGAAACGAACCGAAACGAAAATATAGACAGCACTAATTTTTTTCACTCGACTGTACAAAACAGAGTGAAAGACTCAAAAGCCGTCTCGAAATAAACTACTTCGTCGATGTACGCTCCCTTCGGCACTACTGACCCCATGGAACCGGGGAAATAGGGAAGATGATTAATTAGAAAGCGTCTCAAACGAAGACGAGAATGACGAAACGAAGAACTAGTTCGCAAGAAGCTTCGGATTCTAAACTAATATCAGTGATCCGGTAATTACTCCGGCCTCATTTGACACGCATGAATGTATATTGTGATGTTGTCGTCACTAGCTTCGAATTGTTCTCATTCTCTTCGTCGTCGTCGTAATCGTCGTCGTCATCTTTATCAATGTTAGCTTGATAAAAAAAATGTAGAGAGACATCAGGCTCGAAAATCACTCGGATATTCCAAGCAGACATTTGACTCCCCAACCGTTTATTATACGCGTCCGCAAGTCACGGGGGATCCTGTATGATGTGACGACCCAAGTTTGACGGCTCGGGTGGCTTTTACACCGCTCGCCACACCTTCACCTCCGCCGGCTTTTTGGTCGCGAAATCGAACGAACGAACCAACGAAACACCAGCTCGTAAACAACAGAGAGCAGAACAACAAAGACTCAGAATTAAAATTGAGCTCAGCGCGAAGTGGCCACACGACGCTCAAACAAGAGGTGTCAGAAATAACATGAAATCATCACTGCCTTTGTGTTCGTATTCGCTGTTTATCGCACGACTGCTTGAATTCGGTATCGTTGTTGTTGTTGTTGTTTGTCGATGAATCAGTACAGTCAAGCCGCCGTAATAAAAAAGCCAGATAAAGATTTGTTCTCGTCGAACTGGGAAGGAAAGAGAGAGCGAGATCGAATATGAAAATGGGTAATAAAGCGTACCTTTGAAGCTCTACTTACTCTCTATCCCTACAGGACCTATTCAAGCGCCGACGTTTGCGTGTGCACGGAGCGAGCGTTCGAATAAAAAAAAAGAGACAGATAAATCACCCCCTCGCTCACTTTGTTTTGTCGCAAAAGTGTTGTGCCGCAACTTGTGCGTTGAACTTTTTTTTGTTGTCCCGAAAGCCAAATTTTTCCTCAAAATTTTTTCCCTTTTCTCGTCAAAGAAGAAGAAGAAGAAGAATAAACATGTCTCTCCCTTCCGAGTCTCGGGAGAAGGAAGAGCGACGGTCGAAGAAAAAGATGACGAAGGAGGAGAAGAGAGAAAAGAAGAAACGGCGCGAGATGGAAGGAGGAGAAGGGGAAGAGAAAGAAGACGACGAGGACAAAGAATTAAGGAAGAAGAAGAAGAAGAAGAAGAAAAGTGAGAAAAAGGAAGGCGGCGGCGGGGAAGAAGAAGAAGAAGAAAAAGAAGAAGAAGAAAAAGAAGGACGCAAAGACGGTAAGAGAGATAAAACAAGCTCACTGCCGAAACCTGGAGACAAAAATCACGTCGTCGTGCAAGTTGATGGTATTCTCTCCTCCGCGACGTTTGCGAGTTTGGACTTGTCCAATCCGACGATGCAAGGCATCAAAGAATTGGGACACGAGAAGATGACAGAGGTGCAAGCGAGGTGTATTCCTCCTTTGTTAGCTGGACGAGACGTGCTCGGTGCGGCGAGAACTGGCTCTGGCAAAACTTTGGCATTTTTAATTCCTTGTTGCGAACTTCTGTACCACGCTAAGTTTATGCCCAGAAACGGATGCGGAGTGATGGTTCTCTCGCCCACTCGCGAACTGGCTATGCAAATCTATAGCGTCGCGCAACAACTCATGCAAAAACATTCTCAAACCCACGGATTATTGATGGGTGGAGCCAATCGACGAGCGGAAGGTGAAAAATTAATTAAAGGAGTAAACCTCCTCGTCGCCACGCCAGGCAGATTACTCGATCACATGCAGAATACTCGTGGTTTCCAATACAGTTCGTTGAAAGTCTTCGTCATGGACGAAGCAGACCGTATGCTCGATATTGGTTTTGAGGAGGAGATGCGTACGATTGTGAAAATGCTTCCAAAAGATCGCCAATCGATGTTATTTTCCGCGACACAAACCACGAAAGTCGAAGATTTAGCACGTTTAAGTTTGAAAACGCCTTTATACATTGGAGTTGATGATTCTAGAGCCGTTTCTACTGCTTCCGGAGTTGAGCAAGGTTACTGTGTCGTTCCGTCTGAGAAGCGCTTTTTGCTCTTGTTTACATTTTTAAAGAAAAATTTGAAGAAAAAGGTGATGGTTTTCTTTTCATCCTGTAATTCGGTCAAATATCACGCGGAATTATTGAACTACATAGACATCCCGGTTTCCGATATACACGGTAAACAGAAGCAGCAGAGGAGAACAACCACATTTTTTGAGTTTTGCAAAGCCGATCGAGGTATCTTGTTGTGCACCGATGTTGCTGCGAGAGGATTAGATATTCCAGATGTTGATTGGATAATACAATACGATCCACCAGATGATCCGAAAGAGTATATTCACAGGGTTGGACGAACTGCTCGAGGAACCGACGGAAGAGGGCGCGCTCTGTTATTCCTCATTCCAGGGGAACTCGGATTTTTGAAATATCTCAAGAACGCAAAAGTACCTCTGAATGAATACGAATTCCCGCAGAAGAAAATAGCTAATGTACAATCGCAGCTTGAAAAGTTGGTCGAGAAAAACTATTATTTGCACACATCAGCAAAAGATGCATACAGGGCGTACATTTTAGCGTACAACTCGCACACTCTGAAAGATGTGTACAACGTTCATGCTCTCGATTTGGCAGCCGTAGGCTTATCCTTTGGCTTCAGCCGCCCTCCAAAAGTGCAGCTGAATTTAGAATCAAAAGCAAGTAAAGGTAGGGGTAAAGTATCAAATGGTGCGCCTGGTAGTGATTACAGAAGGCAAAAAGGTACTGGCCATGGTTTTAGTGCGAATAATCCGTACGGTAAGAAGGATTCAGGAGACTCGAGACAGTTCATCCGAGGATAAAAACAAAATGCTGCTGCTGCAATCCATTCCCGCTGACTTAAAGTTTCGATTTTCTTATTATACAAATAAGTGGTGGGTCACGTTATATATGTTTCACTCTCTAATACTGTTCCTCTTTCTTTCTTTTTCTTTCCTTCCTTCCTTCTCTCTCTTTCTCTCTACTGCATTTTCTCAGTTCAAGTTTGTTCAAGGAGAGATGTTTCTTCTCATCGGATTCAGTGCTATTGGTTTCCCAGGTGCTCCCTCTCGTTCCACCCCATTTTGATACGAAGCTTGCGTCGCGGCGAGCCATTCCGTGTTTGTAATCGTGGATGGAGTCGAGCCTGCGAATAGATCGTTGTTGTTCACGTCGTGAATAAAACGTTTGAAGGAGAAAGACGTGGTAAGTAAAAGCGAGAGTTTCAAAACGAAAAACGGATCTTGATACCGGCGGATGAAGAGGGTAAAAAACACACACGCAAAATGAAGACAAGAACTCTCTCTCTCTCTCTCTCTCTCGGTGCATACCTCCAAAGATTTTTTGTATGTTTACGGCATACACGCACGCGCCACTCGCGGCAAACAAAGCCGCCAGCGAGGTGAGAATAGGGCCGGTATAAGAAGGAGAAGGTTTCATCCTTTCGTCGGTCTGGTATATATTTTATTTCCTTCCGTTTTTTTCTTTCTAATGAGGATCCCAAACCATCCCAGCCTCCCCTCGTCATCCTGTGCGTGAGCCTGGTTTGAGAGCTTGTGGGGAGAGGGGGCTAAAAAAAAAAGAACAACTTTTTTCGTGATTACTTACTTCTCTTTGTGTGGTCGATTTTGGTCCTTTCTCGCGGAGTTCCGTCAAAACTCTCCGCCGCCCAAAGCCACAGAGAAAAAGGTATCACACATCACCGCCTCGCCACATTCGCCATAATCGCTGCCATGACTCCTCCTTTTTCTGTACCTTCGATGTCGTTCTCGTCGTCGCGTACATCCAGGACGGGGTTATCTGCAGTACATGCGAAAAATTCCATAATTGAAGGAAAGAGCAAAAAGTTGTTAAGACCAACTTTGAAGAAGTTTTTCGTAGCAGCCGCAGCGAGCAGCGGCAAATCAGAATGGGACAACGAAACAGGCACGGTGTATTACGTCGAAGAAGAACTCTTCTCGAATAAACAAAACCGTCCAGTGCTGCGAACCGGGGCGGAAGCGCAGACTTTGCCTCTCCCAGACATCTCCATCGTCAGCGACAAAAAGTTGCAAAAAGTGAGACTGACCAGTTCTGTTGAAAACGAGAGAGACTGTCCACCAGAAAATGGACTACCTGAAATAGCTTTGATTGGTCGCTCTAACGTCGGAAAGTCTTCTTTGCTAAATATGCTCACGGAAGGTACGAGTCATGCCATCGTATCGGCGAATCCTGGTACAACGCGGTCCATTAATCACTATCTCATTGACGCAAAATGGTACATCGTCGACCTTCCTGGATATGGCTTTGCAAAGGCAACTGAGGAGGAAATTTTATCCTGGGATACCTTCGCGAAAAACTATTTCAAAACGCGTCAGACTCTCTGTGGAGTATTGTTGTTGATCGATGCTTCGATAGAAACCCAAGATAAAGACTTAGACTACGCAAACTATTTGATAGGGAACGACATACCGTTCACAATTGTGTTCACAAAGTGTGAAAGAAAGAAAAAAGGCCCAAATACTCCTACTGTGGAGGAAAACATAGAAGCCCTAGAAAATAGACTGGAAGAAACGTGGCATAGATTACCAAGCATCATCAAGACTTCGAGCGTGAGTAAAGAAGGGCGAGGAGACATCTTGAAATTCATTAGTTCGATTATACTGTTCAGACGACGAGCAAATGCAGAGAAGAAGGAAAATAAGCGGCGTTTGAAAGCGAGAAATTTGAAGGAGAGAAAATACAAGGAAAAAACTTCCAAAACCAAAATGAGACAGCGTCCTCCGAAAAAGAATCTCGATCCCGACGGAAGCGAAGTATTAGACGTGGAGATAGAGGAAGAAAATAAAGATGAGGAAATGTTTCGAAAAGAAGTAGAAGGACTCAGCGAAAGAACAAAATCAATCCTTGCGCAGGAAATTCAAGAAATCAGGCGGGGAGAAAAGTAAAGTATGTATCATAGTTTTCTTTACAGGAACAGTTTTACGAATGAGCTGTCCACGGGCTCGATCATCTTCTCAGAAGCAATAACATCCAGCATCCTGCTCATAGCATTGCTACCTCTTAACGTTTGCATATTTCCAATCAAAATCAACTTTGACTTGGCTCGAGTTATCGCAACATTCAGGCGTCTCTTATCTTCTAATAGCTCTGTCGTATCTCCTCGAGGATTACTTTTTACGAATGAGATTATGACCGCGTCAAAGTCTCTTCCTTGTGCTTTATCTATAGTTAAAGACTCTACATCGCTTACTTTCTCGTCAGTCTTTAGTAGTTCAGAAATTTCATCCACTTGCGCATTGAAAGGTGACAAGACTGCTATTTTTGCTGCTTCAACTTTTCTGCGAATTAAACTTCGAACGATTTCAAGAACGAGACGCTGTTCTCCCTTGTTTACCGGTCGCTCATCAGAACTCTCTCTTGTCTGATCTTGCACCGTTTCTTCTGCGCTTGTATCAAGGAAAATGACCGCTTTATTTGGCTGTTCACTCGTCGCATTTGTCAACCATTGGATTTTCCTAGCCTTGACATCGAAGTCTTCTTCGACCGAAAGCACTCTATTCGCAACCGCATCATTCGCTGGTTTCAATTTACCATCATAAGTCAGTGCATTTGGTAGCTTTGTCAACGGTTCGTTCATCCTATACTGACATGTCAAAGAGCAGACAGCGTTTGGATTCTTATTGCACAGTTGAGCAAAAAGTGAATCTTCCATACCGCTGCGTCTCGCGACTTCAGAAGTAATCAATGGAGGCAATTGATGGTGATCACCTACCAGAACAAACGTCTTCGAAAGTAATAAAGGACCTAATATAGCTGGCAACGTCAATTGTCCAGCTTCATCGACTAAAACAACGTCAAACTCTTTTCGAGCGAAGAATGGATGGTTCAAAGCATAACATGTCGCACCAACAATTCGAGCTTTCTCAGAAGCATAGTTTATCGCATCGAATGAGCTTGCATCCCAAATTTCACCCCCGAGACGATATCTTCGAACTTCCTTGAGAACTTTGAACTCATCATCGCCAATTCTAATAAATCTTTCGCAATTTTTTGAGGGTAAACGCTTTAAAATGTTGTCAACCGCGTTGTGTGTGTGAGAAGTGATTAAAACACGCTTTTCCAATAACGCAAGAACAAGAATACAGCAGACCAAAGTTTCCGACTTTCCGGCACCTGGTAATCCAAGAACTAAAGCATAATCTGAACAGGTGACAACTTTCTCGACCGCGTATCGCTGCTCTGCGTTCAAATCGACGACAATGTCAAGGTAATCTCGTTCAAACTCCGCAAAATCATTCATATACCTTCCCGGTAACTTTATAGAAGTAAAATTTTCGTAGACCGGTTCCGCGAAATCTATTATTCTCCTTCGGGTTTCAGATGGAATGTGCATTAATTTTTGATTCTTATTCTGTGAGACATCCTTAGCAAGAGTGGCAATTAAATTTCCACGAGATCGGGCCGCCATGGCGTGACCGGCACCATCACGATCGATACGCCATAGCTCATTCAGATTCGCACTACCTGGCAGTGATGGCTGTATCGATATATTCTCTTTACTTTGCACTCGAAGAGGCCGAGACGTTACAAGAGATAACATGTTATGGTTAATCTCAACCTTTTCGATCGTGGCACGACCAGTAACCATCAAGCCATCGTTGCGAGAAAGAACAACTCGATCTCCAGGACTAAATTTAGACAGGGAGCACTGCTCATTGGAACTATCCGAGACTATAAACTCATGAAACCATTCATCTTCATTCACAATGTTTCCAGGTGATACACCGGTGAAAGAGTCTCGTCGTGGCGTACCATCTTCCGGAGTCAACGAGATTTGTTTTTGTATATTATGATGAATCAATTTTAATCCATTCACGGCAATCCCACCTTTTCTGGAACAGACTACTTCAACATCCATCCATGGCGTCGCTCTCTTACCATGCGAAGCGCTCGATTCAAGGTCGACAAGTCGGATCCATTTATTCAACCACTCTGAATGAGATTTTGTGATATGATCTGTGCTTGCGGCGAAGATCTGTAATCCAGAAGTCTGCTCGTTCCCAGATTCAAGAGATTTGTGCAACGTAAAGCAACTTTCACGTTGAAAGCATCGTTCACACCAACTACTCGGCGACATATTCGGAAGGATTCCAGAAGCTAACTTACTATGGACCTGTGGCAGGTGCGTTCTCTCAATCAAATTCTCAGCTGGATACAGAAATCTATTTTGATCAAGAGAAGCTTCGTCATCATCTCGCGGCTGCAACGCCGAAGCTAAACGATTTCGCTGATGCATAAGAAATGCAATTTCCAGGTTTGTCCTTTCGATTACGGTTGTTTTCCCTTCCTCATTTTGATCATCGTTCGTGTAGTGCAATACACCGAACGGAGAAGCGCCTTGATTTTGAAAATATCTCTCACCAATCATCAACGTGTATAATAAAACTTGAGCTCCGTGTTCAACAACATCCTTCCACTTGCCGGTCTTAAGCTCTACTGGAACAACTTTAACATCAGTCGATTGCTTACCAGTCCTTATTCTTGCTTCAGCAATTGCGTCTATTTGCCCCTTCAAACCTAATCTCGGAGCCCAAATTATTTCCTCAATATCCACGATCTCTGAAACTTCTAAAACATTCGAATTACTCGCTCCATTCTTGCGGACTTCTACGTGCACGCCTCCACAGGGCTGATTAAATCGACGCGCGTTTTCTTCTCTCATATTTGCTATCTGGTAGTGATTTCCATTCGCACTACTCATCTTCGAACCGAGATCTCTTGCCATTATTCTGGCCTTGCGAGATAATGCCGTCAATTTTTTGGACCATTTTTCGACACCTGAGATGACATTTCTAGCGTGCTCGATAAAATTGTCAACTGTTTTGTTGATGGCGTATAGATCTAGGGCACTTTTGCGAGCCAATCCAACGATAAAATCCTCCATACAATTTTCGTTCATCCCTGCGAAATTGTTTGACATAGCACTAGAGCCTGAATTTATCAAAGACTTTTCGGCGAGTTCGTGCAGTAGAGTTCCGAATGTAGCAGCTTCAGATGCATCTCCACCGGGACCATCACCGATGACAGTATTTATAAAAGCTTTTCTTAAGCATTGAAAGGATCCTCCAAGCATGGTTGCAGACAGTAAAAGCTCGGGATGAAGAACTAAGATAAGGCCATTTGTAGCAGTGATTTCACAGTTTCCAGAAATCTCGTTTACTTTGCTTATTGAATGGACACGAATGAGGTCATTCACTTGGACTTGAATATCTACCCAATGATCTTTCAAAGTTATAATCTTTGGCACCACCATATTACTAGACTTGAGACATGCAACAACATGTAAATGTAAAACGTTGTCATCTTTCTGTATGCGGATGATTCTTTGTGCAGCGATACGTGCGCCTTGCGAATCAATTCTCTCGAGCTTTTTCATAATCTTTTCCTGAACGTTCATATCTGATGAATCCATTTTCAATGCATTCGCGACTCGAGATACGTTTGTCGTACAATTTTCTAATGTTGTTTTTTCAACAACGGCGGCGGTGGTGTCAGTGTTCAAATATATATCATGATTTTCGATACTTTCATCATCTTCCTCATCATCCCATTCTGCGATGAACTCCTTTGGCGGAGATATCTTGGAAGTGTGATCTTCCTCGACGGAAATCGGTGGTGCTCCGCTAGGGTTTTCTTTTCTTTTCTTGTTCTTACTATCAATCGATCGTCTATCTTTCTTTATCGTTCTTACGTTATCATGAACAAAAAGCTGTTCGTCTGCGCTCCCCCAACTTAGTGAAGGCGCCGGAAACGATACACGCAGTTCAACTTTCTTTTCCTCCTCTTTCTTCTTCTTTTTTTCTTTCGAATCTGGTCCAAACTCTCGCGCCAAGGTTGTCGAAGGAGCTTTATCAAGCGCAACGGGGAATTCACCACGTACTTTGTTTCTATTGTTCTCTCCAAGATCACCGTGAGCTTCAACTTTACACCGCTGCTGCTCCTGCTCGACGACGACAACCTTGTCGGAAACCGTAGTCTTCGTTTCCATATTCAATCCGCTATTACTCTTGCCCTCTTTTTGTCTGCTGTTTGTGCAGAGTAATCGATCGAGTGCAGAAGTTGCATTCTTCTTCTGCCGAGGAGACGAGCGTATTGGCTGAGATCTTTCAGATTGTGATGTAACATATTTTGAACTCGCTGCGAAACCATAGGAGATTTTCTCGCTCTTCTCCACTGCTTGAGTGAGAGATATGAAATCACCTCCTGAACAACCATCGAGTGGTCCGTCGTTCGCTTCGGACGTGCGAACATCGCTAGCGTTCCTCGACATCGCCGCATTATCATCGCGTAAAACGTTAAGCGACGACTTCCGTCCTCGCGTATCCTCCTCACTCATAACGCTTCCGCTTCGTTTTCTTCTTCTCTTTTTTTTTTTCAAAAATGTGTTTTTAGGCACCACCCCAAAAAGGAATGAACGGCAAGTGGAACGATTATTCTTTTTGTTTGGTCACGCACGACGAGGTAAAGGGTGGTTTCTTTCTACTCTTTCTATTCTATTCTATTCTATTCTCTCTCTCTCTGTCTCTTTACGACGCGCGCCCCGCTTTTCTCTTTTAGCGGTGGATACTCCTGCGCTCGCTTGCTCTCGGAATGTTGTCTCGCGAAAAAAACTCACCATTTTTTTTCAAAGAAAATTTTAGGGACTCTACCGTCTACGAGAAGAATTCTGCATGCAGAAAAAGAGAACAAAACAAAGAAGCTCTGGATTAAGCCGCGCCTATAATCTTCCACACAACCTGTGTTTGTGCTCGCACAGGAAAAGTTGTCCTTCTCTGTAGCGAGTGAGAGCCAACGCGCGCGTCTCGAATAAGATTCTGATAAATAGAAAGAGAGAAGGAAACTGTCGGTATACTGCTCGCGCGTGGTCGGGTTATAGTTGGTTCAACAATAGGAGATTTCTTCGCGCACGCACACAACACGAAAAGGAGGAGAGAGAGGAGAGAAATTTTCGTAAAAAGTTATAGTGGCATAATAGTTTAAAATGCGAAAGGTAGCAGGTTCACCGTCCTTTGCTGGAGCGGTGGCGGTAAAATCCACGCTACACGATGCAAAAAACGCGGTTGGTTGGGGAAAGTATCACTGGGTACTCTTCTTAATCACAGGGTTCTGCCTCATGGCTGAATCCGTAGAGGTGAACCTGTTAGCTTTCATGACCATCGATGCTGCTAAGGAGTGGCATTTGAATCCAGTTCAAGCGAGCTCTATTGCAGCTTCTGTCTTTGCGGGAGAAATTGCTGGTTGCTCTGCGTTTGGACTATTCGGCGATAGATTTGGTAGGAAGCCTGCTTTCATCTTATCGATCGCGTTGATTGCGGGTTTCGGAGTTGCTTCTTCCTTTTCGCCAAACGTGTACTTCCTCGTCTGCATGCGCTTCTTAGTCGGCGTTGGTATCGGAGGTTTTTCAGTGCCTTACGATTTGCTCGCGGAGATTTGTCCAGATAAAATTCGTGGGCAGGTGTTGATGTCAATTTGGGTGTGGTTCGCTATTGGCGGTATCTTAATTACTGAGCTAGCTTATTTTGTTCTCGATTCGCGAGGTTGGCGGTATCTAACTCTGCTAGCATCTGTACCACCAGTTCTTTCGCTATTATTTCTTGGGTTTCTCGACGAGTCTCCTTCCTGGCTACTCGCTAAAGGTAGAACAGAAGAAGCGGAGGCTATTATGGATAAGATTGCCAGTACAAACAAATTAGAGATGAAATCATTCAAGTTGGAAGATGAAGAAGAACATCACGCGAGCGTGAAAGATTTATTCAAGCCAAAATATCTTCTTGCAACGGTTTGCGTTTGGCTTACTTCTTTTGCGCAAACGTTTTGTTATTACGGAATAATCTTATTTCTTCCAAGAGTATTGCACGTACCAAAGTCTGAAATGTTTCCGTTCAAAGAACTTATATATTCGTGTCTGGGAGAGATTGGTGGAACCATTATCGGAGTTTTCATGGTTGAATATATGCCTCGTGGAAAGGTTTGCACGGTTTCATTTATTGTATTTAGTGCAGCGCTGCCACTTCTAGTTGAACCAAATGTACCATTACCTTTAGTATTTGCTATGATTGCCCGGGCGGCTGCGCCAATATCTGGATCAGCGTCATGGCTCCTTAGTGCAGAGGCATATCCAGTAGAGATTCGCGCAACGGGACACTCTTACGGTAACATGATTGCACGTCTAGGTGCATTTATAACGACGTATTGGGGAGGTGCTCAGCTGTCAGCCAGTACTTTAGCTTATGGTTACACGGCTATATCTATAGTTGGAGCTCTAGGGGGTTGGTTCAATCCCAAAGCTGCCATGTTATTGGAATAGTAAAAATAAATACAATTATAGCTTCACCCTCACTAATAAAATCTAAATATACGCTCCTTTTAATTCTCCATCTAAATAATTACACTGGTGGCAACTTCGCACGGCAAGTTGGGCATTCTAATTTCACATCCATCCATCTACTAAGGCAATGCGCGTGAAAAACGTGACCGCAGGGCGCATGCATTTGCATTTCGTTTGGAGACATACTCTCACTCTCACTTTTAAGATTACTAAGACAAATAGAACAATCTCCAAATTTCACGTAACTCTTATGATAATTGTGCACTTCCGGTAGCCATTTAGTTAATTTGAATGTAACAATTCGCGGATGAAAATAATGTTGAGCAAATAAAATGAACGCTTGCACGAACACATACAAAGAGACAGATGCGCACAAGACATAATTCGGCTCGTTTCGAGCAAAATTTTTCGGACATCCATAAAAGTATAACGGAACAAAAATTCGAGTTATACTGATTACTCCTACATACATCGGTATGAAGGGTTTCCTCGAATTTGAGTATAAATTCCACAGAATTTGCGGTAGCCAATATGAGGACAACAATAAAACGCAAAATGTCTGAAAGTTTTGCATAACGTAAATCAAGAATGCCCCACCAAAGAAACCGGCGTAGAATTTCCCATATAAAGTGGAGAGCTCTCTTCGCAAGTCATTCCACGAACTACTATTATTTGAAGCGTTTCGTATTTTCCACACGTGCAACAGTAATCGCATCTCAAATACGGAAAACATCATAAATTCTAGAAAAGCTATGCAGGCAAAAGGAAAGAATATTTCTTCGACCACCATTCCATAGATCAGGTGACCGAGACAGAGGTACGCATCTAATGTTGCCTGAAATCCAAGCGATAATATGGAGAGCTTTGACAGCGAACTTTGCGTATTACCCACATATTCAACTTGTTTCGCCAGGGCATACAACTGAAATAGAACAGTTGCTATTGCAATGTATCCATAGTTAATTGCTTTTGCGTAATATTCTTGCATCTTAAAAGTTGTTGCATTGAGGACAAAATCAAAGCCACAGTTTTCAGAAACTAAAGTCCCTGTGATAACCGCATCGAAAGATGCATCAGGCAAGGCAGTTCTACGAGGTGTGTACTCGTTTTCTCTCATCTCATCGTCGGTTACTTTCGATTTCACTTCAATATTGTCTTCAATATTTTCAAGAAGCGAATATTTTCCTGGTTCGATGAACAACTTAAGAGCAAACTCACATGCAGAAGGATATGCCGTGGTGTTTAACGGTCCCGAAAATAACGAGTTTATTCGTTGTCGACGACGCATTACGTCATAAATTGTTTCTGTATCGTTACTAGCTTCTTTATCTTCGCTTCGTGTCGCATTTGCGTCCTTCCTCCGTGCCGTTTCCCATGCTAAGTCTGAAGCCGAAGTTCTGAGCGCCTCTCTAAAATCTGAATGATAAAAACTCTGTTCGTTTGAATTATCAAGGGATACATGCTCTAGATTTCTACTCTGTCCATGAGCGTGAATTATTCCCGTGGCGTTAAGGTACACTCCGGCGAAATTCACGTGCATGGTAGGAGCCGAAGTCGTTCGCACTAACAAGTCTCCTTCTACCCAGAAACAGTTGTTTTTTGAGTCCTTCTTCTGTTGTCGCATCTGCACCTGTAAAATTCCCTTCGAACCGCTGGCGAAGTATCTCTTATTGGGAATTTCACGCAAAGGCGTGAGGAACGACTTCGTCGATGAAGCGTGCCACGCGCCTTTAAACGTCCCAGAGACATCCTCCGGAAAATTTCTTTTTTTATTCAACAATGTTTCCTTTTCTTCTTCTCCGTTTGCGATTGCTTCGAGTTCCTCCGCGCGAACTACGAAAATGACGAAGAAAAAGACGAAGAAAGAAACGATGATTCGAGTACAGAGGAGGCAACGCCGCGGATGCGTCCACATGCTCAAATATTCCTTCCTCCTCCTTCTCCTTCCACCTTCTCACCACATGATTTTGTTGAGCCGGAGAAGTGGAGAGAGAGACAAAAGAAGAAAAAAGAAAACCGATGTAAAAAGCAATAATACACGCGTTGTTGGTGAGATGATGAATAAAATGCTTTTCGTTATTTCAACCAAACGTTAGCTTATCTATGTGATGTGTGTTATTTATTAGCATGTATATAAAGATATATCTCAATCAAGTTAAAGCCCGTTATCTTTCTGAAACTTTTGAATGGAATCTAAAACCATGAGCGTAATCATGGCGTGCGGGGCGATTCGCACATAGTACGTGGGAAAGCCGGTGTAAAATTTCAGCGGACCACCTTCGGCAAACGTCTTCATCGCGCAATCCGCCATACCAGAATATGGGAATTTACCCGTCACTGGATCAACTTTCTGCTTTTGTAACATCGTCTTAACGTAATCAAAAGGTAACGAAAAGAAGGAGGCAAAGAAACCAGAGATGGATGATGCGATGAATGTCTTCGGAAAACCGGTGAAGCCTTGCTCAGCTAGCATCTCTTTCGCTTGGTCGTTAGAGGCAAGCATACCCATATTGAGAGCCATTGCACGAATAGCAGTGGTGCTCGCACCAGTGAATAAACCTCCAACGCCTTCGTTCTTGACGATGTCGCTCAAAGCGTGAACAACACCAGTGTAATTTCTTCTTTGATCGACGGGTAATGTTTTATCCGCTTGCATACGAATCAATGATAAATCTGCAGGTGAACCAAAGATGGCACCTAAACCACCGGCCGCTAAACCAGCTCCGGCTTTTTGCGCGAGCGGCAAAGCCTCCCCGTTGTTTTGTTTTTTCAAGTAATCCACGAGCTCAGCGTGGATACCAAGACGAGCCGTCGTGTACGTCGCTTGACGCAACAGACCGGCAGACAAACCGGTGTAAAGGGCACCAAAACCATCGTTTTTGATGATCCCGGCGGCAACACCGATAGGTCCCCCAGAAGCGCCGAGTTGTAATCGAACTTTGACGATATCGATCGGCTGAATCACGCACGTCGCGCCCATCCCTGAGAGACCACCGTTCATAAATGGCTTCACGGCTTTCCAGACGGGGTTATCCGCCATAGTTGTAGTTGTCGTCATCTGATCTACTTGTATCTGTCTCTGTTTGTGCGAGTGTGTGATAGATTCTACTTTCTATGTGCTAGTATTCTAACGAAGATTACTCTCGCTTTTTCTTTTTTATGTCTATGGGTTGCCTCCCTCCGCCGCCTCTTCGTTCAAAAATTCTCTCTCCTCTGTTTTCACTCAACTTTTGCTGCTCTGTTTTTTCATTCCTCGGCCGTCCAAATATTCCACACAACACACATTCCGCTTCTCGCAGAAAAGTCCTCATACAAAGAAAAAAGAAGAAGAAGAAACAGAGGAAGAAGTTAAAGAAGAAGAAGAAGAAACAGAGGAAAAGTGAATAAGGAAAAGTTACAACAACGCAATCATGGTGCTCAACGATCTTGGGAGTAAGTTAGCGAACGCTTTGAGCTCGTTGAGTAAGCACACCGTCATAGATGAGGAGATTATGGAAGATGTCTTGAAGGAAATTACAAAAGCTTTACTGTCCGCAGACGTAAACGTCCAGTACGTCGTTCAGATGAAGAAAAATATCGTGAAAGCTGTAGATATCGATGATCTCGCCGGCGGCATCAACGCGAAGAAGATGTTGGAAAAAGCTGTGTTCAACGAGCTGTGTAATATGCTTGACGGGGGCGACGCAAAATCGGAAGTGAAGGCAAAGTTTGTTCCCAAGAAAGGAAAACCAAACGTCGTGATGTTTGTGGGTTTACAAGGTTGCGGTAAGACAACAACGTGCACAAAGTACGCGAGTTATTACGCTCGGAAAGGATTTAAGCCAGCATTAGTTTGCGCAGATACGTTTCGTGCGGGTGCTTTTGATCAGTTGAAGCAGAATGCGACAAAAGCTAAAATTCCTTTTTATGGCTCGTATACCGAGTCAGACCCAGCAAAAATAGCAGCCGAAGGCGTGCAAAGATTCAAGGAAGAAAAGTTTGATTTAATCATAGTAGATACGTCGGGTAGACATAAGCAGTCCGAGGCTCTTTTTGAAGAGATGCGAGCTGTAGACGAGGCCGTAAATCCAACAATGACTATATACACGATGGATTCCTCCATGGGTCAAATGGCGAAAGATCAGGCGGAGGCTTTCAAATCCGCAGTCGATGTTGGTGCGGTGATCATGACGAAGACGGATGGCCATTCGAAAGGTGGGGGTGCAATCGCGGCAGTAGCGGCCACTAAATCTCCTATTATTTTTGTTGGTACTGGCGAACATCTTGAGGACATCGAAGCGTTTGATACACAACCTTTTGTTTCGCGCTTACTTGGACTTGGTGATTGGCAAGGTTTAATGGAAAAGTTATCTGACGTGGTCCCCGAAGACCAAGGGCAGAAATTAGTCGACGGCATTACCTCTGGGCAGTTCACGATGCGTTTGTTGTACGAGCAGTTTCAAAACATAACGAAGATGGGACCAATGTCTCAAGTCATGTCGATGATTCCCGGAATGGCAGATGCGCTACCGCAAGGTTCTGAGAGAGCTGGCCAGGCTAAAATTAAACGAATGTTGTGTTTGATGGATTCTATGTCAGATACGGAGCTAGACACCTGCAATATGAAAATATTAACGGACAAGAAGCGCATGATTCGTATTGCTCGAGGCGCTGGGAAAACTCCACAGGCATACATAGAGTTGCTAGAAGAATTTAAGCGGTTGGCTAAAATGATGAAGGGGATGAAGGGGATGAAAATGCCAAAAGAAGGTTCACGGGGTCGAGGAGGAGGACATGGACAACAGCAAGCTATGCAGCAGCAGATGTCACAAATGATGTCAGCGTTACCCCCGCAAATGCGCAACATGTTCGGTGGCGAAAAAGGGTTGATGAGTATGATGCAGCAGATGGAGAAGGATCCTTCTATGATGAATAAGATGATGGGTATGATGGGCAACAAAAGATGAGAAATTAAAAGCAGCACCCAGAGAACCGCACGAATTTTGACCACGTAGAGCGCATATTTTTGATATCGTTGAGAATACCACCACGTAGTCGTGTAGTATTAGTATTGTAATATAATAAATGGAACAGTACCTCCTACACGTGCATCGTGTAGTGTAATAACTTTACTTTTAAGAAAGAGAAATATAGCGCGTTTTCCTGAACTCTCGCCTGGCGTCGCTGAGTGAGTTGTCTACAAATCTCATTTTCAGTTGGGGCCAGACTTCACAAAATATGCTGCGTCGCGCAGTTTTGCACAGTTTGAGGGCAAATACAATCCCAAATTTGAGATGTTTTGCCTCCTCTACGTCGACTCGCGGGGCGGACGTCTCCGAGATACAAGACGTTAAGGAGTTGGAGAAACTCATAGGAGTTGAATCTGAGAGGAAAGCAATAATCATAGATTTTTATGCGAACTGGTGTAACCCGTGTAAGATCTTAACCCCGCGTTTGGTGAAAGCTCTGGAAGGAAAATCTCGAAGTATTAAAATGGTGAAAGTTGATGTAGATTTGTTTCCGAATATCGCGGAAGCTTTAAAAGTCAGTTCGCTCCCGACAGTGATGCTTTTCCATAAGAGCACGCTCGTCGAACAGTTCGCAGGCGTGATAAACGAAGACGAGTGCGAAAAATTTATCCAGCGAGCGGCTGAAAGAGTGCATGCACACACACAAGACGAAAATCACGAGGATAGTAAATTTCTGGAAGACGAGGAAGCTCAGAGCACCTCGGAGGTAGTTGATCTCGCATCCATCCATTCAAAGGTTGAGGTCGCCTTACAAGGCTTGGCAGAAGGAAGTTCCGCGAGTTCTGCGACGCAAAGAGCTGCTCTCATCGCTTTCACAAATTCCGAAGCTTCTATGCGGTCGGCTCCTGCATTTCTACAGGCTGAAATATACAGTGCTTTGGCGATGATTGAGCTGAACGAAAACAAAGCTTCCCTTGAAAGTGTTGAATCATTGGTGAACGCTGCGGAGCAAATATCAGCAGAAGCAAAGAAGGAAGGAATTGGAGCACCTCAAGTATCATTCCCTGCCATCGCAGCTCGCGCTCGCTTGAAACTTAGAATTCGTGCGAATGAACATAATATAACATTTGAAGACCATGCGAAATGCATATTTGAATACGAAGAAGGCAAAGCGAAGTCTTTCGAGCTGAGTTTAAGAGCGGTATTAGCTTCTGTAGTAGTATCAGATTGGGAGAGAGCATGCAACTTTTCGCTCGATTTACTCAAATCAAAAAGCGACATCCATGGGAAAGAGGATTTGAAAACACTCGGTCGAGAAATATGCGTTGAGGTCATCGATTCCATAAATTTTGGTGCGACGTCAGCCTTAGCAGAACGAACGCGAAGGCGTCTCGCTTCTATTCTTTTTGCTTGATAAAGAAAGTGCAAATAAGATACCGTTGTAGTAGAAATAGAATAGATACAGGAATAGGTACCAGGTACGAAAAAAATACAGCTTCCGCTCTTAAAATTACAATTTTTCTATTGCCGTTTTGACGATTTCAACGGCAGATGGTCTCATGTTTGGGTTTCTATGCAGACACATGATTATTAAATTCCGTAAAGCGAGACTCTTCTCCCTCGGAAGTGAATCTTTTTCTTCTCTTGAAGTGCATTCGCGGAATTTCCTTCCAGTTGCGACTTAATACAACATAGCACCGAACGAAAAAATATCACACGAAGGTTTTGGTTTCGCATCAGCATTCAAATTCAGCAACTCTGGAGCTACGTATCCTCCATCACCATCTTCAACGCGCCACGCGTGACCAGGTGCCCATGCTAAGCCAAAATCGCCTATTTTGAATGTTCCCTGACGATCAATGAAAATATTCTCTGGTTTCAAATCTAAGTGAAGGACTGCGTGCGAATGGATATGTTTCAATCCACTCCCAACCTCATAAATTAAACGCCATATATCGCGTTCTTCTAATACAACGCCTGGTCTTAATCGCTGCAAAACAGTGCCGAGCGAGCCACACTCACAATATTCAAATTGGATGCAGAATAGGCGCTCCTGCTGCCATCCTCGGAATACTTTCACCACGTTCTCGTGTTCCGGTAAATTCGCCACCGCCTCGAGCTCTCTCATAGCGGATCTTCGATCTGAATCGCTAGTGAAGGGCTTGTGCCGTTTTTTTACGACGAAAGGTTCTCCCGTTTCCAGACCGGTCACGAGCCATACTTCCGCGTTTACGGTTCTACTTAATCTGCGTTCGTAACGAAAGTGGGCATCGAAGCGAAAGTTCGAAGGCAAGGAGTTTGATTTTTGACGTCTCAGATTCGTAACAGCTAACAACTTTGTTTCGTTTAAAGAGTTCATGCGCATTAAGCCATCCTCTGGCTTCACTTCCTCTTCGTCAGGAAAACTTGGTCGGTGCATAACTGGACGAATTAAGGGAGGAGGCTCTCTCTCCTCCTGGGAGTTTTTGAATAACGTGGACACTGGCGTAGGAGAACGTGGAGAGATCAAATCTTCTTCCTCATTCTCTCCTCCAACCTTCCTTCTCGTCGTCGCATTCTTCTCACTCGTCTTATTTTGTTTCTCCGTGGAGACGCTCAGATCCGGTGTTAGTAAAACAGAAACCGGAGAAAATTGCAAAGAAGATTTCTTCGTCGAATTCTTATTCACCATCATCGTCGGCGTGTTCGTCTCCCCCCCCTCTTCGCCACCACTTTCTCGTAAGGACGTCATTCGCAAGCGCGTCATTATCGGGGTCAGACTTTTATTACTCATCACCTCTCGATTTTCATCGCACGCTTTTCTTGGCGGGCACAAAAGGAATGTGATGTATGAGGGCACCCTTTTCAATGCAGATGTTTTTTTTTTGAATTTTTTTTTGCCTTTCGCTCTTCTTCTTTCGCAATTTTTTCGCTTCTTTTACTTTTAAAGAGGGGACCGAGCGACCGCCTCCTGGTGAAGGAATTCAAACGCACTCTCCTTTCTAATGCCACACAGAGCAATCGAAAGAAAAGTAATCGAGATTACTTTTTGATTGAACGCGCACTTCAGCGCCTACCTGTAATTTATTTATTTCTTACACGCACGCGCGCTCGAGAAAAACGAATACGATCAATCATGGGCGAAGGAAAAGAGTTTGGAAAGCGCTTCACGTTTGAATCGAAGTTGAACTGTCCGGCGACAGTCTTCCTCGTGGACAAAGATACGGAGGATTTCCGCGAATTCCACATGAAACGAGTGGGAACAAAAGAGGCTGAAACTTTACGGACGGGCGTTGAACTCGTAGATTTAGATAAAAATGGAGAAGAGAAAGAAAAGAGATTTGTCACGGTCGTACGCACTGTTCCGGGGATAAAACTTCCGATGGTAGTGAAGCCTTTATTGAAAGGTGGACACGTCGAATTTGTCGACACGCGCAGCACGTCACCGAACGCCATTGACGACTTTATGAAGGGGAAGACGAAGACGCACGAGACAATGTTTCGAACGGTGAATAATATCACAAAACATGCCATAGTAGACGGGGTGATATCAATAATTCCAATAACAGCAACAACGTGTAAAGTCGTAGCTAGCGGTTTATGTCACGTCACGCTCGGTTCTCTCGGTAGACTGATTGAGAACATAATCGTAAACGGGATTGGGAAATCCTACGAGCAGTTGCCAGAAATTTGCGACGAATGGCTCAAGCATAAGCGAGATGTTTTGAAGAAAGGATCCGCTAAGAAAAGTGCAAAAGTTTCTAAATCAAAAGCTAAGACAGAAGATAACGAAAACGATAACGACAGCGAGTCATCTTTTGCGACGGCGTCGACTGAATTCAACGAATCCGCAGGAAGTTCACAAAATCAGATCTTAGATATTGATTCATTCGCAGCTCCGCTGACACCCATATTTAATAGTATCTTATCTTTTAGCGGGTTTGGTGGTTCCTCTTCTAATAGGGACGAAGAGGAGGAGGAAGATGAGTTAGATGGTGATCTGGAAGAAATGAAAAAAGACATTAGCTTTGAGGTGGTGGAGCAAAGTATAGATGCCTCAAACGCGAACGGTCTTGGTGGTAAGAAGAAAGTAGTAAAAGTAGAACGATCGATGAAGAAAAGCAGCAGTAGTTTCACTTGCTGCTTCGCATCGCCTGCGGTTGAATCTTGAATAGTTCTTTTTGTCGCATAGTTTTTATAGTATTTGTGTTTGTATCCAACGCAACTGAAGCGAGCTAAAAAAAGTTTATTCCTTCTCAAAAGTTTGCTTATTTGCCTGAGCATTGTAAAAATCTGCAACTTGATGCGCGTTAGTCGCCATTTCCGGCTCTTTATCGTCTCGACTTCTTAAAAAGCGCGGAAAACGTAAAGCAATACCCTTGTTTGGATCCACTAAACCCATGGCAGCTTTGTGCGTTGGAGAGATCGACAGATCAGCCGCTTTCACTTCCCAAACTAACTTTGCGTCAAACCACAAGTCAGGTTCCATACCTTCAGGATATTTGTAGTAAGAGCGTGGAGCTTCTATTAAATGCGGTTCAAGCGCTTTCGACAAGGTTTCCAAATCGATCTCGGAAAAGCCAGTTCCAATTTTGCAAATCGTTTGAAACTCTTCTCCATCTTCGTCGTAACAAGCGAGAAGAAATGCTCCATACACCCCTGTCCTTTTGCCTCTGCCATGCCAAGCACCGATTGGGACCAAATCTAACGAGTCTCCGCATCCTTCCATGTAGTCTTTCTTCAACTTCAACCAGTTTAATGAGCGCTTGGAGGGTTCGTATGTAGCATCCATTGTCTTTACAATCAAACCTTCGGTATTCGCAGCGATGGATTCATCTAAAAACACCTGCAGCTCCTCCACATCCCTGCTCGTTTTTGCAGTGGCAAACAGGAATTCACCTTTCGTTTCTCGGAATGAACTATAAAGCGCAAGACGCCTAACGCTCATCGGTTCACGCAAGAGCGATTTTCCGTTCAAATATAAACAATCAAATGCGTACAACGCCACTTGCACTTTAACGTCTTCAATTTTGATATTTTTCTTTCCTCTAGTACTCAAAATCTGAAAAGGAAGAATCTTATCTTGCTCTCTATCGTACGCCACGGCTTCACAATCGATGACTACTGAGGTTATTTTCCCGTCTACGTTGTTCAAGTAATTTTTGAATTTCGAAACGATATCAGGGAATTTTGGCGTGTTATCTTCCTGATTTCTGGAAAAGATCTTTATCGATCCATCTTCGAGCAAGTGCACTTGAGCTCGCTCGCCGTCATACTTATATTCGCACGTAAATTCAACGTCAGAAAATCTGTTCAAAACTTCCGCCACACCGGTCGTTGGCTTTGCCAACATTGGTTTCACTGGCGCACCTGGTTTAAATTGACATTTCTCCTGCAGACCGTCGATGCCAACATCCAAGAGCGCCGGGACAACCAAGTCGTAGCTCGGACATTCCGAGAAAACAAGCTTCACAACATCCACGGCTTTCAGGAGTTGATCTGCCAAGGCATTAGCACCTAGCTTTATGCCTGCAGTTTTATTTGCTTCTAAAACGATAGCATGCGTAAGAGCAGCGTTCACGGTTTGCTGAGCTAGACCAATGCGTAACTTTCCTTGTAATGCCCTCACAATGTATCCAGCTTCGCTGCCTTTCGCAGCAACGAGTAATTTCTTAATTCGTCCCTTCTTTTGATCGACTGAATTCGTTCCTGCTGTAGTAGCTATAACGCGGAACTCCTGTAAGACGCCTTTCACCGTTAACGGTGCGGGCTGGAACATTGTCCGTTGCGTCGATCGGGATGCCATGGCAACAGATCCCAAGTCGCCAGCCTCGCGGTAGTCAGCCTTTATGTTTGCCTCTTTGCGCCCAGTTGCTTCGGCCAGACATTTAATCAAAGTCGCATCTCCTATACCGAGATCAACACCTTCGTGTTGCGGCGCGATCGTGTTTGAAGCCAAGTAAACTGCTGCGAGCAAATCTCCAGATAACCCACCACGAATAATAGATCTGAATGTATTCGTCAACAAGTTCGTGATCTCCAACCGTTTCGTTGTCTCGGCAATACTTTCAAACGTATCCGCAACGATTCCAAATGGTGTTGCCGTATTCTCCTTCCAAGATGAGATCGATTCCGATGATTGGTCGATATACTTCTGTGCAAGTTCAACTTGTAAGGCTCCAACGCCGGCTTCAGATTTTTCCTTCCCATTTTTTGACTTTGTTTTCTTCTTCGCTTTTTTTTGAACAGAAGCAGAAAGAGGGCCTTCGACGTCTTCGATTTCATCATCATCGTCTTCCTCCTCCCCCTCTTCATCTTCTTCTTCGTCGTCATCAGATTCACGCGATGCTTTGTATTCTTCATCCTTTTCATCGCTCACGTTGGCAACGCTGATGTTCTTCTTTGCATCTTTCTCATCTTCTTCTTTTTCCTCCGTTTGCTTAAGTGCTGCTGATGTTTTTGGTTGTTGCTGCTTTTGTTCCAATTTCAACTTTGCTTGTTCTGCAAAGGACAATGCTTTCGCGTTTGCGTCGAGAACTTCGGATTTCTTCACTAGTTTGCGCTTCTTCGCGGCAACTTCGATGTTTTCTTTCTGTTGCGTAGGCGAATTGTTCTCTGTCGTCGCCGTGGTCGTCGTTTCCGTCGTCTGTTGTTGTTCTTTTTGATTTCCTACTTCCTCTCGAGCGTCGTCGTCTTCGCGCGCTTCGGCGCCATCTTCGGAGGACTGAGCCTTCCTCTTCTCGAAAAATCCTGCCAAAGAACTCTGTTTCTTAGCGGATGTGGGCGGAACGGACGACATCTTTTCCGTCTCCTTTTTGTGAGTATGTGTCTATGAGTGGCGTATCTGATGTCGGAAGTCTGGATGTGTGGGGAGGAGATACAATTTTTTGAAATACGAACGAGTTATTTTGAATTTTTACCATCCCAGCATCCAGAGTTCCAGACTGCAGTCGTGCGTGGCGGTCGACTTGAATTCAACTCTATGCATGTTGTGTGTCATCCAATCCTCGCATACAGGGGTGGTGGTGGTGGGGGAGAAGGGAAACGGTTGAATATAACGGTCCACTAATTACGCGAATAGCACAGAGCAAGTTACAACATTTTTCAAAACTACTTCTATTTTTCCCGTTCTCGAGACAAGGACATTTTCTTCTCACTCAGCCTTCTTCGCCAAACTCCTTCGTAAACCGCTCGTGTACTTCCAAGTCAGCCGCCGCTACCGTTGGCCTCGCTCTCAAAAGTATCTTCTTGAAATCACCCAACGTTATGGGTGGAGGCATTACTCGATCCGCATATCCTAAGCTGGCAAGTTCATCTAGCGTCGAGGCCCAAGCGGAAGGATCTCCCGGAGAGCAGGGCACGTAATACTCCTTTGTTTCGTCTTCTTCTTTAGTGACCGTTTTAAAGTGCGTTGCCTCTTGCGTCTTACGAACGGGTTCATAAAGCACATCTTTAACGACATGATCTATGTCTGATCCAGAAAAACCCGGTGTTTGCACACCCAAGCTTTCAAAATCCTCGTTCGTCAAGTCATGAGGTGTTTCCCCGACATGGACTTTGAACATATGCGCTCGCGCCGCCGCTTCCGGGAGTGGTATATAAATTCTTTTATCAAAACGCCTTCGCAAAGCCTGATCCAACGAGTACGGCGTATTTGTCGCGGCTAAAACTAGAACTTTCCCAGCCGAATCGGAACCAACGCCTTGCATCTGCACGAGTATCTCTGTTTTAATGCGTCTGGACGCCTCAGACTCACCCGACTCGCCTCTAGCCCCGCAAAGCGCGTCTATCTCGTCGATGAAAATAATCGAAGGTGCTTTTTCTCTCGCCATGGAGAACAAATTATTCACTAACTTTTCCGATTCACCCATCCATTTCGACACCAAGTCTGACGAGCTCACCGAAAAGAAAGTAGAATCTGCTTCCGTTGCGACTGCTTTAGCTAAGTATGACTTCCCCGTTCCTGGTGGACCATACAATAAAAATCCCGACCAAGCTTTTCGCTTACCCGTAAAAAATTGAGGGAACTTTACTGGTAAGATGACAGCTTCTTTCAGAGCATCTTTAGCGAGGTCTAATCCTGCTACGTCGGACCACTTCACGTTTGGTTTTTCAGTCACTATCGCGCCTCCGAGTTGTTGTTTCATTTTAAGCTGCTCCGCGCTATCCTCCTTTGATGTGCTACCACCAGCGTTTGTGGTGGCGGCGCCGTTCGAGCCTGGTCGTGCTTTCATAGCCTCAGGATTTCCCGATTCCGTGGCTTGATCCGTTGCATTCTTCTGCTCAGCTACAATTTTATGCAACTCTTCGGCTCTTTCGAGATATTCGTTGAACTTTCCTTTAATGGTGTCTTGCATCCTTGGATTCTTTTCGTACTTGAGATAGCATTTGAAATGATCTAGTGACTGCATGTAGAGCGTAAAAGCGGTTTCATAATTTCCCGCTTTATCTTCTTTGACCGCTTCTTTTACTATGCTTATCGCCTTATCTCGAATTGCCGCACCTCCTTCCATCTTTGAATGACCAAACTTCTCTTGACAAAGGCACTCAAACACACACACACACAAACAGACACAAAGAAAAGGATTTCTCTCTCTCTTTTTCGATTTTCTCGCGCTCTCGCTCGAAGCTCACAGAAACAAAAAGATTTGTTTGCGCGCGAGTGCTGCGTGCAAGAAGGATGCGTGCAAGGATGCGTGTATATAAATTGACGCGAATTGCGCGCGAGCTTTTTTGCGAATAAGAATTCTTTCTTCTCTTTTGTCTTTTCTTTCGCGCCCGAAAAAAGGAATTTTTGAAAAGACAAACCTTCTTCGAAAACGTGTGTCCGGACTGACGAATGAGAGACACTCCTCACAACTCAAAGAATAAAATAATTATGTCTTCGATTCTTCGCGCTTCGCGACGTCTTTTGGGTAGTAGCCTTAGCAGCAGCAGCAGCAGTAGCGCTCTATCTGGATGTGGGAGTAGATTCGCAGCAGTCGTGGGAAAGGGAGGAGAACGCTCGATCGCGACCACGACAAAAATAAACGCAGGCATGGGGTCGCCGACAGGGACTGCGCCTGCCCCAACAGAGCCTTTAGAGGAAGAGCACGAACTGATCTGGGATGCGGGAGATAAGCACCCAGAAACTGCGCTGGACAATTTACCCGCGAAGATAGTTGGAAAATACGAAGCTTTGGGTATGCTCGTCGGTGCTTTGTGCTTCATGGGTGGAGTGTACACTTTTGCCGGCTACTACGATAAAGCAGCGTCTCGACCCTTCGTCGAACGCGACATGGAGAAGAGCTTAAAGAAAGAGTTAGGCGGGCGGTAAAGTTGTAAAATAAGAAACCAAAACAGAACTAATTGAACGTAAAACTCTAACGCGGCGCGTCTGCTGTTGTTACAACCTGCGATATCTATTGTTACTAGTACTACTTTCCAACTTCGACGTCGATTAATTCTCTGTTTTTCACTTGGGCTTTGAAGTCAGCGTGCGCGTCATCCCACACTTTTTTTGAGTCGTAACTCTTCGCAGACGCCGATCGATCCGGAAGCTTTAGCATTTCTCCATGATTCTCTTCGTCTTTCAAGCACTTTTGCCACCAGTGACGCATCAACTCCACGCTCTTTTTCTGCGCAGTTACTCGGATCACGCGATTATTCTCGTCGTAATCTGTAACTTCCCAGGAGCCGTAAGTCAGCTTTCGTCGAATCGGCGTGAAACTTTTGTCGGACTCGTTAAACTTCAAGCCGCCATTGGCGTTGTATTCCTCTTCTTCATCGTATTCTTCCACTTCTTCTCCAATCGGATGTTCCCACTCGCGGTCGAACACTACTTCTTTGCACAGTGCGATTTTAACAGAAGTTTCTGTGACATCTACGCGAACGTCTTTGGCCTTTGTCCCGAGCGGCGCCAATACCGAAAGCGTGACATCGCTCGAGGTTTGCGACCACATGTAATCGAGTTCTCCCGCGCTGTTTTCGTTCTCTTCCGTACCGCGACTGCTTTTTTTCCTGACGTAAATGCCGTTTCGGGTGAACTTTTCTTTCCTCCGTGCGATGGCTACTCGCCTTCTTTCCTCTTTTTCTTCTTCGGAAAAGAGACTCGTCGTCTTTGTTTCGTGTTTTTCTTCTTCTTTTTCTTTTTCTTCTTCTTCTTCTTCTTCTTTCGACGACGACGGCGGTTCTCGAAACATTATCGTGCCGGGATGTTCGCGCTCAAACTGTTTACCTTGCTCGATCCATTGCATCTCACGGAACTCGCGTTCGCTCATCATCTTCTCGTCTTTTGAAAGATGATTGTCATCGGACGAAGTCGCAGAAGGAGGCAGCACGTTGAAGTCGACGCTTTCGCCGCTTCCAATCGTCACTCTCGTCGGTTGGTCCAGTTTCGTCACCTGCGGTTGCTGCGGGAAGTGCGGCACGTTTTTATCGTCCTCACCATCATCTTCACTCTCGTCTCCGTAGTCTAGTTTATCCCACTTCGAGTAATCAACCATTGTTATTATAAATGTATTTTGTGTATTGCTCTTCTTTCCCTGCGTCGTGGGCCACAATACCATTAATTATGAAGACAATCGCGCGGTATCGTCGAAAGAAGAGGAGAAGACACAAAATTGACACATTTTCGCGTCAAAAAAAGTACACGCACAAGTATAAATACTTTGGGAGAGAGAGAGAGAGGAAAAGAGAATGTGTGATGTCGATGTGGAGCGTTCGTGAGTCAGACGACGCGGACGAGCAAAACTGGTCGCGATCCCACCACCCGAGGAGGCGTGAATAAAAATCTTTCTTCTCTCTTCTTCTTCTTCTTCGTCGTGCACTATCACGACGATGATGATGAGCAACGGGAGCAGGGAAATTAGTAAAGAGAAAAAGGAAAAGGAAGAGGAGAAGACAAAGAAGAAGACAAAGAAGAAGAAGAACAAGACGACGACGACGCGTAAGAACCGTAAACTTTTAGAGCATTTGAGCTTAAAAGCTACCACGACTACTCCGTCGAAATCTTCTTCGCACCCTTTCGATGTGGACGCGAGCGACCACTGCGAGACTCCTTTCCTAGCGTATAAAGATATCGAACCCTTTCTGTTTCGAATCGCTCTGAGTTTGAAGAAAACGAAGGCGAGTTTAAAAATATACGACCCGTATTTCTGTGAAGGATCTGCGAAGGAACATTTGAAACGACTCGGTTTTGAAAGCGTACACAACGTCAACGAAGATTTCTACGAAAACATCAAGAAAAATACGATTCCAGAATATGACGTGTTGCTTACCAATCCTCCGTATTCGTCAGACCACTTCAAGCGAATATTGAGCTTCTGCGGGGCGAGAGAGAAACCTTTCTTTCTTCTTCTCCCAAATTTTGTCTGCCGTAAAACATACTACGCCAACGAAATAACCAGTCGAAAGAAAGAACCGTTGTTCTTAATTCCGGACGAGCTGAAACCTTATCGCTATTGGGCGCCAGGAAGGAAAGGATTTGAAGAGCGGGCGAAAGGAACCACGCCTTTTATAACGTTTTGGTATCTCGAGTTTGGTGACGCGATTGACAAAAACGAAATTCGTGGTTGGTGGCTCAAGAAATACTCGCCTCATTCGAGATGCGAACTTCCCGCGCCAAAAGAAAGTCTACCGCAACAGCAACGTTTGCAAAAACGCAGCAACCCAAACAAAAGAAGACGAGAGAAAGCGCAGAATAAAAATATACTGAAAGAGCCAAGAGAAAAAAAAAGCGGCAGCATCTACTACGACCCAAACGTTGCCCAGAAAAAGAAGAGGAAGAAGCTAGAATCGAAAGAAAGAGTTTAAAGAGTAAAGTCAGAGAGGGGTGAGAAAGGTTTACTTAAGTGCTTGTGCGTTTGTGTTCAAATTGTAATTAAAAACGTGCGTTTTTCATCTACACGCTGCTCAAACGTTTTTAAACAGGAGAGTTACAAGAATGAGTTCTCTCTTTTCCATTTTTTTTCTCACACATCGGCACCACAAAAAACATTTTCATGAAGAGGTACCTCCTCGCGCAACGACGCCTTCTTCGGGCGGCGCTCTCCTCGACTACAGAAGAGGGGCATCGCCATCTGACGATACGGAATAATGTCAATATTCTTGTGCCTTCACGACAACGAGGTATGAGGAACTCATTTAAGACGGAGACGACAACAACGGCGACGCCGATGATGAAGCAGGAGCAACAACAGCAGCAACAACAGCAGCAGCACGACAATCACCTTCTTATGAACACGATGAGCGCCGAAGCGTCCGGGGAGAAGACGCTCAAAAACGATGCGGAAGAAGAGGAGGAAGAGGAGGAGGAGGAAGAGAAGGAGGAGGAGGAGGAGGAGGAGGAGGAAATAATCAAAGAGGGGATGAGACAGGAAAGAGTCTTGAAGCAAGAAGAAAATCGGTTCATAGATGTGGACGAAGACAAAGACGATATAAAAACAAAAGCGAGTAATGATGACCCGTATCGACGTCTCACTCATTTATATTATACGCTCGAACGGTTGCAGTACCAGTTTCCTTTGCATTACCGACACCCTATTTCAAAACATTGGGAACTGGTCGACAAAACGTTCAAAGTCACCGAGGAATATTCGAAGTTGAGTCCGCCTAAAAGAAAGCACGTGTGGTTGAATACGGTTTCAATTCTCTCCAGATTGGCATTTCACGAAAACGGATACAGAAACCATATAATTTTCGATGATCCACCATGGGGAGCAGAGAAACAAAGTCAATTCGAGACAAGGGTAAAATTTAAAGTCTGCGCCGCGCACGCTGTGACGAACATTCTGTTTTTTTTTGTGTGCCCGTCCCTTTTCTTTGGAACGGAAATATTGTTGCGCCCGGAAGGTGTGGACGGATTCCCTCAAATGCAAAATTTGGCAAAGGCTTTGAACGAGACGTTTCCTTCAGTCTTTGAGAATGGCCTCACCGAGTTTTTTGCCGGAGTAGCCGCAGTTCTCACCTATGTGTTCCGTAATCAAACGGAAAAAGTGTATCTTACTTTTGCGAGTTTTTCTGCATCCTTCCGCAACGCGGATATGATGAAACGTATTTTACAAATCAAGTTGTAAAACAGGTAGATAGATTAATGATAAATAGACAGTAGATTAATAGATAGATAGTACCGTGGATTATTAGATATTACATTGCTCTTCACGCGACATTTTGCTCTTACTTTTTCCCATTCTTTTCCCATTCTGATCCATCCGAACTTTTCCCGCCGGCGCCATAAGGAACAAAAGCAGGTCTCCCCTCCAAGCCTAACTCTTTGAACAAGGCAGAATCTGCGTTGTCGTCGTTATTCGGGGTCGTAAGTAACTTATCTCCCGTAAAAACAGAGTTGGCTCCAGCCAAGAAGCACATAGCCTGAGTCTCGTCGGACATGTTGATTCTCCCAGCCGATAATCGGACGACAGTTCTCGGCATTAAAATGCGTGCAACCGCAATTGCTCGAACCATTTCCAAGCCTGACGGAGCAGATAGATTTTCGAAGGGCGTTCCTTTGACTGGAACCAGAGCATTGATAGGAACGGACTCTGGATGTTCCGGTAAACTTGCTAAAACGTGCATCAAAGACGCTCTATCAGACTCTTCCTCCCCTAAACCGAGAATTCCGCCGCAGCATACAGATATACCAGCGTCGCGGACTGCAGCTATGGTATTCAGGCGATCTTCGTACTTGCGCGAAGAAGTAACTTTTGGATAATACTCAGGGGACGTGTCTAAATTATGGTTGTAAGCAGTCAACCCAGCTTCTCTTAATTTCACGGCCTGATCCGGCGTGAGCATGCCTAATGTTGCGCACACTTCCATTCCCAAATCCTTTACCTGTTTAGTCATCGTAAGTACGCGTTCAAATTGACCTTCACCGACTTGGGAAGGTCCCCGCCAAGCCGTGCCCATACAAAACCGCGTCGAGCCCGCAGCTTTTGCCCGTTTTGCAGCCTCGTAAACGTCATCAATTTGCATCAATTTCTCTGCTTTAAGTTCTGTTTCTTTCTTCCACGAGGAAGATTGCGCGCAATAGTTGCACGTTTCCGGGCACCCTCCAGTTTTTATAGAAAGTAACGTGCACTGTTGCACTTGTTTGGGGTCGTGGTGCATCCGATGGACGGTCGCCGCATCGAACACGAGCTCTAATAAAGGCCGGCTGTACATCTCTCTAATCTCTTCTTTCGTCCAATTATTTCGCACTTCTCCGAGAACTCTTTTTGCGTTCGATGCGGCTGGCGCCGCGAGCTGTGAAGACGTCGAGACTCCGCGAGTGCTGATTGGTTTCGTTAATTTCGAGGAGGAGGAGGAAGAGGAGGAGGAGGAGAATTCCGCCGCCCGGGGCGAAGAGGACGAGGAAAGCTCAACCGTTCGAAAGAAGATTCCATTCGAACACTGTTTGAGACCGACGTAAGCGGCAAAATCAGCGCCGAGCGCGTTAAGTGTGCGCCTCGCGAGTTGCCGACCCGACATCTTCTCTTCTCTAATTAAGAGTAGGGACGGAGGGCCGAAGAATAAAATAAAGTTTTTGTTTGTTGAGTTTTGATTTCGATTTTCGTTTTTTTCCCTCGCATCCTCGCAAATCTGTCTCTTCCTCTTCTCTCTTTACCAGATTTCTGCTGCTTCAACGGCAAAACTCCCCCGGGGGCGGATAAAAGCGAGGCACAAGATGCCGTGAGTGACGACGAACAATGCAAACAGATGTACATCGCATACGCTGCATCAGGCGGCATCGCGAAGATGTTTGCAGACTCGAAGGAGAGAGCGAAACGAGACGCCGCGTAGAAGAAGTTGAAGAGTTTGTTATTAAGATTTCCCATCGAAAACTCGTAGGAACGGAAGAAGAAGAAAAAGGAAAAGAAGAAAACGACGAAGAGGATGAGTTTGCAATCGACCCGTACTTCTTTGACGAGGGATATTCCGTCGCCGCAACAACTGGTTTTGCTAGAGTTTGGGAAGGAGCGAGCGTTTTCACAGATTTTCTGGTACAGGAGTGTCCCAACCTGACTTTGCGAAAGAATGTCGTGGAGCTTGGAAGTGGTGTTGGATTGTGTGGATTAGCAGTTGCAATCGCTAATGAAGCGAACATCACTCTCACCGATCTCCCATCCGTTGTTGAGGGTGTTTTAAGGCAAAATATTACTCAAAACAGTACTTCTCTCACAGAAAATGGTTGGCATCGCGTTATCGGCCCACAAGGTGGCTTGGCTCGAGCCGTCGCCTTGAACTGGGAGAAACCCATGGATTGCCATCATTTAACCGCGTCAGAAAAGTATATAGATGCTGTTGATGTCATAATTGCGGCAGAATGTATTTGGCTCGCCGACTTATTGGATTGTTTCTGCGAAACGTTGAACATTTTGTTTGAACGCGAGAAAAAATTGCGCAGTCGAACGCCGCAGTGCTTCATTTGTTGCCGCGACCGAAGTAGAAAAGATTCAAAAGTGAAAATTTTCGCCAGCGAAGAGATGGTAGAAGCAGCGTTCAGTAGACATGCGTTGTCGTTCGACGTCATGCGAGAATTTCCAAGTACAATTGAGCAGAATAGATGCGTAAAAATTTATTCATTATCGAAGAAATAAAGAAAAACTGTGTGCCAGGACGTGGTGCAGTTCATAGCTTTTACGCTCCTTGCGGATGAGGATATTTTATCTTACACTAAACATTGACACGCACTCGTTGTCACTACTACTGGAAGATTCCTACTTCACTTTTTTTCTTAATAGGATTGCCAAAGAGACTTTTAATCATATCGAGACTCATCATTCCTTGTTTTGAATCTATGCTTGGATCATCGAGCGCCTTTCGTTGTTTAAACGTTCGAAGCAGTCGTGACTTTTCTTGCTTTTCTCGTAGCTTCGCCATTCTCATTTGCTCCTCGGGAGATTCTGGTGCGGAATCAGGATTTTCTTCCGCGCGTTTCTTTCGACGCTCTTCCATAGATGCTATCATTTTGGCCTGTTCTACTCGCGCCATGTAAAAGTCGCGTTCTTTTTTGGCCATTTCGAGCTCGAGTCGTTGGCGCTGCTCTCTAGCCGCTTTCTGATACTCAATCTCCTCCATGAGGTTATCCCATTTGAACTTTGGGAGATATCTAATGTTCCATAGATCAGAATAGTGCGCACTTCTTCTTTTACCACCAACGGGTTGTCCATTGAGCATTTCTGCCGCGCTTCGAGCCTTTTTTTTATTCTTAAACTCAACCCATCCTTCGACGAACTTCTTTCCTGTATTGCCTTTGTATTTCTTTCGCAAAGCGCGCTGTTCAGGATCTTCTGGCGCTAAATACATACGTTCTAATTTACCGAACTTTTCGAGGAGTTGGCGCAACTTTAGAGGCTTCATGAACGGTGGTATGCTTCCTAAATACACCACGCCTCTCTTCTTCAATTGTTTGTGACTCTGTTCTATTTCCTCCTTGGAAACGACTTTTTTTCTCTCCTTCTTCTCTTCGTGGTTGAAGCCGCCAAGTTCAACAAAATCCAATTCTTCTTCTTCTTCTTCTTTGACGCGTTTGCCAGCCTTTTTCTTCTTCCTCTTCCACTTTTCGTCCGCATCGCGGCGCGATACGCGCTCATCTGGCAACGCTTCATCATTCTTATCTTCTTCTTTGTCTTCTTCGTCTTCCAGTAAATCGTCTCCTTCGGTAAAGTTCTTCTTCTGTTTCTTCTTCGTTTTCTTCCTCGTCCTCATTTCCTCGTCCTCATCGTCTCCCCGGGAACGACGACGATGGAGAAGATGCGGACTCCGAACGATATCCATCCTTTGTCTTCTTCTTCTTCTTCTTCTTCTTCTTCGACTTCTCTTTCTGCTCGTCCTTCGTCTTGGTATTCAAGGCAAAGTTGGTTTGTTGTTGTACACGAGTTGAAGTGTGTGAAGTGATGAACTTTTTCTCTTCTTTTTTCTCTTCTTTTCAGCTGTCCTTTCTTCATTCTTCTCTGAGTCTCACGCCTGATTCAGCTATTTTCTTAATTTCCTTTCTGCGAAAAGCAAGGAAAATCTACCATCTGCGACATGTCTGCCAAGCGTCAAAAAGTGAGCGAGGAGGATGCGAGAGGAGGAGATTCACTTCACGTTCTCGGTTCCGTCGTGTTTGATATCTTATTCTCCCCGAAGAGTTTGCCAACTCCCGGGACGACTGTCTTGAGCGAAAATGTAAAAAAAGCGCCCGGAGGCAAGGGAGCAAATCAAGCCTACGCAGCCGGGAAAGTGTTGTCATCATCATCATCGACCTCGTCTGTTTCATTTTTCGGTTGCGTTGGAGAAGACGAGTTTGGTGCAAAGTCTTTGGAATCCTTACAAAGCGTCGGCGTAAATACAGACCACATCCAGATGAGGAAAGAGAAGGCAACAGCGATAGCTTCTGTGGTTATCGATGAAAGAGGGGAGAATCAAATTTGCGTCGGGTCGAGTGCCAACAACTCGACCAATGCAAAAGAATGGATAGAAATAGTTGAAAAGCAAAAGGAAAAGCCCGCAGCTTTGCTTTTGCAAATGGAAATACCTCCGAGTGAAGTGTTTGCGGCAGTTCGATATTGTTCTGAGAACGGTATAATATCGATTTTGAACGCTGCGCCAGCTGATGAATCAATTCCAACAGAAACGCTAGAAATGTTAAATATTCTGATTGTAAACGAGCACGAAGTTTTGCAAGTTCGCGACTCTGTACTGCGAGAAGGATACGCTATGTCTATTCCGAGAATTTATTCCAACGGCAATACCGATGGTCCCGAGCTTTCGACAGATGTTGTTGCCCAAGATCCTCGCGCAGTTGCACATCAACTCGCTCAGTCGTTTCAACTGATTGTAATCGTTACTCTTGGAGAAGAAGGGTGCGCAGCAGTCTTACCCGTTCGACCTACAGAGAATGATGCTTCAACTGGAGAAGAACGCGATGCGATAGATACAATATACTCAAGTGCATTGAAAAACTTGAAAAACGGGGAAAAAATTGTAAGTGCCGTGGGAGCTGGTGATGCATTTGTTGGCGCCTTTTGCGCGTATCTGGTTGAGAAGCGCGACATTCACACGTGTTTACGAGCGGCTTCAGCATGCGGAACTTTAGCCTGTTTATTGAATGGAGCAAGGGATGGCGTTCCGACTCGCCAAGATCTTGACGAGCGCATGCACGACGTTGAGTTACTAGGAGTATGGGGCAAACTGGGCATTTCTGAGGAAGCTCTGCAATGTCCAGCTGTAGACTGGTGTCGATTGAAAAAGAAGTAGGAAATTGTCACCAATCATACAGTACAATGCGGTCGTCGTAATTAAACTCTCTCCAAAATACTTCTGTGTGTGCATATATCTACTCAGTCAGTGGCTCATCTCTCCATATTCGAATATGTCAGAGTGTTTCGCTACAAATTTTGCAACTTTCGGAGCTTCCAAATCGTCGCGTTTCAGCTGACTCTCGTTTGGTTCTACATCATCGTAATAGTGATACTTAAGTTTTGCTCTATCTGATGTGGGCTTGTTCCATCCTTTGGCGAATCCCCATAGAGTAACTTTTTCGCATCGTTCTAAACCAAAAAGCAAACCGTAGAAACCGTTCGAAGCGGCGCCATCTTCCATGGTGTCCAAAACAAGCTGATGAAAGTCTCCATCGATGACATAGATATTACCATTGAAGCGCTTCTTAAAGTTTATGAACTTCTGCATGGTTTCCTCTACCGTGACGTGCTGTAGAAGTATCTCTTTTTTGCTTTCGTGAAACCCGAGGTGTTGCGTGTTCAAGAACCTGATAGTTGTTTTGCTCCCGACGTAGTCAGACAATCCATTCGTCGTAGGTCCTCCGTTGAAGCGAATCACTGCGTCTGCTTCATCTATGTACTTACCATACTTCTTTAACTTCAAGGACCCGCCGTTACCTACGATCGCGCACGATTTGTACTTTTGAAATCCTTTGAAGCGCGTATCGACGAGTGGAAACTCGTGAAGAAGCTCTTTCGTGGTCCGAGCGACTCGTTGCCAGCCTCGTCCGCGAGGAGGATCTGCTTTCGCCGCTTCTAAGTCACATCCCCGAGGAGGGCTATCTGAAAGACATTGCGACATGTACTTAGCGACTCGAATAGGCGAATTCCGTGCAAGTTTCGAATATTTTTGCTGCGTCATGATAAAGTCTCCGTTGAAGCCATCTTTGAACATGTTTCGAAACAATCGCGTTCTCTTTGGTCCTCCGGAACCGGAACCGCCACTTGAACTACTCCTACTGCTACTGCTGCTGCTACTGCTACTGCTGCTGCTACTAATTAAACTACTGCTTTCATTATCACCATTTGCAATGTCATCGGATGACCCTCGAGACACGGAGGAGCGTGAGAAGGAGTTTGATATTCTTTCTCTTTCGATGCCATTCTTCATATAGCTTCTCTCATCTTGATTTCCAAAGCGAACATCATGTGCCCCCGTGGTTGCTGAATGCTGCAGAGAAGAGGACGTCGATTTACGTGGAGTAATAAGAAACCCGACGAGAATGAAGAAACCGAAGAGGCACAGAAGACGGAAGCGCGTTCTTTTACCCGCGCGTTTCGCACCCGGCATTTTTACACCCTGAAGGGCAAAAGGAAGTGAGGAGAGAGAACAACGATTTTTTGCCTTGGAAATTTTGCGTGTGTTAACGTCTGTTTACGTTTATATTGAATGCTGGTACACTACTTGCAATTTATACTAGTCATTGAAAGGATGAAACATCGTCCTTTCTCTATCCTGCTGAATTTCTCTCGGGTGTGACATCTTACGGGAAGTCACAGTCGGCTTTACACAGGTAAAGTGGCGAGATTAGTATGTGGATGAGTGGCAGAGCGATGCGGCGAGGCGAGGCTGGAAACGGAAGCACACGTGCTCCTGCGTCCGGCTCGAATTCCCCGTACTTGATGCTAAACAAACATGCGGCTTTGTATAAGAGCCTGCAGAGTTCTTTGATACA
>Ga0257106_1000026_pt1 | contig 78588 bp, 73 predicted proteins | sample LP_taG_3_FD_190177 | JGI IMG/M metagenome (GOLD analysis project Ga0257106, IMG submission 190177) | Marine microbial communities from Northeast Subartic Pacific Ocean, Canada - LP_J_2011_P26_10m | ecosystem: Environmental > Aquatic > Marine > Oceanic | place: Canada: Northeast Subartic Pacific...
TTCAGATACTTTTTAGCGCTGAAACACAGATTTTATCTGATTTGAAATCAATAGCAAGAGCAGTTTCTTTTTCTGGCTTTATCGCAATACCATTAGTTTTATTTGCCCAACACAGTTTAAGAGAGACGGTACCTTTAGAAGATAAATCTTCTTATGGTATAACTTTAATTTTCTGGATAATTTCTTCTCAACTATTTCTTTAATTACATCTTTTCTACAGGTTTGATACCCAAGCAAGACATAATCAAATGTGAATATTGTATAAATAAATTAGTGATTACAATCTTTTGATTTTTCTCATCTTTATTTTCAATATTTTTAATATTACAGTCTTGATAAAAAGCATTAAAAGCATTACTGATATCGTATAAGTAGTTTGCAAGGTGATGTGGCTCACTGTTTTTTAAGGTTAGTTCAAGGTAAAATTCAATATTTGCAAGAGCAATAACTAGTTTTCTATCTAACACACCCAACGGAATAGAAGTTTTTTTTAACGGCTCGATACTCTGGTTAAGAGTATTAATTAATTTATTAGCTCTAACTTGAGCATATTGAATATATATACCAGTCTTACCCGAAACGTTTGTAAATTTTTCTAAATCAAATTTGTAGTCTGTCTTTCTATTCGTAATAAGGTCGCTGTATGTAATTACTGTATTTGTTAAAAGATGGATGTTATCTTCTGATAGTTCATTATTGATATTCTGAATATACTTAAAAGCTTGTTCATATAAATCTAATAGTTTTAAGTTTCCACCATCCCTTGTTTTTAAAGGGTTTCCATTGGAATCATTTATTGTGCCAAATCCAATATGAGAATACTCCTTTGAGGGAAAATTAAAATATTCAAGGGATTGAAATAGTTGTTCGAAATGTAGTTTTTGCCTATTGTCTGTTACATAGAGAACTTTATTATGTGGAATCTCTCGATTTCTTATAATAACAGTCGCTAGGTCAGTGGTAATGTATAAGTATGACCCATCAGACTTTGTAATGAGAATTCGGGGATCTGTGAGTTGTGTACTGATAAATGCTCCATCGTCATCTTCTATTTTTTTAAACTTTTTTAACTCACTTAACATTTCAGGTATTAAATGGTTAACAGTACTTTCCCCCCACCAATAATCAAAGTCATGATGAAGTATGGCTAAGGTTTCCTTAAGAGCTTCAAGAGTTATATTGCTAATTTTTTCCCAATTAGAGAGAGCTGCTTGTTCCCCTGAAGATAATTTTTTGTTTGTTTCTTTTGCTTTCTTCTTGAAGCTTTCATCAGCAGCATATTGACTTGAAGCTTTTGGGTATACTTCTTCTAACATTTTTATAGAAAGGTCATCAAAGCTTATATTTTCCAATTCACAATATGTAATTATTTGTGCAACTGGCATTCCCCAGTCACCAAGATGAATGTCACTGATAATATTATTTCCAATAATTTTATTTGTAAAGTAGATACTTCTACCTATATTTAAAGGCCTTAAGTGTCCTACATGAAGGGGCTTACCTATATTTGGTCCTCCGTAGTCAATTATTATATCTTGACTATTGTTTGTTAATATATTTTCCTCAACATTTTTTAATTTGTTAATTACAGATTCTGCATTGATTTTAAAATTTATAAATAAATTTTTTGCAAATTCGAATTCATCAATAAGATCAGAAGAATTAAGCGATTCAGATATTTGTTTTATTATTTCATCTATTCCTAAATGATTTTGGTACTTCACTAGATTATTTATCTGATAATCGTAATTATCTAAATTTGAAATTCTAAGATCAATAACTTCATTTATGTTATTTTTCGATAATAAATCATGTATTTCATTTATAATTTGTTTTAATAAATTCATCTTTCTATAAATGCTATCAGTTTATTTATTAGATATGAATTGTTTGCTAATTAAATATAAAAATAAGAGATTATCGATTAAATAACGTTTAAATAATCTCCTAGGTTCTTGAGCTAACCTCAACACCCATTCCAATCCAAGATTGGCAATAAATTCTGGTGCTTTTATTTTTGTACCCGCAACCCATTCAAAGACGGCTCCAATGCCTACGAGATTAGACTTAATTGAATATTTTTTTTGGAGAAGTTCTATAAAAAGCTCTTGTTTTGGAAACCCAAGAGAGACCCATACAATATCAGGACTACATTCTTCCAAATCTTTTATGTACTCTTCTCTGGTCAAATCCTCATAATTTTCAATTGGGGGAGAAAATGAACCTGCAATATTTATTTCAGGAAATTCTTCCACTAGTTTTGTAATTAATTTCTGCACAACAGATTTTTCGCTCCCATAAAAGTAATGGCTAGTATTTTTATCTATACCTTTACGGATTGTCGATAAAAATACCTTATAGCCATCAACCCGTTGTTGATTATTCTTAAGGAAGAATGAAGATGATTTTGCTATTGGAAATCCATCTGGTGTTTTAATATCAAATGAATTTATTACTTCACATAGAAGTGTATCTTGATAGCTTCTAACTACAGTATTCGTATTGCAAATTGCCACTTTAATTGAATTTTCATTATTTAAAATTCTAGAAACCTCTTCAACTGAAGTCTCAGATATAGATGTTTTAAGTATTTTTACTGTATTCATTATTGAAACTAGTATATAAATAGAATCAAAATATTGTATAAATTACTTATTACATGCGCCTGTGGCTCAACTGGATAGAGCATCTGACTTCGGATCAGAGGGTTGGGGGTTCGAGTCCCTCCAGGCGTGCAAACTCAATAATATTTTTAACTCTATTTTTATAGGAGTATTTAGATATATCCAATTTGTCTATATTGTGAAAACTTTGTGCCTGAATAATTGAATCAATAAATTGATCTTTATTTCCATAATCAAAAAAACTAATATTTTCCGAAAAAGGCAAATTTTTATGGGCGCTAAAGTTTACTCCTACTACTTTCAGGTTTGCCGCTAAGTATTCAAAATACTTTAGTGGAAAAGTATATTTTAAATTATTGATATGTTCATTCGAGTTAACCATCACCCCTATTTCGGATGTCATTAATAATCTAATTGTATCTTTTTGATTTAGGTGTCCAATAATTTCAACATTCCTAGATTCTAATTTTTTGACCAGAGTGTTTAATTTTTCTGAGTAATCCTTAGGACCACCAACTATTACAAGAGAGTAATCTTTAAGCCTCTCGTCGAGAAAGCATTCTATTAAAAATTCTAAACCACGACTTTTTTCAAATCTAAGTAATCTTCCGACAAATATAACTTGCTTTGGAATTTTAACTACTTTAGCATCAAATAAATCGCTCCTAAAACCATTCTCAATGACTCTAGACTGTTCTTTACTTAGGTTAAGTTCTGAATATAAGGTTTTTAAAGCCTCTGAGACAAAAATAACCTTAGCATTTTTATTTTTGAGTGATGATTTCAAAAGAATTTTTCTTAATTTTGATTCAGCATGGCACTCAAAGATTACTTCCTTCTTCTTTTTTGCTAGAAAGTAAAAAATCCAATCGGATCGTGTTATGTATAAGTTTTCTGAGTTTGATTTTAGTTTAAAGTAAACTACATAAAAAGACCATAGCATGTGGCTAATGTGAAACGAAAACTTATTTAATAAATTGACTCTTCCAAAAGGTAGAATATGACCAATTCTCAATATCTCAAATTTTTCTGTAAAGCTGTAGTGATTTTGTAAAACAGTGATATCGTTTGTACTTTTTGTATCTCTATTTGGAAAGATTAGTTTTAAATCATATCCCATTCGAACTATTTCTATAATATTAGAAATAGTTTGTATTGAATTAGCAGTTTCTGCAGGAAAGTTCTGATAAGTTACATATGAAATTTTTTTATTCACTATTAATCTCTTCCATACTTTCTTCTGTTGGAATACCTAATTCAGACAAATCATGTAATTGTAGAATAAAAATAATTAATATAAAATTATTTATGTATAGTGCTGAGTCGCTTTTTATAAGATTTAATAATAAAAAAACTAAAAATACAATATATAAATGATTGCTTTTATAAGTAAGTATTTTATAAATAAAGATACTGAGAATTATTAATAATCCAAAAATTCCAACATAAACAAGGTAAGAAAATAAGCTAGAGTGTGGTAGAACCAGTCCTGTGTTTGATTTTGTAGGATGGTCTAGATAATAATTACCTAATTGATTTATTCCTGATCCAAAAAGAAAAGATTCAAAAGATGGGTTATATTTTGCAAAAAAAATACCCCATTTTTCACTTCTGTTTATAGGGTAGGCTACAGCACTTATTAATGAGGTTAAATTAGGTAATGCATTTCTCTCGCTAAAGTGATATGTCGTAACCAAGTATTCAAGAGAACTTGAAATATTTTTTTCTAAATCTTTCATTTGGATAACTTCAAGGAATCTTCCTTCGTCTATAGGCGTTTGCCCATATTGATTTTTTTGTAAACTGTCTGTGTAGCTTATATTTAAACTCTCTGTAATAAGGTTTCTATTTAAGAAATCAAGACTAGGGATTGTTGAGGTAAAATAATATGAATAGGGAACCAAGAATACAATCGAAAGAGCAATGACTAGTTTTATTTTCTTGGATTTAATAATATAAAAAATAAAAGTTACCGCAAGAAGTATTGCTAAAGAAAAAATAGAAGCAAAGTTATTTGCTCTATATAGACCAAACAAGTTAATCAATAATAGAAGGATTGTAAAAGGGGATAGGTTAATTTTTTTATTTTTTAAAGCAATGCCGATAAAAAACAGCAAAGTAAATGCAAAAAACTCTCCTACGCCCTCAGCCGATGAACTGATACCTCTCCAAGCATTCCCACTCACTGATTGAAAAGACTTACTGGCAGTTTTATTAAGTCCTAAGTAATAATATGTAAGTAAATTTAGAATTGTGCCAGATGAGGAGATTGCTGATAACAGAACTACTAGTGCACCAGATATTAAAAAATTCTTTTTTAATTTTTCTATGTTAATTTTTTTTACACTTTTTTTCAATAAATGCATTAGGCCAACACAAAAAAAATAATATATCAATGACCAATAAATAATTGAGTTATTGTTGTAAGAAGAACTACTAAAACCTTTAAGTTTGTCAATATCAAAAAAAGCAAAACTTGTGTTATCCTGCATTTGCCAATACCAACTAATTACTAATACTATTATTAGTCCAAGTTTCAAATTAATCTTTTTAAAGGTTTGAGCTATTCCAATATATGAAAAACAAATTAGAAAAAAATTTAAATTTAAAGTGTTATAGGTCCCTATTAACACAAACACAAGTGGAAGGTAGTTAAGAATATTATAAAATCTATTTTGAAATAAATAAGTGAAAACAACCAATAAGAGGTACATGCTTACTGCTAGAGAAAATATAAGATAATTTTCAGAGAGGTCTGTTGTAAAAGTCTTTGAATTCAGCTGGTAAAATTCCCCTTCTGACTTTAGGTGTAAAATAAATAATAATACAGAGACGATGATTGATATTTTTGAATTTTTAAATACATATTTTTTTGATATTGGAATAAATGAAAATAAGATTAACCAAACTGTTGACTGTATGAGAAAATCAATGTTGATATTTGTACCAAAGTAAACATTAAATTGATTGTTTACATAACCTATACCGTTAACCTTTGAATGGCAGTCCATACTTGAAGAAGTGTCGAGTTTTATTTCATATTCTGAATCAGCATTATTTCGAATGAAGTCATAAAAATTATATACACATATGTTTGATTCATAACTTCCAACTGAATCATCATTTAAAATTGGTACAGATGTATTTTCCGAATTTGAATTTAACATCCAAGGCAAAATAATAAGAGCAAATAAAAGTAAGATTTTTATGATAGTTACTCGTTTATGCTGAAAATTAATCATCTTTATGAGTTTCTCATTTTCCTTATAAATTCATACATAAAAGTAACGAAAATAAGAGTGAAGAATAATCTTTTCTCATAATTAATGAGATCACTAATATTAGAGAACCAACCACCGTTTACATAATTTGCACACTCTAACCAAGAGTTAACATTTATTACTCCACCTTCCGAGTTGTAAAGTGTTATGCTTTGAAAGTTTTCATCAGGAGTAAAGACAAAATTAGGGTTATTTGTTATTGATTCTAGATCAAATTTAATTTCTGAATCTCCGCATACTTTTTTTATAATTGAGTCCATTTAAATATTATCCCTCATTAATAATCTTAATTCAGGCGTATTGATTAAAGCCCATAAAGATTTATGAAAATTACTATAAAAGTCTAGAATATCTATATATGAAAGGTGATCCTGGATACTTTGGCCCACAGTCAATGATGTGGAAAATAAATAAAGAGATAACTGTTTTATTTGGAGGCGCAAGAGCATTATTAATGCATGCAGCTCACCCGTTAATAGCAGCCGGTGCTCGTCAAACATCTTTTTATCAAAGAGATCCATGGAAAAGGTTAATAAGAACTTTATCATTACAAAACTCTGTTACCTTTGGTACAAAACAAGAAGCTGATGAGAGTGCGAACAGAATTAATAAGCTTCATGAGGTGATCAAAGGAAAAGATGCAGTTTCAGGTGGAATTTATGACGCACTTGACCACGAACAGTTACTCTGGGTTCATGCATGCTTACAAATTTCATCAATCTATTTTTATGAAAAAACTGTTAAGAAACTTTCTGTTGATGAGAAGAATAGATATCACAAAGAAAATATGATTGCTGCTGGTTTAGTGCTAGTTGATATTAAAGAAATGCCCCAGACTCACGAGGAATTAAAGAATTGGGTTACTGCGAAATCACGTGAAAAAGATTATTTAATAGTTACAGACGTTGCAGAAGATGTAAAAGAAATTATTGCAGGTGGCCCTGTTCCAAAACACATAAAACCAATTTGGCCGTTTATCGCTTTTACGGCTTTTCAAACCCTTCCTCAAGAGTTTAAAGATATATATGGAATTAAAACTTCCAAGTTTAAAAGCCGGGTTGTAAATTTAAATCTTGGAATGCTTAAATATACTCGACCATTTCTACCCCCATTTTTTAGACTCATTGCACCAGCAAGATGGGCAAACCAAAGAATTAAAAGAAAACCAGATTTAAGTTTTAAGGAAAAGTCAAAATTTATGTAAAAATCTCACATATTGAGCTTATTGACAGAAAATACATATAATTAATATCTTGAACATGAATAACAAAAAACAACCAACAGAACACAATGAGTCAACTGAGGAAAACTTAGTTGAAGATTTAAAAAAATCTCTTAAGGATACGGTTGATGAAACTAAAGGTATTTTAGACACTCTAGAACAAACAGTTCAAACAACAATCAAAGATCAGTCTATATCTAATGAAACCAAGAAAATTGTAGACTTTATTAGTAATGAGATTAAAAATTCTTTAGCAGAGGAAAGTAAAAAAATCATCAATACGATTGAGCTTTCAAAAGGTATTAACAATTTAGAAGAAGAGTAATAAAAAATTAATTATTTTTTTTTATATAGTATTCTTTAATAATCAACAGGGTCGGTAGCTCAATTGGTAGAGCAGGAGCCTTTTAAGCTCAAGGTCGTGGGTTCGATTCCCACCCGACCCACTTATTTACCTTTAATTTTTGAATTCAGAAGAGATAGAGGAGTTAACATTATTATCTTTATATCTAGAAAAATCGACCAGTTTTCTATATATTCTAAATCATATTTGTACCAAACTTCAAAATCATCAGTATTTCTCTCATTAATTTGAAGTAAACCAGTTATCCCAGGATAAACATTAAGTCTTCTCATGTAATTTTCATCAAAATATGAATTATCTTCTGGGAACAATGGCCTTGGACCAACAAGAGACATTTCTCCCTTAATTACATTAATTATCTGTGGAATTTCATCGATGCTAAATTTTCTAAGAAACTTAGCTCCATTTATTATTCTGGGGTCATCATTAATTTTAAATAAGGGCCCACCATGTTCATTTAAGTCACTCAAGTCCTCCCTCTCGACATGAGAATTAATTTCCATAGTTCTAAATTTGTACATATTAAAATTATTGCCGTGCAAACCAACTCTTGTTTGCTTAATAATTGCTGGAAAACCACTGATAATAAGAATGTATGAGTAGGTGATTATTGCTACTGGTAGTAAAATCACAGAAAAAATTAGTATAAAAAATATATCTAATATTCTTTTTAATATATATTTCGAACCATATTGAATATCATTATTAATATAAAAGACTGATTTATTAGAGATAATCTCATTTCTTAAGATCATTTGGGAATTAAATTTAAAATCTGAATTAGAGATAATAAGTATTTTTTTATTTAAATTTAACAGATATTTTTCAAATTCTAAAGGTATTGTATTTAGTTTTGAAAAATCAAATACAATTAAGTTTAATTTGTTTTCCTTATTATTTTTTTCAATTTTTTCTTTATAGAAAATATAGTTATCTACAGAATCAGATTTAAAATCTTGAAATTTATTCCTGAATGACAATATTCTTAACTCTGAAAAAATAGAATCAGACTCTAGGTTAAATGTAATATAGTTCTCTTTGGTGGGATTTCTTCCTAATACTGCTGATATAAATTCACTATTTCTAAACGCAACTAAAAATATTGGGACAATAATTGTGAATATTAAGGTGTAGCCTCTTGAAACTGTTTCAAATCTAAATAATTGTAAAAAACTTAGAAAGCTAGCAGTCCAAATTAAGTAAATCGAGAAAAATTCATCGAACAAGCCCTTGTTTGCTGAAAAAGTTAGCTCATTTACATAAGAATAAAATTTGGACAGATAAAGGAGGATTAAAAAAATAAAGACAAATATTGATAAGTAGATATCAATTTTTATTAAGTTGTAAGGGACAAAAGGATAAAATCTCAGCCTGTCTTCTAATAGATTATCTCTTATGAACAAGAAGCCGTCAAAGTAGTCACCTATTAAAAAATTGTCAAAGTACCAGATTGTGATAGCTGTCAAGAGAATCTGTAATATTAGAAACCTTAAAAAATATTTGAGTATGTTACTTAGGTTCACAATTATTAATATTAATACTTTATATTGCATTAAAAATAAAAACTTTTTTTTTAATACGGAAACTTTAATGTGTTATTAATATTTAATAATGTTGGGGGCGTGGTGAAGTCTGGAGTTCACGCCTGCCTGTCACGCAGGAGGTCGCGGGTTCGAATCCCGTCGTCCCCGCCATGGCCAGATAGCTCAGTCGGTAGAGCACTTGTCTGAAAAACAAGGGGTCGGCAGTTCGATTCTGCCTCTGGCCACAAGTAATGAAAAAAATAATAAAAAAAATAATAAACAAATCATCTTTTCTTAACAGAAAATTTATAAATATGAAAAATTATTTTTCAACAAAAAATAAACTTAAAAATTCTTCTGGTCAAATGAAAGATAGTGAATTAGAAAAAAAGCTTAAAGATTTAATTATTAACCATGACATAAATAATATAGTTGAAATAGGGACTTGGAATGGGCTAGGCTCTACACAAATTCTAATAAACGTAATTAAGGATTCTAAAAAAAATATACATTTTTATTCAGTAGAATCAGACAAACTTTGTTTTAAAGCTGCAAAAAAAAATTTAAAAAAAGATATTGAATATGTAAATTTGATTCTAGGAAGAGTACATGATGTTGATGAATTAAGTTATGTTAATAAAGATATAATTTTTGATTATGGTTACGGTGAAAAAGAATATGAATGGTTTATTCAGGACTTAAGAAGATATAAAAAAATAAAAAATGTAGTTACACAAATTCCAAATGAAATTGAAATACTTCTTTTAGATGGTGGAGAGTTTTCTGGATTTGCTGACTTTTTAAACTTACACACAAGAAGCAAGTTCATAGTTTTAGATGATGTTGGTTCTTTCAAGCAACATAATGTATTAGGTTTTATTAATGAAAACAACAAAAATTTTGAAATAATATATGATTCTAAAAATAGAAATGGTGTTCAAATTTATCGGTACCTCAAGAATAGTTAGAGTACTCAAATGAAATATGATTTTACAACCTATAAGTACAGAAGTTTTTTAGAACACCTAATAGACATCAATTTCCCGATATATACAATAAGTGATTGGATTGAAAAACAGCCTAAAAATGGAATAATTCTTAGACATGATGTTGACAGAAACACTAACCAAGCAATAAAAATTGCAACAATTGCCTCAGAATGTAATGTAAAGGGTACTTTTAATTTTAGAGTACTAAGAAATAAGGTAGATGAAAAAGCTATTACTATTATTTCAAAACTTGGCCATGAAATTGGCTATCACTATGAAGATTTATCAATTGCAAAAGGAAATATAAAGTTAGCAATTAAATTATTTGATAACAATTTACAGCTACTTAGAAAATTTAGCGACGTTAAAACAGCAACTATGCACGGAAGACCTTTATCAAAGTTTGATAATAGACAAATCTGGGAAACTACAAATGTTTTTCAGTTCGACTTGATTGGTGAAGCTTATGTGAGTATCGATTATAGTAATTTATATTACCTCACAGACACTGGAAGAACCTGGTCAGAGACAAAAGCAAACCTAAGAGATAGTGCAATGAACTCATTACATCTTCCCAAAAATATAAAATCTACTGAAGATATTAAAAACTTTATTAACACAGACCAACAGGCTTCGATTGCAATTGTTTTTCATCCTGAGAGGTGGAGTTCAAATTATTTTCACCTGTTTCTTCAACAATCTATTGATTTTATATCTTCTACGATTAAAAAAATATTAAGGCTTTTGAGATAATACTTTTATTTTTCTATTTGTTTTGCAGGATTACCAAACCACATAGTATCGGGGGGAACATTTTTTGTTACAACTGAACCGGCACCTATAAATGCATTTTCACCAATTTCAATGCCACAGATAATTGTTGAATTAGCCCCAAGAGTAACCCCTTTTCTAATAATTGTTTTAGTGTAATTCTTATTAACCGGCTCAAGAGATCGTGGTAATTTAACATTAGTAAAGACAACACTCGGACCTACAAAAACGTTATCTTCAATTATTACTCCATCGTATAAAGATACATTATTTTGGATTTTTACATCATTTCCTATTTCTACATTATCCCCAACAAAGCAATTTTGACCAATTGATACTGAGTTACCAATTTTGGCTTTTGGCATAATATGAGTAAAGTGCCAAATCTTAACGTTTTCACCAACTTCAGCTCCTGAATCTAATATGGCTGTTTCGTGAATATAGTTCATATTAACTTATTTTATACCCTTATAATATCTTTATGTCTGAAATAAAAATAGGTGTTGTTGGCTATGGTAATTGGGGAAAAAATCATGTCAGAGTCCTTTCTGAATTAAATCATCTAGGAGGTGTCTATGATAATCTCATTAGTAGTAAAAAATCTAACGGTAAGATAAAATTCTATGATTCTTTAGACGACCTAATAGACAATGTCGATGGTTTAATAATTTCAAGTCCCGCTACGACACATTTCAAGATAGCTAGAAAAGCACTTAAAACTTTAGATGTATTGATTGAAAAACCTATTGCAATGAAAATTTCAGATGTATTAGCTTTGCAAAAATTAGAAAAAGAATCTAAAAAATTAATAGTTGTTGGTCACCAATTGCACTTTCATCCAGCAATCATAAAAATGCAAGAGCTGATAAATCAAGGCGCAATAGGAAAATTAAAATGGATTTATTCAAATAGATTGAATATGGGGAAAATAAGGCCAAATGAAAACGTTCTGTGGTCATTTGCTCCTCACGATTTGTCATTAATTTTAAAATTTATCAAATCTGAAGTAAGCAATCTTTCAGTACAAGCTTCTAAAATTCTAAATAATAAAATTGAAGACACTACACTAACTTTATTAGATTTTAAAAATGGACAGAAAGCTCACGTATTTGTTTCCTGGATTCATCCGTTTAAAGAGCAAAGGTTCGTTCTTGTTGGAGATAAAGGGTCGATGGTTTTTTCAGATAGTAAAAAATCAAATAAGTTAGAACTTTATAAAACGATAATTCAAAAAGATGGTTCAATAAGTTCTCATGATATGGAAAACATTAACTATATTGATAAAGAACCATTAAAGGAACAGGCTCTTTATTTTATTGAATGTATTAAAAGCCGTAAGGTAGATGTTAATAATTCAACTGATGCACTAAAAGTAACTAGAATTTTAGAAGAGAGTTCTAAAATAATTAAGAGAAAAAAATAAAATAATGAAGAAAATCGCAGTTATTGTTCCAGCGTACAATGAAGAAGTCCTCATTGAAAAAACAATTAATTCAATACCAAAGAAAGTAAATAAAATAGTAATAATTAATGATTGTTCAAAAGATAAAACAAAAATGATAGTTGAATCTTTAGTCAAAGAAAATAATAAAATTGAGTTAATAAATTTTGAAAAAAATTCTGGTGTCGGTGCAACTTTAATAGCAGGCTATGAGTATTGCTATGAAAACAAATTTGATATAGCAGTTGTAATGCCTGGAGATGCGCAGGCTTTACCAGTTGATTTTGATAATTTGATCGAACCTGTATTAAATGGTACTGCAGATTACTCAAAAGGAAATAGGCTTAAACATCATAATGTGAAAGAAATAATGCCAAAACACAGGTTTATTGGAAATACTTTTCTTACAATTCTAACTAAATTTGCATCTGGCTATTTTCATATTATGGATCCTCAAATGGGCTATACGGCATTAAATGTTAGTATCTTAGAAAAAGTTAATATTAGAAATCTAATCAAAAGATATGGATATCCTGGCCAGCTTCTTTTCTTATTAAATATGGCTGATGCAAAAGTAGTAGATGTTGAAGTAACTCCTCATTACGATATAGAAAAATCAGGCATAAGATTAATAACTTTTGTTCCGAAACTTATGTTTTTATTAGTAAAACTATTTGTTCAAAGAGTAATGAAAAAACTTTTAAAAGAAAAAATGAGTCCTGCGGGAATTAGTTATTTTTTCTGCTTCGGCATGTTCATTGCTTTTGTGGCTCTTTCATCAAGAAGTTTGTATTATTATTTTTCATTCGGATATATTCCTGGACTAACTTTTATGGCATTCCTAACGAGCATAATGTTATTTTTTATATTTTTCTTTTTTGGAGTGATGTTCGACTATCAAGAAAACCAAAAAATACATTCTGATATATGAAAGTTCCATTTATAGATTTCAGTTTCGACCTCGAAGGTAATGAAGATGAATACTCCAATTTATTACTAAGGCATATAAGAAATGGGGAATTTATAGGCGGTAATGCTGTTAAAGAATTCGAAGAGAAACTCTCTAAATATCTTAAAACAGAAAATGTAGTTACTGTTGGAAATGGTACAGATGCATTAATTATCGCTTTGGAGTCTTTAGAGCTTAAAAAGAAAGAAGTGATCGTCCCAGCTTTTTCTTTTTTTGCAACTTCCGAAGCTGTTGTTCAAGCTGGACTTACTCCTAAATTCGTCGACGTATCAATAGATGATTGCAACATAGATACTAATCAAATTGAGAAAAATATTACTGAAAATACAGGAGCGATTTTACCTGTGCATTTATTTGGAAAAAGTTGTGAGATGTCAGATATTTTGTCAATTGCAGATAATTACAATTTAAAAATTATTGAGGATACAGCCCAATCTTTTGGGACTAAAAATAATGAGAAGTATCTCGGAACAATAGGTGATGCTGGTTGCTTTTCTTTTTTCCCAACTAAAACACTGGGTGCTTATGGTGATGGCGGTGCGATTGTTACTGATGATCCTAAAATTGCTAATCGAGCGAGAATGTTAAAAAATCACGGTGCAAGTAAAAAATACTATAACGAAATTATGGGTTACAACTCAAGACTAGATTCAATTCAAGCTTCATTTTTAGATATTAAGCTTACAAAAATAAATAAGCTTTTAGCCCTCAGAAAAGAAGCGGGCGAATTTTACAATAAAATATTGAAAGATAATGAAAATTTTACTATTGTTGGTAACCAAGATTCCTCATTTAACTACTACTCAATAATTCTTAATAATGGTTCCCGAGATAAATTGCAAACTCATTTAAGTGAAGAAGGTATTTCTTCAACTATATATTATCCAAAAACATTACCGTCTCTGCCTGCACACAATATTAAAGATAGTTTTTCAAATGCTGAGTTCTTATCTAAGAATATTCTTGCACTTCCAATTTTTCCATCAATAAGTAGAGATCAACAACTTTATGTTTCTAAAACAATAAATGAATACTTTCTTAAGAGTTAGGATAAAAAGTACAGTTAGTTTTTATAATTTTAAACGTTGAATGTTTTGACTGAAACTATATACACTAATTTTAATTTATGTATCATAACAACATGTTAAAAAAAACAGTATCAAAGTTGCTAGGTTTATTTAATTTATCTGTAATTAAAACAGAAAAATTAACAAAAATTGACGTAGAAAGAAAACACTACAGACATCAAAATGATATGTATAAATTTATTTTCGACAATAAGAGAATAAAGTCCCCCCAAAAGCTTTATAGTTATCTAAAATTTTCAGAATCTCAAATATTTCAAGATTTATTTGTTCTGAATGAATTGAATTTTAAAAAAAAAGGTTATTTTATTGAAATAGGTGCAGCAGATGGAAAGTATCTATCTAATACATATTTATTAGAAAAGTACTTCAACTGGGATGGCTTAGTTGTTGAGCCTGCAAAAGTTTGGGAACCAGGAATTAAGAAAAATAGAAATTGCATAATTTCAACTGACTGCGTTCATAGTGAATCCAACATAAATATTGAATTTAATGAGACCCAAAAGCCAGAGTTTTCTAGAAGCAATATAACTGAAGAAATAGAATCAGATTCTCATGAATACTTACGAAAAAAAAATAATAAAGTTTACCAACTAACATCTATTTCTATAGACGATTTATTTGAGAAATATAAGATCAGTGAAAAAATAGATTATTTGTCAATTGATACAGAAGGAACAGAATTTCTCATCCTAAATTCATTAAACTTTAATAAATACAATATTTCAATAATTTCTGTTGAGCATAATCACACTTTAAACAGGAACAAAATTTACAATTTATTAACTGAAAATGGCTACACAAGAGTTTTAGAAGAACATTCAAAAGTTGATGACTGGTACGTAAGGTAACTTAGGCTCAAAAATTGTAAATCAATAAATAATTATTTTTTTAAATTATAAGATATCTTATAAAATTGTATTTTCACTACGTTCATAAATTCTTTAATTTTCAAAGTTCTATAGATGTAAACTATCAATAAAATAATACTATTTTTTATTTTTGCATTTTGGATTTGAATTAAAAGATTCTCAGTACTCTCAAATGAATTATACTTAAAACTTTTTGACTGGCTGACTTTATTAGATGTATTTTTAATTAATACTTGAATCGAGTTATTAAAATTTGTTATTTTATATCCCGAAATATATATTAAATCTCGCATACTTTTTTCAGTAAAATGTGAAAGATGAGCAAGGTGTCTGAAAGCTTCAAAATTTCCACCGTATAGCCCATTTTTAAGTGATTCTAATGAAGGCACTTCTATGTAAATTGAACCTTCTTCATTTAAAAATGATTTAAGATTTTTTAATAGATCTCCAGGATTTTTTAAATGTTCTAAAACGTGGCAAACAATAATTAAGTCATATTTATTTTTACTTTGAAAAGTTTCAACGTCTGAATTTATTAGTTCAAGACCATTTTTTATTCCATAATCAAGATATCTTTGATCTAAATCAATCCCTAATACTTTTGAATTCTTCTTATGTTCAAAATATTTTAAAATTCCACCTGGTCCACTACCAATTTCTAGGATATTCTTAAGTTCAATTTCACCGATAAAAGATTCAATCTTTGTAGCTGCTTTAAAATACTGGCTCAAAAATAATTGTTCTGGTGAACCTGTTTTATAAAGATCTCGGTAATGTGATTCATAAAATTTATTCAAACTTTCAGAGTTAAGATAACTAGCTTGTTGAAGATTGCCACATTTGATACATATTCCCGTTGGGTAATATAGTCCGTATCTATCTTTTTTAGAGATTATTTTGAATTTTCCATTTTTACATACGTAGCAATTTATTTTTTCGCTTTCTTTTTCTATATCTATTTCGTTCAGTAATTTTTCAATAAATAATTTAGTCCTCTTATCTCTATAAGTATTCATATATGAAATCATAAGTTTTATATTAAGACAAATATAATTTTGAGGTAATACAAAAGAAAAGAAAATTATACGCTCTTTTTTTGATGAGAAATCTTTAAAACTATAAAAATCCTAATAAAGCATTAATAATAGAAAAAATAGATGATAATCTTTATTTATGAAATCTAAATATAATAATATTTTAGTATTGGCTTCAACTTTTCCAATTAATGACAAAGACACAGTTCCAAGCTTTGTTAAAGATTTAGTAATTTCATTAAAAAATCATGATCCAGATATGAACTTGACTGTTGTGGCCCCTTCTTATGGGAAAAATGAACCTGAATTACACTCTAAATTCAAACATTTAAGATATAGATATTTTATTAAAAGATTCGAGAATTTAACAAAAAAAGGGATAATTCCAACAATTAAAAAAAATAGACTATATGTTGTTGTTATTCCATTTTTTATATTATTCCAGATTATCTTCACAATTAGAAATATAAAAAAAATTAAACCAGATTTAATTTTTGCACACTGGGTAATGCCCCAAGCCTTAACTGCATTGATTATTAAAAAGATATTTAATATACCCTTTGTGTTTACTACACATGCAAGTGATGCTGAAGTATTGGGAAAAATTCCTTATTTTGGAGAATATTTTCTAAATCTAATAGTTTCTAACTCTGAAAAGTTTACTTCTGTTTCAATTAATACTGAAAAAAAGCTTAAGAAATTTATTAAATTTAAAAACTGGGATAATACCAAACCTCTTATAGTTCCAATGCCAGTAAAAGACAATATTTTTGAAGACTGTATAGAACAAAAAGTTGGAGAATTAGTTATAAACAATAATCTCAAATTTACATATATAGGTAGATTCAGTGAAAAAAAAGGTGTAGAGAAACTTATTAAGTCTTTTTCTAACACTTTAAACAAAAACAAAAATATAGAACTTGTAATCTGTGGTTCAGGATATCTGAAAGATAATTACTTAAAGCTAATCGCTTCTTTAGGGATTCAAGATAATGTCACCATCTCAGACCATTTCTTAAATCCATCGCAACTGAAATATATTTATAATATATCAAATTTTATAGTAATTCCATCAATCGTTGCTAAGGACGGTGACACGGAAGGTTTACCTGTTGTATTACTCGAGTCTTTATATTTTGGGAAAGTAACTTTAGCTAGCACTCAAAGCAATGCACCAGAAATTATTGAAAATAAAAAGAATGGTTTTATTTTCAACTCAAGCAATAAAAATGATTTAAATGAACTTATGGAAGAAATATTAGAAAATAAATTTGACCTTAATGAAATAGAGGAGAATGCTAAAGCTACAGGCAAAAGATATATCTCAGAAAATATTGCAAAAATTCATTATGACCATCTATTTTAGAAAAAGTAATCAAATCATACTTCATTTAAATAATTTACTGACTAACTCTTCTCCAAAAGCTTGAAGAAAATTTTGGATCAACAAATTTTTTAAATTCATCAAGTTTTTTATAGCCTTTTTGAAATTCTTCAGCTTTCATCAAAGCATCTTTTGCTGGATAAAGACGTCCGCCATTTTCAAAAATTATTTTGTTTAAGTCTTCAAATAAAGATAGAGTTTTTGGCCCTTTATTTGGGAAGTCTAAAGCTAAAGTAACCCCTTCTTCTGGAAAAGAAAGCAGTCCAGAAGATTTAATATTTCCAAAATTTTTTAATACACCTAACGCAGGAACTTGTTTCTTTATTTTTAAAACTTCTAACACTTTTTTTAAGACGAAGGAAGCATTTTCTTTTGGTACTACAAATTGGTATTGAAAAAAACCCTTCTTTCCATATGCTTTGTTCCAATTTCGAATTACATCTAAAGGAAAAAAGAATTTTTTATAATGCTGAACAGATTCCTCTGTTTCTTTATTAAGCGAGTAATAAAAATAATTTAACAATCTCATAGAAATATTGTTTACAAAGGAGAAAGGGGGGGTAAGGGGGAAAGGTATACTTAGTTCTCTTTTAGAATTTTTAAGTGTAATATTTTTTGAATGATTTCCTGCTATATAAATACCTCTTATTCCAGCTTTTTGATTATATAAGCAATCAACCCAGCTAACTGTGTAGTCATAATCTTTTTCAAATTTTCTATTAATTTCCCAATATTCATCTAGCGATGTGAATTTTAAAGTTTTTACATCAATAAATTCACTCTCAATCTTTTTCAATTCAATTTCAGCACTTACTATTAAACCTGTTAAACCTAGTCCAGCGATTGTAGAATTCAAATAATCAATATTTTCTTGCCTGTTACAATCTAGTATTTTGCCATCAGACCTCAACAATTTAATACTTTTTACATGATTTCCAAAAGTTCCATCTTTGTGGTGGTTTTTCCCGTGTATATCATTAGCAATGGCGCCCCCGATAGTAACATTTCTTGTGCCCGGAACTACTGGTAGAAACCAACCTTTAGGTGTTATGAACTGTAATATTTCTTTTATACTTAATCCAGATTCACAATTTAGAGTCCCATTTTTTTCATCAAATGAGATAATTTTAGTTAGATTTTCAGTAGAAATTAAAGTTCCATTTTCGTTTAACCCAACATCTCCGTAACTTCTTCCAAGCCCACTTGTTAGGTAGCTTTGACCTAAAAAACTTAATTCATCATTAAAACTAGTAATCTTTTGGTTTTTAACCTTTGGATAATTTCCCCAAGAATTTATTTTTTGCACATTCAATATATTACTCTATTTCTTATTTTCAGATATATAAATATTTATCATAATAAAGATAGAAAAACTAAATTAAAATAATACTTATATTAGTTAGAATGATACCCATGCATATGCAATCACAAATAATAATCAATCTAAACTACATAAACAATGGGTAAACTACTCATCATATGTCCAGCTTATAATGAAGCTAAAAAGCTTCCAAAATTAATAAATGAATTTAAACAAACAAAATATCTTGATGATTTATATGTCATAAATTCAGGATCAAATGATGAATCTGAAAAAATTTTAATAGAAAATAATATTCGTCACACGTCGCTACCTGATAATAAAGGCGGAGGACATGCCATTATTACAGGTATTAAATATGCAATTAAAAATGAATATGAGGTTTGCTGTATTATTGCAGGTAATGGAAAGATGGATCCAAGGGAAATTACAAAGTTTATAGAAAAAATTGAAATAGAAAATTATGATTTTGTTCAAGGCAGCCGATATTTAAGCAATGAGAAAAATTATTTGCCTGCTTTTAGAAAAGCAATGATTCCATTTGTGACTAGTTTATACAGTAAAGTTTTTAAAGTTAGCTTTACTGATGCAACTTGTGGTTTTAGAGCTTTTAAAACAAGTTTAATTAAAAGATCAACTTTCAACATAGATTCAAGATGGCTTTACACCTATGCATTTGAGCCATATTTTTTTTCAAACGTAATGCTGGATGAAAGTATTAAAAAAACTGAAGTTCAAGTTAACATGAGGTATACAAAAGGCGAAAAAAGATATACAAAAATCCGACCAATACTTGACTATCCAGCTTTATTCTTACCGTATTTAATTGCATATCTATTCCCAAAAAAATTTAATTGATTAGATAGCTTGACCCATATATAAAAGTAGGAATTAACAATATATAAACCATAAGCAGAATAAATATTGCGTAGTTGTAATTTTTAGCGTTATTTATTTTGTAAATAAAATATGCTCCAAAAAAAGGTAATAAATTTGTAATTTGAAGCATATAATTTGAATTGATTGATGGTAAATAAAGATACATCCACATAATATAAAAAATAAACGTACTAATAAAATTGAATATGATAACTCTAAAGAAAAGTTTTTGTACTTCGTTTGGTTTATTTATATTATTTTTTCGTAAAAATTTAAATACCCCAAAAATCGACAAAGTAAAAACTGATACACCAAGTACGTTTACAAAACCTAAATATTTTTCAAAGCTAATATTTCTCTCAGCATATCTTAAATGGGTATAAGAAAAGTATCCATTTGGATCACCCCAGATAGTTGAAAGATATGTTGGGATTATACTTTCTCCGTGGATGTATTTTTCATATTCAGAATTTGATATAGTAGGATTTGTAAAAAAACCTTCTGAAAAACCTAAATTTGTATAAAAACTTGAAGGATATTTTGTCAAATCAATTTCAAAAGAATCTCCATTCCACGCTACGATTGAATCCTCTTTTTCTTGGAGACTCATATAAAAAGGAGATGCAATTATTAACCCCACTAACCCAGAGATAAATAGCATGTAAAACATTTTTCGTTTATTTTTAGACGGAGTCTGATTAATTACCCAAAAGAAAAAAATAGTAGGAAGGAAGAAAACGGACCATTGACGTGATAAAAGCATCAATCCAATTAAGATTCCTAGATATATGTAATCTAATTTACTGACATCAGAGTTTTGTGAAATCTTCAGTAATAATAAAAATATAAGTGAGGAAAAAATTAATATATAACTTTCTCCTCGAAAAGATGAAAACATTTGATAGTTTACACTTAGTGATAGAGTTAGAATAAAAAGTGGAACAAAAAATTTTAAATAATCCTTAAAAAGTCTTTTTGAGATATAAAACAAGGTAACAATATAAAAAATAAATAATATTAATAAGAAAAGCTGACCAAAGTTATCATAAAATTCAAGACAATCAGTTTTATAGTCACTTGATACAAAAAGATTTCTACATACCACAATACTCATTGCAGGAAACAAATACGCAATAGGCGGTGAAAAGTACTCGTAAGTATCCATCATTGTTGGAAGTTTTAAACTATCAGGTAAGTAAACAGATAAGTGATAAATATATGCATTATGTGCATCTCCATCAGGAGCTTGAAAACTATAAAATTGAAAAATATTGTATATAAAAATTGTTAATGATGTTGTACCAAGAAAAATAAAACAATACTTGGCAAGTTCATTGATATTTCTATTCATATGAAAACTTATATACCTTAATAAATAACAATAATAATTATACAAGTTTTGGAATAACTTATATACCCTATATTTTTTTACTCTTATCACAGAGTAATAAATACTTCCTTTAAAATACTTATGATGATTGAAAAGATAAAAACTTCAAATAACTTATTACAGTACGGCATTATTTGTCTGTTCATATTTTTGACACAATTCTCATATATACAACATGAAGTAATCGATTGGGATGAAAGCACGTACTTATTAGTATCAAAATACGTCTCAGAAGGATCACTATTATACGTAGACTATTGGGAAGCCAAACCACCTGTATATTTTATATATATGGGAGTAGTTTTTAAAATTTTTGGCTCCTCACTTCTAGTTGGAAGATTAGCTGGAGATGTTTTATTACTTTTTAGTACAGTTTTAATTTTTAAGATTCTAAAAAATTATTATTCTAAATCAATTAGTTTAAGCGGTTCTTTATTCTTAATTTACTTATTTAGCTATGAAGCTTCACAACCAACGATGACAGAGCATGTAGGAATATTTTTTATTGTACTATCTACATATATAGTCCTCAGAGATAAACAATACATAAATTTTTTTTGGTTAGGAACTCTCTTTTCTTTAGCGTTTAATAGTAGAAATAATCTTGCCTTCGCATGTTTAGGAATATTTATTTTTCTATTTATTGAAAATTACTTAGATTTAAAAAAAATATATAAATTAGCTCTAGGTTTTATTACTCCAATATTTGTAATTTCATTATATTTTATATATCACAAAAGCCTAAGTAACTATGTTTATATGCTGTGGGAATTTCCACTTCAATCAACTGACTCATATAGGATGAATATTAATGAGTTTAGAACAGCATTTTTAAATAAACTAAATTTGGAAGAGACTTTATCAATCGAGTTAATAATATTTATTATTCTTTTTGCAACTGTCGCCTATTTCTTTAAAAATATCTCCAAATTACGAGAAACAGATTTAAATATTTTAAGCATATTAATTTTGTTCTTTTTGACTGTCTCAATTATTTTTGGAGGACGCTTGTTTAATCATTATTTGATTCAGTTGTTTCCATTTATTGCCCTACTTTTCGCTAGTGGAATAAATATTGTTAAAAATATTAAATACCTAAAAACAGTTACGCTGTTGTTAACTGTACTAATAAATGTAAATTTACTATTCTTAGGTTTCAATAATATTTTGAATTATGAAGAAATAAATTCTAACTATGAACTGAAAAATATTTCTAAATTTATATCAAATGAGGGGATTGAGGGTAGAGATATATTAGTTTTGGAGAATCATTTAATTTATCTTTACAATGATTCAATAGTACCCTTTAAAGTTGTTCATCCAAGCAATCTGCCAAATACAACTAGATTTAGTGAAATTTTGATTTCTCTAGGTAATTTAGGAATAACCTTCCAAGATGAATTCAAGTTATTTGTAGAAGATCAACCAGAATATATTTTTTGTGAAGACTATTGTTATAGTCATATCACAATAGACTTTTATGAAAAGTACTATACTTTAGTTTTTAGTAATAATAAATATAAAATATTTAAAAGGATATAAAAATGAAAACTCTTTCAATTATTATTCCACTTTATAATAAACAAGCAGTAATTACTAAAACCTTAGACTCAATTGTAGAGAAATGTGTAGATCAAAATATTAATTATGAAGTATTTATTGTTGAAAATGAAAGTACAGACAACTCATTTTCAATAACTGAAAAATATATAGCAAACTTAAAAAATATATCCTTAATTCAATCTAAAAAAGGGTTAGGAAATGCAATTAAAAAAGGTATCTCAATGGCAACTTATGATTATGTAGCATTTATTCCTGCGGATTTTACCTTTGGAGAATCTGAGTTAAAGTACTTTAACAGCAAGAACACGGTTTTAAGTGATTACAGCATTGGTTCAAGGGCACATAAAGATTCATTTTCTGAATCTAGTTTTGACAGAAAAATAATTACAACTGGTTTTAACTTTTTGAAGAAAACTATTTTAAACCTTAATATTAAAGACACAATGGGCACATTCATTATTGAAACAAATTTAGCAAAAAAATTATCTTCTGAATCTTTTTCAGAACAATTCTTTATAACAACTGAATTTATTTTTAGAGCAATTAAGGAAGGTATAGAGATTGATGAGATACCAATTATAAATAAAATTGATGAAAACAATCAAACTACCGTGAGATATTTTTATGATTCCTATGATGCTTTTGTAGACATAATTAAATTAAGAAAATTAGAAGGCAAATTAAAGTATTAATTTACTAATTATTGTTCATACTCTTTAATATATCCGTTATGTCAATGATTTCATTAAAGCCATAGTTTATTTCACCTTGTTGAGTTCCATAAGATGCATAAAAAGATTTTGGAACAAGATAATCATAATTGCTATCTTCTCCTAAACAATTAAATAATGACCTAAAAGTATTCACTCCATAAAAAATTAGATCAGATTGATTAATGCAGAAATCTTCGATTCCAAACACAGCGGCAAAAGTTGTATATTTATTTTGAATATCATCTTTAGTAAGTTCTGAAAATGTATTTATAGGATTTTCATATCTTGGTCCATGATCGGATTGAGCAATAACAATAGTCTCTCGTTTTAAATTATTCTTTAGAAAAAGCAGTTCTTTTACATTACATTCAATTGCATCTATGTATTCTTGTTGGTTGTAGATTGCTGGTTCAAATTTTGTAGTGTTTAAATTTTCACAATTTTCATCAAGCCTAAAAGGTTTATGCGAATTATTGTTGTGTATCAAAACTAAGTTGGGTCTTTCAGGGTCATCATTTTTATTTATATTATTTATAATTTCTTCAAAAGTAATCTCTTTACAGTCGGGGCTACAATCAATTTTTAAAATTTTGTTAACGTTTTTATATAACTCTGGCATAGAGCTTCTGTTGTTTATCAAAATAGAATATGGCGTGTTGATTAATAAGTTATACAAAAAGCCATCATTTATTCTGTAGTTGATGCAGTAATATTTATTATTATCACAAGGGAAATTTTCACCAACTATAAATAATTCATAATTATTTTTTTCGAATGTTGAGTACACGACAGAATCTGTGGTCAAAGTCGATTGGATTATTTGCCTTCTTGTACTAAATGGAACCTCTCCTTCAGGATAAAGATATTCAAGATTCAAAATGCTTGACATACTCAATCTTGTTTGCCCATATAGCGAAGTACTATTTTCGTATATGTAATAATTGTTCTCTAATAACTCAGAGTTAATGTCAGATGTATCATAATTGTAGTAATTCTCCAAAGTCTTAAAATTTGCCATATTATCAAAAATTATGAAATAGACATCAGGGGACTGATTGAAAGTAACAACACTTTCATTAGGTGAGCTTATATCTTGCGACTGAGTTTTTATAATTTCTGAAAAGAAAAAATAAGAAGTAGTAATTATTGACAATATTACAAATACATTCAATAAAACTTGAAAAACTTCATTTTCAAAAAATTTTATGAATAAATAAGTTATAAATAAGAAATTAACCAAGTAAAAATAAAATGCATAATTATCAATTTTTGTTACAGATGGGGGAAAGTTACTGAATGCAAAATTTGTAATAGTGTAGTAATTAAAAAATAAGAAGACCCAGATATAGTAAAATTTAGATAAATTAATTTCCTTTTTTGATTCAAGAAATTTTATTAAAAATCCTACAAAAAAAATAACAAAAATCACAAAACAGAGATAAAGCTTTTCATTTTGAGACAAAATATAAAAATTCTTAACAAATAAATTTGAAAGGGGAAGAATTGGTAATAATAGATTAATAGCAAGGATTTTTTTTATTGAACTAGTTACATTCATAAACGTATTTTATTATTTATCTTTATTAATAAAAGTTTTAGTTTTCTGCATCCATGATGATATGAAAAATTTTAAATTCTTAAAATATATTCCAACTGTAATTCCTGCTGCAATTAATACTTGATACAAATATGAACCCGTACCAGGATCTAGGTAATACACACTTTCTGTAATAAATATCATAAAACTACATTAATATAATATAATTTTTTTATTCTTCTAGATAATATTTTTTTGAGCTAGTTAATATTTCTTTAACAATCTTCTCATTAATGTCAAAAAGAAAATTATCAGATCTAGAGTTTTTTAATACCTCACTACTTATAACTTCTACATCAAATTTATTTAAGTGTTGCTTAAAATGCTGTGATAATTTTAGATTTTTAATTGTATCAGAAGCCATAAATAGAAATTTACTAAAATCATACTTTGAAACATCACCTCTAAAATAATCTATTGTATTTATAACCGAAAAAGCACATGCAAGACCGTGAGAAAGTCCATAGTGATTAGTTATAGGATAAGATATTGAATGATTTAACGATGTCCTTGTTATATTTATTGCTCTACCCGATAAATTAGAAGCATGAAGGGCTTCTGTTCTTGCTTCCATATTTGTGGGATTTTCTAATAATGAAGTGAAATTTTTTGAAATAGACTTTATTGCTTTTTTGGACAACTCTATAGAAATATCGTTCGAGTATTTATTTAGTAAGCTATCTACAGAGTGGCACAGAGCATCCAGCATCGTTGTCAAAGTTAGTTCATGGTTTAAACTTTTTGTAAATTCAGGTATTAAATAAACAACTTCAGGAAGAAGATTCTCGTGCTCATAAGAAAATTTTTGCTTAGTTTCCTCAGACCATATAGTTGCAAATTTAGTACTCTCAGCCCCAGTTCCTGCTGTGGTGGGCACAGCTATTGTAAATATAGAATCATTATGAGATCTATTTATCAATTTGGAAATATCATTTAATTTAGAATTAGAGGTGCATGAAGAAAATAACTTTCCTAGGTCAATAACACTTCCCCCACCAATAGATAAAATCAAATCAATATCCTTGTTGTGAAAATTATCAAGTATTTTTTCAATTTCCACCAAATTTGGGTAATTATTTATTTGATGTACAAAAAATTCACAGTGATTCTTTTCAAGTAGATTTACAAAAGAAGAGTGATAGCCTCTCTTTTCATTACCATTTGAAATGACGATTAAACATTTCTTAAATTTATTTTTAATTAAGATATCTAAAAAATCTTTTTCAAAGTCTTTTTGAATAATTAATTGATTACTCATTAATTTTTTCTATGAAGGTATTCTTATTTTCTAAAGGAGTTTTATCTGGCCTCATTAATTCTAAATCTGAACTGTTTTGAACTCTAATCTCAATAACTGAAGGTCCAGATAAATTCGATATTTCTGGATCATCCAAGTCAGCTAACTGTTTTACTAAGATTACATTTTTATACCCTAAAGATTTAAATAGACTTTCGCTGTCTAGAAGATTGTAAATTGTGGGCTGGCCTCCGACTGATTCATGTGCTGAGTTGTTAAAAATAATGTGTACAAAATTCTCCATTCCACTATTACCTAATATTCCTAGATTGCCCATATGCATTAGGATTGATCCATCACCATCCAAACAAACCACTCTCTTATTTTTAACTTTATGCAATATTCCCATGGAAATTGCTGACGCGTGCCCCATACCTCCTACAACATAAAGATCATCATTTGGTTGTTGCAATTTTTTTCTTAGTTCGAAAAGTTCCCTAGACAATTTTCCAGTTGTTGCGATATATAGAGTTTGTTCAGTAAATTTTGATACTACTTTTGATAGTGCATCTTTCCTTTTAGGTAAATATTCAGATTTTTCAAAAGACCTAAGATCTTTTTTAAAAGTTCCCTTTTTTACGACAAGAGCAAGAGGGGTTTTTTTCTCAATAGATAAGCTAATATTTAAAAGTATTTCATCCAAATTGGAATTAGCGTCTATAACTAGAAATTCTATCTCTAAGAGTTTTAGTAAATCTATAGTAATTTCTCCTTGAAACTGATGCTGAGGCTCGTCTATTGTTCCTGGTTCGCCTCGCCATCCAATCAGTAATAAAAAAGGTATTTTATAAATTTTTTCATGTAGCAATGAAGTGTAGGGATTTATAAAATTTCCTAGCCCAGAGTTCTGCATATAAATCAATGGCACATTTCCAGTGGCAACATTGTATCCCATACATGCTGCTAAAGCACTTCCTTCATTTGTAGAAATAATATGATTTTCGTTATTAAAATCAAAATGAAGACTCTTACTAAATTCTGACATTAAGGAATCAGGCACACCACAAAAGAAATTAATATCTAATTTTTTAAATTCTTCAATAAGTTTTTTTGCTTTTATCATTGTTCAAACTTTAATGAGTTGGAATAAAGTTTATAATTTCCTTTATGCTCATTAAATTTTCTTCAATTTCTTTTGTTCTACCATACATAAGAATTGCCTCAGCTGTACTTAACATTGAAGGATAAGCACTACGAAGTAAATGATTTGCATAAATTACTACATCAACACCTAGCTCTTTAAACTCTTCTAAATTTACATGATTATATGTTGTCGGAACCACAACAATTGGTAGATTACTATTTTTTTTGAAAGTTCTCACAAATTCAAATACTTCTTTTTCGGACTTATCCTTACTGTGAATTAAGATACCACCTGCACCCGCTTGTGCATAATTCTCTCCTCTGTTTAGAGCATCCTTTAATCCCTTATTCAAAATTAGACTTTCAATTCTTGCGATTATTAGAAAATCGTCTGTTTTCTTTATATTATTTCCAACTTTAATTTTTTCACAAAATTTTTCAATAGATTCCTGTTCTTGAGGAACATCATTTCCAAAAAGAGAATTCTTTTTGAGTCCTTTTTTATCTTCTATAACTACCGATGAAATACCAAGCCTCTCAAGGTTTTGGACAGTGTATAAAAAATGTTCAGGCTTCCCCCCCGTATCACCATCATAAATAATCGGCTTTGTACTTACCTCCATTATTTCATTTAAAGTAACGAGTCTTGATGATGTATCAACTGCTTCTATATCAGGTTTACCTTTTGCAGTTGAGTCAGTCAAGCTACTTGCCCACATTCCATCAAATTCATAATTTATACCACTTTTCTCAACACTTACATTTTCAATTACTATTGCTGAAAGAGAATTGTGTATGTCTAAGAAAGTCAGTGTATCTTTAACATTTAGAGCATTTCTTAATGATTTCCTTCTTTCTTCAGTGGTAATTTTATTTCCAAGCTTTTCTTTAATGCTTGTTGAAGATACTCCTTCTGTATATGGAACCTCGACAAGCTCTCCATCCCACCCCTTCAATACTTCGATAACTTCTTTTCTTACATTTTTTTGAATTCCTGTGGTCCAGTCGTCTCCGTGTACTACATATTTAGGCTTTATGTCCATTAAGTTATTTGTATAATCTAACGTATCTTGTTTAACTATTTTTGATACATACTTGATTCCATCTATTATGGAAAATCTTTCTTCATAACTCATCAAAGGTATTTTTTTATATGACGCAATAGCCTGATCTGTTAAAAGGCCTACTATAACTTCTCCATACGAACTTGCTTCTTTGAGTATATTCATATGACCAGGATGAATTATATCAGCACTCATTCCAACGTAAACTTTATGATTATTCACAATATAACTACTATAATTGATTTTGCTATTAGAACTGACAACACAAATAAAATTATTTTTTTCATAGAAAATTTAAGCCACTTTAGGTTTGTCGAAAAAATATTTGACTATTACTTAACTAATGATTTTGAGATAACACTCTTATGTTTAGAAAATTTTTTTGAATCTGACATTACCACTAGTACTAAAATTGATATAGTCGTTTTAAAAAATGACATTGAAAAAATTAAAATTCTAAAAAATTTAAAGGGCAAAGTTTTTATTACGACAACTCCAAGTATAGGATCCTCAATATTTCCAAAATCACAAGTTAGTCCCAAAGAGGATAGACCAAAATACCTTTATTTTTTTCACTCATTAGTTAGCCCCGGGGAGATGTATGTTAAAAATTCTTTTAAAAATTTTGATTATATTTTTTCTCCATCAAATACAATTACCGAGCAGTTAAAACCTTTGGTTAGTGATAAAGTAAAAATATTTACTACTGGATATCTTCTTTTTGACCAAATTCAATTTGGGGAAAATTCTAAAGAGTTCAATGATAGAGTTCTAATAGCTCCCACATGGGGAAAAGCCGGTGTTGACGAGATAATTTCAAATTTAGAGAAAATTACTAATTTTATTTCAAGTCAATCTCTTAAAGCAGTGTTTAGACCACATCCAATGACTGATATCAACGAATTTAAGATTAATCCTAACATTTCGCTAGACCTAGATAAAGATTTAAAGAATCTGCAAGATTATAAACATCTCATAACTGACTACTCTGGCATAGCTTTAGAGTTTTTTTATTTAACAAAAAGATCTACAATTTTTTTAGAAGTTCAGAAAAAAATTAAAAGAAAAATCGGAAAAAAAGAAAAAAATTTTTTATTAATTGAAAATGAAATGAGAACTGTAATTGGTGAAGCAGTTTCGATAAACGAAATAAGTCAATTAAAAACTTTCCCCGATATAGACGTTAATTCTGTTTTACCCTTCGTACAAAAAATAAATTGTAGTTCAAATTCATTAAAACAAACTATTGAAATATTGAATGCTGAAAACTTAAACTAGCTTTATTTTTTTGTAAAGTTTCTGGTTTCATAAAGAGTGATAAACAAACAACTTAAGAGTATAAAAATAGAAATATAGGGAGTTTTTGGAGTAACTAAATTATTATTATGTTTCACTTGTTCTAGTGCATATATTCTACATTCAGAACTACTTGAAACTTGTAAATTATCACTGTTACGTTTACTCAAGATTACGTTATTGCTGTCTATACAGTTATCTTTGTGTTTTTCATCATATTCCCATCTATTGCTAAAACCTCGGTTATTTATATTTTTTTCTGAGCAGGATATTTTTAAATCATCTATATTTCCAGTTCTAAATAAAGACTTAACTAAATTGTTTTCGTAAATTAGTAAATTGTTAATAGTACACATTGGTGAATATTGATTGGAAATAATTAAATGTTCAGAAAGTTCCTGGTTATTTTCTTTTGGGTGTCCTGTAATAAAAATAAAACTACATACAAGGAAAACAAGCAAAACAACTCTAGTCAAATCTATTTTATTAAATAATTTCATTCCTAAAAATAAAACAGCAATAGTTAATAAAAATGAAAAATAGAATGCCTTAAAGGTGTCTCCTTTTATAATATTAAAGTTATTCGAGGGGAAACCCAATGAATTTACATACAAAACAAATATACCAATAAAAGGAGCAACATAGAATTTTCTGTTCTCCTTGTCTTTATAAAATAAAAATAATAATCCCCCATAAAAAATTAACGAATACATGAAAGAAACTAATTTCCTTATATGATCCATCTTGTTCATCAAAATTTCACTGAATTTCCCTTTGTAGTTGATTTGCCTTGTTTCAAAAAAAGAGTGTTCAGAATTATTGACAAATAGAATTTTTCTATAATCTGAAAAATATTTTTGTTCATCATTGTCAAAAAGTTGATTAAAGTAATCACCAAAAGAATCAAGTAAAATAGTATTTACGACAGAATCATTATGGTGAGTTTCTCCAGTTTCGTCCAGTTTAAAAAATGGATTTCGGGCTGCTTCGAGTAAATCAACTCTAAATAATATCTTTGGCTCTGCTCTCTGGTCGTATTCTATATCGTAAGGCCTGTCAAGCAATGATGTTCCAGTTATAGAATAATTTTCAAATTGAACAAGCGAAATAATTGAAATCAAAGTAATAAAAACTATAATAAAATCTTTTATACTTATTTTTTTAAGTATTTCAAAATATGCAATGAATAAATACACCAATAACATGCCAGCAACAGAACCTTTTGAATTTAAGATAAGTGCTAAAAAGGGTAATAACAAAAATAGGTTTTTTAATTTCTTATCTAAAAGATATTTTTCCAAATTTACTAAAACCCAGGGAGTAAAAGCAAAAGCTATTATTTCTGGCTTCATAACAGCCCTTAAATAAATTGATTGAGGTAAAAATATTAGAAGTAGAAAGCATACTAGAATTGTTTCGGTCTTGAAATTCTTTAACTTTAGTAGGTAAAAGAAACCTAATAAACCAAATAGAAAAAAAATAAAGTTCACTTCTTGAATAGATACATTAAGAATCATTTCGAAATTTTGATAACTTATATTTTCCACTCTCGATAATAACCTTTTTGCAATCAAGAAATAGTAAATGACCCCTTGCCCATAATCGATTTTGACATCTAAACCAGTGAAGTAATTTATGTATGAATAGTATTTAAAAAAATCTACGTTTTTACTCGATATGTAGAATGAGCTGATCCATGTAAAAGATAAAAATAAAGAAGAAAATAATATTGAACCAAGAATTTTTGACTTATTTAAATTTGGCATAAATTTATATTATATTGAAGAAAGCATTAATGTCAGAATTTAATTATATATAATCAAAAGTGTATTTAAAATTCAATTTGATATGGCAATATTAAACAAAAAAAGATTATTCCAATTTTGTTTAATTTTGTATGTTTTAGTTTATATATTATTGGGTAATTTATTCATAAACACTTCAAGCGTGGATTTCGATTACAAGACTTTTACAGAATCAGATTATTGTACGTATACGATAAATCAAATCAACTTTTATGACTTTGAAGAAGCTGGCAAATCTTATCAAATTTATAAAAATCATAATAATTTTATTAGAGACATAGATAGTTTGAGATGTATAAACAAAATTCAATTAATTGAGGATGGTTGGCCAGTCATAAGAGTTGAAATATCAGGTGATAGCCTATTATTTCAAATTATTAAAAATAGTGGCTTAATAATTATTTTTATTTTTTTTATAAATTTTCTTCCTAATAGAAAAAAATCATTTTTATTTTTCACAGCTTTTTTTAATTTCATTACATACTTACTTTTTAGTGTTGACTTTATTTCCAAAGAGTTTAAATTTCTTTATAGCTACGAAATAGTTTTTACTGAAGTACTGATTTTATATCTTATATTTTTAAGGCATTCAAACTTTGATTATTTGAAGAAAGCTTTAGCCTCTTTTCAAAATTTTATTTACAACATAAATGACAAAACTATAAATATAATTTCCACTGTTGTCAGCCTAAGAGCTATTTATATATTTTTTACAAATACATACTCAAATAATATTTCGGACTGGTTGACAAATTACAGTTTTGGTTATGTCAGGAGAGGTTTTGCTGGAACTATATTATTAGGGTTATCAAATAATTTAAATTTTATCGCGTACACGATACTGCCAGTTGTAATTTTCTTTTTGCATTATTTTGTTACCTATAATTCTTTAAAAATTTTCCAAGAAAATAATAAAAATGTATTTTCACTGTTTATATTATTTTCTCCTCTCTATATTTTCTTTCCTTTATTCAATGTTTCCAAAGGAGTTGGCAACAAAGAGTTACTAGGTATTTTGTGTTTATTATTAATCCTTCGCTCATCCTATAGCCAGAACCATAAAAAATATCTTGTACCAATAATTATTTTATTTACATTGAGTGTCTTTTCTCATGAAGTAAATTTATTTATTTTACCGAGTTTATTTCTATTTTCTTATTTCAGGAGAATCCATATTGATACAAAGTTGTTGATATTCCTCTCAGGGATAGCATTTATTTTTCTTGGCGTATACTTCTTATTTCCTGTGACTTCTGAAACAATAAATTCTTTATGTAGCAACACGTATTTACTTATTGAAAATTTAGACTGCACAAAAGCTTATTATCTAGAGCAGAATGGTTCAAATTCTATCTATTCGTCTATTGACAGAATATTTGAAGATAATGACTATATCATAGTTTACGGGACTTATTTAATTCTTAGTTTGCTACCTTTTCTGGTTGATGGCTTTATCAAGAAAAACTATAAATTATTTCTTTTTATTTCATTAGGGTTTGTGCCCCTATTTATTGTTGCTGTAGATTGGGGAAGATGGCTGAATTTATTTATATTTACACTTTCAGGTATTTATTTTGTTACGGCCGAAAGACTGACTCATAAAAATCTTGATTTATCTAATGCAATATTAATAATTCTTTATTCAACTCTTTGGAGGGTTCCCCAATGTTGTGTAGAAGAGCTTAATTTCACGTATCTTCTTAGGTTTGATAAATATAACTTCTTAATTTATATATTCTTGATTTATATAGTTACTACAAGGAAAAAAGAAAGAGTAAATAAAATTAATGAATTCATTAAGTTCTGAATACTTAGTATACTTAAAACTTCTAAGACCCTGGCAATGGGCAAAAAATCTTTTAATTTTAGTCCCATTAATCTTGTCAAGTTCTTTAAACCTAGAAAAGCTTTATTATTCAATCAATCTTTTTTTATTGTTTTCTTTATTTGTATCAGGAAACTATATTTTAAATGATTTAAGTGATATAGATTTAGATAAAAATCATCCTGAAAAAAAATACAGGCCAATAGCTTCTGGTAAAATTAGTACTTCTTTAGCAAAGAAGATATCGGTATTTCTCTTTTTATTCTCCGCAGTAGTGACTTATTTATATTACGACATCAATATACTTTATTTATATTTTGTATATTTAGGGTTGGCACTTTTGTATACAAAGTCATTAAAATTTATAAATTTTTTAGACTCCATAGCGATTTCACTTCTTTTCTTAATTAGGATTGCCATCGGTGGGATGGCAGCCAATGTAAATATAACAATTTATTTAAATATTTTTATATTTTTAATGTCAATATTTATTGTTTACTTAAAGAAAAACTCAATTCTTAATAAACAGCAATTGGATAATAGTATTTTTCATACAATACTAAAAAATCAGGATGAGAAGTTTTCATTCTATAATATTCTAATTTTCTTAGGGTTTTCAGCCAATATCTCATTGTTACTCTGGGGGGTAAATTTAATAAAAATAATTTCTCTTAATGAACTAATTACTCTTGTTAGCTATATCTTAATCTTCATATTTATTACTTATAGACTTATTCAAAATTCCAAAAATGCAGAGCTTGAAGACTTCGTTTTTGGGATATTCAAAGATAAAGTGTTATTACTATCATTTCTAGTCATGTTAACTCTTTTCATATATTTCTACTTTTAATCAATGAGTGATCTCTATGTATATTGTTATAGTTAAACAATAGTGAAAGAAATAGTTTTAATAGGATCTTCTTCTGAACTAGCTTTAGAATTTATAAAAATTGTCAGCATTAACGAAGAATTTAAAATACATACTATTTCTTCTAAATCAAACTCAAAACAAACTCTATTGGTTGATGAATATATAAAGGAACATGAAAAAATTAGTAAATACATTGAAGAAATAAACAACCCTTATATTATTTTTTTTAATGGCTTTTTGAAAGAAAATAGACCAAATTACTATCCAAATACTGAAGAGATTCTAAAAACTTTTAGAATTAACTATAAAATTCCATTATTTCTTACTAAAAAAATCGCAATTAAAAACAAAAATGCAAAATTTGTTTATATATCATCAATGGCAGTAGTAAAGTATCGAGATAAAAACTACATATATGGAATAGCTAAAGCAATGCTAGAAACAAAAATTAAGCAAATGGATATTAACTATTTAATTTTAAGATTTGGAAAAATAAAAACAAAAATGTCTGAAAGTCATGGTGATCCACCATTTTCGTTAAATAAATCTAATGCTGCATTGCGTATGCTAAAACTATTAGATAAAGAAAAAATTATATATCCTACAAATGGTTTAAAAGTTATGAGCATATTCTTGAAAGTACTGCCTTTAAAAATACTTAATTTTTTAGAAAAAATATTTTAAATTAATATACATTAATTTAGATAATATTTTTTCTATACTCTAGGCTATGGAAAAAAAAATATGGGGCCTTACTGATGAGGTATTTAAAAACTCATTATTTGAAGTCCATCGGTTAGAGTATAAAAAAGGGTATCACTGCTCTGAACATGTTCATGCTAATAAATTTAATGCATTTTACATTGAATCAGGGAAACTTTTAGTAAGAGTTTGGGATAAAGAAGATGAAACATCTCCTTCTGAAGTCATATTGAATCCCCGAGATTTTTACAAAGTTCCACCTGGATTTTATCATCAGTTTCAAGGATTAGATGATGGCATTGCTTATGAATTATACTGGTCGGAATTTGAATCTAATGATATCACTAGAAGATCTTCTGGAGGGGAATCTAACTAGAAATGATTATTATCGCTGGTCCATGCCAATATGAGAATCTAGATATGTCTTTAGAAATTGCTGAAACATGTAGAGATATTTGTGAAGAAGCTTCCGTTGACTATATTTTTAAAGCAAGCTTTGACAAAGCAAATAGAACATCTCTTTCTGGACAAAGAGGCGTTGGTATGGATAATTGTCTTGTAGGATTTGAACAAATTAAACAACAACTTAAGGTAAGAACCACAACTGACATTCATGAATCATATCAAGCGGACTTAGTGAAAGAATATGTTGATGTTATTCAAATCCCAGCCTTCCTAAGTAGACAAACTGACTTAATTCGGGCAGCAGTTGATACTGGAAAAATTATAAATATTAAAAAAGGCCAGTTTATGGCTCCCTGGGACATTAACGGGGTTCTCACTAAATGTGCAGATGCTAATGAGGTATGGGTAACCGAAAGAGGTGTAACACATGGCTATAACAATTTAGTGGTAGATTTTTCAGGATTGGATTACATGATTAACAATCTCGAAGTACCAGTATTTTTTGATGTCACACATTCTGTACAAAAACCAAGCATAGAAGGAAGTTCAACTGGTGGAGATAGGGCATTAGTCCCCGGACTAGCTAGAGCTGCAAGCGCTATGGGTGTAGATAATTTTTTCTTTGAGATTCATCCAAATCCAGATAAATCTCCTAGTGATGGACCAAATTCAATATTTCTTGACAGTTTTAAGGAACTAGTTGAGCAATTAATAGAATTTAATTTTAATAAATATAAAAATGAGAAATAGATCAGTTGGATTAATTCCCTGTAGGTTAAAAAGTACAAGATTAAAAAATAAGCTACTTAAAAAAATATGTGGCTATCCACTATTTGCCCACACTTATTTTCAGTCATTTAATTCTAATTTAAATGAATTGTATGTATGTACAGGCGACGATGAAATTATTGATTGGTGCAAGAAGTTAAATATAAATTTTATAAAAACAGTAAATAAACATTCAAATGGTACTGAAAGATGTGGAGAGGCAGGTGAAATTCTAAAACTAAAATCAAGCGACAGAATTATCAACATACAAGGGGATGAACCCCTAATCGAAAAAAAGAATATAAATTTGTTATTAAAAAAATTTAATGAAAACAAATTTTCAGATGTAACAACTCTTCATCAAGTCAAAGAGTCAAAAAATGACCCCAATTCAACCAAATTAATATTAAGTAATAAAAATAAAGTTCTATATATTAGTAGAGCAGATATTCCTTATTCAAACAAAACTTTTGATAAGTCGATACATATTGGAATATTTTGTTTTGAATATAGAACATTATTAAAAATTATTAACTATAAAAAATCATTAACTGAAAAGATTGAAAATATTGAGTTAATTAGATGCCTTGAAAATGAAATTAATGTTTTTAGTTATAAGATAACTAATGATTTAATTGGTGTGGACACAAGTAAAGAATTCAATACTGTAAAAATGATGCTTGAGGAAAATACAGACTACGCGTACTCTGTCAGCAAATTTTACACTGGAGTTTAATTTTTTTATTTAATAAAGTATATAATTAATAACTAATGATTTATTGTTTTGACATTGATGGAACTATATGTACTCAGGAAAAAGTATATTCTGATGCGAAGCCTTTTAAAGATAGAATAAGTCAAATAAATAAACTCTATGATGAAGGTAACGAAATCGTATTTTTTACAGCCAGAGGATACCTAACGGGCATTGATTGGAAAGAGGTGACTTCAAATCAATTAAAAGATTGGAGAGTGAAATATCACGACTTAGTTTTTGGAAAACCAAATGCAGATATTTATATTGATGATAAAGGAAATGATTTTTTTGGCTGGTTCTCTTAATTTATGCATTTTTTAATATTTTGTAAAAATATTTATCCTACAATACTTAAGAATCTTAAAAAATATCTTTAGGCCATCTTTCAATTTTATTTTTTTCCCATCTTGATAACTTCTAGCTTCATACTTAATTGGAACTTCGATGACTTGAATATTATTTTTAATAAATTTTGATAAAACTTCAACTTCCACTGCAAAACCTTTTTCCGAAAGATTAATATTTTTTAAAGTTTCTACTTTCACTAACCAGTAACAACTCGCTATATCTGAAAGCTTATGATTATTTAATACAGAAAAGAGAATAGTTAATACCTTGTTGCCAAAATATGTATAAAAATAAATATTTTTTCTTTCTTTCTTACCAAGAGTTCTTGATCCAATTACTAGACAATCATCATAGACCATAGTTTCATTAAACAGTTCAGGAATATCTTCCGGAAAGTATTCTAAATCTGCATCATGGATGATAACATGACTTGTAGAAACCAATTCCAAACCTCTCTTTATTGCTGAACCCTTTCCTTCATTCTGCATAGTTTGTGTTAATGAAATACGATTATTACCTTCTATAATCTTCTCTGCAATCATATAGCTATCATCAATTGAGCAATCATCTACTAAAATAATCTGGTCAACAATATCTAATTTTAAAAGTCTCGATACAGACTCCTCAAGAAACTGTTCTTCATTGTAAAAGGGTACAATTACGCCTAATGAAATTTTTTTATTCATATTCTAATTATATTTGTTTCTTAATAAACAATACGCTAATAATTTATCTATCTAGAAAAATCTTTGATATAGTATTTAGATGCTAAAAATAAATTTTGAAAAAATTTATAACTCTTTTGTTAAAAATGATGTAGTTTATTTTTTTTATAGTGTTCTTTTTTATGAAGTATTTTTTAAATTAACCAGAAGGTATTATTTTGATTTTGAAAACAATTTAACGTACTATTTCTCACTTTTTAACAAGAATTTACTTTATAACCCATACAGCTTTTTAATGCTGTCTCTGGTGATTAGTTGTTTTGCAATAATTTTTAACAAGTTACTTTTTGTCGGAAAGTTTACATCAAATATATTTGCCTTCACCTTGATATTTTTTTTACTAAAAATTAGCGATTTTCCAAGAACCAACTTTCTTTATATGTTAATTCTTTTTCCATTATTTTATCTAGTTCTATCAAAAGTAAATTTAAATTTAAAACTTGGTTTGTTGATTCTTCCACTCTTTATAAGTGTTAGTAATCAAAGTTATTACTTCGAGGCAAGGCAATCTTCTTATCTTTCCAATGTTTCTGCACAAGACTTTTCTTTTGAGGAAATTATATATTCTCAAGACGTAAAAGAGCCTTATATTAGTACACACACAGTAGATGAATACAGAAAGCTTGTCTTCAAAGATATCACCGTCAAAGAATTTGTTTTATGTTGTGAAGATAACTCTTTATCCAAGAATTGGAAAAAATCTGTTGGATACCTTGAGAAGTATGAAGATAATTTATTATTTATTTCCGGCAAGGGCGAAATGTATAGTATGAGTTTAAGCAACTTGCTAAACGAATCCTCCTCAGGTATAAAAAAAATTGATACAAATTTTAAAGAACTTGTAAAAAATGAATATGTTTATGGTGTTGATAAAAGGTTTAAATGGGGTGGATGGGAAAGCGTAAGAAATATTTTTTACAGTGATGGTCATGTATATATTTCCTATATCAGTGAAGTTGACAAGGAATGTGTTGCTGTAAGTATTTTGAAAGGTAAAGCTGATTTAGATGAAATAAATTTTACTAAATTTTTTACACTAAATGAATGCATCCCTCGAACAAGCAAGGGTTATACAGCTGCTCAATCCGGAGGCGCAATAGCAGACTATGATGAAGAAAATATCATAATGACTGTCGGAGACTTTAGACAAATAAACTTACCTCAAGATGTTAATAGTCAGTATGGTAAAACTTTAAGAATCAATAAGACTGATGGTTCTTATGAAATACTTTCTCTTGGGCACAGAAACCCTCAAGGAATTAAAAAAATAAGTAAAGATTTATTTATTTCCACAGAGCATGGACCAAGAATGGGTGATGAAATAAACATAATAGATACTACTAGCAATAATAATTATGGTTGGCCTATAGCTTCATATGGTGTACCGTATCGCTCACAGTGGGGTATCAATTTCGTTTTTGAAGAGTCGATTGAAATTCCAAGATATGAAAAGTCTCATAAAAATCTTGGATTTGTAGAGCCAATATATTATTTTGGTGTTGATAAAGTTCCTGAACATGGTATTTCAGATATTGAAATAATGACAAATTATGAAGACAATATAGATTTTATGTTTGGATCTCTTAATTATGGAAGGCTTTATATAGCATCGTATAATCTGACTAATTCAAAAATGATCTCATTAGATTCATATAATTTAGGGAACAGAATTAGAGATATATTATTAATAGACAAAAATAATTATGCAATCTTACTTGAGAACCCAAGAAGGATTGCCATAATTTCATTGAACAACAACTAATTTTTAAAAGATTCTACAGAGAATACTTCATTAATTTTTTCTATTGTTTTGGAGTGAGTAAAATCATCATATATTTCATTTTTTAATTTTTTAATATTATCAGTTTCAAATTTACTTTGATCAAGTTTTTTAATTATTTCTTCTAAATCTGAGTAATTTTTTATTTTCGGTAATTTTATATCCTGTAAAATACTGGATTTCTTTCTTTTGTTAATATCAGGATCAGGATTATTTAATATGAAAATAGGTTTTTCTAATAGTAAATAATCAACATAAATTGTTGACATATCTGTCATAAGAATATCGCTAATCAAAAGAGAGTCATAGTCATAGGATATATCAAGATCTTCATGAAAAAGTATATTTGGATTATTATGAACAAACTGACGTATATCGTTTGAGATTATATCGTTTAGATGAGTTTTTATTATTAAAGTAATATCTGAATTTTTAAGCAATGTACTTATAAATTTATAAAACTCCATATTAGAGATTGAAAACTTAGAGTTCATATATTCTGTATTCCCTCTATTTGCCGTTGGAGCATAGAGGATAACTTTTTTTTCATTTAAACCGTTTACAGCTTTAAGGTTTTCAGTATTTAGAACTCTTTCTGTTAAGAGCTGATTTCTAACAAAACCGATAACGTTTAGATTAAAAGGTTTACATAAAAGTTCTTCGATTACAATTTTCTTATCATATGGCGAATGAAGCCAAACTTCATCAAAAGTCTCATAAAATTTTATATTACTTTCTTTATTTTTTACAATTGCACCATGTATTGCATGACCACATAATATTGTTTTAATTCCTAATTTTTTAATTAAATTATGAAAAAAAATGCCATGTGAAGCAATTAATATTTTACAATTTAACCCTTTAAATAATTGAAAAATATTTAAGGGAGTAAGAATTTTATTTCCGTATAATTTTCTTAATTTTAAGTAATCTTTATAGTTCAGGGTTATATAGTAAATATCATTTGAAGAGAATCTCATATCTTTAAAAATTACTTCAAGATTTCCAACAAGCTTATGTCCAAATAGCAAAATGTTGTTATTTCTTGTATTTTTAAATTTTTTTAAAAAGATAACAATCAAATAATTAATAGCTGAAAAAGAGAATATAAAATAGTGTGAAATTTTATACTTATTAAACTTCATGAACCATTATCTTACTTATTGTATGATAATAATTACAAGTACCAAAAATATTCTTAATATACTATATTTATGATTATTAATAGTGTTCGTAACAGTTTTGAAAATATTTTATATGTATCAAGAATAAGCAGTATAAAGAACAAAAAAATTAAGATATTCTTATCACTTGTACTTTCAAATATGAGTGTTTTATTCGATATAATTATTATTTTGTATTTTTCATATCTGCTTTCATCGAACAGCACGGGTGAACTAAATCTAGTTTATAAGTCAATACTAGATTATTTATTCGAAAATAATTATTTAATGATTTTTGTTGTAGTTTTTAGATTTTTCTTTTTTTATTTGGAAAAAATTATACTCCAAAAACTAACATTAGAAATCAGAGAAAGTTTACGAAACTATTTATTAAAAGAAATATACAACAGAGGTAATTATTCGATTGCAGATTCTACATTTTATATTAACGAACTAACAATCCACGTTTCATATTTTTACAATTCTTTTGCAAAGGTTTTAAATCATTCAATTCAAATTTTTATCTATGGTTTTTTTCTAATTTATTCTAATTTAGAATTTTCAACCTATTTATTAATAATGGGGATAGTAATCTACTTTCCAACAAGGTTGCTCCTAAAGCAAGCAAGGAAATATATCCACATATCTTATGAGAAGTCAAAAAAAATTAATCAGGATATCCAAAAAGTAATTGATAATATGTTTTTAATAAAAATACTTAAAACTAGTAATCAAGAATTATCAGGGTTTCAAAAGGTGTCAAGTTCATATGCTTCAGCCAATTTTAAAAATTTTAATTTCTCAACAATTAATTCTTTATTTCCAACTTTTTTTGCCACTATGATCTTTGTTATAGCTCTTTTGAGTAATTCGATACTTAAGCTAATTACTTTAGAGTTTATTGGCGTTACCTTGAGACTTGTCCAGACCTTAGGAAATTTAAATACTTCATTAAATGCACTTATTAATTCTCAGGTTCATATTGAGAAATTAATTGACTTCGAGACCGATAAAGATCTAAAGCTTTGTCCTCTAATTGTAAACAATGAAATTCCAGAGAATTTAGCTATCAATATTGACAATGTAAGTTTTAGGTATTTTGGATCTAGTGAATATATGTTTGAAAACTTAAACCTTCAAATTGAACGAAATAAACACACAGTGATTACAGGGTTAAATGGTACTGGAAAAAGCACTTTGATTGGATTGATGGCAGGTATTTATTTTGCAACGGAAGGTTCTATTAATTCATTTTCCGATAAATTAGGTTATGTTGGACCAGTGCCCCTGATTATTGAATCAACAATTAAAGAAAACTTAAAATATGGAAACAGTAGAGATATTTCCGATGATAAACTTAATGAACTAATTGAACTTTTTGACCTATTTAATGGTGAACTTATAGACCTCGGTATGTCAATAAGTAATAAATCTTTATCTTCAGGTCAAATGCAAAAAATTTCATTTATAAGAGCCATATTAGCTGAGGTGGACATTCTCTTTTTAGATGAGTCGACGGCTAATTTAGATACAAATACAAAAGATAAAATCTATTCTGTTTTAAATAAACTGAACATAACTATTATAAATTCTACACACAGCAAAGAAGACTTCAAGTATGATGCACATCTCGAAATTAAAAATATCGAAGGAAAACGTCTATTTACCTTTATTTAGTGTTTTGAAGTCTAATAAATAATTGGAAAAAACAATGTCTTTACTATACGTTTCATTTATTATTTTCTTTGCGTTTTTAACAAGGTTAACATTGTCGTATTTATTGTCTTTAAGGCTAACTAATATTTCTGATAAGTTATCTGTATAAAGTAATCCTGAAACAGAGTCCTCTATTATTTCACTATTATTTAAAATATCTTTAGCAATTACTATACATCCATTTGCCATGGCTTCAAGAATTACCTTTGAGTTACCCTCAAAAATTGCTGCCGATATAAAATATTTATACTTTTTATATATGTTTAAAAGTTCATCATTCTCTATATTATTGTAAATTTTTAAATCAACGTGCAAGTCTTTCGACAGGCTAATTAGTTCTTGTTTAAGACTTCCTTCACCATAGATATCTAATTTAAAACCAGTATCTTTTAAAGAATATATAAGATCTTGAAAGTTTTTTTGTTTTTCCAGTCTACCAACAGCAAGTAAAGTATTGCTATATTGTCTTTCAGTCTCAATCAATCCCTCTTCTACCCAGTTAGGTCTAATTACAATTTTTTTAGCTCCGAAGCATCTTTTCTTTAGAAAACTAGAATCAGAAATACTCGTCACTGAATAGTAGTCAGATAATAAAATGGTAACTTGAGTTAAGATTAGATATAGAAACTTCTTATAAAAAGCTTTCTTTTCTTTTATACTAAATAAAAACATATCGTATCCAGTTCTTGTGTATAGTTTTGAGTTTGAAATCAGTTTAAAAATTATTGAAACCCAGGAACCTAATAGTTGATTCTGCTTAACAATTATATTTTTTGAATTAATATTTAAAATTTTTAATATTCTAAAAGGAATAAATATAGATTTTAAAATATTAATAATTTTATATTTACTTTTATTTATTAGGCTATATATAGGAATTACATTAATTTTTGAATTATCAAGAATTTTCAAATCACTACTGTCACCATAAGTAATAAATGTTACTTCTATTTCCTGAGAAATTAAAAAATTGTAAAATTTTAACTCTCTTGTTAGGTGCCCACTTTTAAGCCATGTAACTAGTGAATAATCAAAAGTAAAAAATAAAACTAAATGCATTATGATTAATGATAGTTACCTAACATAATTTATTTATAATGAAAAAATTACTATTGATACACAACCTATACAGAGATTTTGGAGGCGAAGATGCAGCCTTCTATAGCGAGGTAGAGCTTTTAAAAGAAGATTATCAAGTTGAGATTCTTATGTTTGATAATAAACATAAATTAAATTTTTATGATTTGATTAACTTCATATTTTTAACCAATCTCAAATCTAATTCAATTTTAAAAAATACATTAAAAAGCTTTAATCCTGATATAGTCTATATCCATAATTTATGGTTCAAGGGTTCCGTAGGTCTTATACCAATATTAAAAAAATTAAAGGTACCTGTAGTTGTGAAAATGCATAATTTCAGATATCTTTGTGCAAATACATTTTCTTCAAAAAAACACTTAGGAGACAATAAGTTTTGTCCGGCTTGTGGCTTTAAATCATCAAAACTATTCAATAAGTACTTCCAAGAATCTTATATAAAATCTCTATTTGTTATTAGATTCTCTAAGAGGTTTTATAAATTACTCAACAATTCAAACTTGAAAATGTTTTTACTTACTAATCACCATAAAGATATATTGATGGAAAAAAAATTTATCCAGAAAAAGCTTTTTGTTTTACCAAATTACATTGTAAATACTAATACAAAAGTTTCTCATTCAAAAAAACAATTTTTATATGCAGGAAGAATTTCTAAAGAAAAAGGATTAGAAGAGCTGATTGATTCTTTTTTATCCCTATCATTAAAAAACTATTTTTTAAAAATAATTGGGACAGGTCCTGAACTTGAAAGACTCAAATTAAAATATCCTATTAAAAATGTAGTATTTACTGGTTTTATGAAAAATCAAGATGTTCAGAAAGAAATTCAAATCTCGTCTGTTGTAGTCTCGGCAACAAAACTTTACGAAGGTCAACCAACTCTATTATGCGAAGCATCTTTGAGCTCGGTTCCAGTTATATTCCCCAAAAGTGGAGGAATCAAAGAATTCCTACCAAAAAATTATGAATTTCTATTTGAACAAAATAACTATGATGAGCTTAAACGAGTAATGCAGACTATCATTAATTCAGATTTAAATAAAATAGGAAATGAAAACAACATATTTATAAATAACCTTATGGATAAAGAAAATTTACTGGAAGTATTCTCCAAAGCAACTAACAAATGAAGCCCTTAATTTCAGTCATTATGTCGGTTTATAACGATTCTATAAATGTCAAATCATCAATTGAAAGTATATTAAATCAAGATTATGAAAATGTAGAATTTCTTATAATGAATGATGGTTCTACCGATAAAACCTCAAAAATTTTGGATTCCTTTGCACGAAATCGAAAGATAAAGCTATTTCAAAATAATAAGAATATTGGACTCACGAAGTCCTTAAATATTTTACTCAAAGAATCACAGGGAACCATCATAGCAAGACAAGATTCCGATGATTTAAGCTTATCTTCAAGACTTTCGAAACAATTTTACTACCTAAAGGATAACAATTTAGATATTTGTGGTTCTAGAGCAATAATTAAAGGGAGTACAAAAATAACTCCAAACAAATCATACTATCTACCCTTAAAAGCAACTCTTAAGATTAAGAATCCATTCATTCACGGTAGCTTAATATTTAAAAAAAATACAATTGAAAAAGTTAACTACTATGATGAAAAATTTATTTACTCCCAAGACTACAAACTTGTAAAAGATATTTTATATTCTGGATTTTCAATGGGAATCATAAAAGAGCCACTATATGTTTTGAACTTAACAAATAATATATCTACAAATTTCAAAGAAAGACAACAATACTATGCAGACTGTGTCAGGAAAAATGTAACACCCAATGAATAAGTTAAAAATCAGCATGAATGTTGAATATAAAAATGGCCCTTGGGGTGGTGGTAATTTATTTATAGCTAATCTAACAGATTTTCTTGAATCAAAAGGACACGTGGTAATTTTTGATTTGTTTGATTCTGACATAGACATAATTTTGATTATTGATCCAAGAATGCTTTCAGAGAGCGTAATGTATTCAATTAAAGATATTAAATTTTATGTAAAGAATGTAAATAAAAATTGTAAAGTTATTCATAGAATTAATGAATGTGATGAAAGAAAAAATACTAATGGAATAAATGAATATTATATAAATGCTAATAAGGTGGCAGATTTTACAGTCTTTGTAAGTCAGTGGCTTAAAGATATATTTATTCAAGCAGGTTTTTCTTCAAGCTATTCTAATGTAATAATGTCTGGATCAAATAAGAAGGTCTTTAACAACAAAGATAGAATAATTTGGAGTAAAAACCAACCTTTGAGGATTGTCACCCATCATTGGGGAAATAATTTTAATAAAGGTTTTGATATCTATTCTTTTTTAGATAAAAGCATTTATGAAAGATACAAAAATGAAATAATATTCACATATATTGGTAATTTAAATAAAAATTTAAAATTTAGATCAACAACAGTATTAGAGCCAAAATATGGAAAAAATCTTGCATCTTTAATTAAAGAAAACCATATTTATTTGACTGCTTCAATTAACGAGCCTTCTGGCAATCATCACATTGAAGGGGCACAATGTGGGCTGCCAATTCTATACAGAAATAGTGGAGGAATACCAGAATTTACAAAAGGCTATGGAGAAGAGTTCGAAGGTGTCGGAGATTTTTTTACAAGTTTGGAAAGATTAAAGAGAAACTATTTAGAACTTTTCAAGAAGGTAGAAGATTATCCATTTAATTCAGAAGAAATGTGCAAAGAGTATCTTGAGTTATTTCATGAAGTAACATCATCATCGTTTGATTCACAAGTGACAATAATAAGGACTTCTTTAAAAGATCGAGTAGAAAAGTTATTTTATCTATTAAATAAATTATTAAGTATTATTAATGTGTATAAGTTAAAGAATAGAGCTAAAAAATATTTTTTAATAAAAATTCCAATTTTAAAAAAAGAGAGAAATGTTGTCTAAAAACAAAATAAATAGAATTATAGGATTGTTATATTTTGCAAATCTCTCACTGTACATGCTTTTTGGCAGGACTTATAGCGGTTTATATATATCGAGTTTTAGGATAGGAGAGCTAGTTATTGGTTCCTTTTTATTGTTGAATCTTTTAATTCTCATACTTCCGATAAAATATTTAAAATCTAATATCAATTTTGAAAGCAGGATAATATACACTTACAAATTAATAATAGTTTCATTTTTTATAATCTTATTTTTAAATAATGGAAGTTTTACAGATGTGTATTCTTATAAATCAAGTTCATATATTTGGATGTTAGGAACTTTTATTTTTACATCATTTTTTCAAGAAAAGATTTTTAAGAAAAATTCATTTTATGTAATACTAATTATTTTTTATCTTGTTTATCAATTTAGTACAATTCATTATCCAGTCTCAATTATTAATTTTTTTGAAACATACTCAGATAAATTTGATTTTCAAAAAGGTTCTGATTTACTAATTATCTATGTTGTATCAATATTATTCGTTCAAAGAAACATGAAAAACAAATTCAATTCATTGGCAATTTTCCTTGTATCAAGCTCAATTCTATTACCATTATTTCTATTTAAAAGCAAAGGTGCATTTCTCCCAGCAATATTTTTTATAATTTATTATTTTTATTTATCTCGAAAACTTATTACGGCAAAAAAAATGAAAACTCTGGCAATTGCTTTACTCTCAATAATTTTATTTATTGTTTCAACCTTTGAGGTATATGGAAATCTTAATTTTAAAAAAATGGGAATGGATGGTTACGATGCTGCCGAAGAATTATCACAGTTATTTTCTGTTGATGAAATTGATAAAGGAATATCCGCAATAGCTTCTGAAAAAAATACAAATGAATTTTTTCTTTCATTTTTTATTATGGATGGTCGACTTTACTCTAGGGAGATGATGGCAAACTGGAGATTAGAAATATGGCAAGATATTTTACGTGACCTTAATAACGAAAATAGATTATTAAAAGGTTATGGATATAATGAAATAATTCCAGCTATGGACCTAGTTCATAGAAGAGGTACGGACGGAACAAATGAAAACCCTCATAATTTTATGTTTTACATTCTAGCTAGAGGTGGTTTGATACAGTTATTATTATTTTCAGCTTTCTATATTCAATTACTAATATTTTATTACAAAAAGCATAAGAACTTCAACATCCTTATTTACTTAATACCAATTCTTACCACATCCTTGTTTGATGCAAGTATGGAAAGCGTAAGGTTTCCTCTGATATTTTATACTTTTTTAAGTTATTTTATGATGTATAGTGTTTTTGAAGATAATTTTCAAAAGAAGGATATGTAATGACTCAAAACAAAGTTGCATTAATTACTGGAATAACTGGCCAAGATGGGTACTATCTATCAAAATTATTACTTGAAAAAAACTATACAGTTCATGGAACAGTAAGAAGGTCTTCAAATATCAACACAGAAAGAATTGATCCGTTAATTTCAGAATATTCTAAAGATGGTAGTTTGGAGCTTCACTATTCTGATTTACTTGATTCATCATCTTTATCATCTCTTATAAACTTGATTAAACCAGATGAAGTATATAATCTAGCCGCACAATCCCATGTAGGAGTTTCATTTAAAAATCCTATATTTACCACTCAGGTTGGTACTCTCGGATCTCTGTCGCTAATGGAAGCTATAAGACATTCTGATAAAAAAATAAAATTTTATCAAGCATCATCTTCAGAGATGTTTGGTGGCAAAGAAAAAATCATGCTAAATGAGAATTCACCGCTAATTCCAAAAAGCCCATATGCGTCGTCAAAAGTATTTGCTCATCATACTTCACAGATATACAGAGACTCTTATGATTTATTTTTTGTTAATGGAATACTATTTAATCATGAATCTCCTCACAGGGGAGAAACATTTGTCACTAGAAAAATTACTAAAGCTGTTGGAAGAATTTCACAAGGAATTCAATCTAAATTAACTCTTGGAAACCTTGATGCAAGCAGAGATTGGGGTTTTGCTGGCGATTATGTAAAGGGCATGTATTTAATGATGCAATACGACACACCAGAAGATTGGGTATTGGCTACTGGAGAAACACACACAGTTAAAGAGTTTCTTGATATTGCATTCAAATCCGTAGACCTTGATTGGGAAAATTATGTTGAAACGTCAGAAAAATATTATAGACCCAATGAGGTTGATTACCTATTAGGAGATCCTACAAAAGCTAAAACTAAGTTAAATTGGGAACCAGAAGTTAGTTTTGAAAATCTAGTCAAGCTTATGGTTGATTCAGACATAGAACAAGCAAAACGAGAAAAAATTCTTATAGAAAATAAATTATTAAAACCAACCTGGGAAGATTAAATTTAATTATTATTCTTTTGGAACCAATCGTAAGTAGAAACTAAACCTTCCTTTAAGTCTGTCTTTGGACCCCAGCCAGAAGAAGTCAAATAACTAGTATCCAAAAGTTTCCTTGGGTTGCCATCAGGTTTAGATTTATCAAAAACGAGTTCTCCATCATAATTAATTATTTCCTTAATTAAAAAAGCCAAATCTTTGATTGATATCTCTTCATTACTTCCAACATTAATTAAACTTTTTTCTAGATTTTTATCTATTAAAAACTCTATTGCTAGAGCTAAGTCATCTACATATAAAAACTCTCTTAAGGGGGTTCCAGTGCCCCAAATTTCGAAGTTAGGTTGATTATCTATCTTTGCTAGATGCATTCTTTTAATCAATCCTGGTATAACATGTGAATCTAATTCAGAAAAGTTATCATTTGGACCATAGAGATTCGTTGGCATAAGGTTATATATATTATGATTAAATTGTTGTGACATTGCATCAGCAAGTTCAATGGCCGCAAGCTTTGCAACAGCATAAGGTGAATTTGTTGGTTCGAGTTTTCCTGAAAATATATAATCTTCTTTTAGTGGATTTTGAGCATTTAATGGATATATACAACTACTACCAAGATTGATAATTTGAATCTCAGGAAAATCAATTAAAGACTCCAAAATATTCATATTAATTTTTAAGTTTTCAATAAGAAACTCTGTACGATACGTATTGTTTGCAAGAATGCCACCAACCTTAGCAGCAGCAATAATTACTACATCAGGTTTAGATTCTAGGATTTTCTTCTTTGTATCTATATAATTAAATAAATTTGTATCTTTTCTTGTTGACGATATAACATTTGAAACTTTTTTAGAGTCAGATAATATTCTGACACATGAAGATCCAACTAAACCATTTGAACCAAAAACTAATATATTTTTTTTTGACATTAACTGAAATGATAAGAGATATTTAAATTTATTTCTAACGATATTTATTTATTTACTAAGATTAAATCTATGTGTGGTTTTATCGGTTGTATTTCTAAAGAACCTATTTCTTATTCAGAATATCATAAAGCAAACGAACATATTGTTTGCAGGGGTCCGGATAAAAATATATTTTATAATAATGAAAACAAAAAATTTAATAATAATCTAAATAAGTATTTTCATTTTGAATTCAACAGATTGTCGATATTAGATCTTTCTAAAGGTGCCGATCAACCAATGCATTCGAAAATTTCAAATAATCTTTTGATGTTTAACGGAGAAATCTACAACCACTTAGAATTAAGAAAGGACCTAGAATCTGTTGGTGTGACTTTTAAAACCAATCATTCAGATACAGAAGTTATACTTAACGGGATATCAAATTATGGCTTAAATTTTGTAGAAAAGCTTAATGGCCAGTTTTCTATTTTTTTTCTAGACAATAAATTAAACAAGGCTTATCTGATTAGAGACAGACTAGGTCAAAAACCACTCTATTACACACTATCCTCTGATAAATTATTATTTTCATCCAACTTTTTATCAATTAGTGACATCTTGCAGAAATCAAATGTAAACACAAATGCTTTGCATAACTATCTAAATATTGGAGTAATTCCAGGAAAAGAAACCATTCTAAATAATATTTCTGAAGTCCTGCCTGCGCAAATACTAGAGTTCGATTTAGAAGATCTCAGATTAACTAAAACATCTAGTTACTGGGATCTTAACAAAATTTCTGGGAATGAAACATTTAGAGAAGATGAATTCCACTCTCTGTTTTCTGATTCTGTAAAAATTAGACAGAATGCTGATGTTCCTGTAGCGTATTTTCTTTCTGGAGGTATAGACTCAACATCTATTCTTCAAAGTGCATCTGAAACAAGTAGTGAAATAATTAACACTTTTTCAGTAATTCATGAAAATGATAAATATGATGAGTCATATTGGTCAAACATAGCTTCAGAAAAATTTAAAACTAATCATAATATTCAAAAAATAAATGAAGATATTGGGATTGAAATAATTAATGAGGCCCTCAACTCAATAGACCAACCATATTTTGATCCATCAGTAGTTCCATCATTTATGCTATCAAAAATGGTTTCTAGTCATTATAAAGTTGGAATATCAGGAGATGGAGGCGATGAGTTGCTTGGTGGATATGAAAGAATTATTCAATCTCATTCGATTAATAAAAGAACTAATTTAGCTAAATCTATTTATAAAATGTATCCCTCATTTCTAGGTACTGGGAATAAAATACTCAAATATAGCAAAAATATTAATGAAGCATATTGGTCATTTCATGAGGATTTAAAATTAATGAAATTACTTAAAATAAATCCTGACTTGTCGTATCGAACAGAATTCATGACTCCAAGTACAGATATAAATTTAAAAGATTTGATGATTTCAGACTACAAATTCTTCCTATCACAAATGATGTTATTTAAAGTTGACAGAACATCAATGGCAAACTCTCTGGAGGTCAGATCTCCTTTTTTAGATCATAGACTAATTGAGTATGTTTTAAACACTAATATGAATTTTATTAATCACGATGAGCCTAAAAAAATTATGAAAGACTATTTATCTAAAAACTTTGACAACGCTTTTTTAAATAGAAAAAAACAAGGATTTGTCTTCAACGTTGAAAATTGGGTATACAATAATATGAGCTATCTAGAAAAAGAACTTAAAAGCTCAATTGTGACTTCTGAATATAATAAAAATATTCTTTCTACCCTATCATTGAATAAAACAAGAATAAACGGAATAAGAATATGGAAACTTTTTGTACTTTCACAATTCATGAAAAGACTATAGATGAATAAAACTAAAATACAAAAATTTATAAGGACAATTAATATTTTTTTCTACAAAAAACGCCTCCCAGATCAGATTGTTATTTATTTCCATGAAACAGATCGGCTTGAAGTAAACGCAATAAAAGATATTATTCTTTTTTTTAGAAACATAAACTATGATTTTGTTTCGGTTTCAACAATTTCTAAAAACTTTAATACTAAGAATAAAATGTTTTCGTTTACATTTGATGATGGGTTTAAAAACTGGGAGAATTTAATACCAGTATTTGAATTATATGATGTCAGAGCAACCTTCTTTTTAAACTCCGTATTTTTAACTGATGAAAATAAAGATATTTTTATGAAAAATATTTCTTTAGATAGTGAGTCAAAAATAATTAATAAGAAAATAATATCTAATCTAGTTACACACAATCATGAAATTGGTGCGCATACTCATTCACATTATAAATTATCAAATCTTGAATTTGAAGATTTTCAGATCGAAATAGAAAAAAACCTTGATATATTAAACGAATTTTCTAATCAAATTAAGAGTTTTGCTATTCCGTATGGCATGAGGAGATATTCTAAGAAAGAGCAAATTGACTATTTATTTAAAAGATTTGATACCGTTTGTTATGGTGAAGCAGGGATGTTATTTAGTCAAAATAATAAGAGCATACAAAGGTATCCTTGGCAAATGAAATCTACATTCTATGAAAATCTCAATAACTTGAGTACGAATACATATTTTTTTAATAAAGTAACAAAACGAAGTGGCTTGGGTTAAATAAATTTATTATCTATTTCTTGATGTATTTAACTTAACAGTAGATTCAATTAAATATGTTATTAGTTTAAACCCGTCTTTAAATCTAGAAATTTGGGTTTCACCATAAATTCTACTTCTGTAGTGTACTGGATATTCCAAAATTTTATTTCCAAAATATGCAGAAGAAAATATTAAATCAAAATCTCCAAAAGGGTCTTTGCTTCTCAGTACATTTTGCCATTCATAAATTTTATCAACTAAATTTCTTTTAAATACTTTTGTTCCACATAATGAATCTGTCAATTTTTGGTTTATGATATAAGAAATTATAAATTGAAATAAAATATTACCTATATTGTTTATCCTTCTCATCGCACCAGTTTCCATTTTGTAGATTAATCTAGTACCATTAACAAAATCAGCTCGTCCCTCTTCTAATATGCTAAAAAATGTTGGTAGAGTTTCCGGATCAACACTTATATCTGAGTCCAGTATTGCCAAAAGTTCACCAGTAGAATTATTTATAGCTTCATAAACTGCTCCAGCTTTACCTTTCGAAACTTGTTGCATTACTTTGATATTTAAATTTTTATTCTCTTTTTTTATACTTAATGCGCTTTCATATGTTTTGTCTTCAGACTTCGCACAAATTATTATAAATTCAACCCCTTTTCCCATTTCTGGCATTCTAGTAAAAAGTATCGGAAGATTTTTTTCTTCATTTTTCGCAGGAATGATAATAGTTTTTGTATAATTTTTATACTCGGTTGATATTTTATTAAATAACATATAATTATTAATCCCAAGATTAAATATATTTAAGAAGATTTCAAGTATTCTGTTTACTATATTTCCCAATCTGAATATTTTAAATGGGAAGATTTGTCTTGAGTAACTATTAATTAATTCAAATCCGGCGCTGCTTGCAATAGCATTTATTTTTTTTGGATGTATATAGGACCGCGGAGCAGACTTATTTTTTAAGTTTAAAATTTCAAATAAGTAAAGAAAAAGATTCCATTTAGTGTTTACAGATGTTATTAAAATCTTGCCACCATTAGAGATTAAATTACTTATATCATCTAAAAATTTATATATATCAGATGTCAGTTCAAAGATGTCGGTGACGACAATTAAATTGTATGTTTTTTCGTTGTTTAAGACTTTCTCAATATCGTCATTACTATTTATATATGATGTTTCAATTTTTGAATCAAAAAAAAATTTGGTTTTTTCGTTAGCAACATGTAAAACATTTTCTTGTGAATCAATATATCGTTTAATTTCGTTATAATGCCTTGTATTATATGTTGTCGAAGTTAATTTAAACATTAGTTTCAAGTATATATGTAATAAATTAAAAAGAAATATAATTTTTGAGGTTGGCAGAGTTCATGGTAAAAAATAGGAATAAACCAAATACTGCAAATTTTTTTTGGGAGGGAGTATTAACAAACTATGAGGTCGCCAGTATTAATTCTTTCGTTAATAATAATTTCGAGGTAAACCTTTGGACATATAGCCAAAATTCATTTTCGAAAATGAGTAAAGAGGTAAAAATTAAAGATGCTTCTGAAATTTTACCAATAAATCTACTAAGCAGCTTAAATCAAAATTTTCAAAAAGCGAATTATTCTTCTTTTTCTAATCTCTTTCGATACAGGCTCTTAAATGTCTATGGAGGTTGGTGGTTTGATACAGATTGTTTTTGTCTTAAAAATGTAAGTGAATTTAAAAATATTATATCTGGTCGAGAATATGTTTTAGGCCTGGAAAGAAAAAATTATGTTGGAAGTGCGGTTATGTACTTTACAGAAACAGACTTATTAGAAAATATTGAAAACCAAGCTTACGAAGTAATTAAAAAAAATAATAATAAATTAAAATGGGGAGAAATCGGACCGGATTTAATTACAGAGACCGTCATTTCTAATGGCTTAATTAATAGTATCTTGAACCCTGATTATTTTTTCCCAGTACCACCAAATAATATTTCAATGTTATTTGAATCAAATATTGACATGAATTATTTTAAAGATGCATTTATTTGTCATTCTTGGAATGAAATGTTTAGAAAATATAATATAAACAAAGAAATCTTTCCACCTAAAAATTCTTTTTTATTTAATCAATTTAAAATTAATCAAATTAAATATGAAAGTGATCAAAGAATTTACTCTAAACCTTTTATCTTAAGATTTAACCCAATATTCTCGATTCTATTTAAAATGTATTCAAGAATGAAAGTATCAATTAAAAACTACAATCAAAAATGATCTTAAAGCGTGCAATCACTAGATATCTTACTTATTTTTTAGGGGTTTCAACAACAGCATTTAGTATTTTTTTAATTAATTATTTTCTAGACTCAAATGAATTTGCTGTATGGGGTGTTACAAATTCATTAATATATATTCTTGCACAACTTGGTCAACTAACTTATGTTCAGTATGTTGAGAAGTATTTTCCAAACTTAAGTGCTTCAGAAAAGAAAAAAACATTGTATATGTTTATAAAAACTACTTTTGTATTTTTCCCTTTGTGGTTCTTTATATTAGTTATGCTGTATTTTTTGAATTATTTTTCAAAATTTAACATTTCAAACATTGGGTACTTATTTTTAATGATTACAATCTCAGTGGTAATAGAAGCTTCTATTGAGATAGTCTCAAAATACTTATTAACTACAAAAGATACCATTCAGTTAGATAAAAATGAGTTTATTTATTCAAAATTATTGAGACTTTTTGTATTTACCTTGCTTCTATTTAATGGATTTAGTATCTATCACTTACTTTTTACAAATATTTTGCTGAGAGCTTTTTTATTCTTTAGAATAATTAATTTAGAAAAAGAACCTTTTGATAAGGTGTTTAAGAATATTTTAAAAACTCATATTTGGGACAATAATTTCACAAAAATTAGATATACTTTTGTTGCTTTTGGGATTAAAGCTTTACTCATATCTTTCCTTAACATTCTATTTCTTTTTTACTCAAGTGTCTCAAGCAGTGAAGCAATTGCTATTGCCTCACTAGGGGTATTAATAATAAACAACCTAAGACCCGCTGTTGGTTCTTTAACTAGTTTATTGTCACCAATGATTTCACAAAATGTTGAAAAATCTGTAAAAGATTCAAGCTTGATAAGCAACTTTTTATTTGTGAATTCTTTTAGCGCTTCAATCTTTTTAATAGTTAGTACAGTCTTTGTTCATGTTTATAATTATTTTCTCAACATTGAGGCACTAGTTGGATACAACCCTGACAAAATTATATTGTTATCATTTTTAGCATGTGTTATTAGTTCTCTTTACTATCCAAAACTTTGGCATGTTAAATTTTCTAATCTCGAAAATAGACTACTAAAATATCTCATTATAATTTTTATAATAACTTTGGGGCTATTCTTATTTTTGCCTATCGATGCTGATCTATTTATTTTCTATATCATTTTTGAGTTACTTGTATACCTAGTAAGTTTTGTATTATACAAAACACAATTTCCAAAATTTAAGAATAAACTATCACCTTCTTTGTACATATCTGTAATTATTGTTTTACTATATTTAAATAGTTTTTCTTACTTCTACATACAGCTCTTGGTTTACACTATTTTTAGTGTTTTCGAATTAAAAAAAGTCCGAGTTATACTCAACTCTAAATCTTTTTACTAAATTTAAAAGATAATACATATTTTTACTTAAATAGTTAATTAACATTGGAAATATGCTTATCTCTAATAATAATTATGCAGCAAATTCCGATTATATTTTCGCTGAAACTGTAGACCATAGAAGATTTGGTGAACTAAACGATAAATCAATATTTATAAGTGAAAAAAATGTGGCTTCTGTAACTTATAAATCTACCATGCTGCATATTTCAGATGGGGATACTATTTTTTGTAGAACAGATTACATAGATGAATTATTTTATTTAATAAAAAAGACTGAAAAAATAAATCTTAAATTGATTACCCACCAAACTGATAAAAACATAAGTCATAAGTTAGTACAAAAATTACCTAAAAATTTTTCTTTTTGGTTCGGAATAAATAAAGATACTGATTCTCAAAAGGTAGTTTCAATACCTATCGGATTGGCAGGAGACTTCTCTGATAAAAATTTACATGTAAAAAATTTTAACGAAAAAAAGATTAAAAAATTTGATTTAAAATCAAAAGAGCAAAAAATTTATATTAACTTTCAAAAGAATACAAATAATATTGAAAGGGAATTAGCAATCAATACTCTAAAGGAATCAGAACGAGTGGTTATATCGGAGCCTAATTTATCGAAATCAAAATACAAGAAAGATTTAGAAAAATTTGTTTTTGTTTTATGTCCATGGGGAAATGGATACGACACACATAGAATTTGGGAAACTTTATATGCTGGTTCTATTCCAATAGTTAAACCTCACAATACTTTTGAGTATCTGAAAAATCTTCCTGTATTGTTTATTAACGACTACGAAGATCTGTTAAATTATGATTTAGATAAATTTGTTGAAGAATTTAAAGTCGATCATTTCAATTTTGAAAAGTTTTTTATAGAATACTGGTTTTCTATTATAAATAATGAAAATGTCAATAATCAAAAAGTATCTATTCCCGTTAGCTATTCAGTTACTCTATTTTTTCATTTTAAATTAAAAATTAAAAATAAATTTAATAGTTATAGAAAAAAATTATTTTATAATTTAAGAAGAATAAAGTTCAAGATAATAAATTTAAATAGGAATTGAAAACTATAAAAATATTTAAAACAACAAGATTTCCTAAAATAAAGTTCCTATTAATGTTGTTACTTATCTTGTCTAATTTCAAAAATACCATTAAAAATAATGGTATACCTATTGGAAGAGTGTATCTTAACCCAGTAGAAATATAGCTATTGAAAGCACTTGCAAAAATTATAAAGCCAGATGTTAAGATAGTTATAAAATCAAAATAATTTAGTTTAAGTAGGTAGTAAGTCTTCCCTTTATTTGCTAAATACAAACTCATTACAATTACCGAGGATGTCACAATGGTTATATGACTACCCAACTTATTCAAGCTAAAATAATCCTGCCCAATAGATTTAAAACCATATAAAAATCTTTGAAAAACATCAGATAAAGAATGTTCAGAAGCATATTTTTTCAAAGAAGGTAGTTCGTCATCTTCCATTGTTGGCCAGCCTATTCTATCATTATTAGCTCTGACTCCATCAACGATTTCTTCCCATGAATCAGCCCAAAAGTAAAACTCAGAATTTACGTTATAAAACATATGCTTATTAAAGTTTGAATAATTTTCATACAAGTATGGAGAAACTAATATGAAAAAGGTAAGAAATACAATAATAAACTTTTTTATATAAATCTTTTTGTAATTTAACAAACCAAAAATTATTGTAAACACTGATATTGCAAAGAAAACTGTTAAACCAGTATATTTTAGTAAGTACGCAAAAGCACCAGCGACACCAAGTTTCACAGCATTTTGATTAGAAGGATTTAAATAGAACTGTTCAAAATATATGAGCATAAGACAGAACCCTAGAAAAAAAATACTTTCAACAAGAAGTTGATGTATCAGGGCAAATACAGGAATGATGAGAACCAAAAAACTTAAATTTATAAAGATAAATTTATTTTTAAATTGTTTATTTATTTTTAAAAAAAATAAAAAAGAAAGTACTGATGTCAATGCTAAATTTGCATTTTTTAGATTATAATAATTCTGGAGTTCACTTAAATTTAAATCATAAAATAATGCTAAGAAATAATTAAAAATTGGCATCCTATTTCTATCACCTAAATACCAATAATTATCACTTAATAGGATTGTTCTAACGTGTTCAAGATAAGCATTTTCATCATATTTATTTATTGGACTAATTTCATTTATTATCATCAAAGAAATTGTGAAAAAAGCAAATATTTCAATTATGAGAAACAAAATTGTGTTTTCTTTAATGAAGTTCTGAAGTTTGTATAACATTTTAAATTTATAACATTATATATCAAAGTTCATATATATAATTCTTTTATGAATTTTTTATATTGTTTTGACAATAATTTTAACTTACAAGCATTGAACTCAATAAATTCAATTATTAAGAACTCAGAGAACAAGAATTTAAATTTTTATATAATTCATGACACGCCAGATACTTTTTTAAAAATAATTGATAAATATTTATCAAAACATATCAATTTAATCAAAATATATAAATTCGATTTTAATTCGATAGATTTCCCAAAAATAAATGGTGCCCATGTAAGTAAAGCAACTTACTTTAGATTATTTTTTCAAGAGTATCTTCCAAAAGATATTAATTTTATAACTTATGTCGACTCTGATATTATTTGCCTCAATAGTCCGCAAGAAAGAATCCAAGATGTAATAGATTTAATTGATAATAAAGAGAAATTACTTGGTGCAGTAAATGATGTTTCTGAAAACAATCCAAATAAGGATAGATTAAGTATGAAAAGTGAAAAATATTTTAATGCTGGTGTAATGGTCATAAATTTAAAATTATGGAGAGATAAAATTGAAATAAATGAGATAATCTCCTGCATGAATAGGTTACGAGATAAGATTTTATGGTGGGATCAAGATGTATTAAATGTACTAGTTGATGGAGACTATTTAGAAATTAGTAGTGACTTTAATACGAAGGTAAGTGACGTTTTAGATAAACCAGGTGAATCGATTGTTTTTCTTCACTATGCAGGAAAAAGAAAACCATGGGATAATTCAATCTTTTACGATTTAAGGCACGGCATTTATCAGGATGCATTTTCAATGACAGGTTTTTCAAAATATCATATTGATCCAAAAGGCATAAAAGAGAATATTTTATTTTTTACGAATCTAATTTTGAAAAGATACAGTCATCTCAATATAAAAAAGTTACTAAATAGTTATTTTAAAAATAAATTCAAATGAAGGAATTAACTTACAAAGGACGCCTTGAATATAGAAATAAACCAGAAAATCTTGACAACAATGATATGGATCTGTTCAGACATGAATTTAAAAAAAATATTTTGGACTCTTATGTATTAACTCTGAATCACATTTATCTAATGCAAAAAAATTTACTCGGTATTAATAAATTTAAACTATATCTACAGCAATCTTATATGAATAGACCACCTTTAAAAAGTATCCTTAAAGTAGTATTAAATTTTTTAAAATTAAGTAGAAAAACAACCAAATCAATAGATTCTGGTGTATGGATAATAAATAATAAATCAGAAAACTATTTCCACTGGATGACTGAATCTTTAGCTAGAGTTTTAAGTTTCCAAAAGTTAAATAAACCATCAAAAATTTTGCTTTCTGAGCAATTTGATAAATATGAATTTGTATCAAAAACGTTAGATATTCTTGATGTAGAGTACACAACTTATTCAAGTAAAAATTTAATTAAGGTTAAAAAACTTTTCCTTACAACCCATACGGCTCCAGCTGGAAACTATAATTCAGAAATTATTCTTGAATTACAAAATAAGCTAAATAATAATTCAATATCAAGTAATAAAAAAAGGTTGTGGTTGAGCAGAAAATATTCTGATAGGAGATTTTTATCAAATGAAGATGATATCTGCTCAATATTTGAAAAATATAACATTGAAATAATTTACCCAGAACATTTTACTTATTCTCAACAAATTGAAATATATCGAAATGCTGAATTTATAGGTGGAGTGCACGGTGCTGCTTTGGTGAATATGTTGTATATGGAAACTAATAAAAATATACTAGAGCTTAGGGGCAAGAATGACAGTCATAACAACTGTTATTATTCGCTGGCAACTTTACTAAATCATAAATTCTATTACCAGAAATGTGAAATTGATTTAGAAGATAATTTTATTGTTGATCCAGAGCATTTAAATAAAACATTAAAAAGTATTTTTAAAGATTAGTTAACAACTAAAATTAACCAGTATGTCTCAATCAAATCATTACATCAAAAATTATAAAAATTATAGAGATCAGGAAGTCATCTTATATCCTCATCTTGGATTAGGCGATGTGATTATTTGCAATGGTCTTGTCAATAGATTAAGCAATCATTTTTCAATAATTAATCTAATTGTAGATAAAAGATTTCATGAACAGGCTGAGTATCTATATAGTTTAAATTCATCAGTAAAAGTTGTGTCCGAAAATCCAGTTGTTGTAAATGACCTTGATAATTTTGTAAACGATCTTGCAGCCAGTAAGCAATTGAAAGTATTGAGAATTAGTCAGTTAAAAATAGGTAAACCCTTTTATCATGAATTTTATAAGAGTGTAAAACTTTCCTATAAGCACTCATACAAGAGTTTTAATTTACCAGAGGACAAAAAACGACAGAAAGTATTAAAAAAACATTTAATAGAAACTTATGAGGTAGATCCGTCAAATTACGTAATTACCCACAGAGATACTTCAATAAAGTCATACGATTTAGATATTTCGAATAAAAATCAAATACTTGTAGAAAGAAAAACTGATATATTTGGCAATATATTTTTATACAAGGACCTAATTAGAGATGCTAAGGAAATACATTGTGTAAATAGTAGTTTTGTTCATTTAGTCGATAGAGTTGAAACAAATGGTAAGTTATATTATCACGATGTTAGAGGCGGTATAATCAAATTGAGAAAGAAATGGGATATTAAATACTATGAAAATAAAGATTGAAATATCAGTTGGGGAACTATTGGATAAGTTATCAATACTTATAATCAAAAAAGAAAAAATTAATAATCCTGAAAAAATCAAAGAAATTGAAAGAGAATTGAAGTTTCTAGAATCTCATGCATTAACGATACGTTCTATAAACAAAACCGAATATGATACATTCTTGAAAAAGCTTATAAGTATTAATTCAAAATTATGGGATATTGAAGACGAGATACGTATTCTCGAAAAAAATTCAAGTTTTTCTGACGAATTTGTTTCCTTAGCAAGGTCAGTTTATTTTACAAATGATGAAAGATTCTCATGCAAGAATGATATTAATATTTTTTATGGATCTGAGATTAATGAAGTTAAAGAATATGTTGAATATAGCAATAATTCAGAAGATTAAATTAACTCTTCCAATTCAGTAAAAAAATCTTTTTGATTGTAATTTTTGTGAACAGTATCAATTGAATTTTTACTAATTTTATTTAGTAACTTTTTATTCTCAATAAGAGAGCTCAAAATATTCTTCCATTCGACTAGGCTGTTATCAGTTGTAAAAATTATATTTTCTAAGTGGTTGAATTTTTCTAAATCCCAAAATCCTTTAGTTTTAGTAATTACGACAGGCACACCTAGAGACATAGATTGAAGGGCTACACTTTGCCCGGAAGGTTGAAAAGTTTCTTTCAAAGGTATAAAGGTAAGAATGGCATTTTCATAATATTTTTTTAAAGCTTTGTCAGTTAACGCTGTGCTATGCCAGTTGCCATAAATAACTTCAATATTGTCATTAATTTTTTCTTTAGATATCACGTGACTTGTAATTATTTTTACGTTTATATTTTTTAATGAATTTCCAATTTCTATTACTTTATCAATATCTCTATTTCCATCATTACCTACAAATAAAATGTAATCTCTAGATTTTTTATCGTAATCTTTAGATGGTTTCCAAAAATCTAAATTGATCCCAAAGGGAATAAAATTAAATTTATCTCTAAACTTTGGAAACATTTTATTTGCAAGGTCGTATTCACCTTTGCCTAAAAATATTAAATAATCAATTTGATTAATGATTATTATTAAGAAAATTCTCTGTAGAAATGACACAATTTTATGATCTCTTTTCTTTGAAAATAAGCCCATTACGATTACAAGTAACTTTTTTTTATGAGATCTTAATTTTGAAAAAATTATCATTGGTAGAGCAGAGATTGCAAGCCTGTCATTAGTAGAAATAATAATCTCAGATTTTTTTATTTTTGCAAAATTATTTTTTGAGACCATTAAGTGTGTAAAAAAAGGTAAATTTGTTAGTTTTCGTACAACTTTATCTATAAAATTTAAAATTTTCTGGCTTCTTTTTATTTCTGCATTGTTAGGCAGCATTTCTATTGAGTCAATATTTTTAAATTTTGATTGCATATAAAAATAGCCATAAAAAAACTCAGAAGAATCATAATTATTTGTACGAATTTTTTCTTTTCTTCCACTCCCGAAAATGTATAAAATATTACTTGGGTTCATTTCAACATTTTACTATTAATAGATTATAAAATTCCATTACAGTGCTTAAAATGAATATATGAAATTGAGTATCTTCACATCAATGACCAATCCGGAAGAAAGAAATGACCCCTGGAAAGAAGCCCTAGAATGCTATGAAGATTTTGCAGACGAAGTCATAGTAGTTGGACAAACCTGGCCGAAAGAATTTTCTTTTGAATATATAGGTAGTGTTTTTCAAGATGGGTTTAACAAATCAAGTGGTGACTGGGTTATTCTTATGGATGTCGACACCTTTTTCCATGAGAAAGATAGAGAAAAAATTAGTAATGTATTAAAAAAATATGAAGACTATCCAGCAGTCGCTTTTCCTAAATTCCAATTTTTTCATCCAGAAAGATACAACTTGAAATCAAAAATGTGTATTGCCTTAAATAAAAAAAATTTTCCAGATATAAAATTTACTGGAGGCCCGGATTTATGTCAGCCTACAATAGAAGGTCAATTAATAATGCCTGACTCTGCTCCATATGAAAAAATAGTAATTTGGAATTATGAAGCTATGTTTAGAACAAAGGACATAATCAAAAAAGATAGATCACGTTTTGCTAGAGCATGGTTTAATTCTTTTAGCAACTATGGTGATAGAGGTGGGCCAACTCAAGAAGAAGCTTTTGAAGCTTGGCTCAAAATGATAGAAGATAGATATTCTTACCATTATTTGAAAATGAAAATTGATAATCATCCAAAATATATAAAAAATAGATTACGAAATATACCTGATGATCAATTTGGAAGTAACCTATTTGGGATTATTGATAAAAATGAAAAATTTAATCTTAGTAAGTTTAATCAGACTTACAAAAATTATATAAAAAATTACTTATTAGTTAAATGATAGAGAACAAAGTATTGCCTAGTAGTAGACAGAGATTTTTTACTATATTTTTATTATTTTTTATTGTTTTATTATTTACAAAAATAGATTTTAGGCTTAAAACTGATATTACGTGCTGTAGTGATGATTTTGATTACTTTATTCACGCTGAGACAATAGTTGAAGATTTTGATTTTGACTACTCTAACCAACTTGAGGGAGTTGAAAAAGCTAGACATAATAAAGTGAAAAGTGCCCCTTTTGGTTTTCTAGGAAGTGGTCTGCTTGCTTCCCCCTTTCTCCTGGTGGGCAATATTTTTGATAGTTTATTTGGTGAAGTTAGTGAAAATCATGTAAATTTTAAAATATTATTCTATTCCTTTTCCTCGTATTTTTATTTTCTTGGTTCTCTTTATTTTCTTTACAAAAGCACCATTTATCTTGGTTTCAACATTACAACTTCTAAAACTGCACTTTACTTATCTGGGTCAGGGGTAATTTATTACTTTTTCGAAAGATTTAGTATGACTCATGTTTATGAAGTTTTTGCAGCTTCATTTATAATTTATGTTTCATCCGTTTTTTACTCAACGAACAGAGATTTATTTGCCTTCTTAATCCCTTTTTCTGTATTTATTGGTTTTGAAATAAAATGGATACATTATTATTTTATTTTGTTACCTCTTTTAATCAAATTATTAAAAAAAAGTGAAATTAAATTATATAAAAATATTTACTTCATTATCTCTTCTTTGCTATTTTCAATTACTCATTTTATTTCTACAAAATTAATTTATGGGGTTTACACCGTGAACTGGAGTTATGTATATAGTAATACTGAGGAAAATGAATTCGTCGCAGATGTATTAAGTAATGGTTTAAGTTCATCAGCATTTTATATTACAAATATTAAAAATGTTTTTATTCATTTTTATACCCAAGAATTTGGATTAATTTATTTTCAACCTATCACGTTTGTTGTTATTTTTGGATCGATGATATATCTTGTTTATTCAATAATTAAAAAAGAAAATATTTTAATAGCCATTCTTTTTTTCTTATTTAGCTGGCAAGAGTTTGCAATTGCACTTATTTGGACTTCTCCTGCATCAGCTTATGGGTTTAGATACCTTATGAATCTTGCCCCACTTGGATTAATATTTTTCGGTTACCTTGTTCAAAACTACAAACTAAAATATGTTGATTACTATTTATTAATTTTTTCATGTTTCTCAGTTTTGTCCGTCTTATTTTATGAAACAACTGAATTCACCCAACTCAGTATTGATGCAACTCTAAATTCATTTGGAGATTATTCAAAATATACACAAAGATATTATCTAACAGGATTATTTAAATCATTCTTAGTGTTAGATTCATACTTAAAAATTTTTACTACTAGTTTTTTTGGAATGTATATACTTAAAATTTTAGTTTACTTTCTTGCGCCAGAAGGATTGAATTCGATGCTTGAATCTTTTGGATTACCAATTTCAAATGAAAAATTTCAAATTCTGATTTTACAATTAAATGAAATAACAACAAGTTTCTTTCTAGTTTCTTTATTACTGTGTGCCGTATTTGTTTTTTATACTGTAAGATTTTTGAATATTCAAGACACCATAAAAGATTAGAATATTTAACCACGATAAAAATCTAAATATAAAAGAAGTGATTATAACTTCTAAAGCTGTTAATCCATGATACAAATTTGCGATAATTAATACACTCTCATTAATGCCAAAATTACCAGGTGTAAATTTAATTACATTCGCTAGGCCAGAAATACAAACAAAAGCGACTGTTTGGGTAATGTTAATTTGTAAATTTAATAATTTAAAAAGATATATATGGGAAGCGATACTTATCCCAATATTTGCTAAAGTATAAAAAAATAAATTCATTATTTTTGAAAAAGTAAGATCTAGGGACTTAAGAGAATAGTTATTTAAAAAAGCAAGTTTTTTTATATCGTATTCTCTTGACATAATAAAGAGTGAAAATATACCTATAAAAAAAATCGATATCCAAAGGAATGTAAAATTTAGAAATAAAGGTTCTATACGTAGGTAATTAATAAGGCTAACAATCACCAAGATAAATAAATAAAGCAAATTAGTAAATATTGTGAAATAGACATTAATACTTAAATTCTCAGCGTAGGTCAATTTATAATTCTTTTTTAAATAATAAAATTTATAACCAGTTCCAGCACTAAATGGAGTTGAAAGATTACCCGCTGTTGAGTTGATTATTAGATTTAAAGTCTCTAAATAAGACATATTTATATTTTTAGTTAGATATAAATGTTGATTTAATTTTGTTTTGATTAAATAACTGATAATGAATAAGATACTCAAGAAAATTAAATTCAGAAAATTAAAGTTAAATAATTCCTCTAACTCAGACTGATTATTAAATATAAAAAGAGAAAAAGCAAAGACAAAGAAAATAAATAATATATTACTAATATTATTTTTTAAGAGTTTTAATGATTTTTTCAAAACTTCCTTCTTTAAATTTTAAAATGGTGTTCATAGTTGATTATAAAGTAATTTTTAGTTTTTAAATTTGCTATTCTTTTTTTATTTGATATTGTTCAGAAATAATGATTAAAAAAATATACAGACGATTACAGATATTTTTTGTTCCAGGTGCCATAAAGAAAAACTTCCGATTAATTTCTAATGAAAATAAATATCTATTAGCTGAAAAGATAAAAGATATTTATATCCCAACTATTTCAAGTAATACTTCTGAAGAAAAGCTTCTTTTTGAAGTTCAGGAACACTTAGAAAGTAGAGTAATAGTTGACCGTATGAGAGTAATTCCTTGGTTATCTAAAAATTTAAAATTAGAAAATCTACATATCCTTGAAATTGGATGTGGTACAGGGTCCTCTTCAATAACGTTAGCCGAACAAGGTGCGAAAGTAGTAGGTATCGACATTCACAAAGAATCATTAGAAATTGCTAAATATAGATCTGAAGTTTATAACCTTGATATAGAATTTATAGAGTCTTCATCAGTAGATATTGATAAGTTAGATAAAAACTTTGATGCAATAATTTTATATGCAACATTAGAGCATCTGACGTTTGAAGAAAGACTTATTACTTTAAAAAATTGTAAAAAAATACTAGATGATCAAGGTTATATAATTATCATCGAAGCTCCAAATAGGCTTTGGTATTTTGATTCTCATACATCTGAATTACCATTTTTTCAATGGCTCCCCGATGACCTTGCATATATGTATTCTAAATTTAGCCCTAAGGAGTCATTTAGTAGTAACTACCAAGATTCGAATTATGAGGACATGATTGGATTTTTGCGAAGAGGTAGGGGAGTAAGTTATCATGAATTTGAGTTAGCGTTTAATGATTTATCAAAACTTAATATTATTTCTAGATTGAATAGATTAGTATTTACGAAAAGTTATTCAAATACTTTTTTACTGAAGCCTCTGTTCAAACTTTTTTTAAAGAAACAAATAAAAACGCAGAAAGCTTTTTATGACGAATATCTTGACTTTATTATTAAATTATAAAATTATTTTTTATAATTTAATGAAATAGTTTCCTGAACAACATTTGTTATATCAAAAACATCTTCGTTTATTTTTCCAAATGCTAAAAAATTTTTCACATCCAGAAGATCCATTTTAGGATTTCCAAAACAGTTAATGAAATGTATAAAAGTGTTTATAGAACCAGTTAAGTTAATATCGTCCTCCTGACAAAGATCTTGTAGATTTGAGATAGAAAAAGTACTGTACCTATTAAGAACTTGATTGCTAGAAAGATCTTCAATGCTTGTTAATTCCATCTTTTCATAATTTGGTCCATGATCAGATTGGATAAAAACTACATCGTTCTGAGTGTCTAACATTTTAATTACTGTTTCAATTTTTAAATAAGCGCAATCTAACGATTTTTTGTAAGATTTTATATTTGTTTTAGGCAAGTCAAAGATTGGATCGTCAAGTAAATCACAATTCTCACCAAGTAAGTAAGGCCCATGGGTATCCATAAAATGTAAAAAAACAGCCTTTGGTTTGTCTACGTTACTTACATTTTTTAATATCTCACTGAATTCTGGATCACTGCAACCATCATTACACCCAATAGACAAACTAGGGCTAAGTTTTAAAAAACCTTTTTCTATTAAAATTTTTACAGGAGTCCTCATTATAAGGTCAAAATAAACTGAATTTTTCTCCCTATAGTCTTCAATTTTATCAGTTATACAGATATCATTCTTATCCTTATTGCAATTAAACGCTAAACCAAATTTATATAACGAATAGTCATTATTTCTTAAAACATTTTCAAAATTAGAATCACCAGTACGAAATGCTTTTGATAAGTCACCTCTATTTGAAAATGATATATTTCCATCTTGAAAAACATATTCCAAACTAAATAATGATGACATAGAATATGTTGTTCTTCCAAAAGATGATGTGGCAAGACTATAGTTAACTAAATTATTTTTATTAATCAAATTATTAAAATCAGATGTGTCGTAATCGTAAAATTTTTCCATTGTTCCCAAACTGGGTAAGCCATCGAAAATGATAAAGTAAACGTCGGGTTTAGCTTTTAAATCAATATTCTCATAAAAAGTCTGGTCTTTAATATCTGAAACAGTTTCAGTTTGTCCAGTACTTATTGAGTTTAAAGAAATAACAACAATGAAAATTAAATATGTATAAGTAGCAAATTCAAATAACTTATTAAAACTTGACTTGGTTGAAAATAAAAGCAAAATACACATAAGCAAGAGAAATGTAAGAAAACTATAATTAGGAATAAATTTTATAAAGTCAAAAGCTTGAAAGTAAATATAAATCGTTATATTTGAATAGTTAAAACATAAATAAAAAATAATTACAGCAAGGTATTCAGTGTTTTTAATAGATTTAAATTTTTTGAAAAAATAATTGACTGTGTTGAAAAATATTAAATATAAAACAGCAAAAACTGACAATTTTAACAATTCAACTTGTGTAATTTGATATATATTTATTATCAGCAAGTGAACAAATGGTAGAAAAATTACTACATTCTGTAATAAAGTTTTTCTATTTTTCATTATTAATCATTGTAGCGAATTAAATTATATTGAATATATAATTCAAAAGTGCACAATATTTATGTTACAAATCCGGAAATAATAATAAATTGGTCTAATGCAAAATGATCAGTAAAGACTGTAAAATCCATAATTCAGTAAAGATAACCAGTCCTGTTAATTTGTATGGCTGCACCTTAAAGAAAGATGTATTTGTTGGTCCATTCGTCGAAATCCAGAAAGATGCACTCATTGATGAAGGGACAAGAGTTCAAAGCCATACTTTTATTTGTTCAGAAGTAACTGTAGGTAAAAACTGTTTTATTGGACACGGGGTTATGTTTATAAATGATACTTTCTCAAATAAATCAATAAATTTCTCAGGTCCTTACGAAAAAACCATCATTGAAAACAATGTAATAATTGGTTCAAATGCAACAATTCTGCCAGTTAAAATTGTATCGGGAGTAATAATTGGAGCAGGAAGCGTTGTAACTAAGGATATATTAGAGCCTGGTAAATATGCTGGTAATCCAGCGAAAAAAATATAATAATTTATTTATAATTTTGCTAAGAAAATTTTAAAAAGTAGTTATATTTTTTTAACAAAACTAACATAATTCTAAATGAAAAATATAATTTTAATAGGCCACGGATATTGGGGGAAAAACTTAGAGAGGGTGATTAAAAAAAATAAGTCTCTCTTTAACTTAGTTGCGATCGTCGATTTAAATTATTCTACTTATGAAGATTCAGATGGTTTATTGCATTGCAATAACATAAATGACTTATTAAAAAAGAATTTAGTCATTGATTGTGCTGTTATCTCAACTCCTGCAGTAGATCATTATTCAACTACAAGAAAGCTATTAAGAAATGGCATAGATTGTTTAGTTGAGAAGCCGTTAGTCTTAAAAAGTTCTCAGGCTAAAGAACTATACGAGATATCAAAAAAATCAAAGACAACTTTAATGGTCGACAATACATTCTTATACGACAATTCAATTCTTGAGTTAATAAAAATTGTTAAGAATAAGAAATTTGGAAGAGTTCTACATATTAATTTTGAAAGAACAAACCTAGGACCTGTAAGACAGGATGTAAGTGCTTTGTGGGATTTAACAGCGCATGACTTGTCAATATTATTGGCGTTGAATAATATTCTTCCCAATAAAATAAGTGTGAATGGTGGAAAATTTATAGATAAAAAAATTTATGATGTTGTTACTACTAGCTTTTTCCAAAAAGATATATTCGTATCATCCTTTTCAAGTTGGCTTCATCCTGAAAAAACAAGGACTATAAAAGTTGTCGGAGAAAGCAATATGGTTGTATGGAATGGTATGGACTTAAACGAGGAACTTAAGATTTACTCAAGAAACGATAAAATTAAAAAAAATGTTTCTGATGACTTGTATATAAATATGACTAATACTAAAAACTCTGGATTTACAGTTCCCTTTGTTGAGCGTTCAGAACCTTTAGATTTAGTTTTCAAAGATTTTTACAACAGAATGAGTAGAAAAAATTATAACAAGATAAATAGCGAACAACTCGTAATCAGTCAGATAAAAATGTTAGAAATGATAGATAAGAAACTTTCTCAAAAATGAATAGTATTAAAGTTCCTTTTAATGATTTAAATAGAATTCACAAACCTATTGAAGCGAGTGTAATAAAAAAAATAAAGGAAATAGTTGATAAAAATAGTTTTATTTTAGGAGAGTATGTAGAAGAGTTCGAGAAAAATTTCTCAAATTTTACAAATTCAAAATACTCAATAAGTTGTGGGAACGGCACGGATGCTATTGAACTAGTTCTTAGGGCTCTTAATATTAAAAATGGTGATGAAGTTATAGTACAAGCCAATACTTTCATAGCTACTGCTTTAGCTGTCTCTAGAACTGGAGCAACTCCAGTTTTTATAGATAACGGTGAAGACTATCTATTAGATCTAGACAACATCACCAAAGCTATATCAAAAAAAACAAAAGCAATTATAAGTGTAAATTTGTATGGTCAAATGGGTGATAATTATCATTTACATAAAATAGCTAAAAAACACAATCTCTATTTTATTGAAGACTCTGCACAGGCACATGGTGCAACCCAGAATGGAACAAGTCCAGGGAAACATTCAATAGCTTCAACTTATAGTTTCTATCCAGGAAAAAATCTCGGTGCCTGGGGTGATGGTGGTTCTATCACTACAAACAATAAAAAATTTGCCGATAAATTAATTTACCTCAGAAACTGGGGAAGTAAGAAAAAATATTTTCATGATATTATAGGATACAATTCAAGACTTGATCCAATCCAAGCAGCTGTATTGAATGAAAAATTAAAATTTCTAAAAGAGTGGAACATAAATAGGAATGCAATAGCTACTTTTTACTCTGAAAATCTTTCTCATAAATATATACTCCCAAAAGTTAATTCAGGAAATTATCATGTTTGGCATCTTTATGTCATACGGACAAAAAAAAGAGATCAATTAATAGATGAAGGAAAAAAACACAACATAGAATTTGGAATACATTATCCAAGACCAGTACATAGACAAAAAGCTTACAGTGATCTTAAAGTAAAAAAACTCGTAAATAGTGAAAAACAAGCCAATGAACTACTTTCTTTACCTATGTTTCCAAAGATGAAAAAGAATGAAATGCAAAAAGTAGTGAGTTTTTTAGATAACTTTTAAAAATGTCATTTAGTGATAATCTAAAATTTCGAGTTCTAAATTTAAAAAGATTTGGTCCAAGAATAAGTTTTATTTTCAACAAATTTATAAAGACAAAAAACTACACAATTTCACATTTTTTAGGCGATCATAAAAATATGGTTTCATTTGCATCACATGTACAGCAAATGACACTAGGTGCACTATTTTGTAATTTCAATAACTATAACTTTTATTCAAAACAACATCCTTATTTTCAAGATTTCACAATTATAAATAATAAAATAAATTCATTGTTTTCTTTTTTTAAGAAAAGGTATCGTTTTTTTTATTTCGACAGACCAGAAACCGACTTTTTTACAAGAGACGATTATTTTGCTAATAATGAAAACGACTTCCCCCTCAAAGAGAAGGATAAATTAAGTTATATAGATAACATTCATTTTTTCAATAAAAATTATTTGTATCATAAATTAAAAATTAAGAAAAATATAAATATTGATAAAGATACATTGGTAGTTCATGTCAGGACTGGTGATATCTTTAATAATGATTGGCATAGCCTATATTCTCAAAATCCACTCAGTTATTATTTAAAAATTTCAGAAAAGTATGAGAAAGTACTAATCATTTCAGGAAAAAATCTTAATAACCCAGTACTAAAGTTGTTACAAAGATATGAAAAATTTTCATTTCAGTCTTCAAGCTTTACTGACGATTTTAATGTGCTATTAAATGCCAAAAACTTAGCAAGTTCAGGAGTAAGCGGCTTTCCTATTGTAGCTGCTTTAATGTCACAAAAATTAGAAAACTTTTATCACTCAGATTTGTACCTAAAGGAACATTTAAATCCTGAAATGCTTGATGGAAGCCAAGTTACAATTCACTCCTATAAAATTGTCGATGGCATACAACCTGGGAAATTTAAAAAAACAGATGAAAATCTTACTAAATTAATGGATGACGATATTACAAAAATTATTAGAATTTGATAATATTTATTTCCGCAATAAAGATTTAGTAAGCCTTCTTGGATACGATAATTTTTTAAAGTGCAGAAATAAGTTTGATATATAAAGTTTATTTTTAATTTTATTTAGAGTATTTTGTGAATATAATTTATTAGTCTCTTTGATATAAAAAGCATCACCAAAATAATTAAAACAGTCTACATTTGTGAAGATCCTAAAAAAACCAAACTTTTCCAGGTATTTGTCAATATCTGAAACTAATGCATTATTTTTGTATAAATATCTTGTATTTATTTCTGTGAAAATAAATTCTACTTTTTTCAATTCTTCACCAAACCCTTTTAATACTTCTAGTTCAAATCCTTGAACATCCAAGGTAACAAAGTTGAGTGTTTCAACTTCAAGAGAGTCAAATCTTTCAATTTTTATTTCTTCTGAGTCAGTAAAACTGATATTTGGTTGTACCTTTAGATGTAGTTCAGGGGTTAATACGGAGGAGCTTTTACCTTCATTTTCATTTGATTTAAAAAGGGTTCCCTTTTTCTTTATTGAACCCAAACCAATGTTGTAACATTGAACTTCTTGTAAGCTTGCTACATTTTTTAAAAGTTCCTTATAAATACTTTTTTGAGGTTCAAACAAGATAATTTTTTTATCATAGGCTTTATATTTAAGAACTTCTTGGCCAGAGTGTGCTCCCACATGAATTATTCCATTAATTTCCTTAGAGAAATTTTCTAAAAAATAATCTAACATATACAAACATTAATACATAAAAATAATATTTGCTCTACCTTCACCGTAGTTTCTAAAAACTATTTCTTAGGAACATTCAAAACAATTTTATGGATAGAAATTCATTGGAAAATGAGAAAGAAAAGTTTGGAAATTGTGGATATAAATTACAACAAGTGCTGTTAGTAAACTGTTATATAGCTTTTTATTAAGGTCTTCTATTTTTTGAAAATATATGGCTGCCATGAATACTATTAAGTGAAATAATTGGATGATGTACGTGGATTTTATTGAATCACCTGTCCAATCCGGATAAGAGATTGCAAATATTAAATAACCAAAAAAACTGCAAATTACAGATAGGTTTATATATTGAACTATTAATTTAGATTTATAGACCTTATAAGCACGCATATAAAAAAATATTAGAAGTGATGTAGTTATAATTGAGATCATATTCACTCTTGCAAAGTAATCACCAATTAATAGTTGATTTCTACCTATATCTAAGTGTTTAGACGTAAATGTAAAATAGCCCCAATAATCACCCCATAAATCAGAATACAGAATTGAAAAAAACTGATTATCCAAATGAGGCCTAATTGGCTTATAAAACAAATATTCAAGTTGTTCAGAACTGGGAAAATAAAAAGTTACCCTTTGATTACTAAAAGAAAATCCAGGTGATTTTAAATTAAATGGTGTAAAAGTTCCATATAGAGTATATAGGTTTATATAAAACCAGCCAGAAAATATTGCACCAACAAAAGCACTTAATGACCAAAGTCTGAAATATTTATAATTAAAATTAGAAAATAATAAAACTATCAAAGGTAGAAATAATAAAAAGCCCCACTGTCTACTAAGCGCAATCCCGCCAATTACTAAACCAGTTAAAAATATATACTTAATGTTCAACTCAAATTTGTTTTGTTCATGCTTATGAATTAATAATAAAAATAAACTTAAGAAAAATAATATATAGGGCTCTCCTCTAATCATCGAGATAGTTCTGTAGTTCACAGCTAATAACGAAATCAAAATCAAATAACTGACATTAAAAATATTTTTTGAATTATTAAATATTTTTAATGTGTAAAGATTAATAATTATTGTTGCAACGTACATTAAAGATTGAAATATTTGAGTTACTTTTCCATAAAATGGTTGGCAGTCAATTAGATAATTACTTGAATCAATAATATTTCTACATAATACTTGGGCAAAAGAAGGAATAATATAGCCGAGAGGGGGATTAAAAAATTCCCTTGTTTCACCTTGAGGGGGGAGCCTAAAATCTCTCGGTAGATATCTTGAAAAGTAATTAATGTAGTCAAAATGTGCCACTGCATCGTAGCCCAATATCGGATTGAAATGTAAAATGTTATAAATAAGTATAAAAATAGTTGATACGCTGATGCCAGCAAATATTAAATTAGAAAAAGTTAAGTTTTTGATTTTCACTTATACCTAAATATTGCAAATATATATTTAATACCATCTAAAAATACTATTTTTTTTCCTTCTTCATAGCTTCTTGCATTATAAGATATTGGTATTTCCCTATATTTTGTTGTTTTAGATAGAGCCTTAGCTATTAGTTCTACCTCAATTGCAAAACCATCTTTTTCTAGTTTAATATTTTGAAGGATTTCTTTTTTAAATACTTTAAGACAGACAGCAATATCAGTAATCTTATTTTTATGTACGTGTGTAAATAGAAGACTCATCAATTTATTTGCCCAAAAGGTTCTAAAATAAATATTACTTCTTGAAGCATTCCCTATAAATCTTGATCCACATGCAAAGTCAAGATTACTATCATTCATAGCTTCGATTAGCTTTTCAAGATCTGATGCTGAGTACTCTAGGTCAGCATCAAATATCCCTATAAGATACCCACTAGCTTTGGCAATTCCCAATCTAAGGGCATAGCCTTTACCCTTATTAATGGGATTTTCAATTAAATGTATATTTTTATATTCTTTTACAAGACTTCTTGCAATTTCCTCTGATCCATCTCCAGATCCATCATTAATTAAGATTATTTCTTTATTAAATTCTCGAGAGAGTAAATTTTGAATAGATTTTTTCAAAGTGTCTTTTTCATTATAAAAAGGAACAATAATTGAAACTATTTTTTTCGTAGACGTCATTTTTTTAAGTTTAACATTAACAAATATAATATTTAGGTACTTATTTACATAATGGTAACTTGTGGGCGCTACAGGATTTGAACCTGTGACTTCTTCCTTGTAAGGGAAGCGCTCTGCCAGACTGAGCTAAGCGCCCTAACTTCTTATATAGTAACATTCCAAAATTCTTTAATTAAATATTAATTTCAGAAAACATTTTTATGAATTTGTTAAATCCATCTGGTATTTGAATCTCTAGTGATTTTTGAAAAGCATAGTTTACATTTGGTTTAGCATCTGAAAAGTTGTCCATATCAAAAATAGATTCAGCAGCTAAGATATTTGAGGCAAACCCTACATCTGTTGAGATTATAGGAGTTTTAGTTATTCCGCATTCAACAATTGCTTGCGGCCCCCCTTCAATTCTCGAAGATACGACGTATAAATCTATTAAATTGTACAGCTCATTTAACGTTTCAAAATTAGCCATTTCAAAATATAAGTATTCTATATTTAGTCTTTCTAGTTCATTAATGACAAACTGCCTTCTTTTTCCTGTAAGAATAACTTTCAAATTACTATCTTTAGCTTTGTAATATTTAACTATTTCTATAAATCTATCTGGACCTTTTATAAGTTTTGGGCTTATTAGATCACTGCCTTCAGTATCTCTTTGAAATGAGCCAACTAAAAAGGATTCCTCCGTAACACCAAATTTTTTTCTAAGAAATTTTTTGTCTTCTATGTTAAACCACAAATTTTGATTAACCCAAAATGGTATGTAAGTAACAGGTTTGTCTGTCAGGTTTTCTAGCTGTTCTTTAACTTTTGGTGAAATAACATGGTAATGAGTAACAAATTTGTCTCTATCATAAAAATCAATAAGATTTTCTTTTAGAAAGTCTTTATCTTCAAAATGATGAATTGAACACACAACTTTTTTAGTTTTAAGATACCTTTTTGGTATCTTCTTCCATAACCATGGAGAAATTATCCAGATAATATCAGAATCTTTTATTTTTTTCGTAGATATTTCATCATTGTATTCAAGCCACTCATCTTTAAATCTATCAACTACCCATGATTCGTTAATTTTTGATAAATAAATCTTCATTAAGGTAAAGGTTAATATAATTTAACTTTTAAAATTTATAAATATGACTACAGAAAAAATATTAATTACTGGAATTACGGGTCAGGATGGAATTTTCTTATCTGCATCTTTACTAAAATCTTCTTCAAATATAGAAATTTATGGAACTTCAAGATCCTTAAACAATAATCAATTTTTTCAAAAAGTAGAATATTTAGTTGGCAAAGAACATTCCAGAAAAATAAGTTTACAAAGTATTGATTTACTAAACAGCAGAAATGTAAAAAATTTTTTACTTGCCAATAAATTTAGTAAAATAGTTCATCTATCAGGACCAAGCTCTGTCTATAAATCATATCGTGATCCCACCATGTATAAAGACTCTATAATCAAACAATTCGATAATCTTATTGAGGGTTGCATAGATACAAATATGTACCCTATATTTTTTCAGGCTAGTTCATCCGAGATGTTTTCAAGTCAGGCTGGGTTACCATTAAATGAAGATTCTGAAATGCTGCCCCGTTCTCCTTATGCTGAAGCAAAATTAACAATACATAACAAAATTCAAGATCTCAAGAATATAAATAATTGGAATATTAAATCGGGAATCATGTTTAATCATGAGTCCGAATTCAGACCAAATGAGTTTTTGATAATGAAAATTATTGATGCTGCAATTTCAATTAAAAATGGTTCTGCTGAAAAATTGACTTTAGGAAGTTTGGAATACAGCCGTGATTGGACCTACGCTTCAGATATGGCAGATGCAATTATAGAAATAATAAATGAAATGGAACCTGTAGATTATGTTATTGGATCTGGCACATCACATTCAATATTAGATATTGTGAACATAGTTTTTCAATATTTTGATTTAGAGTTTGATGACTATCTAGAGATTGATAACAATCTTCTCAGAAAAGGTGACCCAATTCATATTCAATCAGACCCTAAGCTTATATTCAACAGGCTTAATTGGAAAGCAAAACTTTCTTTAGAGGTAATGATAGAAAAAATTATCTCATCAAGATTGAATTAAAATCTTTAATTAACTACAACCAAGTGAATTTCCACAGTTCAAACATTTATAGCAAGAACCATTTCTGATAGTAATGTGCCCGCATTCATTACAAGCTGGAGCATCACCCATCATATCACCTAGTACTTCTTGCACTGTAGTCACAGAATTAGAAGTAGCTTGTGCTTTTTCAGTAGGTTTAGCTTCTTTAACTTCAGCTACAGGTGTAGCTTCTTTAACTTCAGCTACAGGTTTAGCTTCTTTAACTTCAGCTACAGGCTCATTTTTTTTTTGACCCATTTCTACAGGTTCTACAGACGGAGCTTCTGAAGTCATTTCATTTTTTGGAGGTACTTGGACAATATCTGTTCTACCTAAGTACTCCAAGCCAAGCGCTCTAAAAACGTAATCAACGATAGAGTTACTCATCTTGATGTTCTCATGTCCTTCAACCATACCTCTTGGTTCAAAGGTCTGGAAAGTAAATGAATCCACAAACTCCTCTAGAGGAACTCCATACTGCAGCCCCTTTGAGACAGCAATTGCAAAACAACCAAGCACACCTTTGAGGGTGGCTCCTTCTTTAGCAATATCAATAAAGACTTCACCTAGAGTTCCATCAGGATACTCACCAGTTCTAAGATATACTTTATGGCCGGCAATTCTTGCTTCTTGGGTCCAACCCTCTCTTCGTTCTGGAAGGAGGAATCTAGGTCTATTTAATCCCGCATAAGCACGTGAGGGACTTGTGCCAGGTGCAAAGTTACCTTGAATTAACATAGCTTCTTCTTCAAGAATTTTTGTTACTTCAGGATCTGACTCTTCTGAATCTCCATCATCTGAAGAGGAAGAAAGTGGTTGAGATGCTTTAGAGCCATCTCTATAAATAGCAATAGCTTTTACACCAATCTTTGCTGCCTCGTAGTAGCAATCTTCAATATCTTCAATTGTTGCTTCGTTAGGCATATTTACAGTTTTAGATATTGCGCCTGAAATAAATGGTTGTGCAGCTGCCATCATTCTTACATGGCCCATGTAGTGAATAAAACGTTCTCCATCTTTACCGCATTTGTTTGCACAATCAAAAACATCAATATGCTCTTCCTTAAGATAAGGTGCACCTTCAATTTTTTGTGTTCCGCAGATATGAAGGTTTGCTTGTGCTACTTCATTTCTAGAGTATCCAAGTG
>Ga0257106_1000027_pt1 | contig 76998 bp, 52 predicted proteins | sample LP_taG_3_FD_190177 | JGI IMG/M metagenome (GOLD analysis project Ga0257106, IMG submission 190177) | Marine microbial communities from Northeast Subartic Pacific Ocean, Canada - LP_J_2011_P26_10m | ecosystem: Environmental > Aquatic > Marine > Oceanic | place: Canada: Northeast Subartic Pacific...
CTGCTCTGTTTGTATTGACGCACTTTTCGAGGTATTGTGTTTGTATTGCGCCGAGTTTCTTTCGCATTTCGAGAACGGTAATGTCCTGGAACTTTTCCAATACTTCGCTTTGGATATCGCCCGCCTGAAAAAGTATGTTGCACGAGAGTTTGCGAAACTTCGCGCTCGCACGAAGCCCCGAAACCGCCCGATTTAGTGGGAGACTCGAACACCCTATGTATATTTTTTCGGTATGAGGTGATGATATTTTGAAAATTATTCCATCTCGAAAGCTCATTCTTTCTTTAAGTTAGGACGAGAAAAAAATATTTTTGATAAGTTCGTATTTATTAGAGGTTGGAAAAAAGTGAACAAACACCGCCGTTCCTGAAGACCATGAAGACTTGTGTTGAAAATCTGAAGATTGTGTAGGGGTGGTCTTCAGCCGCGATTTGGTTTGAGTTTGTGCCAATTCGCACTTTTGATGAAGACCCTGAAGACCTTTTTATATTTTAAATATTATTGATAAAAGAAAGAATAAAAAAGAACACTTTTGCTCTTCAGGGTCTTCAGGGAGACACGAGGGTACACAACATCAAACCTAATCACGACTGAAGGTTTAATGACCTGGTCTTCAGAGGTCTTCAGGATATTCTCAAGACATGTTGGAAGGTGAAAAAGTTGCACAAACCGAAAAATTAAGGAAGTGCTTTGTGTGGTATTTCGGAGTTTGAAGAAAACGAGAAAAAGTGTGTGTGCTTCCTTTACACCTGTTTACAATTTCTTCGGTTGTACTCCTTCACATACACAACTTACAAACCATCACACCACAATCATTCAATCATACCACTTTCAAACCATCATACCATAATCATACTAAAATCAATCGAACTTAGAAACATATGTTATTATTATTCGCTACTAAAATTATTATTACTGGTATTATATCTTTCTGCGCTAATAAGGTCTCTACTATTATATCCTATGACGACGACAGAGAGGACGCGGAAAAGCGCTTTCGCTCTCTCTTTCACTTAATGGCCAAAATCTAAAGGTGATATAAATTCGAGCTCGCGGCGTCTCGCAAAACTTGCGCCGCAATTTTCCTCCCCGAATCCGTCATCATCGTGTGCACTACCTCTTCCACTAATCGATACGTCGTTATTATAAAAACGACGGAAAAGAAAACAACTTTCCACCCTCGAATTTTCTTCTCTCGATCTAACACGTTGAATATCTCCGTCACGTCCACGTAAATCTCCTTCTTGCTATATAACTTCAAAGAATACAACAACACCGGTAAGTGCATCGCGCACAATCCAAATCGTCTCATCGCAGACGTGATCACGACCACCACTAAGTGGAACAAAACTTCCGGTTTCACCAATTTGTTAATTCGATTGGCCGTATCGTGAGGGTTCATGAAGTCGTTTTGTAAATCGGTCAAGCAGACTAAGATGTACATGTTCATCCCTAATCCGGCGCCGAGGAAGACGAATAAAGAGAGCCACCCGAGGATGAATGCGATCATTTCTTGGTCTTCTTTCTATCTCTCGTGCGTGTGCTCAAGTCAGCAGAGAAAAGCAGCAGAGCAGCAGAACAAAAGAGGAGGACTAAAAAAAAAGTGCAGCCCCCTTTTGGTAAAAAATTGAGACGAAAAATATCAAGAGCAGGAGAAAGAAGAGCGGGTTTTTGAGGCTTGATGAGAGAACTCTGACAGTTCTGAGAACACACACGTGTTTTCTTGGGAACAATCAATTTTTCTTTTTCTTCACACACACACACACACTTACGTTATATTTAAAAAGCTTCTTTTGTTGTTTGTTCGTTCGTTCGTTTGCACGGCGACGACTTTAAAAACGCGGCGAAGGATCGTCTCCTCTTCTCTGACTCGTATTATTCATCATCAGCGGTGGTGGTGGTTTATGTATACATAACGTGAGAGAGAATTCAACAAAAAATCATGAGTACAGAAAATCGAGGAGGAGAAGCGCACACACACAACATTAACAACAACACGAACAACATCGCATTTGGAGGAGGAGGAGGACAAGGAGGGAATTTCCCGCGGGCGATTGTCCCCATTCAAGATGTCTCCGAGATTCTCTCCAAATACGATTTCAAGGAGAAGATTGGAACCGGAGGTACGACTTCGCGATAGTAAACAAACAACAACAACAATAAAAACGGATTCCGTACAGGAAGGAGGAAACGTTTCCTTTTTTCTTCCTCTTTTATTGCTTTGTTTTGGGTCGAACTCTCTTTCTTTTCTCACCAAAAAAACTGACGACGACAACAATTTTTTTTCCCTCCTCTCACGACAACATAAACAGGTTTCGCAACCGTCATGCGTGCGATCGAGAAAGATACCGGAGTAGAAGTCGCAATCAAGATCGTGGACCGGCAAAAGTACGCCCCGACGGACAAGAGTTACGAGAGAGAGTTTCAAGTGTTGTCGACGCTCTATCACGAAAATATCATCAACTTACGGTGCACGTACGTGACGGAGAAGAACGTCTTCATGGTGACTGAAGTAGTTCACGGAGGGGAATTGCTGGAGAGAATAACCGAGGAAGGTAGTTATTCCGAGGCGGACGCGAGGCGGATCATCGTTCAGATTTTAAAAGCGGTAGAGTATTTACACTCGAAGAAAGTCGTTCACCGAGACATCAAGTTAGAAAATATTTTGATGTCCGATCGATCTCCCAAAGCGACGGTGAAATTGATTGATTTTGGATTATCTAGATTACCGCAAGACGGAAGCGAGATGAGAACAATTTGTGGTTCGCCTTTGTACGTCGCGCCTGAAATTTTAGACATGAACTTATCGGACACGGCGTATACGCCGGCGGTGGACATGTGGTCCGTCGGCGTCATTTTGTTTATTTTATTGAGTGGCTATTCACCGTTCGATCACGACGACGAAGAGCAGCTGTTTAAAAATATCAAAGAAGGCGTGTATTGCATGGACGACCGAATTTGGAGATACATCTCGGAAGGTGCGAAGGATTGCGTTCGACAGTTGCTCACGGTGGACGTGATGAATAGAATGACTGCTACGCAAGCTTTGCAACACCCGTGGATTCGACAAAAACACCATCATCATCACCATCATCATCACAATAATAATAACAACAACGATAACAATAATAATAACGATATTAGTTCAATTATGACGAGCGAGACGAACTCGACGGGTTTTACCGATGGCGGAGGCTCGCTCACCTCGAGCATGAACATACAACCTCCCGAGCAAATGCCAAAGGAAATTTTAGAAGAAAAACAAAACCGCTTAAAACAACGATTAGAAAGTATACGCATGATTCGAGAAGAAGAAGCGTTAGCGATGGATATAGCTATGCAGCAAGATAGCGATAACTCCAATCCTTCGATTTGATGATAATGATAAAAGTAAACGAGGACGACGAAAAGATGATTGTGAAAATAATAAATCGTTTTAAAAAATAAAATACAGCCGCTTACAATCTCTATCTACGTAAATCTATGATACACTACCTCAAATGCTAATCATCAATATTCTGGTAACTCTTTGTTCATGAATTTCTTCCTCGCGAACGCCATCCAAAACTTGTTCATTTTCGTGCCTTCGTCGACGTATAAGTGGTCAACCAGGCGCAAACCGATTTCTTCGCGACACTGCGCGAGATACGACTTCAACGTTTCACCTTCTTGAAACGTTTTCGGGCCGTCAATGATCCCTCCTAACCCAGTCGTGATGTCAAAGTGGTCGTGCGCTAACGCGAAGAGAAGCTTCGCCCCTTCTGTCATCAGATTTTTCTTACTATTATTATTACCTTGTTGCGAGGAGGACGACGACGACGCTTGGTTTTGATTTTGATGAAGTCTCTTCAAGCATTGCGAGATGTAGAGAGTCAAATAAATCAACAACTTGTCCGCGTCGGATTGAATGGCGTATTTCCGGAACAAAACGTTCGGTCGGAAATACTGAATAGCCTCGTCGACGATGTCAAAATCGGTCGTCTTCGGCGCCGGACCTCTCGTTTGCGTTCGCAAAGGAAGTAAAGGGACACCGCAGGACGCGTGGATGGAATCGGGCAATTCCGTGAACGCGGAATGGTACACCATTTCTTTCTTTTTACACACAAAACAAGTACAAGTAACCACTAAAAATCGTAATAGTAATTAAAAAATCTAACTTATATGATGTGTGTAGTAGTACCGAGTGGTGGTGGTGGTGGTGAATCTTCTCTCTTTCTGAAGAAGAAGAAGAAGAAGCTATATGAGAAGTAGAAAACACAGCGTTCACGAGAAACTTTGACCCGTTTAAGGTTTGGTTTCTTCAAATTAGTATATACTCTCATTCTTAAACCCTAAGCTAGCTAGTCGCTCACATAAATTGCTCTGATAAAAGGAGCTCTTTGCACACATCTTTATTCGCCTCTTTCAAATGAAAGAGTTTTAGAAACGCGAAGGCCACGGGATCGAGACCCGTATGGGGCATATTCATAGAAGAACGCCCTTTTAGCTCAGCTTGGTTAGAGCGTCGTGCTTATAGATCTTTTTTTGCTCTGCGCTCGTTTCTTATTACTATTACAATGCTAGAAGTTGTTAAATGTTGTTGTTGCCACCGCGTTGATATTGCTTGCGAGGCGATGATTTTGATTTCTTCAATTCGAGCAACTCTTTCAAGTCGTCTCCAATATCCTCAACAACAATTTCCTCTTTGTCGTACAATACGGTGCAATAATACGGTCCAGGCTGACCGGCTCTGGCAGTTCTTCCCGTTCTGTGTATGTGCATAGCCGCAGAATCGGCTAAAGAGTAATGCACCACGTGATGGAGCTCCGGGAAGTCGATGCCTCGAGCCGCTAAATCCGTACAGACGCACACTTTTAACTCTCCAGAGATGAAATCGTCCAACACCACGCCTCTCTCCTTCGCTTTCCCGTGAAACGCCATAGAATACATTCCACTGCTGTTGTTTTCTTCTCCGTTTATATCGGTATTAGTATTCAAGTATTCGACGATTTCGTCCGCCTCTTCCGGCGAGTTTGCAAAGACCAACGACTTGTACTCTTTCCGCTTTCGCAACGCTTCCACCAACGCTTTGTTTTTCCTCGTTCGTATACTATTTTCTCTTCTTCTCCGTTGCTGCGCCTTCTCCATATCATCATCATTATCATCATCATCATCATGTTCATGACTCTCTTTTTCTTTTTCTTCTTCTTCTTCTTCTTCTTCTTCTTCTCTTTCTATCATTACAACCTCTTGTTCCAGTTGCGGGTGTAACTTTCCGAAATACCCGGTGGAAATCCAAGACAGATCGCCTTGAAACGATTCGAAAATCGGTTCGGAATCTTTCAAAGTCGCGGCTGCAAACACGTATTGCACTTTCGCGCCAAACTTATTGACACCATCCGCGTTCTCTCCGTACGTTAAATCGATTAAATGTTTAACATCGTCCGCGAATCCTCTAGAGAGCATCTCGTCGCACTCGTCCACGACGAAATGTTTGAGACGACCAAACAACACCCACTCGTCTTTCGCCAAAGCTAATAAGCGAGCTGGCGTGCATATCAAAACGTCCGCTCGTCGAAATTCTGGTATGGCTTCTTCTAAATCGCCAATGATTTTGTTCCCTTTCTTTCCAGCTTTCGTCGTCGTCGAAGATTTACTCGCGACGTATTTTCGATTTCGATTATTTGTGTTTTTCCGTTGTTTCAAACTCGTCGGTTTCAACAATTTCTTCTCCTTACCGAAAATGGAAAACACCGTCGGCGCCGGTAACTCTAAATCAGTTCGTTGACACCAAATTGAACATAACTCGGCCATTTTTGAGACTTGCCTCGCCAACTCGACGTTTGGGACGAGAATGACCATCGCCGGACAACATCTTCCGCTAACTTTCGTGCCTCCCCTTCCCGGCGCCGCCACCTGGGACATGAGCGGTAAAGTATACGCGAACGTCTTCCCAGAACCAGTTTCGGCTAATATCACCGCAGAGTTTCCTTCAATGAGTTCTGGCGTAGCTAACTTTTGAATCTCTGTTGGTCTTTTCAAGCCAGCTTTGTTTAAATTTTCCGCCGTGATGGCTTCTAAACCGGCGTTGACAAACGCGTTGTCCGATAATTGTTTTTCATTACTATCATCATCATCATCGTCATTGTGGTTGTAATAAGAGTCTCTTCTCTGTGATTCTCGCCGCTGCTGCTTGGCTTCTTTTTTCTTCTCTCTTTCCATTCTTTGCGTCTCCCACGGCCGTAAGCCTCCTCTTTTATACTTGGATTGGACCGCGACTTTTGGTGGCGACGACGACGATATAACCTTTTTAACTCTGCTGCTGCTGCTGCTGCTGCTGCTCGACGAAACTCCTTCCTTGATCCCACTCTCGTTGGCAAACCGAGACCATCCGGCTAAATCGTCCACGTCGTCCTCTTCGGTGTTTTCGTACTCCTCAAAGTCGTCGGCGTATTTTCTTCCTCCTCGCAGTTTTTGTCTCCCCAAAGCGATTTGCTTTCGCTCCAATTCGTCCAAAGGCACCGCTCTTTCTTGTTGTTGCTGTTGTTGTCTACCTCTGTTGTTGTTGTTGTTGTAGCTCGCGCTCTCATCGTCGTCGTAATTCTCTTCTCTTTTCTTCGTTCCGAATTTTGCGTACGCTTTATCCGCGGTATCCCATCCTCGGGGTCGTCTGTTCTTCTTTTTTCCTCCGCCGCCTCGTTCGTTAACATCATCGGCGTAATTCTCATTGTCGCTTTCCGAAGAAGAAGAAGAAGAAGAATACCGAGAAGGTCGTCTCTTCTCTTCCGCGGCGGCAAAAGCGGCAGCAAACGTGCGACCCCGAAGAACGACCCCCACTCTTCTCTTTTGTTTCCCTCTTGCTCCTCCTCCTCCTCCTCTCAGCGACAACAAGATGTTGTTCTTAGCGGCGGCAAACATATAATAATTTTAATTTTTTGTGTCGTCTGTCTCTTTTTCTCTCTCGAAGAAAAGAAAAGAAAGAGGCTGTTGTTTGGAGATGACGACGCCAAAAACATGAATTTTTTTTGATTTGAGGGAACCTGCCGAGAGAGAGGGCAAAAACAAAAACCTCTTTTTCCGCCCTTATAAAAGGATAAAACGAACGAATCATCGTCACTTCTTTTCTGACCTGTTGCGACCTAAGCGTCCCATCGAAAAGAATTCATTTATATCGCACACTTCATTGTTCGTTCAATTCGACGTGAATATATTTAAGTAAGAACATCTCAACATGTCTTCTCAAACGTTATCGATGATGATGGCGAACGTGAGAATTTCGTCGGCGACGGGAACCTCAAAATCGACGACGACGACGACGACGACGCGGGCTGCGAGCTTATCCGCGAAGCATGCAAACGGAAACTCGAAGGTTTTTTACGCGAACAGTTTGTCATTGAACAAATCTAGAGACTCAGTCGCGACGTTTAGCATTTCCGCCAGCGGGAGCGGGACGAAGAAAGGTTTATATCAATTCGTCGAGCGGGTGAACTCGCCGCAGATGAAGGATGATTTGATTCCTTTTCGAGTAGGAATGACGGTGAAGGTTGGCGTGACGGTCACGGAAGGGAACAAGAGCAGAGTGCAGCCGTACGAAGGTTTGATTATTGGCATTCACAGAGCGGGCGTTGCGAGTACGATTACGGTCCGAAAATCCTTGCAAGGGTTCGGGGTTGAGAGAATTTTCCCGATTCACTCGCCGTTGTGCTCGTTCCAAGAGGTCAGAGGCGCGGGTAAGCCAATCGCGAGACGCTCCAAGTTGTACTACTTGAGAGAACGCGTTGGTAAGAACGCGAAATTAAAGAGTAGATTTGTTGCGAAAAAAGAAGGATTGAGCCGATGGCAAGTGAAGCAAAACGCGTTGATTGCCGAGAAGGAAGCCGCGGCGGCGGAGGCGGCGAGAGTCCAAGCGGAAATCGAGGCAAAGGCGAAGGCCGAGGAGGAGAGACTCCAAGCGGAAGCCGAGGCGAAGGCGGCCGCGGAAGCCAAAGCTAAGGAGGAGGAAGCCGCTGCCGCTGCTGCTGAAGCCGCTGCTGCTGAAGCCGCTGCTCCCGCGGAAGAGGCGGCTCCGGAAGCCGAAGCTGCTCCCGTGGAAGAGGCGGCTCCGGAAACCGAAGAAGGTTCGGCGTAAAAGAGGTTTCTTTATCTTATCGCTTTTTAAAAAGTCGAGTGTAGAGAACAATAACAACAACAACAACAACAACATTATTTGTCTAACCTATATACCATAGCCTTTACAATATATACATACGTATTTGTGTTTTAATTGAATTGATTTAAGAACAAACGAGTATTCTATTATTTTTCCCTCTTCACAGTCTTGTCGTCCCCAACAACTTCTTTTGGTCGATCGAGGAAAGAAATAAATTTTGGTCCTTCTTCTTGTCGCGTCTGTTCACTTTCATTTCGTCATTTTCTACAAAAAACGCGCTTTTTGTATCACACACACACACACACACACACATCAATCAATCAATCAAAAATGCCGAGACCAACGAACGATAAGATCACCCTCATCTCCGCGCAGCCGGAGCAAGAGAGATTTGAAGTTTCCACGGACGTCGCCAAGTGCGTTTTACTTTACGTCATCACAGTCTTCTTCAATTTCTTTGCTTTCGAAAAAAAACGCGCGAGATCGCGCTTCTAGGAATCGCCGTCTCTCCTTCTCTCCCTCTCGATTCAAGTGCTTTCCAGCTTTGATCGCGCGCAACCGCTCGAACGCAACTCTTACGAGACGTACTGACCGATTTTCTCCCTTCTTTTACGTCCAAACAGCATGTCGCAGACCGTGAAAACCGCCATCAGTGGTACGCATTTCAAACGCTTCTTTCGTCTTCTGTTTCTTCTTCTTCTCTTTTCTTTCGGATTTTTTGAAAAAGTCATGTCAAATTGGCGGGAGAATTTTCTACTCATCACACAACAACAAAGAAAAAAAAGAATAACGACTGACCGATGTCTCACCTCCTTTTCTTATACCAAAATCTTATTATTAACGATAACACCAATCATCACAAACAGACGGCGAGAAGGAAATCCCGTTACCGAACGTGGCTAAATCGATTTTACAGAAAGTCATCACGTATTGCGAATACCACGCCAACGCGAAGGGCGAAGACGGTAAAGACAAATCCGAGGACGATAAAAAGAACTTTGATTTGGAGTACGTGAAAGTCGATCAAGCGACGTTGTTTGAGCTCATCTTGGCGGCGAACTACTTGGACATCAAGGATTTGCTCGATTTGTGCTGCCAAACCGTCGCGAATATGATCAAAGGGAAGACGCCGGCGGAAATTCGCAAGACGTTCAACATCAAGAACGATTTTACGCCGGAGGAAGAGGAAGAAGTTCGCAAGGAAAACCAATGGGCGTTTGAATAAATATTCGTTGAAACGTTTGCGCGCGCAAAAGATGGAGGGAAGAAGGAGAGAGTCTATTATTTTGTAGTAGTAAAAGAAAGAGAGAAGACTTGAGCGATTGTGATTGAGATAGTCTTGGAGGAGTTCGAAAACATTAGTAAAACTTAGAGAAGAAAAGAAAAGTTCGAAAGGGATGAAAACGTTGCGTTGTACCAATGCAAAGAGCGAAATAGCAACGATTTCGGGTACGAACAACAGACAAGAAAAAAAGAAAGAGAGAGAGAGAGAAACATATTGCAATAGAGATGCACACATACTCTACCAGTACATCTAAATACACACCGAATGGATTGTTCGAAACTTTTCACGCTATATCGAGCTTGCCAACTTTTTCGCTAATGTTTTCCGCCGCACTTACACCACCGCTGTCAGTACCATCTCTAGCCTCAATAAAAGCTTTAACCTCCGTCGGTTCTCCTTTCATCGCGTATGAAGTCATCTGGATGCCGATCTTATTTTGATCTGGGTTTAACAGAGACGCCGATATGGCATTCAAAGCTACCTCAAACATTTGGAGTTCTACGAGTTGCGGACGGCGAATGGTAAGTGTACCATCCTCTTCGAAATACATTTTCGTAAAGATGGGATACATGTCCCTTTCCTTAACTTCCTCGCCACTTGTATCCTCTCCAGCAGATGCCGCGCATGGCCAATCGTACTTTTCCTTCGCGTCGATATCCTCGAACGGCGAGAGCTCTTCTCCTAAAAACAGACAGTTCTGCAATGATTTTTTCGCCATATCAACTTCTTCGCCTTCTTCTTTCTCCAACTCTTCTATGATTTTCTTCGCCTCGGCTTCGTTTTTATACACGGTTAAAGTACAGTTTGAGTGATCAATTGTTACGCAGCAGCTGAGCGTGGCTTTGTTATTTTCGTCGAGTCTCAACCCGTACTCGATGTTAAAAAATTTAATATTCTCGAGCTTCTCTCCGTGTTGCGTCACTGCGCTCAAATACTGAATTGCAGCCGCGAACAAGCTCAAACCAAACTTAGGCGTAAACCCATCCACGGATTCCATCAATCCCGGCAAGTGCTCCGTCGACCATTCCTCCGCCGGCGGGTTCATGTTCGGTTCAATCTGTTCGCGAATAATGTTTTCTATTATCTCCCTCGGCACAGACGCGAATCCGGTTTGAATATCTAACTTCTTCAATAAATTTCGCGTTCCTTTAACGTACGAACACGATTCTTCGTCGCTCGTATCCGTATTTGTGGCCGTTTTTGTGCACGCGAATACTATTTTCGTTGGTTTCTCAATCTTCTTTGTCTTCTCTTTCGATTCTTTTTCTTCCTCTTCGCCGTCTCTCTCGTTCAACACTTTCGGATTCTTGAGAATCTTCTCGATGTACTCGACGATGTATTCGTTCGAGGGCGGTTCAGGACCTCTCACGATGTTCACATCTTCACCTTTCCCGTTCTCGTCTTCTTTGGAGGTCAGAAACTTCCCAGTCGAAGTATCCACGACTAATATCAAATGCGGTCGAGCTGGAATAAACGAAGCGCCTTCTTCTGAGTTTTCTAAATCCTCCAGTTTTACCGAAATTGGAGGCGCCCACGCGCGAAGTTTGTGCACGTAGACTTGCCACACGATTGATGGTTTTGATGACTTTGGTGCCATTCTCTTCTCTGTGTATATAGTAAACTCGGGAAGAGAGAAGAGAGCAGGTAAATTTATGGATAAAATGTCTTCATTTTTTTCCTGATGTGAGCGGGGACAGAGTAGGAACAAATATCAACATCAGACAATAATGATAACGGCGACGAGGAGAACTTGCTTGGTTTGTTCTTCGATGCTGTCGTCGACCACCACGCGTCAAAAATCGTCGTCATATAAGTCGTCTCTTTTCCTGCTTAGGAGGAAGAAGACAACAACAACGAAAAGGAATCGCACGACGAATTGGAGTAAGAGAGGAGGAGGAACGTTTTTGCAAGAAGAAGAAGAAGAAGAAGAAGGAGAAGAAAGAGAAGTTACGAGAAGAAACGATTTTACGGACCCGATGCACTGGCGACATGAGAGTTACAAAAACTCGTTGGAAAATCCAGACTCGTTGCAAAGCGCGGAGTATCGCGAACGAACCGGGAGAAACCACGTCTATCGAGGCATCGTTTCGTACGATGGGACGAATTATTTCGGATTTCAAAAGCAAGGCGAGGATAAAATAACGATTCAATCGGAACTGGAGAGATGCTTAATGCAAATAACGTGTCTCGATAGAGAGTTGTTGTGTTTGGGCGCGGCGGGTAGAACGGACGCGGGCGTGCACGCGAGGAAACAAGTGTTTCATTTCTACACGAAAGAACCTTTGAAAGACGAGTTGAACTTCATGCGAGCGTGCAACAGGTTGTTGAACGAAGACGTGAGAGTGGTGGAAATTGCCAAGCCGCACCCGATGTTTCACTCGAGGTTTCACGCGATTGAGAAGACGTACAGATATGCGATTGATTTTGGGCTACCGCACAGTCCGTTCCATCGAACGACGGCGTTGTCGGTCGGGTATCGAGAGTATGACATGAAATTGTTAGAGGAGGCGTGTAAGGTATTTGTTGGGACGCACGATTTTGCGGCTTTTATGAATCGGTCCAGAGATGGTAAAAATTTGGAAAGAAACTCGGAACGAACGATTTACTCCTTTGATGTCATTCGCGGCGGCGGAGAAGAAGAAGGAGGAGAACGTTACGAAGATCCTTCGTCGTCGTTAGTGTACTTGTACGTCACCGGCAATGGATTTTTATACAAACAAGTTCGGAATATGGTTGGTGCCATTTTATCCGTGGCTGGAGGAAGGTATACCATAGATGATTTGAAATTGTTCATGGAGAAGAAGGATAGAAAGCTCATACCGATGGCGGCTCCCGCGAAAGGTTTGTGTTTGTACGACGTAAAGTATCCAGATGAAATGTACTTTTCTCCTCCTCCTTCTTCCTCTTCTTTAAGGATTTGATGATTATGATGATGATCAGTTGTACTGGTAGTAATAGTGGTAGTAGCATTAATAGCGCATAGCTAGAGAAGATAGAGAGTAACATATTTATTTGTGTGAAGAAGTAGCCTAGTTTTAATATTTACAAAGTACCGAGTACAGCTAAAAATTCATTGGTGTATTCACTCACCGAGCGCCGGCGGCGGCTGTGTTCTTCGGAGCTACGCGTTGACTACCATGCATAGCATGGAACGCCATGAGCGTTGTTTTCCCTAGACATTTGCCAAAGAGTGTTCCGGTAGAGCAACCAGTCACTTGAACTGCGATGTAATCGCCCGCTTTCAAGTCGTGTTTGGCGTCGCCTTCGTCCTCGTCGCCGCCGTTGTATCCGCCGTATTTTTTCGTGTTGTCAAAAACGACCCATTTAGATGAATCTGTCTTTCCGGTCCACTCGTTTTCGTTTTTTTTCGATGGTCCCTCAATCAGCACGCAATGAACGGAACCAATTTCCTGCTCTTGCTTCTTTTGCGCCTGCGTTCGGAACGCCTCGATGACTTCCGCTAATCTGTTTTGTTTGACGTCTTCCGGGACGTCGTCCTCCAAATGTCTCGCCGCCGCCGTACCATCTCGTTCGGAGTACGCAAACATGAACGCCTGTTCGTAACCAACAATGTTCATGAGCGAAACCGTATCTTCGTGGTCCTTCTCGGTTTCGCCGCAAAAACCAGATATGATGTCGGTCGTTATCGCGCAGTCTGGAATGACTTCTTTCACGTGATCGACTAAATCCAAATACGCCTCTCGCGAGTAGCCTCTTCGCATGCGCACGAGCGTCGCCGTAGAGCCACTTTGTGCGGGCATGTGTAAGCACTTGCATACGTTTGGTCGATCGCGAGTGACGTTGAGAACATCGTCCGGGAAATCTTTCGGGTGCGGAGAGGTGAATCGAATGCGCATTTCCGGATCGACTTGCGCGACGCGATCGAGCAGTTCTGCGAATTGCACCTTTCCTTCTCTCTTACGACCAGCGTCATATCGAGATTCAAACCCAGCCGCGTACCCGTTGAATTTCGCTGGGTCTTCACCCGCCAATCCAGCAGCATTTTTCATATTCAATTCCTCTCTGGCGTTGTTAATGTTCAAAATCGCTTCGATTGAATTGTTCCCGACGATGTTCCCTTCCTTCAAAGAACTCAAAAAATCCTCCGATTTATTCGTATCCACGTAATAAGAGTTCACATTTTGCCCGAGCAAAGTCACCTCTTTCACCCCTTGTTCGCTCAAAACGCGCACTTCGTATAAAATACTCGCCAAATCTCTCGACCGTTCTTGGCCTCTCGTGTACGGGACGATGCAAAACGTGCAGCAGTTATCGCACCCCCGCATAATCGTCACAAACGCCGAGTGCGTACCGTCCGGTCTCACAGGAATGACGTCGGCGTACGTCTCTTCTACCGATAACTGAACGTTCATAGATTTATTTCCGGTATTATGCACTGTATCGATCAAATTCGGCAAATCTCTGTACGCGTCTGGTCCGGCGACTATATCCGCCAACTGATCCTCCTCCAATAACTGCGTCTTCAATCGTTCCGCCATGCACCCCAACACCCCAACCACTGGTCGTTCCGTTTTCTTTTTTGGTTTCCCAAGACTTCTGAAATACGCCAATCGCTGCCAAATTTTCGCCTCTGCCTTATCTCTTATCGCGCACGTGTTGATTAAAATTACGTTCGCGTCGTTTATGTCCTTCGTTTCCGTGAACCCGTTATCGTTCAACACCGACATCATGACCTCGCTATCGTTCACGTTCATTTGACACCCGTACGTTTCTACGTACACGTTCCGTCTTTTCGTTTTCGAGGCGACGTATCCTTCTAAATCTTCCAAAATACCCGTGTTGGCTTTAATCGGCCTCTTCGTTTGGCCTTTCAATACCTCCTCTTTGGAGGTGAGGTGGTGACCACCTCCGGTTCCCGTCTTCGTCGTCGTAGTGGTCGCATCGTTCGCGTTGTGTGCTCTCGTGATAACATTCACATTCTTTCTCCGCGTCGTCGTTAAACCCTTCCTTCGTTCGCACGTGTTATTGTTGCGATACCGAGCAGCCAGGCTTCCTCGTCCTCCTTGTTTCGAGAACGACGACGACGACGCGAATTTTGCGCTTTCGCCGTCGACGGCGCCAACTTTTCTGCTCGAAATTTTCTTCGACTTTGAAGACGAAGAAAACGAAGACGACGACGCGCTCAAACTTGAACCCTTCGCGTAATGAATACAAGAAGTAGACATCTTCTTCAGAATCGCACTGTGTGTGTGTGTGTGTGTGTTATATCGTTTATATGTGTGCGTGTTCGAGAGAGAGACAATTTGTAAGGACACGCGATTGCCCTGTAAATAGGTTTATTTATCTCAGTCAGTCAGAGAAAAGAGCAAAAATGTGAGAGAGAAGAGAGGACGTTTTTGTTCTTTTTCTCCACGCGTCAAAAATCAATCGTCTCGTCAAAAAAAACCATCCTTCCCTTGTGCACCTTTCTTTTGCTTCTTCTTCTCATTCATTCATTGCGAGATGACGACGAGAAGAAGACGGAAATAATAAAAACCATTCACAGAAGAAGAAGAAGACAGACGCGAAGAACAAGAAAAAGGAGAGATGAACAAAGAAGAAGAAGAAGAAGAAGAAGAAGACAACTTGTGCACGTTTTGCACGTTTCCGTTAAAAGTAAAATTGGAAGAAGAGAAGAAGAAGAAGGACACAAACATAATTCGGTTAAAAAAATGCAAACACGCGTTCCATCGCGAGTGCTTCAAACGATGGCACGTGTGGAGACAAAAAGAGTGGGAGAGAGAGATGGAAGAGATGAATTGGCCGAAAGGGTCGGAGGAAGAGAAGAGAGCGAAAGCGAAGCCGACGCACGAGTGCCCGCTGTGTCGAGTTGAAGTGGAGGAGAGGTTTGATTTTAGCAAAAGCAACATTCACAGCGCAGACGACGACGATTCAGACGAGGAGGAGGAGGAGGAGGAGAAGACGATGAAAGAGATGGTGATGAGTGAGGAGATGCTGAATAAACTGCGGAAACAGAGAGAAGTGTTCAGACGGAAACTACTCAAAGCGAGAGAGATTGGCGCGTTGGTGGTGAAAGATCCGTCGAAGACGAACCGACCGCTCGTGCCTCGCTCGAGGGAGACGACGCAACAAACAAACGGAGGAGGAGAAGGAGGAGAAACAGAGGGAAGAAATAGCGATAGCGTAGCAGTAGTAGCATCAGTAGGAACAACGACAGCAACAGCGAGTAGAGGCAGAGGCAGAGGATCAAATTTTCTCGCGCGCGCACTCGCGCGAGCAAGAATAGAAGACGAGGATGACCAAGATGGACGAAGATGAATTTTTTGCAAAAAGTGCCAAAAATAGCCTGCGCGCGCAAAAAGAAAAGAAAAGAGAGATGGGTCTGACAACCCCGTACGCGATTGAAATCGACGACGAACAAGACCAACAAAGTCGACGACCAAAGTAGGTGCGCGTGTTGATGCCTGGACCGGATTTCCGCGAGATGAACAAGAGAAACATCGGATGCCCAAAGGAGGAGAAAATTTTCGTTCCTCTGAGAGAAGGGAAAGAGTTTTTAGAAAAGCGAAGAGAGGAGAATGAACGCAGGAGAATGGTAGGTAAAGCGGAAATTCACGGTAAGACGACGGAAAAAGGAGTCGATATTGCAAAAATTGTCGAGCACGCGTTCGTAACGACGCGAGCGAATATAAAAGAGGTTAAGAAGAGACCTCTGTTCGGGGGAGGCGGCGTCGGAAGAGCTGGAAGAGAAACGCGAGCGTCTTTGGGACACGCAACTTCCGCGCAAACGAAGAGAGCCTTGTTGGCATCTTCGGATGACGCCACCACCCCTCGCCATCAATTCAAGTTGACAAAGTTCCTGAAAGTTCCGTCGAAGATTGTGACGACGTGGTGATGATGATGATGATGATGATAAATAAAGGGGGCTATTATTACAAATACAAAAATTCTTAAAGTTCCATCTCGACAAACGTGGACGAGTCTACCAATAGCGCTCTCTTCTTCCTCTTCCTTCTGTTCGAAAAACACGAAAAACACGAAGGTAAACACTTATTTCGACTCTCGAACCCTGTTAAATCCTGTTCTTGTCTCGTTTCCGTCTCGAACGCTTCCAAGCGTTTCCATCGCGACTCTAAAATTTGCAAATCGGTTAAATCTGAGTTCACGCTCATGAATTCGAAATCATCGTTTAGCGTCGAATACTCGTTTGAAAACGTTTCATCTTGGAAGTCCTTCTTTGGATCCGCGCTATCGCTTGACGGACTCCCCGGAGCCTGCTGCTGTGCGCTATCTATGGTGTTCATCTGAATCAACTGCGCCGCGTCTCTCTCCGCCAACGCTTCCGATTTCATCATCTCTTGCGCCAAAGATGAGTTCCTCAGAGACGCCTCCATCTGCCTCTCTCTTCTCGCTTGAATGTACTTCTCCACCAGCGGTCGAAACCCTTCGTACATCGTTCGAACTTCCTTAGCTATTATTGATTCTACTAACCTCCCTACACCCGTTAACTTCACGTCGATAGTTAAATCCACATACATCCTACACGCTTTCACGCCTACCGATTTACACCGAATAATACCTTCCACTTTCGACGCTTTCGTTATGTTATTCGTGTTCACTAATTCCGCCTCGAATAATTTCGGCGCCGTTTCGCTCTTCTTGCTAAATTTAAGTTCGTCGTACAGTTCTAAACTCTGGCCTTTTCTCAATCCGAGCGCTCGTTTCACAATCGAGGGTACGTATGTGTTCGGCTGCGTTCGAATTATACACCGGACCTCGTTTTTCTTTTCGTCGACTTCGTACAGCGGTAAATCACACTTCCGGTTGTTGAAATGCTCCGCTTGCGCGGTGAGAAAAGCTCGGGTGTTTTTAGCGAACCAGAAATCCGCGGCATCGATCGGGAGCTCGTCCGTTTCCAACTGAAGGCGCATGTTATTATTGACTTCTTCAATCAAGCCAAGTGCGCTCTCAATCCAATTTTCTTCTTCATTCGCAAAAGTCTTCTTCTTCTTCTTCTCAACGACCACGACGCATTATAATACGAATAATAGGAATAATTCTGTTTCCTCCCGTTCTCTTCGATGAGTGATACTGTCGTTTCGATAATACTAATACTAATAATAAATAAACAAGAACGACGAAAGCGTTGGAATGAAGAGGAGGAGGAAGAGCTTTTTCTTAAAAATCTATAACGCTTTTTTTCACATCACTTTGAATAATAATACAAAATTTTCGGTTACACTTTAACGCTCACTCAATCGAAGACAGTCAAAATCACGCGAGCGAACTCTTCCCGAACGAAGATTGAATCTCGTCCCCCTCTCCTTCGCTTTCTTTCAAAGTAAACTCGAATTTCGGCAACCGTCGCAACAGCGCGTACGGCGCCGGGAAAAAGTTGGAGAACCACAGCTCGACGAGGAATTTAACAATCGCAGCAAGCACGCCTTTACAAAGAACGAGGTTTCCCCAGAGGAATAAACCGTTCCAAGGACCGAGAGAGATGGCCATAAATCGAGGCAGGAGAGAGTATTCGTCGTTCTGCTTTCTTTGTTGGTCTTTCTTTATTCTCGTGGCGACGTATTCGGCTTCCCAGTGCGCGAAAGAGGCTAAGAACTGTCCCGGCGGTTTCATCGCGCAGTCGCCAACCGCGTATATGTTTTCAAATCCTATAACTTGTAAAGTTTTTGGATCTCTTTCGATATAACCGAGCTTACTGAGCGGTATTTCGAGGATTGGCTCGTTTTTCTTTTTCGCTTCGGCGGCGGAAAGCAAAGCGGTTGGATTTTCAAACGAAAGAAAGTTGGTGCACGGCTTCGAGCCGACGGCGAAGATCGTTTCCTTCGCTTCAATTTTTACCGATTTGTCTTTAGATCCGACGTAAGAAGAAGAAGAAGACGACGACGGTGGAGAAGTTTCGCCGTTCACTCTCTCGAATCTCTGGCCAAGTTCGACGCGAACGTTCTTCTTCTTGAACCACTTTTCCACGTACTCCGAGGCGGATTTCGGCAACGTGTCCAAAAGTCTATTTTTATCGTGCGCTAAAACAACATTCGTTGCAGTTCGTTTTCCTTTTGCACGCACACAAGCTATATCCGCCGCTAATTCCACGCCGACGACTCCACCGCCAACAATTAAAGTCGTTTGTTCATCGTTACTAATGTTGTTGTTATCCCTACGAGAAGAAGGCGTTGCTACGCGTTCGGCGTCTCGTTGGAACGTCTTTTGTCTCGCGTATCCAGTCTTCGCGCCTTCTCCTGGCGTCCCTCCCATTGGCTTGATACCCGACGTGCTACCACCGTAATTACTCCCTGTCGCTATGATCAAATAATCGTACTCTAGCTTTTTATTCTCCTCTCCTTCTTCGCCCGCCGTTCGCACGGAAACGTACTCCTCGCACACGCTTTTCACGCCGTCGTCCGCCGCGTGCGCAAATCTCGCCCCCACTTTCTCGCACATCTTCTCGTACGATCTATGCAACTTCCCAATCCTCTCTCCTGAATGCTCGCTTCCTTTATACCTCCGCATTGGTCCACCTCCAACCATCGCAGAGAGCGCCCCGGGCGTGTACTCGAAATACGCCTTCGTATCCACCAAAGTGACTTCGCACGTCTTGGATAAATCAAACACCGCTTGCATCCCGGCAAACCCGCCGCCGATGACGACGACTTTTTTTCTCCCCCTGTCCTTCATTTTTTTCGTTTTCGCGATCTGTTTCATCGTCAATGCGGATGCGATTATTACGATGGCGCTCAGCGCGATGGCGATTACAAACAACTGTTCTACTGATGAAAATGGTTGTTGGAAACCACCACCGCTGAGTCCGTTTGTTTCTACTAGAAGCCTCTTCTTCGGCTGCGAAACCATGGACGAGAGCGACGAGAGAGTATCGACTTTTAGTCGCAGAGGAGTAGCTCTTTCTCTCTCGCTCGCGGTGTGACTGTCGTTGCTTCTCTTCAAACGAGAACGAGAACGCGCGACGACGACTTTCCCCGAGGAGGAAGAGGAAGAGGAAGAGGAGGAGAAGGAGGAGGAGCGTTTTTGGCTGATTCGGACGACAACAACACTCGAAGACGACTCGCACTGACGACGACAACGAGGATGATGATTGGAGAAGATGAAGAGCGGCGCTTCTGTTGAATGTAACCGCGCGTACATGAATAAATGATGAGTGAAGGAAAAATGCATTTGGTTGCGTTTGTGTTCTTGCATTCGTTTGTTCATTTGTTGTATTTAAGCGCGTTTTGTATTTACATCACTTGACTCACTCTCTCTCGTTTGACTCACTACTCTCTCTTCCTCTCTCTCTCTCTCTATTATATATTTACGTTTATAAACCCCTTTATTAGTATTCTTTTTCTTCTTCTCTCTAACATCTTAGATGGTGGTGCCGTCCGGAATGGTCGCTCCTTGCAAGACGACGACGACCCCGTCGCGGATGAAGTAGTTCGGGTGAGCTGCTTCGTTATCGTCAAAGTCGATGTTGTTGACGTTGGTGATCGTGCAATTCTTACCGACTCTCGCGTTCTTGTCGATGATGGCGTTCTTGATGACGGAACCTTCTCCGATACCGATCGGGATTTCTCCGGCGCCTAACAAAGCGGCGCGTTGTTCTTCGGACTCGTAGAGGTCGGCGCCGATGATCATGGCATGGTCGATGTTCGCGCCCTTACCGATGTTGGATCGGATACCGATGATGGCATCGTTCACCTTGCAATCGGACAAAGAGCAACCGTGCGAGATGATGGCGTTCTTAACCTCGCAGTTTTGAATCTTGGCCGGCGGCAAATATCTCGGCGAAGTGTAGATTGGAGAATCCGCGTCGTAGAATTCAAAGTCCGGCTCATCCGCAGCCAAGTTCAAGTTCGCTTCGAAAAAGGACTTGATGGTTCCAATGTCCTCCCAGTAATCGTTGAAGAGGTAGGCTTGGACGTTGTAGCCGTCTCTGGCGGCAAACGGAATGATTTCTCCGCCGAAATCGTGGTTATCCGCGTATTTTTTGTTCAAGAATTCGTCCAAAGAAGACTTCTTGAAGACGTAGATTCCCATGGAGGCAATGTACGGCTTTTGTTTCGCTTCGGCGGCAGAGAGGCCGAGCATAGTCGTGTCGACTTGCATTGCTTCCAACGCGTCCCCTTTCGGCTTTTCGGAGAATTCAAAGATTCTCAAGTTTTCGTCGCACTTCATCAAACCAAAGTCCGACGCTCTCTTGTCGTCCAGCGGCAACACCGCAATAGTGATGTCCGCATTCGTTCTTCTGTGGTGGTTGACAAAGTCCATGTAGTTCATGCGGTACAAGTGGTCACCCGATAAAATGACAATATCCTCGACGTCTTTGTTCTTCACGTCCGTGTACAACCACGAGTACTGTCTGACTGCGTCCGCGGTGCCTTGAAACCATTCCGTGGACGTCGGCGTTTGCGTAGCCGCCAAAACTTCCACAAACCCAGACCCGCCGTTGACAATCCCGTTACCAAAGTTGTACGTCTTCGCCAAGTGTCTGTTCAAACTCGCGCTGTTAAATTGCGTCAAAATGTACACTTTATTGATCCCAGAGTTGATGCAGTTGGACATCGGCACGTCGATCAAACGATACGCGCCGCCGATAGGCACGGCCGGCTTCGAACGAGTCTTCGTCAACGGGTACAAACGCGAACCGGCGCCGCCACCCAAGATGATGGCCGCCACAGATTTCGTGTTTGACATCGCCGACATCGTTTGGTTTTCCTTCGGCTGTTGCGCGATGGCTTCCGAGCGCGTTATCGTTTTTTGGATTCTTCTTCTGTTGTTTTTTAGTTGTGTGGTGTGTGGGAAAAAAATGAGATATTAGTAAAAGAAGACTTTTACCCCGACGAGAGATAGAACAACAACAACAACAACAACAACACCTCGCGCCTTTTCTTCGATTATTCGAACGAGAGAAGAGCGAATCGCGTTCTCTCTGCGCCGTTGTTGTTCTTTTAAAAGGTGCACCACAAACCCCTTTAAGCGCGCGCGCAGATAAAAAATATCCCACGGGCAATCCATTACGGAATGATTATTGGATATATATCACACTTCGGATCTCTCTCCCCCGAATACGAACATAAAACGAAACCCAAAACAACAACGAGAAAAAGACAGCAAAAAACGCACCCGCTCGTGTTGGTGGAAGACTTCTTCCCCCGGGTGATGTCTTTACCCCCGGTGGTAAACGCGCTCGCTTTGGTAGCAAAAGAAGCGGAGGACATGATTTTTTAATCTTCTTCTTGCGAGATACAAAATGTAACGAGAGTCTGTGGTCTCACACAAAGAAGCTCCTCTGTGGGAACGAACGAGTGGCAAAAAACGAGAGAGGAGAGAGAACAAATTTTTCAATTTTTCGCATTTTGTGGCCAAAAAATTCCTTTTTTAGAGATCTCTCTTCTCTCTCTGTATTGTTAAGTTGTTGCTGACGCACAAAAAGACACACGAGAAAAAAAAAGTTCCAAAAATGGGAGCTCTCATGAAGAAGAAGACAAAGAAGAAGGTTCTGTTCATCTCCTACGAATACACGTTCGGGACGTTTTCTGGGAACGGTGTCTTAGCCGCGAGCACGGTGAGAGGATTTTTGAACGACGACTTTGATGACGACGACGCGATGACGACGACGGAGATTTTGGTAGTGTGCGCGAGACCAACAGAATTGGAGGAAGAATTACGCATGGAAAAAGAAGAAGAAGAAGTGAAAGAAGTAAACACCGACGACGATCATCATATTCCTCGCGTTCTCTCTGTTCCGGTTCCGAAGTCGAAGTGGGGAAGGTTAGATAAAACGTGCGCGTACGAAGAGTTCGCGACGAACGTCTCCGAGAAGCAGTTGGGGGCAATAGTAAAGTTCCGAGCCGATGTCGTTTTAGGCGTAGATTGGTCGTCGCTGGAAGTCTACGAGAGAATACGAAAACGATATCAAGAAGAAGAAGACGGGTTTTCACCGCCTCCTCCTTTAACGTATCTGAATTACCGCGTGTTTACGTTACACGACGAATCGCACCGGGCATTAGAGCAACGCATGATTACCGCTTCGACGCACGTTATTTGTTTGTGCATCAACGACGCGAAATTTTTGCGAGACGCTTTCGTAGGCGGCGATGACGGCAAAGAGGTGGTCGTCGCGGTGGTGCTTCACCCGCCCTTGCGCGAGGACGTTTTAAGAGACGCCAAGAATGCACTCGCTCGAGAACAACCATCTCTTGTTACCTCTACTACTGGCGCGAAAAAGAAACGAAACGCTTTGACGTGCGTCGTTCGGTTGAGCAAAGAGAAGGAACCGGAAAGGTTCGTCGAGCTCGTCGAGGAACTCGCCAAGCGCGACGCTTTTGGTGATACGTTGGTACCAATTCTCGTCGCTCCTGCAACTTCAGAGTTTGCTGAAGGGTTGAAAAAGCGATTTCGAGAGGCGACGAAGAATATACCGAACGCTTCCGAGTTGTGCGTCGAGTCCTTCTTGAACGCTACGCAGCTCGGTGAGATTTATTCGAGAACGAAATTGAACGTACACCCGTGTCGTAAAGATGCGTACGGCATGACTGTTATCGAAGCGGCGGCGTTTGGTGCACCAAGTTTGGTGTGTTCTGGAGGCAAAGTAGGATCGAGTGAACTTCTCATGGAAAACCAAGGTGTCTTTTCCTTCGACTATGAGAACAAATCCGTCGAAGCGCTCGCGGATTTCATCACAAACATCGACGAGAATAGATTAGAAGAAGTAGCAAAAATAGGAAGAGAGAGAGCTTTGGCGTACGACGAAACAGAATACGCGCGTCTCATATCAAAGGGAATGATGATACCGAAAGAACGAGGAGTAGAGACAATTCGCGAATTGGCAGAATCATACGCCAACGCGCTCATCGCCTTCTCGTTGGATTATGAAAGCCGAGAAAGCGTGACAATCATGACAAGAAGCAGAGGCAAAGATGACGACGGTGATGATGTAAAAATAATAAGTAGTAGTAGTGCAAAAACAATAGAATTAGAAGGTTGGATAATCACGGCGGACAATCCCCACTCGATGAACACGGGTATTGGAGCAAACGCAATTGCAAAGAAAGCGCTCGAACACGAGCTCTTGGATGCATTTCCACGCGTTCAGCTCGGTCGCTCGCTGACTTCAGAATACGACTCGGATGACCCCGATGAAATGAAATGGATCGAATGTGGATACTTCGTGCCTTTCATTGCATACAAGACAGAAGAGAGTAAGATTAGCGTGGAACAACGCGTGCTCGAAATAGGCCGGAATTTTGGCCAAAACGCAGTATATTTTATAAGTAGAACGAGCGGAGAGAAGGCGTTTAAAGTGACGGTTGTTCCGTGCTGCGCGAATATGGACGCGTTACGATCGACGGTCGAAATGGTCCCGCGCAAGATTCCATCGATTAGGCGATAGGTAGTGCTGGATTATTAATAAAAATGCTCGCGTATGCCTTCTATAATCCCTCTCGCCTCGAAAGCCTTCGTCACGATTACTCGTTTCTTTCTACTTCCTTCTTCTTCTTCTAAGAGCGCTTTTTCTGCCCACCTCACTAAATCTTCCTGCGCATTTCCTACCACTATCGCTAAATTCCTCCCCGATAGCATCAACTCGTCGTTCCCGCTATCTCCGCACGCTACCGTTCGCTCCAACTCGAAGCCTAACTTCTTTCTCACAAACTCTAAACTTTCCAGCTTCCCGGCTTGATTCGACACGCAATCCACGTACTTCCACCCGCCCGTGCCGGAACTGATTATTTTTGCCTTCACGTTCTTTTCTTCCAAATATCTCTCCAACGTCGCCACAAACTCGCCTACATTTTCATCCTTCAACCCGCACGTTATTTTATGCGCGTTCTGTTCCTCCTCTGGTCGAAAATGGGCCGACTCTTCCCCGCACAATTCGATGGCTTTCGCGCACCCAGCTCTGACAATCGCCTCGTCCCACCCGACGTCTAACGTTCTCGTCCACTCTTCGTCTTCGATCCACATTTCTTCTTTCTTCTCGTCGCCGCGCGAGTACACTTTCGTACCGACGGCGCAAATCAACATCTCCGGTTTTACCATCACGTTTCGCTTCTCTCTCAGTAACGCTCGAAACGACTCCAACGACCGACCGGTGCTGTATACCAGTTTACTTTTACTCTTCTCATCGTTATTAATGCTCCTCTCTTCTTCTTCCCAAAACGTCCGAAACTCTAGCGTCGATTGGTCGTCGCCAACCATCGTTCCGTCTAAATCCGACACGACTAAAATTGGATGGTTTCTCCTTCGAATCGTTTCCGTCGTCGTCGTCGCAAACTGGGAAGAGTGCGCTCGCACGCAACACGAAGAACTACTCCTGGGATGATGATACGCGCACGACGACGCAAAGTGCGACGACGCGAAAGCAGCAGCCATGATGATTGCTCTCTCGCGCTCTTTCTCTGATGATTTGTGCGTGTGATGTTTTTTTTTTATAACGACCTCTTCTGTCTGTGGTTCATGTATTGGTGTGTGAAAAGCTTCTACTAAATATGATGTGTTTATTATAACAATTTGATAAATGCGTTTTGATGAGATGTTTCGATGGTGCCTCTCCTCCGCTCCTTTTGCGTTGTGTAACCCCAGAAGAAGAGAGGGAAATTTTACTTCCCATCACCACCAGCCATGGCAGCGGCTTCTTTCGCTTTCGCTTGCTTCTCCTTCACGTCCTTCACCGCGGCTTTAATCGCGTCTTCGGCCAACATGGAACAGTGCAACTTCACCGGCGGCAAGTTCAAGTGGTTCGCGATTTCGCTGTTTTTAATCTGCGTCGCTTCGTCGACGTGTTGTCCTTTCACCCACTCCGTGGCGACCGAGGAAGACGCGATCGCACTCCCGCACCCGAACGTTTTGAAGCACGAGTCCGTGATGTTCCCGTCGTCGTCTACGCGGATTTGGAGTTTCATCACGTCCCCGCACGCCGGCGCGCCGACTAAACCCGTCCCCACGTTTGCGTCTTTCTTATCGAAAGCACCGACATTTCTCGGTTTTTCGTAATGGTCGACGACGTTTTTGTGGTACAATCTGCTGCTTGTGCTGCTTGTGCTGCTGCTGCTCGTGGAAACGATTCCAGAGGTTCGAGTTAACGCGCACAGCGTTTGATTTTTGTTTCTGCCAATAGAGTTTCTGAGTAAAGCGTTCATCGTATTCTTCTTCGTATACAATTCAAGCAGAGAAGAAGGGATCTTTCTTTTTCTTTCTTTTTCTGCTGGTAAAAATCACACCACCGTTTTGTTTTCCGTTGTTGTTATGTTGTTGTTGTTGTTGTTGTTCGCGACAAAAACTTTTGTTTGGATTCTTTCTTTTACTCTTTTAACGACGACGAGAAGACACCAGTAGTCAAAGCGCGCGCGTGTTGTTGTGAAGCAAGAATGTAAGAATTTAAGTATGGAAAATGTAGGTGACGGGTGACACGTCGACGCGAAAAAGAAGAAGAAAATGGTGCCCAGTGAACTCTGCTAAAATAGTCTCATCCTCCAAAACGACGAGAGACTATTATATTCGTAAATAATATTAAACGTCGTCGTCGACGAGATGGTCTAAATCGCTCGCGATGTGCGCTTTGTCTTTAGGCAAACGCATTCTGTTTAATACGAGTTCAGCTTTTCTTCTTCTCTTTTGATCCGTCTGATCATCCGCAGGGAGCTCTTGTTCTCCTTGTTCTTGTTCTTCTTCCGCTTCCGCGTCGGTTGTATAAAACGACGCGGCTAAACCGCTGAGAACAGCCGCCGCGGTGTCCGGGAAATGATCGATGAAAAAAGACGGTCCGACTAAAAAACCGCGGTCCATGAGATCTTTCGCTTCGATTTTCCAAATCTCGCAGTTGAAATGTCGGATAGTTTTACTCACCCTTCGTCGGTTGCCAGATTTTGAAGACGAGGACGACACATCGTTTGGAGAGTATTTGACTTTTCGGAGGTACAATAACTCGCCGGGCGGGTATAAAGGCGCCGCCATATTTGGATCGGACGAGATTTGCTGTTCGGAAAAAGTGTTAAAACTTTGACGCAAGCTCGTCGCTTCGGAAGGTAAGGCGGCGTCGGTATCGTCATCGTTGAATACGTCCGATTCGACCAGAGCAGTTCGCGAAGTCGTCAGTTTTCGAAGGAGTTGAAACTTACTCAGTTTACACCTGACCAACGCGTTAATGACTTCCGATCGAAGCTTTAACAAGGTTGGACCGGATAAACGCGTGATGGCATCGAGTCCGTGGATGGAAGAAGTGCAAAATTTTTCCGTTTCTTTCGCGAGTTCTGCGCCGAGTAACCCTCCCGGAGGTTCGATGGCGACGACTTTCACAGTCGGGAACTTCTCGCGCAGAAAGAGCGCCACGATTGACGCCGTCGCGCCGCCGAGCGAGTGTCCGGTGAGCACCAATCGCCAACCGCGACATTCCAAGAGAACATCTGCAGGAATCGAATCGCCTTCTGCCGTGCCTTCTTCACCGAGAATGACCTGGTCCAAAATGCGATGTCTGTTCAAATCGTTAAAAATAAATTCCGAGACTTCGGCGATGCCTTTGTGACAGTGCAACTGCGATCCAGTGAATTTTTTACTCGCGATATCTTTACCAAGCAAGTTTATATCCAACTCCGTCGGTTTATACATGGCATCCGTGACGCAATCGGCGATGGAAAGCGTTCCGCGAATGGATAAAACGACCGAGCGTTTCTTCACGTCCCGTGCGATGAAGTACGGTGCTTTACCTACGCCTTCCTTCGTGGAGATGTAGAAGATGTCTCGCGAAGAGATTCCAGCGCACGCTTTCAGCGCCGCGCGATCGAGCGTCACGTCTTGCCGAGAGTTATACAAACGCTCCTTCTCGGCTTCCTCGTCTTCTTCCACATCTTCCCTCACTTCCACGACGACGTCTCCGCTATTATTATTACTACGACTACTATTACTACCGCTACCGCGACCACTGCCGATATTTTTCCTACTCTTTTGTTTCCTATAATACGCCCCACAGCACACGCGACTCATCCCTTTGAACGAAAACGCCATCTTAAATCCCTTCGATGGATGCGCCCAAGCGTATAACGTCCAGCCGTACGCCGCTAACGACCATCTCGCGTAATGCGCCATGTCTTCGAGCGTCTTCGAGAGCATCTCCCCGGAAGATTTAATCGGCACGTCGCACGACATCGTCGTCGTTTCTCGTTGAGAAAATACAGAAGAGGAAGCGGCGCTTCGAGGCGACTCGTTTGTTGTCAAAAGCGACGCTTCAATTTCACCACGCTCGACGTCGTCTCCTTCATTCACTGTGAATGATGAAGCAGCGTCCATCGTAGCCGCAGCGCTCGACGGTTTTAACAGAACCCCTTTCGGTGCCTCCTTGAGCATCCGTCGGTCTTGTATAGCTAAAAGCGCGAGGCCAGCACTAATATCGCTCGGCACTAAATCTGCGCCCTGGAACATTTCGCTAAAACAATCCGCGATGGCGCCCATACCACCTCCTCTTCCCGCGGTCACCCCTCCTCGTTCTCTGCTTTTTTCATCGATGCTTCCTAAATCCTCCCCCGCCGCCGAATCTTTCCGAATTATTCCACTGGAAGACGTGGCACTCCCACCTCTTCCCATGCACATCAAACACCCGACGATGGAAAATATCCTCTGCCACCTTTCCTCGGGATCTAAGTGCACGAAAGCCGAAAACATGGCAAACACGCCAAACGCCGTCAAACCGACTACGATAAAGTTCCCGACGATGACCGTCAGTACCAAATTCTTCACTCCTTCCGTCTCGTAACACTCCTTGCCACCTTCTTCGTTCATCAGATTGACTCCGTACCCCATCGCGCCCACTATCGCGACTAAAATAATCGCGTGTATAATCAGTAGCGGTATCGCTCTCCTCCTCTTGTTCGGTTCCAATATCTTCCCTTTCGAGCTCTCGAAACAAATCAAAAACTCAACACTCGCCGCGAGAAAGAATAAAGACAGAGACGCGAACACCCAATCCAGCGCCTTCTCCCCGACTTTACCGCACGTCTCTTTCAACGACTTTGACGATTTCGCGTACGCAGTCGCGAGTATGCACAACCATAAAACGTGCAAAAAAGAAAGCAGGAACGATGGGACGACTAAGTCGTCCAAAGCCACGAGCCAACTGCGGCCGCACAGACGAAGTGCTGGCATTTTATTATTATATTATATCATATCACGAAATCGTCGTCTCCTTCTTAAACATCACCATGGTGGTGTAAATCCTCTAAATCCTCCTCCTCGACGACGGACGGACCGGGGGAAAAGCAGTTTGGGAGAGAAGAAATTGCTTTTTTTTTCTTCTTGTTGCCCTGCCCGCGTGACGAGAAAGTGAAGCCCAAAAAAGGAGAGAGATTTTTACATTTTTTTTTGATTTTTGGCTTCTCTTTCTCCACAACAAACAAAAGACCCTCCTCCTTTTTTCCTCCCAATCGCCAAACAACAACAACAACAAAAAGGGTTTGGACTTTTTTCATTCACACGAAGAAGCGAGAAGAGCAGCAGCGGAAGAGAAGATAGAGATGATGATGATGCGGTGCGTCGTTTACTCGTGTTTTGAGATCTCTTTTGTTTCTTTTTGCACGATGCTTTTTAGATATTTTATGCGTTTCCCTCCAAATTTTTAAAAATCAAACTAACCATTTTAAATCTCTTATTCTCTCAACAGTGGCGCACTGGCGACGCATCACCAGGCGGTCGGTTTACGACCACCGCTCGTTCCTTCCTCCTCTCAAAGGAATAACGGAGAGGGTAGTATAACAACAAAAACAACGACAACAAAATTTTGGGGTGGTCGTCAAAAAAGGAAGGCGATGATGCGGGTTGAAGCAGCAGCTTCTTCTTCTTCTAAAAATTTTATCGATAAAGAGAACGAGACGCAAGGGCAGAATAAAGATAAACAAGTGCGGACGTTTTATACGTTTAAACCCGGGGAGACGGTGGAGATGCTCTCGGAGTATGTCGGAGTAGACGTCGAGGCGCTGAAAGCGCTCAATCCAGGCGTGGATTTGGATTTTGTGTTTCCCGGAGATCGGGTGGTGGTGCACGTCGAACGACAACGAGAACGAGAACAAAAGGAGGTGAAAGATGAAGGAGTTCGCGAGAAAGTTGCCGCGGTAGTAGATTCGCAAGGAAATACACAGCAACGAGACAATAATAACACTGATAAGAATCAAGAGCGACGACTGAACAAAGAAAAAGAGAAGCGAGCGGCGAGGATGGAAGAGGAGAGGAACGAACGACGACGACGAGAGAAAGAAGAGAAGTTACTGAAGAAAGCTGAGAAAGAACAACGGCAACAACAAAAGAAGATGAAAAAGCAAGTTCGACTCCAAGCGACGAAAAGGGCCGCTCCGGTTTTTAACGCTGGCGCGGCTATGTTTGTGGCTTCTGTACCGGTGCTCGCCATCTCGACCCGTCTCGGATTCTTCAACCCCGTTTTAGATACGTTCGGAAAAGTGAAAGCGATGCTTGCGTCTTCTTCTGATGCGCGCGAACAGTCGTCGTCGATAAGAGACGAAGCGTCATCATCATCATCATCATCATCATCATCAGAACCTTGGCGATTGAAAACTCCGGAAGTATTCGCAGCGATGACGCAACCGCTCGGCTCTTTGAATACAAACGCTACCGCCACCAATGCACAACCATCATCTTCAATGTCCTCGTCTCCTTCTTCACAAAACATAGTGTCTCAGCAAGAGTTTACGGAGTTAAGGAAAGAGTTAAACGGCGTGAAAGCGAAGCTGACTGCTTCCGATTCTGAAGCAAGGAACGTTAAGTCTCAGCTCGAGGAAGCGAAAGAGGAGAAGGAGAAACTCGCGGACGAAGCGAAACGAAGAAAAGATGAAGCAAACGAAGTGAAAGCTCAATTAGAACACGCACGAAGTGAACAAAGGAAACTCGCGAATGAAATTAAACAAAAAGAAGCAGAAATGGCGGACTCATTGAAGAATAACGAACAAGCTGCTGCGAAGAGTGTGGCGGCGGTAGAGGCGGAAATGAAGCGCGCGGTTGAAGAGTCCGTAGAGAAAAATGCAAAGTTGCAAAAAGATTTAGAGCTCGCGCGCGAGTCTTTGCGACAAGCGCAAGCATCTCGAGAGTCTGAATTGAATTCTATGAAGTTCGTCATCACGCAAATGGAAAAGGAATTACAAGACGAAAGAGCTTCTTTGGAAGATTTGAAAGAAGAAAATACCCTACGCGCGGAGACTGAAATTTCTGATCTCGAAAGGCGTTTAAGCGAGAAGATGAAAAGCGAAGAGTATTTGCAGTCAGAGATTGAAAAGCTTAAAAACGAGTTGTCTGCAAACGCGTCCGAAATCGAAGAAGCGATTACCATGAAAGAAGATGCCGTAAGTGCGTTGAAAACAATTGAATCCAAATCTCGCGAGGAAATCGACACGTTATCGACGGAAGGACAGAAAATGAAACTCGAAATTATTGCTTTCAATCAACGCGTTGTAAAACTCGAAAATGAAGCTGAGATAGCCACGACTCGCGCCGCAGATGCAACCGAGGCGTTGGAACGTCTTCAAAAGTCTGCAGAACTCACGGGTTCGACCCAAGAAGAAAAGCTCAAGGAGGCGCTTTCGGCGCAAGCGGAGACTGGGTCGAAACTGATGGAAGCGGAAAGTCGCTTCATAAAGGCGAGCGAAGGCTTTTCGGAGCAAAAGTTAGAATTCAAAAAGAGAGTAGATGAGTTAGTTGGAAAAGTGAAGTCAATAGAAGGCAAGATGTTGGATGAGACTCGAAGTTTGGAGGAGAAAAACTCGGAGTATGCATCAAAGCTTTCGGAAGCTTCTGAAATTGCCAATAACGAGAAAAAGATGATTGAGGATGAACTCGCTTCAGTGTCGGCTTTGAGAGATTCCTTGGAACTGCAATTCGAAGAGCTGAAGGAGAGAGTTTCGAAAGAAAAGGAAGAACTTGGCGTCGAGCAACGCGCTATGGAATTAGAAATCAGAAACTTGACGGAACAACTTGAATCAAAGCGTTCGCTCGAATCAGAAGCTGAAAAGTTCCGTGAGGAGAGAGAAACGTTGCTTATTGAAATCGAAAACGTTAAATCCTCGAGAAAAAATCTCGAGGTTGAGTTTGATACGTTCCAGAGAAAAGCAGAGGCTGATTTAGAACGAGAAATTGAGCTGCGCGAAGCGGATTCGAAACAAATCAAGGATGAAGTTCGACAGTTTGAAGAGACGAATAAATCTCTGACCGAAGAAATTGCAGGTTTGAAGCAGAAGCTTGAATTTGCGAATATTGCGGTATCGAGAAGTGAAGCACAACGTTCGGAATATGTTGATGGAAGAATAAGTGACCTAGAACAAGCTCTTGAAAATGTCGAGAAAGAGAGAGACGTGCTAAAAACTGAGTTCGATGAGCGTTTGAATCGACAAAATACTGAGTTTGCGGCCTTTGGGCGCGACTTAGAGCTCCAAATTAAGGAAGCGGAAGATGCTCTCGAATTGTCCAGGCAATCTTTCGACTCGGAATTGAAAGCCGCGCTGGCCTCAAAAGAAGAAGCAGAGTCGAACGAGAAAGCGTGGCGAGAGAAAATTGAAGATCTCGAGAAACAATTGGCTGAGTACGGTGACGTTGAGAAAAATCTTGACGTTTTGCGAGAAAAGGTCTCTTTCACGGAAAGCAAACTCAAAGAAGCATCAGAGCGGATGAAGCAATTAGAATCGGAAGAAATAGAAGCAAAAGCTACTCGAATGTCAGCGCGGGAGAAAATCGCCGAGCTCGAATCGGCATTGGCCAACCAAGGCGATCTCGAGGAAGAACTCACTGCTCTACGAGATAAAATTGCATCTAAGGAAACAGAGCTGCAAGAAGCGTCGGATGAAGTCAAGAACCTCGAAATGTTCCAAATGGAGTCCAAAGCTGAGCTCGAAGATGCGTGGCGAGAAAGAGACGAAGCGACAGCGGACGTTTATCGTGAACGCGCAGAGCAGTTGGAGCGTTCCAATAAACTTGAACGTGAGCTGAACGCAAAGATTGAAGATTTGCAAAAGCAACTGGAAGGTGCCGAGGAGAGTAAAAAGTTAGCCGAGGAGAATTTTGAAAACGTCCAAGAAGCTAAAAGTGTTATCGAGGCTGATAAGATAGCTATGGAGCTCGTTCTCGATAAGTTCCGCGAAGAGCACGATAAGTTTATTGCACTAAATGAAGAATTAGAGCTTGCTGCAAAGGCGCAAGAGCAAGCGGAAAAGATTATGTCCGATGCAAAGGAAAATTTCAATGCGGTTCTCGAGGTCACTTTCAGCGAACATAAACAAGAAATTCAAGCATTGGGAAAACAATACGACTCAAAAGTGTACGCGTTAGAAGCAAAGTTGAAAGTTATGAGGGATCAAAGTTACGAAGAGAGTAAAAGAGTAGAGTCTGCCAATGCCCGAGTCGTTACACTTGAAAACGAACTCGAAGAAGTTCGTTCAAAGATGGAGGAAGAAATGGGATCATCCATTGCTGCAGCAGCGATTACGGGTGAAGCAGAAAACGCGAAACGACAGCTAGAAGAAGTTAGAGCTGAGTTGGATTCTACTCATGAGAAGTTTGAGAGTGAATTAAGTGTTGCGGTTGAGGCAAGGAGAATTGCCGAGTCAAATTTATACGCCGCGACTGAGAAAATATTAAACTTTGAAAATGAGGTTTCGTCGCTATCGAACGATCGTAACACGGAGATGATAGAACTTCGAGAGCAACTGGATGAGATGAAAGCGTCCTCGGTTCTCGAGCAAGAGCAGTTGAGAGCGGATCTCGAAGAGTCTCGCGCGGAGTTGGAATCCGCTCGAACGAACTTCGAGGCTGAATTGACAGCAGCGTACGAAGCGCAGAAAAGCGCTGAATCCAATGTCGAGGAATTGAACGAGCAAATCAAATCGTTCGAATCTGAAATCGACGACGCCCGATTCCAATTGACTGAGTATGAAACCACTTCCAGCATAGAGAAGGGGGAATTGCAAAAGCAGTTGGATTCAGCTCGCTTTGAATTGGAGAACTCCGAGTCCAAAGTCGCAGCAGCAGAAGACAAGCTCCGCGAGTCGGAAGCAGAGCTCGACGCACTGCAGTTAAAGAATGAAGAGCTTGAATCCTCGCTTTCTGGCAGCGCGGAGTCACTTCGCTTGGAACTGGAAGAGTCTCGCGCGGAGTTGGAATCCGCTCGAACGAACTTCGAGGCTGAATTGAACGCAGCGTACGAAGCGCAGAAAAGCGCTGAATCCAATGTCGAGGAGATGAACGAGCAAATCAAGTCCTACGAGGCCGAGCTCTTGGCAATTGGCAGTTTAGAGCTTCAACTCGACGAGGCGCAAGCAAAACTAACCGCGTACGAATTATCGTCCGGTGAATTACGCAAGGAACTCGACTCCGCTCAATTAGAATTGGAGAATGCAGGATCCAACGTCGCTGCGGCAGAGGCGAAAGTTCGCGCGTCTGAATTAGAACTCAGCGACTTGCGCTTGGAGGTCGAGGAGAAGGATTCCCAAATCAGCGTTAGAAATTCTACAGTGCAAAATTTGGAGCAGCGTTTGTTTGAAATGGAAGAGTTGAGCGAAAAATCGAAAGCAGATTTAGAAAATGCGAGGTCTGCGTTTGAGGCTGAATTATCTGCGGCGCACGAAGAACAAAGAGTTGCCGAAACAAACGTGGAAGCGGCAAACGAGAAAGTCAAAGCCACGGAGTCTGAATTGATGGATCTCCGCGCGAGGATTGAAAATTTTGAGGCGCAAAGTCAAGAGAAGGAAAATCTCCTCCAAGAAGAGGCGAGAGTGTTGCGCGTGAAAATTGAGGAGTTTGAAAACGCCGAGCGCGCATTAGAACGGCAAGTTTCAGAGGCGAGAGAAAATTTAAGAGACGCGGAGACGCGATCGAAGTCTTCCGAGGTCCAACTCGCTAACCTTCAAAACGAAGTCGACGCCTTGAAAGACACAGTCGCATCGTCGACGAACATTCTCCGTCAAAAAGAAATGGAAAGCGAAGCGCAAATGGTGGTTTTACAAAACGAAAAGCTTCGAGCCGAGATTCAAATGGCGACGATGGCCACGGAGCAACAACGCATCCAGCTCGAAGATACATCCATGCAACTTCCATTTTCGGTGGACGCAAAATTCGTCGTCAAGTTTGATTTACCTCCACATCAGTTCTTGGCTCTCACTGGTTCCTGGTGCGACTGGAAAGTCAACGCGAGCGAAGAAATGACGTGCGCAAACAAAATGACGTGGACGAAGGAAGTCCCTTTAGGTTTGGACGTAACCCACGAGTACAAATATGTAATTTGCGAGCGCGACTCCAACGGTCAGCCAAAACAAGTAGAGTGGCAAAACGGCGACAACAGCATGTTTGGCGCATCCAGCGGCGCTTTGCAGAACATGCGAGGTGACGTAGAAATTCACGACACGTGGATTCCAAACGCGACCAAAAATCTAGTCTTTCTCTTTTCAAAATCCGGAGGTAAATTCGAGACCGACCGGAATCGAATGCTTCAAGATTGCTTGGACGCGCAAACCTACGGTGTCAGCCAAAATTACACCTCGCACATCGTCGACGACATGTACTCCGCCCTAGGCGGCGATTCAACCTACGAGCCTACTAAAAACTCCAACACGCAATCGGGAGGAGGAGAAAGCAAACACGCTTTAGGTGGAGGCGAGGATTTTTTCAACGTCGTCGACGACGGTTTCGGCGAAAGCATTAGGAAGAGTTACGAATACGTGGATAGTGACGACGACGACACCGACGAAGACTTCATCGTCATAGATATTTAAGGATGATTTAAAGAACTTTGTAATAATAGAATCGAATACGCACAGCAGCGGCAGCAGCAGCAGCAAAATTAGGTATTTCTCTCGCATTTGATTGGTCGACAAAAAAAGCGAGAAAAGATATTTTTGATGAAAGGTCCAATTGGAATAATTATTGAGTGGATCTTCACTTCTGTCTACCAGAAACACACACACACACACACACACAAAACCAATCACAAAACTTCCTCAAAAACAAAACAATAATGTTTGCGTTAACGTCTTCATCCTCCGCCGTTCTGGGATCGCGATCACGCGTCGAAAACTTCAACGCGAGAAAAGTTTCCAGAAGAGGTGCAATTAAAATTGCCTCGTCAGCAAACTCTCATTTTTCTCCGATGGAAAAAGAGGTTGCGCTCAAAGCGACTTTGTTCGTCAACAACAACAAAACGAAAGCGACGAGGTCTGTTATCATGAGATCAACCGCAGGGAATCCGGTGCCGACGGTAAAAGCCGGCGAAAACGCCGATTTGGAGAAAAAGTTTTGTACTTTTATTTTCGCCATGTTTGGTTTCTTTTCCATAGGGATGTTGCTTCCGGGCTCCGCGCAACTTTGGTTCGGTCCAGATCCGCCCTTCCCGAAGTTCATGCACATCGCCATGTCGTATTGGAACGTCGACGGCGGGAGTGTGATCGCGAATTGGTGGTCGAGAATGACTGCGGTCCTCTTCCTCTCTTTCCTCGGTGGCCCATTCTTATTTGGCGCGGAGATTACGAAGTCGTACTTGAAGCAAGTCACGGCGATGTTAACTGGACATCTTTGCATGTTTATCAACGTCACTTTCTTCTCCCCGGTTGCGAAAGTCGCGTGGTACCCGCAGATTGTTTTGCAAATCGCCTTGGTCGCTTTGGGTTTGAAGTTGATCAACGAAAAGTAGATTTATGAATACACTCGCTTCGTTCGCGCTATTATCGACGCAGAAAAAGTAAGATAAAAAGAATGTATATATATAAAAGACGAAGAACGAAAAACGCGCGAATTCATGAATTCGCGTGTTGTGTATATAACGAGAAACGAAACAACGATGGTGCCATGTTTACTTTATTGTAATAAATACAGTTTCTCAACCCCTTCTTGTTTGCTTGTGTGTGCCCGAAATCCCCTACATTTTTTAGCTTTTTCTTCCTCATAAAATGGAGATGCAGGACGACGTTTTCGAAGGCGACACCGACGAGCAACTGATCGTCTTCGACGACGATCGTCCGGACGACTTGTCGGACGACGACGACCCGGGTAAATACGGCGAAGACGCGATGCCGGACGATTTCTTCGACCAATTCGTGAAGCATAAAATCCCAGTAACACGTATAACGAATACGAATACGAATAAAAAGTCATCATCATTAACATCAGTCAACGAAGGACTTCTGCTTCCCCTTCGTTCTGTGACGAGTGAACAACAACCAACTACGACGCTCTGCGAGGATCGAGAAGCAAAACAACAACCAGAAAACGATATTAATAACGACAAAATTCGAATCGAACGATTGAAAAAAGACGCGATTGAAGCGACGGAAACGATTCGCGCGGTGGAAGAAGCGTTAAGAGACGCTTTAGATTGGCCGTTGAGAGGAGATTCAAATCGAATGTGCTCTCGAACAGAGTTGATTGGTTTAGTGAAACATTTAAAATCGGACGTGTTAGAAAGTCGAGAGAACGCGATGCGGGCGCGAGAGCGATTGACAACGATGAAGGCTACCACGACTGCGTCTTCGTTCAGCGGTGGTGATGGTGGAATTCCATCGAAGGTTTCCATAAACAACTTCGCCGTCCAGCTCGAGCGCGTAAATAGGGAAAAAGACGCGCTCGAACGAGAGAGGAAACGCGCGGAGTACGAAAACAGGAAATATCGACAGGTTGTGGAACAAATGAGAGAGACGAAACGAGACTGCGAGATTGCTTTGCGAAAAACTTTGGCGAGGTTGCAAAAGTACGAGCGCGCGTTTGATGCGGCGGATATGAAAAATAGAGAGTTGCGAGATCGAATACAATCTATATCGCGAAGGTTAGTCGAGAGCGAAACGAAAGTCGGGGATGCGAAGATGCAAGTGGACGTGGCGGAGAAGAGGACGCAAAGAGCGATTCAAGAGATGGAGCGAGCTAAAAGCGTTGCAACGACGAGGACCGACCGCGCACAAAGTGCCGAGTTACGCGCGAAGCAAGCCATAGAGGATGCCAAGGAGAAGAAGAAGGAGAGGGACGAGTTGTTTCGAGAAACGAGGGCGTTGGAGAAGAAGTGTTTGGATTTGGCAACGAATAATAATTACGGCGGAAGGAACAATAACGGAAGAAGTCACACGAACGAACACTCGAGAACAATAGCAGAACTTTCCGCTTTATCTCAAGAATTAGCGAGAGAGGAGATGATGACGAGAAAACGGTGTGAAGACGTCGAGAAGGAAAGGGACGTTTTGCGATTGGAGTTGGTATCGGTGCAAGCTGAATTGAAAGCGATGAAAGAAGAGATTAGTAGGGCGCATGAAAGGGATATTAATTACGTGATGAGCTCGAGCGGTGGTAAAGGGTTGACATATCATCATGAACAGTATTCACCGCCGCCGCCGCCGCCGGCGACGACGACGACGCTGCAGCAACAGCAGCAGCAAACGGAAATGACAGGGGCTGGCGTTGAAGAAGCCACGCCTGGTTTTGGATTTTTCCAAACGACGACTCAGCCAGCCACTGGACGCGTGCTTCAGTTTGAAAGAGAAGACGTGCCTCAACCGAGCGAAAGCATAGCATCGTTGGAAAAAGATCCAGCGATTCTGGCGACGGAAACGACGACGAAGTTGACAATGACGCCACGCGCGGAGAAGCAGAAAAACTTGGCGCTTCTCAAAGAGTTGGCCGAAACGAGACGCATGATAAAAGAGGAGCGCGCAATGCGACTCCAAGCGGAGCAAAAGTTAGCAAACTAGATTTAGCACACGTATAGAAAACTTTGCATCCGCGCATGTAATATGAATTCATTATTTATTTTGTAACACTTCTTTTACTCGCTACTTCCTTTTTCTCCTCTTCGCAAGTGCATCCAACGCTCTCGCGTAAATTTTTGAAGCGTAAAAGTCATCATGCCGTTTTGTTGTAACATTACCGACGAATTTTCAGGTACGATTTCTTTAGCTAATTCAGATACCGCACACAACGCAAACTCGCTCGATAAGTCGACGACGCAATCGAAACTAAACTTCCGAAACTCGACGTCTAATCGTTTCTTCATAAACGCCTCTCGTTTGTCGCTCGGAACGAACGCGAGCTCTTCAATCAACTTCACGTTATCGACGATGTCTAATTTCACGTACACGACTAAATACGTCTCGAAATCCGCCCAACTGTACTCGGTCAACGTCTTCTGCTTGAAAAAGTTCTTTTCTTTCGCTTTCATGCGCTCTTTGATGCGGTTTTCGCTGTTGTTCCCGCCCATGTTCTCCCAATTCACTCTTTTCGCTTGCATTGGGTCAAACTTCTGTTGCTGTTTTTGTTCCCACTGCCATTTGCGATAGGTTTCGTGTTGGTCGATGTTTTCTTGCCTCAACCGTTCGTCTTCGTCTTCGCTGTCGACATCTTCGACGAACTTGTCCCATTTCGCGTACGCTTCCGCGATGTTGGAAGATGTTATCGATGGTGGCGGTGACATTTTTAGAAAGCGATTTTTTTTAAAAGTGTTTGCGTGAAAGCGAGCGTTTTTTAGAAATGAAAGGAAGATTTTCAATAAAATTTGTTTTTACAACACGCGCGATAAAAAGTGATATTTTACGCCTCTGGCACGGTACTCTTCGGCGACGAGTCGTCTCCATCCACCCCATCCATGGCCGTCGCCGCTTTCGCAGAAGGCATCTCCTTCTCGCTTTCGGCGACCGCCTTGGAGACAATTGCGGTCGCTTTCTGCGACAAAAAGCTAAACGCGTTTGAAACCGCCGTGGTGGCTTTCTTCACCGCCTCGTTCTCGTTAATTTTTGACACGACGCCAGTGCTCGTGTTTTTCACCACCTCCCCAGCCGCCCCAGCCGTGGCGGAGACTTTGAATTTCTCGTCTAACTTTTGCGATTCCTCGGATATCTTCACCTTCATCGTCGCCGTCGTTTCCGTCAATTTTAACTTCTCGTCCACATTTTTGTACGCGCTATTGGTTTTCGAAACCACCGTCTCGGAAATTTTATGCTGCTCGTCGAACTGTTTGATCGCTTGACCGGCTTGCTTGGAAAACGTGATCGTTTTCGCCAAAATGCCACTCGCGATGGTCTCTCCTTTCGACAACTCCCCCGCGTTTAAACCTACTTCCGCGCGTTTCTTCAACGCCTCCAAATCCTCCATCTCTTCGCTCGGAAATTGAATCTCCTCGATGCACAACGCGTGGTTCAACAGTAAACACCCGTTCAACAACAACGCCGCGGAGACTGCCTCTTTTTCCTTGAAATCAATCGTCGCGCGTTTCGTGTTGTTCAGACCGTCTTTGACGACTAATTTCGAGATGTCCCCAGCCGTGGAGAAGAAATCGGACAGGTCTGAGTCCTGCGCGGACGGGGAAATGTTCGTCACCTTTATTAGAAAGAACATCATAAAAGAGATGGTGAGATGTTGAGAGATGAGTTTCCATTTTCAATTAGTCATTAAGAGCTCAAACAAACAAACAAACACACAAACAAACACACAAACGAACGAGAGAGAGAGAGTATACGCGTGTAATAAACCTACCTGGACGGATGACATTTTTAATAATATATAGCTCAATAAATGCCGCGTTGTCTTTTATTATAAAAATTGTTGCCTCGAAAGGAAAAAGAAGAGGACAAAAAAAATCTCTAACCCCCTAAACCCTAACTAAATGGTTGACTTTCCTTTCGCAAGTCTTTGCAAGAGGCGATCTCTTTCTCTTCAGAATCGAAAAGACCGACACAACACGTAACGACCTTTGTCTTGTCTATAAATACTAACGATGATTACGACGAAGACGACGATGAAGAATACGATTTCTTCGAAGATTATTGCGCTCCTGATGATGATGCTATTCTCACACTCATCACACGCGGCGACGATCATACCGCAGAACGGTACGGTCGAGCAATTGACTCCGGTGTATTTCGACTCGCCCCCGGTGGAGTATTACGCCGAGGCCTTGGCGGATGTGGAAACTTTGGTACGTTTTTATATCTCTTTTCTCTTTTTTTCTCTGCTTATTCGAAGAAATGGACGACGGACAGGGAGAGATGCGCAAAAGTGCATTGCAATCGCGCGAGGCGAGAGCGTCTCGCGTTGGTGGTCGTCATAATCGTCGGTCGTCGCGCGCGTCTTTTTCTCGACTCTCTATGGATGATGATGATGATGGGTGTGAGAAATTCGAAATTTCGCGCGGGAAAATAAAACAGCGCGCCGCGCGAATAGATACAATGATGATGATTATGATTATGATGATGATGATGCTGACGATTTTTATTTTCTCTCTCTCTTCATCTCTCTCGCGCACACACATACACATTCAAATGCATTACACAGATGACCGTACGTTTATCGAATATTCAAGGAACAAACGCGAACCCGGATTTGTACGTCTCGTGCGCCGGGACGAATTACTCCTCCACAAAAACCGCGAAGACGAAGGGCGAAGCGGTGCAGTTTGTCGCTCCAGCGGGCACCAGAGCGGATATACGAGTGGAGATGTGGAACCAATCGTCGAGCATGAACACGTGGTTGATTAGTACGAGAATTCAACCGTACCAGCCAGAAACGGTATCGTCCGGGTCGCTTTACGAGCGATCTTTTCAAGTTGGATACAGAGATTATTATCACTTGGAAGTGCCGGAAGGATTGCATAAAGTGCAATACACGTACACGCCATCCGCGAAGGCGCAAAGTTCGTATCGGTCGTACACGGATCTTTCCGTGAGTGTACCCAAGAGCGACAACGCGGAGGATTATAAATTGTACGATAAGGAGGTGGGTGGATATAGAACAATGAAAGTCTACGACGACCAATCCGAGGTGTATAGCTCGCTCACTCGAGCTCGCCACAAAGATATACGATTTATTTACGGTCCTCGATTGGTCAAGATTTACGCCTCGGCTGGATTGGATAACCCCACAAGCAACCAAAATCTCGAAAATCAGGAGGATGGAAACGGTTTCATCAAGTATACGTTCATCGCGACCATCGAGAAAGCGGAGACGGCTTGTCACGACGTATCGATCGGCGCCATCGAATCTGCGAATACGCTCGACTATAACGACGCGAGATTTTACTCCATTCGGGTCGATCAGTTCGAAACGCTTGGCTTTACCTACGCTCAAATGGTCGTCGATGGTAACGTAAACGTACAAGCTTCGTCTTTGGCTGAATATCCAATGCACACTGTTTACGGTATTGAATACTTTTATCGCGGCACGACTTGCTCGTCGCCGAAAACGTGCATAAAAACGCACAATTTTCGAGATTTGAACGAGATCGCCGCGGTCACCAAACCAGGTGCGTGCGCCGGGACAGCATCAGACGTAGAAGGAGCTCGCTTTATTCACTTTTCAGTCGAAGCTGCCGTAACGGTGAACACGGGAACGAGCGAATACGAGTTTTCCTTTTGGGGCGCCAAAGAAGGATGCGGCTGGCGTCCGGATTGTAAATCGTGCGCCGCTGGAATCAATGACGATTGCTCCTGGTGCCAAGGTTTTGACGGGACTTGCTTGGATCCACCGTGCCGAGGCTACTGCGCCAGCGCCTCGGAACTGCAATCGTCGACGTGGCCGGCGTCGAAGAAAACGTGCGAAGCGCAATTCGGTGGTTGCCCAGCCAACGATTGTAGCGCGAAGTACACGTGCAATGACTGCCGAGCCGTCAGCGGATGCGGTTGGTGCGCGGCGGAAGGCCAAAAAGGCGTGTGCGTTCCTGGCGTTACGGAGGGACCTATTTATACCGAAGGTTCCGGTGCAAAGCTCCCGCTCGGGGTATGCGGTAAGTGGGCTTTCGCCGGCGACGCCGATGGGTGCGACGAAGCGTGCGCGGTGCACGACAGACACCCCACCCCGTGCGAAGCATGTTCGCAAGAAACAAACTGCGGCTATTGTAAAACGAGCACTGTGGGCGGGTGTGTTGCCGGGAGCGGTTCGAGTTCGACGAGCGGCGAATGTCCGAGAGAAGACGCTTTGTGGGCGTCCACGATTGCGCAATGCGCGGCGAACGATCTCGAAAAAATACCCACAGGGAAAGAAATCAACGCCGATGGTTCTAATACTGAGATCAAGTTGGATAAAAACGCTCTGATTTGCGCTTTAGGATCGTGTCCGAGCGAAACTTTACGGTACGAAGTTCCGTCGACCGAAGATGGTCCGCGCGATATTCTGGCGACGATTCGAACGCTCGTGCCGAGCGATAAGAACCTCATCCTCGTGCTTGCATCCCTCGATGAGGTTCCAACGGTTGATAAATACATGGCCAAAGCGGTAGTGCCGCCGGTTGATCCAAACGGGGCGAACGACGCGTTGGTCTTACACTTTGGTTTGTGCGGAAACGCCGGAAGTAAAGTTTACTTTTCCATCGCATTTGACGAGACGCAAGCGGGATCGGATGTCTTGGACGTTACTTTTAAACTCGAAGTTTTACCAGACACTATCGTCGTTTTACAGAGAAACGAAACCGGCTTCGAGGAGACGAGGACGTTGTTGACGTCGGACGCGTGGTTGTGTTGCGGTCAAAGTCGTCATTTTAGCATGCCGATGCCGCGCGGGATGAACTCGGCGCAAACGCACGTAAGCATCAGTCCGAACAATCCCTCTCAAATAGCGTTACTCTCGAGAAGAGGCACGTGCCCTTCGCTCGGCTTAGCCGACGTCATCGCAAAAAACGGGACGGTCTCGTCCGAGATGGAAACGACGGAAGATTTATGGTACGTCACCGTCGTGGCAAATAATTCGGGCGTCGGCTACCAACCTTTTAGGCTCTACGGTTGGAGCAGTGATATCCCGACTGAAAAAAACACTTGGTTCGAGAAATACTTTTGGTATGCTTTTGGAAGCGGATGCGCAGCTCTCTTTCTCTTCATCCTGGCTTGTATCCGATCCTATCGCATCAAATCAAAGTACAAAAAACGATTGAACGACCAAGTCTCCAACGCGTTGGCCATGCACAAATCTTTCAAAGGTTTCGGCGACGTCGAAAACGCCGAAAACGCCGTCGCGGTCATTCAAGCGGCGTCCGAGGCGGAAGAGCAGTTGGTTGATTTGATCATGGACTTGCAAACGAAAGTTCAAGTGCTCGAGGAAGACAGAATTGCCAAAGAGGACGTCGCTCGCATGACTGGCGGCGCGAAGAAAAATAGCAACAAATCGGCTCGCAAACCGCCCAAAGGAGGAAGCGCGCCGAGTTTAGCCTCGGTGGAAGAAGATAACATCTTGGACCCGATTTCGCCGTCTGTCATAGATAAGAGTAAAAAACTCGTCTCTGACTGGGATATCTCTGGCGCAACAGGCGAAGGCGCCCCGTCCGGCGCGAAATATTCCTTTGAGATTTTATGTCCGGACGGCTCCATCATGGAAATCAATCGAGAACGACAAATGCTCGGTCGCGGCGTCGCGGGCATTTCGTCCAAGAAAATCTCCCGCGAACAGTGCATGGTATCCGTCGATTTCAAAACCGGCGAAGTAGAAATTGAGACGCTTGGTAAGAATCCAATTGCGAGTAAAAAGCCGGGCATGTCCGTCTGGGAAGCCTTAGATTGCGGCAAGCGAAGGTACCTCACCAGCCAAGATAAATTTATGTTGCTCAGCCCAGACGCGATGTTACGCGAAGGCATCGAAGAAGAAACCGCGTTCGTGTTTACTCTCAAGGTTTCGAAAAACCCACTGAGACAGGTGTTTGGCGCGGATTCGACGGATAGACCTCCTTTACCGCCGTCGCAATCGCCCAGCCCTTCGCCCTCGCCGCTCTCTAGTTAATACTACTACTACTACTAAGAAGAACCAACAACAACTACGACGACACGAAGAGAGAAAAGGAAGAAGAGTTTTTTATGTAAATAGCGCGTTTATATATACATATACCACCACTGTGTAACATCAAATCCACAAAGTTACTTTAAAATCGTAATAAAAGTAGAAATACCATTCTGACAACGCAGCGCGCGATACGAGGACCACCGCTCGCGCTTTGGCACTCTCGTTTCTTACAAATTTTTTTCCCGCCAAAATTTTCCTTTTTTTAACAACAACTGTCTCATCACACAACGAACTCAATAAACTCGACACACAGGAGACGCACGCCTTTAAAGCTTCGTTAGCTTTTGGCCTTGAAGGAGAGGAGGACGTCTCTCCTTTTGTCGTCGTCGCGGATAAGAGAATCGCAACTTTTTGCGACGATGACGTGTAATACGACGATGGAGGAAACGGACTTTATAAATACTACTAATACTAAAGCGAAGTTGATGAGAACGACGACGGAGATGATGTCGTCGCAAAATCATCATCGAAAGTCGAAAAAACGCCTCGAAGAACCATCCTCCGCGGGGAGGACATCTTTTTGCGACCACCTCGGATTAGCCGAACAAATCCACCGAAAATCTCTGGACGTGAAAGAAATGCATCAGCTATTAGTGGAACGGTTGAAAGGGACGAATCATCATCATCCCCGAGAGGAGAAGGAAGAAGAAGAGATGGGAGGAGAAGAGATGCAAAACGATCGGCTTTTCTCAGGAGCCGCTTCTTGGTCAGAAAATGGTCGAAAAGAGCATAACGCTGAGGAGGAGGAAAATTTTCCAGCGTCTATCCGTTCTTCTTCTTCTTCTCTGTTCATGCACTCGCCGATGACGAGTTTAAGCAACGCAGGAAGACGACAGAGCAGCAACCGAACAACGGTTTTTAGCGCTGAAGAAAGAATAGAAGAAGATGATAATAATAATACCACCACGCGCGAGGAACAAGAAATGATCAAGATGTTGCGAGAGTCGAAAGCGCAAAGGAGCGCGGCGGAGTTGATGATAATAGAGGAAGAGGAGGAAGGGGAAGAGGAGGAAAAAGCTATTTTCGCGACGAACCACCTGAGGATGGAGGAGGAGGGAAAAACGATGGCGACGACGACTGTGATGTCTACGAGTAGTAACGGTACCGCCACTCCTACCACCAAGAAGAAAAAATCCGCCGCCACGGAAACGGATTACTTAATCGACATCGAAAATTTGAAGAAAGAACGCAACGCGTTGAAGCGAGAACTCGCAGAGCTCGGGGAAGATGTGGAATATCATCGAATGGCCTCGGCGGCGAGCAGAATCGAGTGCGATAACAACGAAGACGAAAAGCAACGGTTGGAAATTGAGGTGCAAGATTTAGAAATAGAAATAAGAGAGGTGGAGAATCGATTGGCGCAAGCGAGAGTGGAAATGCAACACGCGGACCAAGAGGCGAGTTGTAAGATTTCGTTTTTGAAAGAGTTGGACCACGAGCAAGGTGAAGCGGAGAGAGAGTTGGAGCATTTGAAGGAGAGTTGTTTAGAGGAAGAGCGGAAGATGGAGGAAAAACTCGCTGAGAGAGAAGCGGTGGAGGAAGCGTTACACAGTTTGAGAGGAGAGTTGGAGGAGGAGAAGATGTGGAAGGCACAGTTTGTAGACGAAGTGAGAGAGGCGGAAAGACAAGCCGAAGAGGCGACGACGGCAATGAAGAACGCGAACGAAAAGACGCGAATAGAGAGGAAGAATTGCCAGTTGTTGGATCAAAAGAGACGAGCGTTGGCGAAAGAGTGCGAGAAATTGTTGGAGATGAAGAAAGATTTCGAGAATTTTTTGGAAGTGAAGACGAGAGAAGACGTGTTATTGCTCGATGAAACAGAAGAAGGGGAAGAAGATTTTCCAGTCGTGGACGACGAAGAAAAAGATCAAGAAGAGGAGGAGGAGGAAGAAGAGGACGACGCGCCGAACGGATCGCCGTCCTCAACATTTTCGACGCCGGGAAAAGATTCGGATTACACGCAATACTCTCCAGACTCGCCGTTACCTCCGCAACATCAAAAAAAGTACTCCTTTAAGGAAGAACAAGAAGCGTTTACGCCGGGTGGATCTGTGAAAACGTCCCCACGCGTAACCGCGCTCATCGAGAAGGCGGCGAAATCGCCTCTCAGAGCAAACGTAGGAAACGGAATAGTAGTAGAAGAAGAAGAAGAAGACAAAGAAGAAGAAGAAAGAAGGGTAAACGTTCGACGACGACAACAACCACAACCACAACCACAACAACAAGATCACCTCCTCTCCCCGTGGTTGATGACGTTCGAGGACACGCCTCCAGAAAAGAAACGAAACTTGATCGATTTGAAAACGCCTCCGGCTCCTCGGGAGGAGTCGTACGAGTCGGTTCGATTACAAGCCGAGTTTATCAAAATGCAGCAAAACGCAGCCGCCTTGGAACGGAAAAATCAAAGTAGAAGTAGCGGTAAACCAAAGAAAGCAAACAACAGCGACGACGCCGAAGATCAAAAAGAACGAGAGCTCTTTGCTTTACGCGAAAAGCTCGAAACGCAAGAGCGGCGCTTGCGCCAACTCGAAGCCGTCACCGCGAAGAGCGCCTCCTCTTTGACCGTACCAAAACAACATCGCTCTCAACAACAACAACAACAACAACAACGACGCGCGACGACGACGACGACGACGACGACGAAAATAAATCGCGAAAACGAGGAAAAGAAAATCGAAGCTCGAGTTCGTTTACTCCAAGCTTTGCGAATAAAATGAAATAAAATAGTTTATTAGTAAAAACAGAGGATATAGACACGTTGTAGTACCACCGCTTTTCTCTTCTGGTTGTCGTGTTACTAAATTTAATAAAAAGCTTCCTCGACTGCTTTCTGCCTCTTCTCAATTATCAAGGACTCTCTGTTTGTTTTTAGAGACAAAATCGACTCCTCGAGCGATTGATTTTTCGCCAGCAAGAGAAAGAACAAAAAAAACAAAAAGAAGATCACCACACGAACGCGCAAGTAATCGTTTAAACAACGAATACTAAAGTTTATATTATTCCTCTCAAACTCCGTTTGATCTTTCCGAGAAGAAGAGTTAAGACTCTCACGCACACACACACGCATAAACACACGCTTTAAACGCGCGCGCGCCCGATTATATATAAATACTACAATAAGAAGAATGTTCGGAGGACGGAAAAATTCCGCGAGCAACTCGGAAGCCTCCGAGTCCGATTTTCAGTCCGCCGACGATGCGAGATCGCAATCGCAATCCCGGTCGATTATGTCCGCGAAATCCGCGCAAAGTTCGAAATACGACGACGCGGACGAAGCGTTCGACGCCGCGAAAATGAAGAAAGGGAAAGGGAAAGCGGTGAAAGCCGATCCGGGGTTGATGGACGAAGAAGAGAATATGAGCGATAAGAGTTCGCAGTTGTCGCAGCAAGAGAAGCGAGGAGGCGTGGCTGGATTGTTTCAAAATCCGTTCCGAAGGCGCCCGTCGGTGGACGGGCCGCCGAATACTACCACCAGTAATAACAACAACAATCCGTTCCAAACGAGCGAGGCGATGGCTGCGCTTAACGCGGCCATGTCGGAAGACTTTACCGCCGAAGAGAAGAGAAAGTTCCGCGAGCAGTTCAAGGAGAATTCGAAATACAAACCGCCCGAGGACAGCCAGGACCCGACGGTGAACGAACAAATCGCCAGGGAGGTTTTAGCGAAGGCAACGTCGAAGAGAGCCGCGCAAAAAGCGAAGCAAAACGCGAAAGCGAACCCGACGATGGACATGATGATTAGAGACGCGTTGGTGAAAGGTTTCGACGTGGATACCATGCGACGATTGCCGCCTCCGCAAGAGTTGGGCATCATCAAAGGTTTCATCGTCGTCGACGACACCAAGAGCAAAAAGTATCCGATTTATAAATATTACGTTCACGACGAGCAAGGAAAATACGATAAATTGGTCATGTGCTGCCAAGAGGAGCAAACGTTAGCGAAAGTGAAAATTGGTAAGAGATACATCTTTTCGACGTGCACGAACTTTAAAGCGGAAGGGGAAGATTACCTCGGGAAAATGTCAGGGAACTTTTTAGGCTCTCGATTTACCGCGTACGACCAAGGCGAGAAGAAATGCGACGAGGTCGAGGAGGAGTATCAGCGCAGAGTCGTCACGGCGATCGTGTACGAACCGACTATTTTTACTCTGGGCGGAAGCTACCGAAAGATGACGTGCCTCGTCCCAACCTTATACAAACAAGACAAGAATGGAAAAGCGCGATTGGAAAAGTGGGAAGCGATGAGAGATATGAGACACATGCGATTATTAATGTCCAAGGTCCCGGAGTATAGAATGTTTGACGGGCGGTGGCATTTCTGCTACAAGTACGGCGGCCGCGTAAAGATCCCGAGTAAGAGGAACTTCCAGTTGGTCCGAGACAACAACGAAGACGAAGTAGTCATGTTGTTTGGTAAATTGGCGCACAACGTATGGGCGTGCGATTACTCACACCCGTTGAATGCCTACCAAACCTTCTGCATAGCGATGAGCGCAATGTCCGAAAAGTTAGCTACGAAGTGGTAAGAAGAAGTGAGGAGAAGAGTGAATATCTTTGCGGTTCGAGAGCGAAGAGCGAAGAGCGGCGAAGATCATCTATGCATATACCATAACCACACGCGAACACACACACACACAGAGGCATCTTGTATTATTTTAATAAGAACATATATACCATTATATATACCTGGTACACACATACATACATGCTCGGTAACTAAAAAAGCTTCGCGCACTCTTTCTTTCTTTACTTTTTCCACTGCTCGAATTTCTTACATCGAATAAAGACGCACACGAGGAAGTGAGCGAGCGAGAGAGAGTGTGTGCGTGCGCGTGCGCGCGTGTGAGAGAGAAACAGAGAAGAGTCTGAATTCATTCATCTCATCATGTCCACCTCCCTCTCTCGCGTCAAGTCTCTCCTCTTCCCACCAGTGACGAGCAAAACCATCTTCCTCTACGCGTTCGTCGTTCGCCTCGCACTCGTACTCTTCGGGCGAGTCCAAGACGCGCACCCGGCGTTCTTCTCTGGCGTTCGGTACACGGATATCGATTACGACGTGTTTACGGATGCCGCGAGATACGTGCACAACAACCAATCGCCGTACGAAAGAAACACGTACAGGTACACGCCTTTACTCGCGTGGATGTTGACACCGAACGTGTTCTGGTTCGCAGAGTTTGGGAAGGTTTTGTTCAGTCTGTGCGACGTGTACTGCGGGAAACTGGTGCATGAAATCTTGCGAAAACGAAAATGTTCGGAGAGTTTTACCATTCAAATGACCGCGCTGTATCTGTTTAATCCTCTGACGATGGCGATTAGCACGAGAGGGTCGTGCGACGCCGTCGCGAACGCTTTAGTGTTGTTCTCGTTGAAGAGTTTGATGTTTGGGACGATATTGAATTCCGCGGTGAGTTTTGGGTTGGCGGTACATTTTCGGATGTATCCTGTTATATACATTGTGCCTCTGATTGTGGCTCTGGACGTACAGTATCACGTGAATTGGAACTATTACGGCGAAGGAGGTGGAGCGAAGTTGGAGAGAAGCGGGTGTAAGAGTAAAAGAGAAAGATTGCCATCGTCCGGAGTAGGAGATGATCAAGAGCTACAGCAGCAGCAGCAGCAGCAGCAACAACAACAGCAACAACAAAATAAAGTAGCAGCAAAAAACAATAGCGATCGCCAATCGATGGCGATAGAAACAAAAGAAACCAGACGACTGCGAAGAGCGCGCGCGTTAGCTTCGAAAAGTGCATTCGGCGCCAACGGATTGTTCAACATCGCTCGACTCTTGTTTGCGGGCATCTCCTTCACCGCTTTCGCGTTCTCAACGTTCGCGTGCTACTGGAAATACGGCCAAGCATACCTAAACGAGGCCATCTTGTACCACTTCTCTCGAAAAGATCCGAGACACAACTTCGCGCCGAACTTCTTCAGCGTTTACCTGGACACCGCCATCGAAGACGCCGAATCCGATTTCGGCGCCTACATCCTCTCCAGATCTCTCACCAAAGCGTACGCCTTGGCGAGCAAAATCACCCAGTACGGCTTAACCGTCCTCATCGGCATCGCGTTCGCGTACGACCTTCCTTTCGCGATGTTCGCGCAAACCTTCGCGTTCGTCGCGTTCAACTCGGTGATCACCTCGCAATACTTCGCCTGGTGGTGCGCTTTACTCCCAATCAGCCTCGCCACCTTCGACTACTCCAACCGCGACTCCGCCGCGCGCGTCATGAGCGCAACGGTCGCTTGGATCGTCAGTAAACTCGTCTGGTTAAAAAACGCGCACGCTTTGGAAATGTCGGGCGAAGAAAACGGCCACTTCAACGCATGGGCGGCGAGTTGCGGCTTCCTCTTCGCGAGCGCGAACGCGTTGCGCGCTCTCGTATCAGAGCAGAGAACGAAGCGAGTTTTCGTCAGAGGAAAAGTATACACGTTGGAGAAAGAACCACGAGTAGGAGGAGGAGAAGATCATCATCATCACGACCACCACCACCAATCCTTCAACGCGGGTTTTGGTGGTACCACCGCTCCAGAAGGTAGTATTTATACATAGTTTTTAGTTATATAAAAGTAAAGAGCAAGACTTCTTGGTTTTAGACTGTCCAAGAAGATAAAAAGCTTCACAAAAATTACGCACAAAACACTTTACTTTCCTCCTCTTTAAAGAAGATGTCGTCGTTACTCTTATCCGCATCGACGAGTTTCAGAGCCTCCTCCGCGTACTCTTCTTCTTCCTCTGGACGCTCTCAAATTCTTTACGCGTCAAAGTCGTTTACTAAGAAAAGAGTTACTCACGTTGTTGTTCGGGGAATTCCAATCGAAGCCGCCAAGGCGAAAGAACAACTCGCGCCGAAAGCTTCGAACAAGAAACAATCGTCCTCGAAAATGGCAATCGACAGTGGTGCAACACCACAAACGCCGGATTTCTTACACGTTTCCAACGCGGTTGTCTCTTCGCAACCGTTCGCGTTCGTGGTTGGTTTTGTCGGCGCGATTGCGATTGTCAAAGCGCACAGGAGAGACAAAACGAACGCGTTGCGCAAGACGAAAGCGGTTCTGAGATACTTCGACGCGAAAGGCGCGGCGGAGGTGATAAGAACGTTATTTGCAGCCGCGGAGTGCGATTACGAGGATTTTAGATACAAATTTAACATGGTGGAGAACAAGCCGACGATTGAAAAGCAACATCCGTTGGACAAAGAACGCGGGTTGTTTAAGCAAAATCTGGATAGGTTGCCGATTTTAGAACACTCTGGGATGTCTGTGGGACAATCGAAAACGATCGAACGGTACGTGGCGAGAGATTTAGGTTTGTACGGTAAAAACATGGCGGAGAGTTGGAGAATCGACGCGTTTGCAGAGCACGTGAGAGATGTTAAAGACGCGTGGGCGAAAGTGAGAGGGAACCCGTTCGCGCCGCCGGACGACGACCAGATTGCAAAGAAGGAGAAATGGTACAACGAAGACATGACAAAATGGTGCGAACGACTAGAAAAAGTGATTGAAAATGGTGAGGAAGGGTTTGTGGTTGGTGATAAAGTGTCATTGGCGGATGTGGTTTTGTACGTGACGATGACGCAAACGTTCGACGACGCCGCCAGAGCGGAGAAAGCGAGAGAGAGTTGCCCGAAGATGAATAAAGTGATTGAAAACGTGGAGAATTTGCCAGGTATTCAGACGTGGTTGGCGAGTCGACCGGAGAACCGATTTTAATGCGTACGTAGACGACGATGGTTGTGCCGAGGGTGAGAGCGAGAGAGAGCACGAGTATCACCAGATTATTTATTTCTGTTTTAACGCACGTTCAACTCGGGTATTTTTTTATTACTTTTAAATAGATTCTCTTCCTCTTTTCCTTCATCTTCTTCTTCTAAACATTATTATTATATTTATTATTGTCGTTATATACACTGTTTATTAATTAATAATCAACATCCAACGACCCGCCTAAATCTCCAGACCCGCCCATGTGATCGCAATCATCGTCGTCGTCATCGTCGTACCCCCAACTACCTTTTGGTTTCTTCGGCGCGACTTTCGCGGCGTCCACGATGGCGTTGATCTCCTCCAGCGATTGCAGCTCCTTCAACATGTCCCCATCTGCAGGCCCGGGTTGCGTGTTCCCAAGCGGCACATTCGGCGACAAATCGTGCCGAAACCACGGGTGCATATAAATATCCTCAATCGACGCTCTCTTTTTCGGATCGGTCACGAAAATCTTCCCCATCAAATCCTTACACTCTTCGCTCAAAGAACTCGGAATCTCCGTCGTCCCGCTCAACACTCTTTGCATCATCTTATGACTACTCCCGGGATCTTTCGGATCTTGAAACGGATATCTCCCAACCAACGTCACGTACAACAACACCCCGCACGCCCACACGTCACTTGCCTGTCCATCGTACGGTTGCACTCCGGCGTACACCTCCGGCGCGATGTACGCCGGCGTCCCGATTTGCGTCTTTGGCTGCGAATCAAACCCACCTTTACTAAACCCAAAATCGCAAATCTTCAGCGTCGGCGTCTCGTTCAAATCCACCAGAGTGTTTTCTAGCTTCAAATCTCTGTGCGAAATCCTCATGTTGTGTAAATACTCCACTCCGCTGATGAGATGTTGGAAAAAATACCTCGCCTGCGACTCGTTAAACTTCCCTTGCTGTTGGACGTAACTGAACAGTTCGCCTCCACCGACGGCTTCCATCGCGACCGCTAAATGCGTCGGCGTGAGTAAACACTGCCTAAATTTCACCACGTTTGGATGGTTCAAGTTTCTGTGGTTCACAATTTCTCGTCTCACGTGTTCGGTGATCTTATCGCCTCGTTCGATGTATTTAATCGCGTATTGTTTGCCCGTGGATTTTTCCCTCATGAGTTTCGTTAAACCGTAGGAGCCGGATCCGAGAAGTTTATCGTTCACCGGTTCGTACGTGGAGTCGTGGAGGTTTTCGTTTATTTTATTATTATTATTAGTGTTGCACGAGGTTGACGTCATCTTCTTCTTTCTTTCTCTTCTTTCTCTTCTTTATCAGCGCGCAGCTCTTCGATATTCTTCTTCGTCTTCTCGCAGTAGTAGGGGATTTTTGTTGTCTGATGATGATGGTCTCAACGAATGCTTTCCTTTATCGATGAAAGAAGAAGAAGAAGAACAACACTCTCGAGAACGACAACAACAACAACAAAAGGAGAGCGCGAGTGAGCGAGAGAGAGAGCGCGCGGTGGGAAGTACCCGCTCAGTGAGAGGGAGTTTAGAGAGAGAGAAAGAGAGAGCGCTTTTTTAATGGAGAAAGTAAAAAGTACTTTTCTGTTGTACCACACAAAAGGGGGGCAAAAATACGTGAAGACAAAATGCCAATAAAAACCAACACAGAACACCTTCACGCTGCGAGAGAGAGAAAGAGAGAGAGAGAGAGAGAGAGAGATGAGAGAGAGAGAGAGACAAACCCTTCTGACGCCCGCGAGAACACACGAAAGAAGCTTTCGCAAACAAAAAAACACAAAAAAGAAAAAAAACACAAGCGAGAGAGAAGAGGAGGAAAAAGAAGGATTTCTCTCTCTGTTTGGTCTTCTCTCTTCTTTTTCTTTTTTCTTCTTTTCGAACAAGTTCCAACGTTTTTTTGGGGGGGTGGTTTGTGCAATTACATGTGCAATTTAATTAATCTTCACATTTAGAGGCGCGCGAAAGGACTTTATCGATCGACACTTTACCAGAGAGAGAGGGAAAGATGAGCAGCACCAGCGCGTCCTCCGAGGAAAGCGCGGGTGGTGGTCGTGGTGGTGGTGGTCATTACGGTGCAAACATATCCTCCCCTGCTTCAGCGACGCCGTATTATTCTCACCAATCGCATATTTTGCAGCACCAAGTCGGAGTTGACTTTCTCTCGTCGTTTCAGCTTCAGCAAACGCAGCAGCAGCAAAACGCCCCGCAACAACGAGGGGAACAACCTTCGACAAAACTTTCTTCTCCTTCTTCGCTCTCGTTGAGTGGTGGTCATGGTGGTGGTTCCGGGCAGCAACACACGCAGTCGTCGTCGCCGCAACAACAACAGCAACAACAGCAACAGAAGGCGACGACGACGACGACGACGCAACAACAGTCTCAACAATTCTTTTCGCACGTGGTAGCCGCTGGGTGGTGCGCGCAAGCCGCGGAGAATAATCAAATCATGGGCGAGCTCGGGATGCGAGCGTATTTTAACCCGTACGGTATCGCCTTGTCCGGGTGGGATATCGATCATCCTTCCCAGCACGAAAGTCAAGACGCAGGACCTTCAAGGTTGAACGAATTCGCTTCGATTGATGACGTGCACACGTCCTCGGAACAAGAGGGAGGATATAACATGCGTTTCCACCCAGATCCAGACGCGAGAGAGGCGTACGGTGGAGCGATGTCGCTGAGAGAACTGTCCGATGCGATCGATTGGCACGACTGGAACTGCCGGGACGTGTCGCTCGCGGCGAAGGACCGGTCGTTTACGCCGCCGTATTTAGGATTGTTGAGAGGGTATTTGAACGCGTATTTCTTACGGTTAGTGGAGATTGGAAGAGTCATTCAGTGCTTTTCCGACGAAGGAAGAGCGGTGTTCGTGGCTTTCCACACCGGGTTGTTGACGAAGAAGGAGAAGAACGAGTTGTATTGCGTGTTGCAAGCGAGAGAGGTTTTGGGAGGCGCGAGCGGTCAAACGCAGCGCTATCAACAACATCCGTACGAGCTCGTCGCGTTTGTGACGAAAGATCGATTGAGAGATCCAAACATGCCGTGGAATTACATCGAGCCTTTAATGCGCGCGCCAGATCCGGCTATCTTTTACGACGAGCCCTTAGATTTGGTCTACGACGCGCACGCCGCGTTGGACGTGGACGCCTCTTTTTGGGAACAGTTGGACGATTTATCGTTGGTGAGTTCGTTTTTGCCGAAGAATCTTTTGAACTCGCAGTATTTGCGAAGAATATCGGCGAAAGAGGCGATCAATCGAGCCGAAAGAATTTGCAAGTTGGATCCGAAGCAAGCTGCTTTGACGTTTACGAGATTATACGGGCCTCGGCAACCGGGGGAGACGCGCATGGTCCTTCCTTTGACATTCATCGATCACGAAAGCTATAACGCTTTGAGTAGCGATGGTGATAAAAGCGCGTCTTCGACATCAATTGTTCCTTCTTCTTCTTCCGGAACATCTTGTCTTCAAATTGGAAACTGCGCTTTGATTTGTACGTTCATGAAGTCAAAGCGCGGCGTGAATCGCGCGTATCGAGCCATCGGCTTGCAATCTTTAGAAAGCGCCTTCATGGAAGCGCGGATTATCGGTTCTGTCGATCAGCCATGGTTACGTCGAGACGGCCCGAAAGCACCGTCATCGCAAATGCAACGACCGAGAACGGCGACGGGCGGGGCGGAAGAATACAGCGCGCAATTCGAAGCAACGTTGAAACAGTTGCAAGCCGTGCAAACTTCGCGCGCCGCCGCCGCCGTCGCGGTCACCGCCTCTTCGAAGCATAAAAAGCGAGATCAACGGCCAATGTCTCCGGGGACACCAGATGGGCAGCACATTTCGTATTCGTACAAGTATGGCGCGAAGAGATCTCCGGTATCTCCGGTTGAGATTGAAGAAGACGAAGAAGCGAGAAAACAAAGAGAAGAAGAAGAGGAGGAAGAGGAAGAGGAAGAGTATGTCGCTCGATCGAGCGAAAGAAGAGCGGAGATGGCCTACGCGAATGCGTTAGTTCCAGTTACTCCTGGAACTGGGAAACCACCTTTATATGGCACCGTGGTGGCGGCAGCGGCAAAGCAAGCGAAAATGCACGAATGGATCGAGCCGCGCAGTGCGATTAAGAAGCAACAGCAACAGCAAAAGAAACGCGCCGCGGCGCCGGACGAGGAAGATGTAAAGGTGAAGGGTAAGAAAACATCAACCTCTCGCGTGGCCACTTCTGCCGCGACTGCTCCATCGTCTGGAGGGTTTAAATACGAAGGACCGAAAGTGAACATTCCGAATTTGCCCGAGAACGTCTTAGATGAGGTCTACCAAGCCGCTGGTTTGGACGTATCGTATTCAGATATCAGAGACGTGAAGGAGATGCCGGAGAAAGATCGACTGGACTACCTGAGGCGCCAAAAGAACGCGCATAAACTTGCGGAAGAGATTGTTTTAAAAGAGTTAGCGCCGTTCGGAGAAATTATCGACGTTACCGTCAGGCCGACTAAACACGCGGCCGATCAAATGTACGCAGTCGTGACGTTTAAGAAATGGTACGATCTCGAGGCCAAGGAGACCATCGAGAGCGGCGGCTTATTCACGGTTGAAAATTTTTTCAACAACGAAGGAAAAATTGTTATGCGCAAGAGCGAACGAGATTTTGGCGCGCCGGCGAAGAAGAAGATTGACATTTCTCCCGCGGGTGCTGTATTGGGTGAATTTATTGGTACTAAGAAGATATTCGACGCCGATGAAGATGTGCGACCGCCGGTGGAGCCCAGATCAGGATGGACGAAAACGAAGCACTCGAGTATTTCTGGCCAGCGCTTGTATCAAGGGAACTGTGGAAAATGCGAAAAGACATGCTTTGTGCCGTTCATGCCAATAGCTTCTATGCCCATTCCAAAGTGTTCGCAGTGCATGAACGAAGAGATGCGAAAGAAGTAAACACAGAGAGAGAGAGAAAGAGAGAGAGATTTACGCTTGCGGCGGAAGGCTCAAGCTCAGAGTGAGAGAGGAGGACGGGAAGAAAAAGAAGAAAAAAAGTTTTCATAAAAAGTAGTTACACATATACACATACAACAGCATCTATTCGCGCGCGCAAATCCAACACCACCACACACTCATCCATATATTTATATCATTATTATGTCTCCCTCACGCCTTCGTCTTTCTATCGGCTCAAGTTCTCTTGAACTTCTTCTTTCGAGACTTCAACCTCTTTAATCTCTTCGTGCACGTCGTCGTCTAATTTCATTTGTGTCTCCGGCACTATCGTGCTCTGCACGGACTCACCGGGGACGATGCATTCCGTCCGCACGTCTTCGCACTCGTCTTCTTCTTCGGGATAGTACCTATCTTTGCCAATTTGCTTGACGAATCGATTGAATAACTTCACCACCGCGACATCCGGCGTCAACAGTTTAATCGCCAACGATTTCTTCCCTCGCGAATTCCCGAGCTCAGTTTTGATCTTCCTCACCACCCCGGAAGCGGCCACATCGGCCGGTTCTGCCAACGCGTTGACGAACATTCGTCCTTGCTTGCCAAACGCGTACCTCCCACTGGAAATTAAATCCGTAAACACCATCCCTGGACTGACCGTGTGCACTTTAATCATTTTATCTTTCATCTTTTCGTTCGAACTCATCTCTTTGTTTAACGTTTTCGTCAGTTGGCTCAATCCGGCTTTGGTGAATCCATACGCGGCGTATTTTCTCGTTTCCATCCCATCTGATCCCGCTCCTTCCATGTTAAATATGTGATATCCAATAATATTCTCATCCTTCTGTGTCGCCATCGTTCTCATCGCTTCTCGACAACACAGCAACGTCCCAAGCGCGTTCGTCTTCACCACCTCTTCGATCGTGGTCGGATCCTGATCGATGATATCGTTGTACTCGTACCCGTTCGTCCCGGCGTTGTTGATCCAAAAATCAATCCCACCAAAGTTTTCTACGCAATATTTCGAGAGCTCTGATACTTGTTCGTGATCGCACACGTCGCACGCGATCCCGCACACGTTTTCCATGCCGTATCTCGCGCGCAACTCGAGGACGACATCCTTCACATTCGCCTCTGAACGAGAAGTCACGCACACTCGATCGCATTCCTGTAAAAATTGGTTGGCGAGTTCGTAGCCTAAACCTTTCGTGGACCCGGTAATGAGCACTCGCTTTTGACTCATTTGATATTGTTCGTTTTGTTTTTCTTTTTCTGCTCTCTTCGCCGTCGTCGTCGTCGTCGTCGCGGACGTTGATGAAACTTTTCGTCGGTGTCGTCCTCCGATTGGATTAAATCCATCATCGGCGGATGAAACTCTTCTCGCCATCGCGCTCGATGACGACGTAAACGACGTCTTCACCTTCCCGCGTCCTGAAGATCTGTTCGTGATGATTGCATTTTTTGATGCTGATGCCTTGGGAGTCGACGACATCATCATCATCATCTTTATTGTTGTTGTTGTTGTTGTTGTTGTTCAGTGTGTGCGTGAGATGATATTTTTTCTCTGCCGCCTTTTTGACTTACGTTTGATGAGATAAATTACAACTGCTGCTGCTTGGCGTGCGTTTGCGCTCTTGTTTATTATTAGTATATCTTTCTTTCTAATTGCTCATTAATTTTCTCCCGACGACCTCTCGATCTCCTCTATTGCTCGTCTGTGCCGCCGCGTCTTTCTCCTCCTCTTTCTCCTCCTCCGCTGGGTTGTTGTTGCTGCTTTTGTTGTTGTTGACGTTGACCCCCGTCTTCGGTCTCCTCTCTTTGCTCTTGTTGTTGTTGTTGTTGTTGGTTTCCAGTTTGAGCAGCAACAGCGGCGGGTTGCTGATTGGCTAACAACTCGCGAACGACCGTGCTGTTTGGCCAAAATGATTTCACTTCTTTTGCCTCGTGCTCTGATAACTTTCCTTCTTTTAAAACTTTCAACACATATCGCTCCCATTTTTTGTGGTCCAACGTTTTGAAATCTATGTTTTCTCTCGCGATGATATCGACGTACACTTTCAACTTTTTCAACTCGTTATCGGTCGCTCGGCTCGTGTGCGCGTTTCGAAAGGGTTTAATTTTCAACCCAGAAGATGGGTTCATGGCAAAATTTCTGCGCAAATCGTCGAACATGATGGTATTGCTGGAATCGTATCCTCGCTCTTGGCTCCACGGTTGCGCCCAAATCCATCCGAGCGGTTTGCAATTGAAAATGCCTCGTTCTTTAGTTTGGACGGTAATCATAGATCCAGAATCCACTAACGCTAAGATCTTATAGCTCGGATGAGATAACACACCTAATTCTTGCATTTTCGTTTTAACCCACAACATGCTCGTCGCGCTCCAGATGACGATGTCGTACCTCTTATACGCGCTCGACAAAAAATCGTGCAGATACGGCCTCGCCAACTCTTGCGCGTTCTCACCCGGCGTTCGGTGGTCGAATAACGTATAATCGATATCCAAAACCAACAATTTCTTCCCTTCTCTCGTCTCGTTCAACGGGCTCAACCCTTTATACTTCTCCACCCTCGCCGCTAACCTCGCCACGTACACCGGATCCGCGTAACACAACAAAGGCTCCGAATCCAACACGTCGCTTTCGAAATCATCCAAAATCTCCGGCGCTTTCTCCAGCATTTCTTTCTCCAAATTCTTCAACTCTGTCACATCTTTCGTCGATTTCCCTAGTAACATCACTTTATTCGGCAGTTTCCCCAAGCTTTCGATCGACGCTTCGTCCGGCGCTAAGTGTTTTCCGAGCTTCAAATTCGGCATCTTTTGATTCATCGGCTCGATGCCGGTTTCTCGTTCAATTTTTCTTTTGAGCTCACGAATGGTGCTTCGCTTGGAAATTTCGATGTGGATTGAAGATTTCCCGTGTTTAATCTCAATCGTAGTCGTCGAATCGTTTATGTTGGTGTTGTTTCGATGATCACGCTGGTCGTCGATTTCAACATCGATATCATCAACTCCTCCGCTCATCATTTCAATTCTTTTAGATATCCAAATCTTTATCCAAAATGGAAACAACGAACCGTCGCTGCTCTCTCCACGCGTGCGTTCTCTCTGAAAATTCTTCGAATTATTACTGCGCGCTTAATTCGCTGATATACTGCACTTTCTTTTTCTTTTTCTCTCGACGGTAGTAGTGGTGGTGGTGGTGGAAGAGATCAGCGCAAAGAGCAGCTTTAGCAGCAGCTGTATCCTAAAAGTGACGAGTGAAGTGTCAACCCAAAAGATATATTTAGGGGGAAAAAGACGTCACAAAACACTCCGTGGCACTCTCAAGCGCGCACAAAGAAGAAGCGTTTATCACATAAATACACACACCGACGTATTATTAAAGTAAGATGGGCTTGTGCGTCTCGAAACCGATGGAATCGTCGATCGAATCGACTAAAACGACGCGTAATACTAAATCAAAGTTAACAAAATCAAATTCATCTGTCGTGCAAGACCCGCGGTCGCACAAAATCACGCGCGTGAACGGCGCGAGCATAAAGTCTCTCGGGAACGCGTTGTTCTTTCCGGACAAAGCCATGCCGTGCAAATCAATCACCGTTCCGAACTTTGTGTGCAGAAGAGGCACTGCTTGCGAGTATGCGCACGCGCAAACAAACTTGACGTTCTTTTTGGATTGTTTGAACTCCGCCGAGTTTTCTCTTGACGTGTGCATATTCCAACTGACGTGTAACGAAATCGCCGAGGCGGTGACGAACGCGGTGAAAAGAGGCGTAAGGGTGAGAATTATCACGGACGCGAATAACGTGGACAGCAACGGATCGGATATTCGACGATTGAACGAACTGGGAAGTCCGAACAAAGGGTTTCATTATAATCACAAGATGGGGATCCAAATCAGATGCGACGAAAGAGTCGGAAGCCAAGAGTGCCGAACGAAGCCGCACATGCACCATAAATTTTGTATCATAGATTGCGGACAATCGAGGAAAGATTACACGAGCAATACGAAATTAATGAATGGAAGTTTCAACTGGACGAGACAAGCGGTTTTGGAGAATCAAGACAACGTGATGGTTTTAGAAGGCTCGGTGAACTTCCCGATGATTAACGCCTATGAGCAATCGTTTAACATGATGTGGTCGAAATACGAACGGTTCGTGCTGCCGAGGACGGGTTAGTCGTGATGATGATAACGAAACCGAGCCTACAGCGGCGCGCGTAGTAGTGTGTAGTGATGATGATATTATTATTGTGTTGTGCTATTGCTTGTATTATACGTATGAAAAGAATATCTTGATTTTTATTTCATGAAAATTTTGTTGTTTTATGTGTACACGCGGGATTGCGACTTTTCAATGATGGCGAAAAGTCGACTTTTCAACGGCACGTCGCCGCGCCAGTCTTTCTACTAAAATACCTTTTCTTCTTCTCCTTCCTGCTCTCTCAACTCCGAAGGGGACGATAACAATTTCTTACTTTTCGAAGAGAAGATACCGGTCAAGAACCCTTTCTTCTTCTTCTTTTTCTTTTCCGCCTCCGCGGAAGCCCCCTTCTTGAGGTCGTCTTCTTTCGCCGCCTTCATCGACAAAAACGCGGTTCCTTTCTTCTTTGCCAACGCTTCCTCGTTCTTCGCTTTAATCAAATCCTCTCTAGTATCCGACTTTGTCGTCGCTACCCTTAACCTCCCTCCGCTCGAGTGCTTACTCGACAACTCGCTCAAATTCTCTTCCTCTTCTACAATGGTCTCGTAAATTGCGTCGTTTTCCTCCTCCTCATCGTCTCTCTCTCCTCCTTCGTACTCTCCATACACGCACGTATTGTACATATCGTCCTCGGCTTCGTCGTAATCTTCGTCTCTGTTACTGTTCATTTCGTCTCTCGATTGCGCCAAAAGCGCTTTGATTCGCTCGGAAAATTTCGCCGAATCCGAGATTTGTTGTTGCTTATCTTCATCTTCCTCCTCTTTGAGAAGCTCCACGTGTTCTCGATGTTCTTGTTCTTGATTTCGTTGTTGCTTTTGATTTTGCGAGGCGATCCGGCGGAACCGTTTCAAAGTCGTCGCATCGTCTCCCACGTCGATCGACGCTCGCTTCGACCTTCGTCCCGATTCTTCCTCCAACTGTAACAACTCCTCTTGTTGATGTTTTTGTTGTTGTTCTCCCCCTCGACTGCTGTTGTTGTTGTTGTTGTCCTGACTGGATGAACTTCTTTTGGGACTTCCGTTCTCATTCGCCTCGTTCGTCGTCGTCGTCTGAATCGTTTTCATTCTCGTTAGGTCAAGATTCTGGAAACCAACTGTCGCATCGTCTTCATCTTTCGCGCGAAGACTGCGACTCGTATTATTACGACTCCCAGGAACCATCGTCGAGGATGATGACATCCTACTCTGTTTTACAAAAGCTTCGAAAGAGTGGTGGTACTGCTCTTTCTCTTCTTCTTCTTCTTTGTGTATGTGTCGATAAAGTGTCGCGTGAATGCATTAAAATACGAGAGGAAAAAGCTCTTTTGGATAAACTTAAAGACAGTTATAAGAGTGTGTCTCTTCATCTTCTCGATCGAGTAAAAAAGTGTTCCTCGTCGCATTTGATGGAGTTCGCACGAGGAGACTGTCGGTGTTCACTGAATTTCTGTTCCTCCTTCTAATACGAGTGTTCTCTCGTGCTGGCTGCTACAATAAATCTATGTTGTGAACGCTAGAAAAACATTATTGAACTCCTACGTAATCGCGGTAGAACAACTACTCTAATAGCCCACTCTCTACTTCTAATACTCTACGATGCCTTTATCATCACCAAAAACACACTCGTTCTCATCGTTACCGCTTTCTTTCTCGTTCTCCGCTTGTCTTATTCTCATTTCTCGCTCTTTGCGCGCGATTTCCGGCGTCCAACCGACCCCGACGGCGACGCCTTTCGGCCGGCGCGAAAGCGGCTTCTCGGCGACGATAAATTTTTCCCCCTCGCGAGCGCGTTCGGAATAGTTGTGATATTTTGCGAATTCGTGCATGACGATGCTCGACGCGACTGCGACGTTTAGCGACGCCGTACCTGCGCCGTATTGCTTTATGTAGACGAAACCGTCGCATATTTTCTTTTGTTGAGGGGTCATCCCGTGGCCTTCGTTACCTGTTTTCGAGTCGAGAACGAGAACGTCAATCGGGAGAATTCCAACGAGGAATGAAAGAGAACGGCGGCAACGAGAGAAAGAGAGAGAGAGACATGATAGAATAAAACGCAACAACAACATCGACAAAATTCCACTCACCTAAAACAAAAGCCGTGTTGCCTTTCCACGGATACTTCGCCACGTCCACGCTCTCCTCGGTAATCTCCACCCCTAAAATCTCCTCAACATTATAAATCTCTCTCATCGTCTCCCTGCATTCCTCCAACGTTGGATGGTGTTCAATCTTCACGTGCGCGTCCGATCCTTGCGACCCAAAAACGTTGTAATGCGCGGATCCAACCAAGTGCATGGATTTCACATCAAACGCGGTGCAGTTGCGACAGATGGTGCCGATGTTGTGTTTTTTAGACACGTTTTGGACGATGAAATGCATCTCAGCGGGTACCTTTTCAGAAGTCATCTCTTTCTCTTCTCTTCTCTTATCTCGTTATTATCACTATTATTGTTATTAGTATTCTCCAAACTCTGTCTCTCTATCTCTCTGTCTGTCTATTGCGCGCGTAAAGCAAAGTTCATCAGAGAGCCGACTTAGGAGAGATATTATTACCTTTTCTTTGTGTGTTTGTTGTTTTTTTTTGGCAGTTTTGGCGGCAAAACGTCAATTATTTTCGTCAATTCTCAGTCAACGCATGCGCATGTCTTTTGCAAAAAAGAGTTCCTCCTCCTCCTTCTTAAGCAAAGCGGAAACGAAAGAGATGACGACGACGACGAACAATAATAATAACAACGAAAACAATAACAACACCAACAACAACGCTTCGTCGTCGTCAAAAAAGTCGTCCTCGTTTACTCTTCCTCCTTCTCCGAATAGGGAGACGATGTTTTCGTTCCATTGCTCGGCGACGTGCAGTCACGGGATGTTGAGGTAAGTATTTTTTACTCATAACGAGACCACTACTCTTCCTCCTCCTCCTTTACCATTAACCATTATTCTCTGTTATTATTATTATTCAAACGACGCAGGGAAATCGAAACGTTCTGGAAGAAGCAAAACGCGTCGTTACGACACGAGCTGTCGACCACGCGTAAAAACGAAACGAAACTGAAACGAGAGTTGGAGAAAATGGAAGATCGACGAGCGAACGAAGGGAAAGAAATGAAATCGATGCGAGAGGCTTTACGAGCGATGCGAGAAGAGGCGAGAAGGCACGAAAAGATTACGATGGATTTGGAAAAGAAGCACGAGGAGGAAATGCAGAAGGTGATGGAGGAAAAATATCGAGTCGAGATGGGAGCGAGTTACGCGATGGATGAAGTTTTAAGGAAAGTCAAGAGGATTACAGTTGTCGATGATGATGATGACGTTGATGCGCATGCAGATGGTTCATACGTACATGCGAGCTAGCTTTTGCCTTTCGTTGCTATATTTATTTCTCATGTTCGCAACGTGCAAGTTGTACATCTCCGGAATCGCTTTGACCGCCGCCGCGTAGACGACGCTACTGAACTTCCCTTTACCTGGACCAGTGCCTGGATGTTCGAATTGTGTTTTGACCAATCTCAGGAACGCTTCGGTGGATTCCGGGTCGAACACCCACTCGTTCTGTTTCTTTGATTTTTGAATTTTCGCGTGGCAAATCTCGCATCGCTTTTTAAAATCCTCAAAATTACTCTTCCAAGTGTCCGTCATCCAATCGTCGTTTTTCTCGTCAAAAGTCGCCGCGACGGCTGGAGATTTTGAAGCTGCTTTCAATGGCGTCGGACGCGCCGATTTTGTCGGCGTTGGACGCACAGAGCGAGTGTTCGGCGAGGAAAAACCCGCGGCGTTGTCGATACCATTCTCTCCTCCTTCTCCTCCTTCTCCTCCTTCTGCGCCGAGTTTCGCGGATTCCCAATCTGGATTCGCCGTTTTGAAAAACTTGTTCATTTTGTCCCGGAGCGTTTTTTCCGTCCAAACAAACTCCATCTCCGTTAACAAATACATCACCATCGCTCTGGACAAAAACGGGTTAAAGAGCTCTTTCGGCGCTCTCATGCAAAACTCCTCTAATTTTGAATTCAATTTCTCTTGTTTATCTGCTCTCAAGGCGTGCTGACCTAAACCAAACTCGTTCGCGTCGTCGTTTATTTTCCCGCTAAAAATTTGCGCGAGCTTCGCGAGCGCTTTCACGATTTCAACGAGTTCTGGGTCGTTCTCGTCTTCCGGTTTCCACTCGCCAATCGGTTGCGGTCGTCGGCCAATCATCGGGTTGCTTACTTTCGTACCCATCGCGCTCACAAACGCAGCCGGTGGCTCGATACCATTCGCAATCATTTCCTCGCGCATATTCATCCACTTTCTCGTCATTTGGTCTTTAGACAAACCAACCAAAGGCGCGTATTTCTCGTTTGTCGAAGCTATGCTGACGATGTGCGCCCACGCGTGGCCGAATTCTTCCACCCCTTCTTTCAACGCGGTGAGCATAGGCTCCGTCCAATTGATCGTCCATCCGCGTCCACATCTGATCTCTCCTCTAGCTTCCGCTTCCAGTCTTAGCTGTTCTTTTTGTTTGTACGTCAACTCAACTTCGCCTTTCAGCGGCGTCGTGCCGTCGGCGTTGACGTTTTGAATTTCTCCTTTATTCACAAAGAAACCGGAATGTTTCGTTTTCCTCCCATCTCGGTCGAAATACTCGTCCAACTCTTCGTCGTCGATCCAATCGTCGTCGACGTCGTACCAATCGATGTCACCACGTCGGCGTCGCTTGTTGCTTTTCTCCTTCTTCTTTCTTTTCTTCTTCTTTTCTTGATCGTTTTGGGGCTGTTTTTCGTCGCTCCCCGGCGCGCTTTTATCATCATTATTCGCGTTCTCTTCATCGCCACCGGTACCTTTTTCTCTTTTTGCTCTCTTCTCTTTCGAAGGTGGTGGCGCCAACGTTCCTCCGGGCGTCCTCGTCGGATGGTCGTCTTCCATCTCCGACCCGCTCGAATCGTCGTCCTCGTCGTCGTCCTCTTCCTCGCTTCCATCCTCCTCTCCTTCGCCCTTCTCCCCATCTTCCTCCTCCTCCCCATCCTCGCTCATTTCCTCTTCCTCGCTCTCTTCTTCATCCGAACTCTCTTCAGAGGACGAATCGCTCTCGTCTCCGCCTTGCACCCCGCCTTGATACAGCGCCTCGATCCTTCGAATAACCGCCGCCATGTGTCCGCCGCCGCCGTTCGTTTCCAACATCTTATCGTTATTCGTTTTGCTCGCTTGCACATCTCCTCCTCCTCCTCCTTCTTTTTCGGCTTGTTCTTTCTCTTGTTTCTCCTTCGTTTTCATTCGTTCTTTCACCGATATCCCGGTTTGTTCCTTGACCAATTTTTTGTAGTTGATGACGTTGTCCGAAGAGTCTTCCATGTCCAACTCGCATTTTCTGTTGTTGTCGTTTTTGATGAAAAAAAATATAGAGAAAATTTCAAAAAAGTCAGTCAGTTTCAACTGTTTAAAGGGAAAGTGGTTTTTGCCCACAAAAGCTAGTTTGAAACCATATCAGCTTTCTCATTCGAACTGAGCCGCACCACAACATATAGCTATCTCCGGAGGAGTCACCGAATGTAATCAGCCAGATTGGGGTTTTTGTTCTCGCTCGAATTGAAAGTCTCTGGTTTTCCGAGAAAAAAAGAGAGATGAGAGAGAGAAAATTGATGATGAAAGATGTTTCATCTATATAAATACAAACATAAACGTACAGTCGTTTCGTCGTAGGCGGCAGCGCAGAAGTCATCGTCGCAGTAGCGGACGCGATGCCTCCCGCGCCGTTCGTTTTATCCGCGAATACCGTAATCTTGAATCACTTTGATGAGAGGAGGAGAGAGATGATGCGATTTTGAGAGATGTATATATTCAAATCTCAAAATCTTTCCACTTTTGATTGAGAGAGACTACTGTTGACGTGTTGTTGTTCTCTCTTCAGTGAAAGTCCAAAGAGAGAGAGAGAGAGAAAACACAAAAGAAAACACAATAATACGCGCTTTCTCTCTCTCTCTCTCTCTCTCTCTCTCTGTGTGTGTGTTCTTCTTCTTCTCTTCTCTTTGTTTCCGCGCGTTCTTTCTCTCTCTTTTCTTTAAATCTTATTAAGGAGAGGATGGAAAGAAAAATGAAGAGAAAGAAGGAGAGAGTTTTTGCCTTGTGCTTAAACCACAGACCCTAAACATTTTTAATAAGTGATTTTGCAAAAATTGAATCGCGTAAACGTCGACATAATACACACGCGCGAATAACATAGAATATATATAGAGAATATATATATCTAAACAGAGAGAGAGAGAGAGGGAAAGAAGAGAGAGAGAGAAGTGAGAGAAGTGAGAGAGAGAGAGAGAATCTAAAAGAGAAGAAGGAGGAGAAGAATTCGATCTCCCAAAATCCAATTACATCATCAAACAAAAAGAAATATGTCCGAAGCAGCAGCAACAACAACACCACCCGCTCCCGAAGCAGCAACAACAACAAATACAACAACAAATAAAGTAGCCATAGAAACGTGCGTGCCGCCACCACCTCGACCTGGGTGTGATTGCGCGGTGTGCGCGCCGAAACCAGCGCCTGGGGAAACGGAAGCGCAAATTGCGCCTTTAAATTCCGCCTCTCCGTTTCAGCCGTATAAATTAATCAAAGTCGAGTTAGACGGGACGAAACGGCCGTTGACGGATGCGGAGCAAAAAGCGTTGGAGAAGACGCATCCGGATATTTGCGAGTGGAACGTTCCTTTATCGTCGGGGAAAAGGAGGTGGCAGAAATCGTGTCAACAAATCTTGAAGAAGTGCACGGCGGCGAGGAAACTGGCGTGGCCGTTTCTCGAGCCGGTCAATTGGGAGGTGTTGAACATTCCGGATTATCCGGTGATTATAAAGCACCCGATTGATTTAAGAACGATTGAGACGAAGTTGAACGCGGGACAGATTGAAACGCCGGATGAGTTTGTGGCGTTGGTGAGAACGGTGTTTAGGAACGCGTACGTGTATAATAAACCTGGGGATCCGTCGGGCGTGAGAGAGTGCGCGGAGCGACTGTCGGAGATTTTTGAGAAGGAATTGAAGAAGCTCGGGTAAAGAGAGAGAAAGAAAGAAAGAAAGAAAGAGAGAGAGAGAGAGAGAACCTATTTTAATACACTACGTACACTACTTACTACCGGTACTACTATTATTACTACTACTACTACTACTATAATTATTATTACTAACGATCGATCAAGAGCCGACGTATAGACTCGCGCTGAAGACGATGTCTCTTCTAATCAAGGCCATCGCGTCTTCCATTTTTTGCGATAAACTCGCGTCGCCGATGATTCGGGCGACGTTTTTCACGTCTCGACACGTTTCATTTAATCGCGTGATAGTTCTCACGATCGTACCTTCTGGTACATCCGTTAATTGACAAATTTCCGAGAACGGATCCATCATCGCCCATCGATAAACGACTTCGCTTAAACCAAACTTTAAGTTCTCCGCACAATATTCGTCGCCAATGACTGGAAGACCGAAATCTCGTTGGATGTCTCCGGCACGGATAGCCAGAGTATTCGCGAGAGCAATAGAGTCTTTCAAATTCACCGGTAAAGCGTCGTAATCTGGTGCAGACGCGTTCTTTTCTTGAAACACCAACGCCGAGAGTAAAGCCGCCGCTTCCGCCGGCGTCAATTTCTCCAAGCACCCGCCAAAAACGATTTCTGCGCCAATCAACTCGTCGCCAGTGGATAACTCGCACGCCACGCGACCTTTCAAAGTCACTGCTCTCGCTTCGTCGAGGTAGCCCATGTATTTCAACACTCTCGTTTTCGTCTCAAAATCAGGCGTGAGCGCTAAATTCGCATCAGACAGGCCGAATTTCAACTGGTCGATTTGATGGAGCAAGTGTCTCTCGCAATCTAAAAGTCTCGACCATTGCGATAACGTTTTTGAATCTACATCAGTTGGCATCGACGGTAGTTGCGCCAGGGCTTCGGCGTGGCGTCGACACGCCTCGGCGTCGTCGACATTGGTGATTTTCAAATCCTTCGTAGGATCGAGCGTTTGTAAAAGTAACGAAGACGAAGGAGTATCGTCGTCTTGTTTGTTTCGAATACTTTTCGATTCGTGCTCGAGAACGGACAAAACGCGCGTCGCAGCCGCGCGCTGATCAGCCTTTCTCGGCGGAGAAGCATCGTCTAATATGGCGTACGCGTCTACGTCTTGAAGTTTCAAAGCCGTCACTGCGTAGATATCGATATCGCGAATGACGAAAACGACGTAATCAAAACCACCCGCGCGCTTTCTCCACGGTAAATCTTTCGGAAGTTGCGCATTTTCCTCCGATATCGCGGGTTGATTACTCGTCAGTTGGGTAGAACTGGCTTTGCTCAATCCTCCTCCTCCTCCTCCCGTCTTCTTTCCGCCTCTCTTACTTTTTCCTCCACCGAATCCGCCAAACATGTCGTCGTCATCGTCGTCGTCGTGCTTCTTCTTCTTTGAAACGAGACGAAGGTTTGATGAGCCGCCCGCGTCTTCATCTTCCTTCGAAACTTGCGTATCAACCACCGATGCATCGAGATCGTCGTCGTCTTGAATTTCATCGTCGTGACCTTCATCCTTAATCGCCATGACGACGACGCTTCTTTTCACGTCGCCGTCCTTTTCTTCTTTGATCACCCGTAGAGCGACCGCAAATCTGGCAAACCCACCTTTATCGTCTTTAACGAGCACGACTCTACCCGGGCTCCCGAGCGCTTCCCGAAAACCTCTTGATTTAACGATTGCTTCGTTCGCGCGTTCGCCGAGTTCTTTTAACAGTTTTGCAGCGCGAGAACACACCACCGCTCGCGTCCAGTTGAACGGATCCCTGGACGCTTCTGTCGAAATCAAATCTCTCGCTCGCGTCAAAGAAATAATCGCGTGTCGAAGTCTACTCTCTCGGTTTCCGACAGTTTTTTGCGCGTGAAACTCCGCAAAAGATCTCGCCAAAACGTCTTCGACTTTTAAATCTTCCGCTCTCGCGACGTTCAAAATCATTGCAAATGTCAATCGAAATTGCGATTCGAGTTTCGTCGCCGTACCGACGAGAAGTTTACGTAACGTATTCTCGGTTGGAAAATTGTCCCAACACGAAAGAATGACGGTACCTACGGTGTCTTTCCCGCGTCGTCCGGCTCTACCCGCCATTTGCGTATACTCACCAGGCAACAAGAAACGAAACTCTTGCCCATCGTGCTTTCGCAAGGATTCAAAGCACACGCATCGCGCAGGGGCGTTTACGCCCATTGCGAACGTTTCCGTGGAGAATAAAACTTTCACGTTACCGCGACAGAAAAGCATTTCAACGATTTCTTTCACGATTGGAAGTAAACCGGCGTGATGTACTCCTAAACCGCGAGAGAGCAGTTCACGAACTCTCGTGACTTGCGGTAAAGTTCGGTCAGCCGGGGATAATCGAGACAGAGATTTTTCACAAAAGATGTGCGTTTCATGCTTTTCTTTTGACGTCGTCAAATCTACGCCCGTGATACCATCCGCGAGTAAATCGCACTTTCGTTTACTAAACGCAAACACAACCATGGGAAGAAACAATTTCTTCTCCAACGTGCGTATGAGCTCGACCCATTGATTTTTACCGGTGTTTGTTTTCGTCGATTGTCCACTTCCAGTCGTTTTCACGGATTGCTTAACGAAACCTTCTCTTTGCTGCGTGCGATTTCTGCTGCCAGCGCCGGACCCACCTCCTCGACCTGGGTTTGGTTTCTTCACCTCTTGCTTGTTCAAACCTTGATCTTTCAACAGCGCAGCTTTCACGCCCATATCTTTCCTCTCTTTCGCTTTCAGAGCTTTTTGGTAGCCGAGCGGTAGGAACTGTTCTTTTTCGCCGACGAGATGAAAATCTTTGTCGGGATCGTCGCCGCCAAAATATAACTCGTGCTCGAGCGGAACTGGTCTTTTCTTCGTACCCGTGATGAAAACTTCTTTCCGTTTCGTTTTACCTACCCACCCGGCGAATTCGCGAACGTTCGGTACCGTGGCGGAAAGCATGACAATACCCACGTGTTTCGGCAACATGATGATGACTTCTTCCCAGACGACGCCTCGTTCGCGATCGTTGACGTAGTGGACTTCGTCGAAAACTACCCACTCGACGTCTTTGATGATATCCGCGCCTCGATAAAGCATAGAGCGTAGAATTTCCGTGGTCATAATCAAACAAGACGATTCTGGCTTTACGCTAACGTCGCCGGTGAGCAGACCGACGTCAAATCCTGCGTCAGTAAAATCGCGAAACTTTTGGTTGCTGATAGTTTTGATTGGAGAGGTGTAGATTGCTCGCGCGCACCGTTTCTGAGCCAGCGCAAAAGCGTACTCCGCGACGACGGTTTTGCCCGCGGAAGTGTGCGCGGCGACGAAGACGCATTCGTCGCGTTCGATGCGAGCGATGGCTTCTTTTTGAAACGCGTCCAATTCAAAAGGAAAAGTTTTGGCTGGTGAATCGCCAACTGTTGAGCGATAAAATGCATCCACATCAGGTATTGGCGTCGTAATCGCCCACTTTTCTATTTTTTTCATCTCTTCTTTGACGTCTTTGGCGAGTTGCGTCGCGACGGATGTCGATTGCTGATCGTGTTCTCTCAAAAGACTTTCAATCGGGTCGTCGTCTTCTCCGTCATCGTCGTCTAAATCTTCCCCACTTCCTTCTTCTTTCTCCTCCTCCTCTTCGTCCTCCTCCTCCTCCTCTTCTTCGTCTTCTTCCGCCTCTTTCTTATACTCCATCCAATCGTTCTCCAGAACGTCCTCGAAAGTCAACATACCTAATCGTTTCGCCACATTTTCCGCTTTCCTTTTCATTTCCTGGTCTCTATCCATCGTAGCCGCGGCGATCTCGCCGCCACGCACACCAGAGGCTCTTTCGTCTTCAAAAGCATCAATCGTATCCGTCGCTCGCCTCTCTCGCCCGGAGATGAAGGACCGATCAAATCCAGGCGGCGTGCATCCCCTACTCGAATGGCCGTCGTCTCCTTCTCCAACGCCTACGTACTCCTCCAACCAAAATCTGTGCGCTCTTTTCCTCCTCTCCATTCTAAACTTCTCCGTCTTCTCGGCTATATCGTCCATTCCACCCGGCAAATGCGGCGCATTCCTCGTGCTCCCCCGAACGAAATCAGACCCCCTACTTCCACCATTCGCGTCTCCGCCGAAGAACGCGTACGCGTCCTCTCGCCTCGCCAACATCGCCTCGCCTTCTTCTTCTTCAATCGTAAACCCGCATTTGCTCTCTCCATCACAATCTCTGCTCGGCATCACGTTCACGTTCACGCTCCTTGCAGACGCGATTGGGATTTTTTTTCCAATGATATCGTCGTAGTTAATCATGTCATCGTCCGCGTTCTTTCGCAACAAACGCTCGAGCGTTCGTCTCGCGCTCTTCGCCATCTCCTCGTCTACACTTTTTTCCTGCGCTTCTCTTCGCTCCTTCTCCGCGAACGATCGCGAGATGGCTAAAAGCGATTCCTTCGGCGCAGAATCCACCGGTAACACAAACGGTTTTGATGAAGAAGGAGGAGTCATGCGCATCAACTTCTCCGCGACATCTTTCTCTTTCTCGTTCTCGTCGTTCAGCGCAACGTAAGTGACATTCTTCGCGTTTTGACTTTGCGCGAAGAAAAGAAGATACTTTTCAACGTCGGACGATGATGCTGGAGGAGGAGGAGGGAACTGCATTTGAGTCGACGACGAGGACAAAAAAGAGAGGGTAAAAGTGTTGCCCGTGGTGGTGAAAGAAGAGTGCAAAATGTGACGATTTGTTTGCTTTGTTTCTTTCTTACACGAGTGAGCTAAAAATTTAGTATTCGATGTATCGTCTTCATCTTCATGTCTGGCAATTCTCGTACCTCTGCTCTCCAATCAGCCACACGCCTTGGTTCTCATTTTCCCCACACCCTGGCGATCTGTCCACGCTGTACTCGTTTTCGGGAACCATGGCGAACGCGTCCTCGATTGTCGTCGCCTGGGTTGCGTTCGTATAGCCGCACGCGTCGAAGAGTTTGGTCCAGGTTGCGAAATCGACGACGCCGGTTTCCGGGAGCGATTCGGACGCTTGGAACGTTTGTAAGGCGTTTTGAGTGTCGGGACCCATGAACCAGTACTCGGAGTCGTCTTCGCCGCAGTTGAATCCGAGGGTGGAGAGCATGGCTTGCATTTTGTGGACGGTGAAGCCGCCTTCGTCGAGTCGCAAGATGGGCCATTCGACCGAGTCGCCCGAGGAACCTTTCACGTCGATGAAATCGTCCTCAGCGGGAGGACCGGAATCGATGTCTTGCCCGTACGGGTCTTCGTCCTCTTTCGCAACGACGGCTTTTAATTTCTTTTGCGTATCTTCGAACGCTTTTCGAGCGATACCTTCGCGACACGAGGCGACGTCTTCGTCTAAAATTGCCCCGGGCGCCGGTCCCCATTCGAATTTCTCTTTCCCGAGCAACGCTAACCACGTTTTCGTGTTGATCATGCCGTTGACTTCTAATCCTGGACCGTTCGCGCCTTGGAAAAACTCCACCGCCTCTTCCGTCTTCTTTCCAAAATACATCTCCTCCGTGTCGTCTTCGCCGCACCAAAACCCACTCTCCATCAACGCCGCGTGCGCTAAAGTCATCAAATACACGTCGTTGTCGCCGTTTCTCAGTAAAGGCCACTCGTGACCGCGATTGGTCCCATCCCCGGCCCAATTCGCCGCATCGACGATAATCATCTCCGGATTCGATATCGTTTCCCCTAACGCCGGCGTTAAGAGATCGTTCGCGACTTTATTAAAGTAATCGTCTTTCTCTTTCTGCGTCGTTTGCGTAATCGACGGCGACGGCTCGGTCGTCTTCGCGCTCCCGCTACTCCTTTTACTCATTCCGCTGCCGAAGCCGCCGCTCATAACCTCCGTCGCGCTCGGCGCACCCAACGGCTCTCGTTCCGGTTCCATCGCCCGCATCTCTAGTTTCATCTTTTGCATCTCTTGTTTTAAGCTTTGCACCGTTTGCAACAGCAATTCCGTCGTTTCATCCGATTTTGACTTCTTCTTCTTTGTCTTCTTCTTCTTCTTCTCTTCGGATTCATTCTTCTTCTTTGTCTTCTTTGTCTTCTTCTTCTCGTTCGAGGAGGACGACTTTTCGCTGCTTTGCGCGACGATCGAGTATCGAGTATTGATGTTATTCCTGCGCCAACTCGAAGGAAGAAAAACCGCTTTGGACGCCGCCGACGAACACGAACACGAACACGAATTGTGCTGCTGTCGTCCTCGTCGCATCGTCAACGCAGAAGGTACGCCTCGAAGGAAAACATTACCACCGAACAACAAGGTCTTCGTCGTCATTGTGATATTTTGTCTTTTCTCTCTCTCTCTTAAAAGCGCGTTTGTGTAAGAGTTGTTGTGTGTTGGGGAAAAAGTGACGCAAATTCTCTTATCCATTTCCACACAATTTGACGGATATAAACGATGCTTTTCTTGCGATCGATCGCACATAAGTCGTCGAAACTGATCGTTCAATATAATCCTTCTTGCGCGTATTCTTCTTTGGGAGTGGCAAAATCCTTAGCGGAACTCAACCGCTTGGGAGAAACGGCGACAAAACTCCATCTGGATTCCAGTAAAGATATCGTCTGCAACGACATCCAGTGCGAACGGGTGACGAAACCGTGCGCGTGTAAACTCGCCGTCGCGCTCGAAAAATCGGGTAAAAACTTACGAGAAGTTGATTTGAGCAACAATAACTTGGACGTAATTCCGGAGAGTCTGTTCGAGAACTGCGAAAATCTCGAACGGTTGTCCTTGAGGAATAATAAACTCACCGTGGAGGCTATTGGGAAACACTACAAGCTGAGAAAGTTGAAACTGTTGGAACTCGGAGGGAACCCGGGGATGGAATTAACCGTAGAGTGCTACAATCGTTTGGCGAAGAGGAACGTGAAAGTGAGAGTTTAATATAAATACTACTGATGAGGATGATGGGAGTGTTGTCGTCGTCGTCGTCGTCGTCGTCGTCGCTGGCGTCTGGGATGATGAAGTCGGAAAGTACGCGTGGATGGAAAAGCAGAAGACGTTGGCCGCTAGAGAGCGCGAAAAAGTGTAGCGCTCGTGATCTTCCTTTATTAGACATGCCGGATGATGATGCGAGCGGCGAGAGTAGAGAAGCGTTCGCGAGAGACTTGCGACGGGCGTGCTCAGAATCCGGCTTTTTCTATCTCAAACCTCCGAAGAGTCTCTTCGGAGAGGAAGAGAACGAGGCGATTTTCGAGGCGACGAAATCGTTTTTCGCGCTCTCGATGGAAGAGAAGATGAAGATGGACTACGCGAACTCGCCGCAATTTCGAGGATATGTATCTCTCGGGTTAGAGAACACGAGGGGAAAAATTGATGCGAGAGAACAGGTCGAGTTTGGCGTTCATAGCGCGCCGAAGAGGCGCAAAGACATGACGCATTTTTACGAGCGTTTGATAGGCGAAAATCAATACCCATCGAACGAATTTGAAGAGACGATGGAAAAGTTTATAGATAGAATGGATGCAATTAGTCGACAGCTGACGAGATATCTCGCGCTTTCACTCGAGCTGGAAGAGACGTATTTCGATTACATGTTTGCTGAGCAGCCAAACATGCAGATGAAGATTTGCAAATATCCGATTGCGATTGATGGCGGCGAATCGTCCTTTGGCGTCGGTCCGCACATGGACACCAGTTTCGTGTCTATACTTTTGCAAGACGATGTGGGAGGTTTACAAGTCGAAATTGAAAAAGACGCGTGGATTGATGCGACACCATTCGAGGGCTACTTTGTCGTCAACATTGGGGAAATGTTACAAATCATGACTGGTGGGTATTATAAAGCCACGCCGCATCGCGTCTTGTCGCCCACGTCAAAAAGCATCGACGAGAACAAAGCGAGGTTGTCGATTCCATATTTCTGGAACCCGCGATTAGATTTCGTGGCAAAAGTAGACGGTGAAATTACAAAGAAAGGATTTTCAACCGCGATAGAGGAACAATCAGAAACGAGCAACGAAAACCGAATAATCAACGCGTACGGCGAAAACGCGTTCAAATCTCTAGCTCGCTCGCACCCGAAGGTTTTCGCCAAGCATCACCCCGATTTGCTCGTGAGAAGCGACGGAACCATAGAAAAGAAAAAATCGTAGTCACGCATGTTATAGCACGCTTTCGCATCTCTTTTGTACTGTTGTATTAATAACACACACACACACACGTGAGCGTATATATATTCTTAATAAAGTATGCAGAAAGTATGCAGAAGGTATGCAGTGCAAAAGCCTTACTCTGCCTTACTCTGCCTTACTCTTAGTACCTATTTGGTACTCCAGCAACTAAGCCTATTTGAAACCAAACCAAAACCGCTAAACCCTATTTTACAAAGTGTATCAAAACCCTAAATATATTTGTTGAAACATTTTTCTCGCCAGATATTTTGGTTTGACCTCCTCCTTCTCTTTGTCGTTTGTCTTTTGGAAACGAATCAAATCTTTTACCGAATAAATAACCTCACTATTCAAACGCGTACGACGACACTTCAAAACAAGTACTCGTACCGAAACGCGGTAAAAAGAAGTATCAACACTTCCTCTACCCCGTTAATCATCTTAAACAACGAAAGTCGCCTTCGGCTCCACTCGTAAGTAAAGAAATAGAAACCGAATTATAATCGTCGTCGTCGTTTTTTTCCAAAAGTCGCGAAAAGTTCCCGAAGTTACGGACCTTAGTATAAGTTGTGAGTGGGGGGGGGGGGATTTGTCGCGTGAGTTCGTGAAGAAAGCGTCTTCTTGGAGTCAATGCAGTTGCGGGGGTTTGCGGGGAGGGTGAGAGACTAACCTATCTCTCTTTTTTCTTTTCCAGCTCGAGCAATGTACTCAATATTTATTTTCACCGTCGCCTTCTCCATATTGAATCTATCGGTAAGTGTTTATGCAAACCAACCTATTGTGAGGTTCAAAAACAGGACCGTTGGTATTCTAGCTGATGCGGATGCTGGTGTCTTCACCGCTACTGAGAATGTGACAATTCTTGGTGATTTGGAGGTGAAAGCAACGAATAAGAAAGTAAGTATTACTGA